>Ga0210389_10000070_pt1 | contig 100663 bp, 74 predicted proteins | sample IncBWH28OmetaG_FD_160127 | JGI IMG/M metagenome (GOLD analysis project Ga0210389, IMG submission 160127) | Forest soil microbial communities from Barre Woods Harvard Forest LTER site, Petersham, Massachusetts, United States - Inc-BW-H-28-O ...
TTTTAAGGCCGCATCCTTCGGAGCCATCCCCTCTTCGATATGGCGCTCGACACCTTCGACAACGACGATCGCGTCATCCACCACCAGGCCAATCGCAAGCACCAAGCCAAAGAGAGAAAGTGTATTAATAGAAAAACCGAACAACGGAAAGAGCACAAATGTGCCCACAAGAGAAACCGGCACAGCCAGCAGAGGGATCAGCGTTGATCGCCAACCCTGCAGAAAAAGATAAACAACGATGATGACCAGGACCAGCGCGATCACAAGGGTTTCAACGATTTCCTTGATTCCCTGTGTCACGGAAAGAGTCGTGTCAAGGGAAATGGCGAAATCCATATCGTCGGGAAAACGTTCTTTCATTTGCGCCATCAACTGCTTGACACCGGCCGCCGCGTCGACCGCGTTCGATCCGGGCAATTGATACGCGGCAATAATGGCGCCCGGCTTGCCGTTAAAGCGTCCCGAGATGCTGTAGTCTTGTGCGCCAAGCTCGATTCGAGCGAGGTCGCCTACTCTTACCGTTGCACCGTCGGGTGTTTCGCGGACAACAATCTTGCCGAATTCTTCCGGCGAAACCAGGCGCCCTTGCGAGAGAACAGTGTAGGTATATTCCTGGCCTTTGGGAGCAGGCTCGCCTCCGGCTTTGCCGGCGGGGTTCACGGTGTTTTGTGCCTGAATTGCGTTGATGATCTCCGGCACAGTAATACCGAGCTTTGAAAGCGTATCCGGCTTTACCCAAAGGCGCATCGCGTATTGGCCGGCGCCGAATACCTGAACATTGCCGATGCCGGGGGAGCGAAGAATCGGATCGACGATATTGATGTACGCGTAGTTGGCCAGAAACTTCGCGTCATAGGTTCCGCGCGGAGAATAAAGAGCGACCCACATCAGCGGAGCGGTGACCGATTTTCGAACCGTGACGCCGTAGTTGTTGACGTCCGCAGGAAGCTGGGAGGCTGCCTGCGTTTCTCGGGATTGGGTGAGAATGAAATCTGTATTCGGATCGGTCTTAACGTCAAAATCCACGATCAGGCTGGTGCTGTTGTTCCCTGTTGCGTTCAGCGAATACATGTAATTCATGTTGTCCACTCCGCTCATCTGCTGCTCGATGGGAGTGGCCACCGCTTGCTCAAGAGTCTGCGCGTCGGCTCCAACGTAAGTTGCGACGACTTGAATTTCGGGTGGAGTGATGTTCGGAAACTGTGCGACGGGCAAGCTCAGGACCGTGAGTGTACCAACCAGCACCATGACGATGGAAATCACCATGGCGACGATGGGACGATTGATGAAGAATTTCGACATTGGTCATCCGTCCTTATCGATTCGCTGATCCTTGGTTTATCGAATCTTGGTTGTGGGCCATGAATGGCTTGGGATTCACGCGCACACCACTGCGCATCCTCTGAACACCTTCAACCACGATTCTGTCGCCGGGATTGAGCCCGTCAGCGATGATCCATCGGTTATCGACCCGATCACCCACGGTGACCGTTCGAACGTCAACTTTGTTGTCGGCACCCACGACAGCAACCTGGTAGCCGCCCTGCAGCTCCGATACTGCCCGTTGGGGAACGAGCAAGGCCCCCGGCTGAATCCGGACTACCGCGCGGACTTTGCCATAGCCGCCGGGTCTCAAAATATTGTTTGGATTGGGAAACAGTCCCGCGAGCCGAATCGCTCCAGTGGTCTCGTTCACCTGGCGGTCGGCAAAATAAAACTTTCCTTCGTGCGGATAGGTTGAGCCGTCCGCTAAGATCAGTTGCAGTCGCAGTTCCTTGTCGGCCTGCAAGCGGCTCTCTTCGGTCGGAAAACGCCTCCGCCATGAAAGATATTGAGGTTCGCTCACGGTGAAATAGACCTTGATCGGATCCACCGTAGAAACGGAGGTGACGACGCCGCTACCGGGACTGACAAGAGCGCCGACTTGGAGCTGGGCCTGCCCCGCAATGCCATCGATAGGCGCAACCAGGCGAGTAAAGTCGAGATTGATCTTCGCGGTTTCAACCGCAGCCTCGTAGGTCTTGATCTGAGCCTTGGCGGTTTCTACGGTCGCGATCGCGGCAAGATTGTTCTGAACCGAATTATCCAGATCCTGTTGGCTGGCCGCCTGTTGCTCTGCCAGAGGCGTGTATCGCTGGACGTCAAGTTCGGTCCGACGCTGAACTGCTACGGCGTTGGCGAGCGCGGCTTTCGCCTGTGCCAACTGGCCTTGAACCTGATCAAGCGCCGCCTGAAAAGGCCGCGGGTCGATCTGGAAAAGGAGTTGGCCCTGCTTAACAAAAGCCCCCTCCTGATAGCCTTGCTTCAACAGATAGCCGGTGACCTGCGCTCTCACGTCGGCGTTCACCAGCCCATCGAGCGTACCAATCCATTCCGCATAAATCGGAACATCTTCCTTCTGGACTTGAACCACCTCGACATCGGGCGTGCTTGGCTGCGCTCCCAGAGCCTTCTTTGACGGGCGCAGGGCTCCAACAACCAGCGTGATCACGATCAAGCCAAGAACTCCGCCGATCAACAGATTGCGTTTCTGAACCTGCGTCATATTGTCTTCCCCAATTTTCCTTGCGCCGGTGCTGCGAACCGCATGTACTGGCTCTAAAGTTCGAGGATACCCGGGACAAAACAGCGCGTGAGGCAACCGCTGGCACAATCAATTAAGAAATATGGATGCGTTTTCACCCCCAGAGGTCCTTCAAATCTACAACGGTTTATCGCAATTGATCAACTTCAGATGACAACCTGCCGAGACGTGCCACTATCTCGGTAAAAGACCGTGAGCGGCAGTTGACCCAGCCTACTTTTCTAGGTAGTGCGGCCGCGCGATACTTGGGTTCTTCATGGCGAGTAGGTCAAATCTGTGTCACCGCCATTTGACACTGATCTGTTCATGACACCAATTTATTGATCAATACCTTCCTTCAGACTGCAACTCACTTCTTTTCAGACGGCAATTTTCGGATGGGTTTGGCGACCCGCTTGCTTTAAGTGGAGTGTCGCGAGCAGCGAGATAAAAACAGTGATGAAGGAGAGGTTTTAATGGCCAGCCCAGCAAAAGACAGAAAGCCAACGCCGCTACCCGCACCCAATAGCGACTTCTATGAACTCGTCGAAACACTGCCTGCTGAAGAGTTGGCGATCGTGAAACAGGTGCGCACTTTCATGGAGACGAAAATCGCGCCCATCATCACCAAGTACTGGGTCGAAGACGCATTTCCATTCGAAATCTTGCCCGCGGTGAAAGAACTCAACATTGGCGGCGTCGGCATGCAGGGTTATGGGTGCAGAGGCGGAAGTGCGCAGTTGTTTGGCTTGATCGCCATGGAGATGGCGCGCGTCGACTCGTCTATTGCGACATTCTTCGGTGTTCACAACGGTTTGGCAATGGGCTCGATCTACCTGGGCGGGTCGGAGGAGCAAAAACAGAAATGGCTGCCACCGATGGCTCGCTGGGAGAAAATTGGCTGCTTCGGCCTGACTGAACCGCTGGTTGGATCAGGAACCTCGGGCGGAATGTTGACGACTGCCAAGCGGGATGGAGACACCTGGACGCTCAATGGTCAGAAGAAGTGGATCGGCAACGCTCCGTGGTGTGACATTTCTATTATCTGGGCTCGCGACCTGGCTGACAACCAGGTCAAAGCATTCATAGTGGAAAACAAGACCACGCCTGGCTTCAAAGTAGAGAAAATCCAAAACAAGATCGCCCTCAAAGTGGTCCAGAACGGGCTGATCACGATGGAAAACTGCAGAATACCGGAAGCGAACCGTTTGCAACAAGATCAGTCGTTTCGCGACACCGCACGCGTTCTGAAGATGACGCGCTTCATGGTTGGCTGGGAGGCAACCGGATGCGCCATGGGCGCCTACGAGAACGCACTCAAGTATTGTCAGGAGCGCCTTCAGTTCGGAAAGCCGATCGCCTCATTCCAAATGGTGCAGGACCTCCTCGCCAGGATGCTCGCCAACATTACAGCATCGCAATGCCTGCTCGTCCGCATGGGCCAATTGCAGGCCGAAGGCAAGCTGACGGACGCGCATGCCTCACTTGCCAAAGCGTTCACGACTGCCAAGTGCCGCGAAACCGTTGCGTGGGCACGGGAGCTCTTGGGCGGTAATGGCATCGCCGCAGACTACAACGTTGGCCGTTTCTTTGCCGATGCGGAAGCGCTCTACTCCTACGAAGGCACCTTCCAGATACAGAACCTGATTCTGGGTAAAGCCATAACCGGGTTCAGCGCCTTCGTGTAGCGGGACGGAAGCGAACCGCGGTTGCTTACTCAACCTGTCTGCCGAAAACTGAAGTAATAAAGGAGCGAAGGAAACTTATGGCTGTTAAGACTTCTAAATCAGAAATCAAGAAAACAACCGCAAAGGCCACGACGGCCCGCTTGTTCTTTCTCAGTGTGAGCAGTGGTCAGGTGTTTTCCGCGAACCCCGACGGCTCCGACCTCAAGGTCATTGTGAGCGAGGGAAGGCGACTTCCCGACGGCATCGTTGTGGACCTTGCGGCAGGTCATCTCTATTGGACCAACATGGGCAACCCCAGTGCCAATGACGGCTCCATCGAGCGCGCGAATCTTGACGGAAGCAACATCACCCACATTGTTCCTCCGGGCGGCACTTTCACTCCCAAGCAACTGCAACTCGACAAGAAGAACAGAAAGCTTTACTGGTCGGATCGCGAGGGCATGCGGATCATGCGCGTGAACTTGGATGGTTTCAACATCGAAACGCTTATCGATACGAGCGAAGGAGACGCACGCCCTGGTAAAGACATCAGGAAACAGTGCGTGGGCATCGCGCTCGACGTCGAAGGAGGAAAAGTTTATTGGACTCAGAAGGGTCCGGCAAATGCCGGCGACGGACGTATCTTTCGCGCCAATCTCGAGATTCCCAAGGGCCAAAGTGCCACGAATCGCAAAGACATCGAACTTCTTTACGAGGCCCTACCAGAACCGATTGACCTCGAACTAGACCTTGCCAACCGAACCATGTACTGGACGGACCGCGGTGATCCACCGCGCGGCAACACGGTGAATCGGGCGCCCATGGATCCGGCTCGGGGAGATGGCAAGAAAGAACCGGAGATCGTTTTCAACCACCTGGAGGAAGGAATCGGCATCGCGTTGGATCTGAAGGGCGGCCGGATGTTTCTGACCGACCTAAGTGGGTCCGTCTACAGCGCGAATCTCGATGGCTCGAACCGGAAGACGGTACTTGCGGCGGAAGGAAACCTGACCGGGATCGTGTACGCCGAAATTCCTGCCGCGTAGTGGCGAACGCCATCATAAACCTTAACGACTAACAAGGAGAAGAAAATGAGCTCGCTAGCGTCAGCTCCAAAACTCGAGAACGTCTTATACGACAAGAAAGGTCCGATTGCGTATGTGACGCTGAACCGGCCCAAGGTCTTGAACGCTCTGAACAAGGCGACGATCAACGAGCTGCGCGCAGCGTTCGAGGATGCGCGTGACGATTCTTCTGTCCGTGGAGTCATCCTCACGGGCGCTGGCGAGAAGGCGTTTGCTGCAGGCGCCGACATAGCGGAGATCGCCAACAACACAGCTGTGGAAGCAGAAGAGTCGACTCGCCGGGGACAAGCATTGACCGACCTCATCGAAAACCTTGGCAAGCCGGTCATCGCCGCCGTGAATGGTTTTGCGCTGGGTGGTGGGTGCGAGATGGCGATGGCGTGCGCTATCAGAATTGCTGCTGAGAGCGCGAAATTCGGCCAGCCAGAAGTAAAGCTTGGAGTCATGCCCGGCTATGGAGGCACACAGCGCATGCCTCGTCTGGTCGGAAGAGGCCGAGCACTCAAGCTCATCCTCTCCGGCGACATCATCGATGCAGCTGAGGCATATCGCATTGGCCTGGTAGACGAACTGGCACCGAACCCGACCTTGATCGAGCGTGCCGAAACTGTGTTGAAGAAGATCATTGCGAACGCTCCCCTGAGTGTGAAGTACGCGCTTGAGGCGGTCAACAAAGGGCTGGAGACGAGCGTGGCCGAGGGCCTGCTCATCGAAGCCTCGCTTTTCGCAGTCTGCGCCTCGACCGACGACAAGAAAGAAGGTACGTCGGCATTTCTCGAGAAACGCGCTCCGAAGTTTCAGGGGAAATAAGACTTTTTGCGCGCCACTTCGAAGTTCCGAATGACTCACTGGCCCAGGTTGGAATCGTGAAGAAGGAGACAAAAATGACAGAAGGCAACATTTTTTCTGGACTGAAGGTTGTGGATTTATCGAGCTTCATTGCCGGGCCGAGCGCTGCAACCATCTTGTCCGATTTCGGCGCCGACGTCGTCAAAGTTGAACCGCCTGAGGGCGAGTTGTGGAGAATCGGGCAGAAAATCCCACCCCAGCCGCGTTCGGAAGAAGCTTATCCCTTCCAATTGGCGAATCGAAACAAGCGTGGCGTTGCGCTCAATCTGAAAACTGCGAGCGCGCAGCAGGTTCTCGAGCGGTTAGCCAAATGGGCCGATGTGTTCATCGTCAACACACCGCATCCCGCTCGCAAGAAACTGAAACTCGAATATGACGATGTCGCGCGGTGGAATCCGCGTCTGATCTATGCCGATCTCACCGGCTTCGGCGAGAACGGTCCCGACGCCAATCTTCCGGGGTTCGATCTCACAGCCTTCTGGGCGCGAAGCGGTTTGTTATACACGATGCGCGATGCTGGAGAGCCACCGACCTGGCCCGTGGCAGGCAGCGGTGACAATGCAACTGCAGTCTGCATCTATGCCGCGATTGTGACCGCGCTTTACCGTCGCGAACGCACCGGTAAAGGATCCTACGTCACGACTTCACTCCTCGCGGCAGGTGTCTGGTCAGCCAGCGTTTTTATCCAGGCCGCTCTATGCGGAGCGAATTTCTATGGGCTGCACGATCGAACGCATCCCGCAAATGCAGCTTTGAATACGTATCGCTCTTCCGATGGCACCTGGTTCGTGCTTGTAGCCACTCCGGACAAGGTGCCCGCGGTCCTGAAAGCAATGGGTCGTGAGGACATCCTAACGGATCCGCGATTCTCGGATCCTGCCAAGCTGGCGCAGAACCGGCCGCAACTGACGGCAATGCTCGATGAGATCTTTGGTTCGCAGCCAATGTCGCATTGGTATGAGGTTTTCAACGGCGTTCACGTCCCCTTCGGCGCCGTGCGTGAGCCGCAGGAAGTCGTTAATGATCCTCAACTGCGAGCGAATGACATCGTCGTTCCCCTCGAAGGAGCCGGCGAGAAGCTGACCTCGACCGTTAACAGTCCTATTCAAGTGCACGGTGTTGCTAAAGTGCCTGCCAGGCGCGCACCGGGAATCGGCGAACACAACGATGAAGTGCTGAAGGAACTTGGATTCACAAGTGACGAGATCGCAGGCCTGCGTTCCAGCGGCACAATCTCGCACGTTTCGAATTTGGAACCGGCCACTACCGGAGGTCGAAGATGAGTGACATTGTTACCGAACGCTCCGGAAGTATCCTGCGAGTCCAGTTCAATCGACCGTCCAAGAAGAACGCGATGACGTCCGCCATGTACATCACCATGGCGGATCTCCTCAACAACGCGGCAAAAGACGACAGCGTGCGCGTTGTGCTCTTGCACGGTGCAGGAGACTCTTTCTGCGCTGGCAACGACCTGGAGGATTTTCTCAAGAATCCAATGGGGTCGGGCGACAGTCCGCAATCCCGCTTAATCGACGCTTTCATTGCCTTCGACAAACCAATCGTCGCAGCAGCGCAGGGCTTCTCCATCGGTGGCGGAACCACCATGTTGACGCACTGCGATTTTGTCTACGCAGGCGAGAGCGCGAAGTTCCAGATGCCGTTCATCAACCTGGCCTTGGTGCCGGAATTCGGAACAAGCTACTCGATTCCCGCGCGCATCGGGTATCTCCGAGCAGCCGAGTTGATTCAGTTGGGACAACGGTTCGATGCGCAGCGCGCAGCGGAACTCGGGCTAGTTACTCGTGTCGTGCCGGACCAAACACTGCTGGCAACGGCAACGGGGACTGCGCAACAGTTGACTGAGAAGCCCGCCGGTGCGCTCCAAGCCTGCAAGAGACTTATGAGGCGGTCTGTTCGACCTCAGCTTGAGCAAGCAGCAAAGCTGGAGAACGAGGAGTACGCCGTGCGACTCCGCTCCGCCGATGCGAAGGAGGCATTCACGGCGTTCCTAGAGAAGCGCCCACCCGACTTTACCCGAATGAAACAAACCGTCTCGGTCGGATGATTCCGAACGTTGTGGTCAAAAAAGTCAGCAGTCGCATAAACAAGAATGGAGAGCATACTGATGTCAAAGAGCAAGCAGATTCGGAACATAGCAATTGTCGGTACGGGCGTAATTGGCGCGAGTTGGGCAGCCTTATACCTGGCACGTGGTTTCAACGTCACCGCTACGGACCCAGCGCCGAACGCGGAAGCAAACCTGCGCAAGTTCATTGATGCCGCCTGGAAAGACCTGACCGTCATCGGGCTTTCTCCGAATGCGTCACGCGAACATCTGCAGTTCACAACTGACATGAAGAAGGCGCTCTCCAATGCCGATCTCGTTCAGGAGAATGGCCCCGAACGGCAGGATTTCAAGATCAAGCTATTTGCCGACATGGACGCTGCGACTCCGGAAGATTCGATCATCGCGTCCAGTTCATCCGGATTGACGATGAGCGTGATGCAATCGGCCTGCAAGCATCCCGAGCGGTGCGTGATTGGCCACCCGTTTAATCCTCCCCATATGGTTCCCCTGGTCGAGGTCGTCGCCGGCGCAAAAACATCACCTGAAACTGTTGAGCGGGCCATCTCGTTCTACACCTCGATCGGTAAAAAGGCGATCCACGTCCGTAAGGAAGTGGTTGGCCATGTTGCGAACCGGCTTCAGGCTGCTCTCTATCGTGAAGTCGTGTACCTCATCGAACAAGGGGTTTTGGATGTCGCTGATTCCGATGCCGCGGTGTGCTGGGGACCTGGATTACGTTGGGGTCTAATGGGTCCCAATCTGCTGTTCCATCTCGGAGGCGGTGAAGGCGGCATTCAACACTTCATGGAACACCTGTCGGGCCCTGTCGCTACATGGTGGAAAGATCTTGGCACGATCACTGAATTTAGCCCCGAGGTGAAGCAAACGATTGTCAACGGCGTATTGAAGGAAGCGCATGGCCGTTCGATCGCAGAACTCGAACGCGAGCGTGACGAGATGTTGCTGGAATTGCTAGCGACCCGCTCCAAAGCGGAAGAAGCTGGACGCGCCGGGACAAACGCCGCCGCGGACTAAATCTGTTTCCCTCAGATGTGACGTGGGAGCCAGAAAAATGAGAACAGAAAGATGATTTACGTTCATTCTCTCGGCCGGGCATTGCGATTCTATCCCGGCCGAGCCGCGCTTGCGCGTGAAGGCCGGCTCCTGACCTTTCGCGAACTCCACGCTCGCGTCGAAGGCATCGCAGGAACGCTCACCAGCCACGGTTTTGGAGTGGGAGACCGCTTGGCTCTATTGCTGCCTAATGGGCCCGACTACATTGAACTCATGTATGCCTGCAGCATGCTGGGCGTAATCGCCGTTCCGCTGAACACCCGCCTGTCGACCAAAGAGATCGATCGGGTTCTCGAAGATGCGCGTCCGCATGGGATCGTGCGCCATTCCTCCTTCGCTGTCCCCGGGGTACAGTTGAGCTGGCAACAGGTGGTCGACGAGGAACCCCTTTCAATTCGCAGCGACCCCGCCCCGAAGGTCTTTTACGACCCCGAAGCCGTTCTAGGGCTTATCTACACCAGCGGCACAACGGGACAGCCAAAAGGCGTCATGGTGACGCACGGAAATGTCCTTGCCGATATCCACAACTTCAACTACTGGATGCGCTACACCGAAGGCGGGACCTATCTGCACGCCGCTCCGATCTTTCACATCGCGGACTTTCCCAGCATGTTCGCGGCCCCGGCATTCGGCGCCACCCAAATCACAATTCCGAAATTTAGCGCACAGACTTTCTGCGAGACGGTGGACCGAGAACGCGTAACTCACACCATACTCGTACCCACGATGATCAATTTGCTCACACAATTCCTGGACGCGAGAAAGTACGACTTGAGCAGCCTCCAGGTGCTGGCGTATGGCGGCTCACCTATGGCGCCGGAACTCGTCCATCGGACGCGGGAACTCCTGCCAAAGGTCAAGTTGATTCAAGTGTATGGGTTGAGTGAAACAGGTTTTCTTACGGGCTTGCAGGACCAGGAGCACACTGAAGACAAGCTTATATCGTGCGGACGACCCTGCCCCGGTGTCGATCTTCTGGTGACAGACGCGTCAGGAAAACAGGCCGAGCCGGGACGGGCGGGCGAACTTATCGTACGAGGCGCCAACCTCATGCGCGGCTATTGGAACAACGCGCAAGAAACCGCTGAAGCCTTTCGCGACGGATTCTTTCGCACGGGAGATATCGGACAGCAGGACACTGCGGGATATTTTTACATCCTGGACCGGCTCAAGGACATGATTGTCACCGGCGGTGAGAACGTTTATTCGGGAGAAGTTGAAGCGGTGATCTACGCACATCCCGCCGTTCGCGAAGTAGCCGTCTTCGGCGTACCCGATCCGCAATGGGGCGAACTTGTAATGGCTTGCGTAGTCTTGAAGCCGGACGCAACCCTTACCGCCGACGATCTGATTGCCTTCTGCCGGCGAAGTCTTGCGAGTTATAAGCTTCCCAGGCGCGTGGAGTTTTCAGAAACGGATCTGCCCAAGAACAGTTCCGGCAAGGTATTGAAGAAGACTCTGCGCGAGCGTTTCTGGACGCACCAGGTACGCGCCGTGAGCTGACGCAAAACTGCTTCATCGAGATCGTGGACGGGTGGAATCACCCTGAGATCATTATGCGGACGCGAAAACCAAAGCCCACGCTCGAAGGGGAACAGAAATGAGCAAAACCGCAGGTCAGCCATCAAGGAATGCTTTCAGCAGAGTCGTTGATCTATTGTCGGAACACAGAATCAAGCTTGAAGCGCTGGAGCATGTTCTGAAGGAGACCAATCCTCCCCTTCATCAGCTTTACCTCATCACGCTTGAAAATCTGCGAGCCAAGAAAGCAGGGGAAGTCAACGAAGTGCTTACCCAAACGATCGAGTCACAACCTGGCGAAAGCTAGACGGACCGCACAATCTCTCGCATTTCTCATCCCTCTGCTTTTGAGATCCGAATCTCACGAAATGAAGAGGTGTATTAGGCAACCGACCGCGATGACCCCGTGACCTGGATCGGAAGGGTGAAATGAAAAGTTGCGCCCGCTCCACTGTTGGCGCTTGCCCACAACCGGCCACCATGCGACTCCACAATGGAACGGCTGATGGCCAACCCCATGCCGCTGCCCTGCGGCTTGGTGGTAAAGAATGCAGAAAAGATCTGATCCGTCTTCTCCGCTGGCAACCCCACGCCCATGTCACTAACCGAGAACTGAAGTTGACAGTCCTGGAGTTCCGACTTCACGGTAAGCTCTCCGCCTGAGTCCTTCATGGCTTCGATGCCGTTAAGCATGAGGTTCATGAACACCTGCTGCAGCTGAACGCGGTCTACCATGATTTTAGGGAGCTCGGCGGAAAGGTCCGTGCGCATGGCAACCGATAATCGAAAGGCCTCCCCTTCCAGCAGTGTGCGCATTTCGTGGATAATTCCGTTCACATCAACCAACTCACGTTGTGGAGGAGATTTCCTGTAAAACGAACGTATACGGTCGATGATCTCAGCCGCACGATTCCCATACTTATCGATTCTGGCTGCTGCGGCACGGGCCCGATCAAGGTTGGGCGGTTCATGCGAAAGCCATTCAATGCAGCTGTTGGCGCTGGTGATGGCGGCAGCGATCGGCTGCTTGACCTCGTGTGCGAGTGATGCTGCCATTTCGCCCAACGTGTTCACGCGATTGGTATGTGCCAGATCGGCCTCAAGCTGTCTCAGTTTTTCACGCTCTCGCTCGGCAGACTTGAGCTCCGTGATGTCGGTCGAGCTGCCTACGAATCGCTCCAAATCTCCTGCAGCAGAAAGGACGGGATGGCCAACAGCGTGGATCCACTTCACCTTTCCATTCGGTAAAAGGATACGGAACTCCTGATCGTAATCGGCTTTTTCCGCGATTGCCCGTTCCCCCATGTCCTTCCATTTAAGGCGATCCTCCGGGTGGACGCGTTCGAGAAATTCTTCCCAAGTCGGCGATCCCTCGGCTGGATCGAAGCCGTAAATCCTGTACCACTCCTCGGAGACCTCCACCGCATTCAAATCAGGTACGCGCCAAGCCCAGCTGCCCGTATGGGTCAGCTTTTGCGCTTCGGCAAGATGACTTTCACTCCGGCGCAGTTCCTCCGTTAGTCGCTCTTGCTCAGTAACATCCATTCCTGTCCCAAGGAAACCCTGGAAGGTCCCCCCTTGCGTAACAGGAATACCCACAGAGCGTATGTAACGAATCTTCCCGTCAGGCCGCACAATTCGTTTTGTAAAGTCGAATGCAAGATGGTCATCCAGCATCTTTGTAATTCTTTGTTTCATGAACGCGCGATCTTCCGGGTGTACAAGAGCCAAATATTCTTCTACTGTTGGCGGATTGCCACTCGGCTCAAGACCATGGATCCGAAACAACTCGGAGGACCAGTATTCGAATCCAGCTGCGTTGAAGGCCCAACTTCCCATGTGGGCAACGCGCTGCCCTTCACTGGTATAAAACTGGCTTCGCTGAAGCGCTTCCTCGGCGCGTTTGCGATCTTCGATGTCGGTCGCGACTCCATACCACTTGACGATGTTTCCGTCTTCATCTCGGAGCGGCACTGCGCGGCCCAAATGCCAGCGATATTGCCCATCCGAACGGCGCAAACGCGACTCATTTTCGTGAGCCTTGCCGGTAGCCACCGATTCCCCCCATTTAGCTGCACGGCGCTCAAGATCATCAGGGTGAATTGCCCCTTGCCACCCTGATGCGGCCGCCTGTTCCGCCGATAACCCCGAGTACTCCACAAAGTGCTTGTTAGCGTAAGTATTGGAGCCGTCGGGCAGAGTACTCCACACTGACGCAGGAATGGTGTCAATAACGTCGCGAAGCTCTTTTTCACTCTTGAGAAGAGCATCCCGCTGGTGCTCCAAATGGCGGAGCCGAAGCCGATAAAGTCCAGTAAGAACTGCCAGGAAGAGAACCACGCCTAAAGAGCGAAACCATACCGTCTGGTAGAAGGCCGGAGCAATTGCGAAATCCAGGACTGCGCCTGCCTCGTTCCACACGCCGTTGCTATTGCTCGCGATTACACGAAACCGATATTTCCCGGGACCCAGCTGCGTATAAAAAGCTTCGCGACGAGTGCCGGCGTCCTGCCAATCGCGATCATGCCCGTCAAGTCTGTAGCGAAACTTCACCTTTTGTGGAATGAGAAAACTTGGCGACGTATAGCCAATTTGGAGATCACGCGTCAAAGGCGGAAGTTGAAGACCTTCTTGTGTTTTATATTGCTTCCGGTCAGCCACAACGGCCTCGACATAGACTGGCGAAATAGTCCCGTCACCAGAGAGATGTGACGGGTCGATCATCTGAAGGACTACGTCGTTTACAAACCAGAGACGCCCATCGGGAGATTTGGCGGCCGGGTTGAAAGACACTCCGCCTGGTCGAGCTCCGTCAAGCGGACCGAATAGTTGTGGCTGAACGATGGCATCTGGATGAATTCTCCAGCGCTGGAAGTCCGCAGCTGCAATCTCCATAAATCCACAGGGCGTATTAAGCCATAGACGTTTGTCGTCGTCCACCGCGAAGCCATTCACCCCGTCGCAAGGTAGTCCGTTTTCTTTGCCCAGGTGCCGGGCTGCCCCGTCGCGCAGCATCACAAACCCCTGGTCAGATGCGGAGAACACTGATCCATCGGGATCAACCGCAATCTGATGGGCGACGTTATCTATCCACGATTTCCCCTTCAGGTTCAAAGGAAACGTACGGGCAACGCCATCCCGGAAGAGCGTCAAGTCACCCGTGTATGCGCCCAGCCAAATTCCACCTTTGGGGTCTGCCGCAATAGCATTGCCCCCCGGAACCTGAGCCTTGGAGAATTCCTCGCGGACCTTGAAATCGCGGATGCGGATGAGTCTTCTTGGAGGGCCTTTGCATTCCGCCCAAATATCGCCGTCGACATCCTCTGTAAGACTGAGCACCAAGCCCAGTGGCTGATGATCAGGTTCCGGGATACGCCGGAAGCGGCCATCTTTGTAGACGAAGAGCGCGTCGTCAACGCCAACCCAAATGTTGCGATTACGGTCTTCGAGCAATGAGGTAACCTGCTGTCCAGGTACGCGAACTGAGGAAACAGCTCCATTTCGAATGAAATCGAGAGTGCCGAGACTTGCCACCCAGACCGTCCCGTCTTTGGAAGCCATGACCGAAGCGGCACCGCCCCGTCCAAACCCCTCGGAGGCCGAAAATGTAGTGACCGGAAGATCCCGAAAATTGTCAATCCCATCGGACGTGGTCGCCCAGACTATGCCATCGTTGCCTTCGTACAGATCAAAGACGCTGTCGCTGGATAAGCCTTCCGCTCGTCCAAAATGGTCGACGGCTTGGCCGTGAATGCGGTAGATGCCATCGCCATACGTTGCAATCCAGAGATTCTTATCGGAGTCTTCGATGATCTTTTGGACAGTGAGCTTGCTTCCGTCAAAGTTTGGCAAAACTACCGGGGTCAGTACACCATTGCGGAATCTTTCAAGTCCAAGTCCTGGCCCCGCCGCCTGGATTCCGACGAATAAGGAACCGTCGGAATTCTCTACGAGACTGTGAACGCCGATTTGACCCACGTTTGAGTGAAGTTGTTGAGGTCTGTAGATCTCAGGGGCTGCACCCATTTTCCAATGGAGCAATGACGTGTCGCTACCGATCCAAAATCCTCCCTTGCCATCGGGGATAAATGACGACGGGACGAGAATCGTTATGCCATCTGCTTTGCCGAAGCAGCGGATTTTCGTATCCGTTGCCTGGCATAAAAGTCGGTCCGGATCCTGGTAGGAAAGAACCCACACGGAGTCGTCAGAATCTTTTTGGATGGCGGTAACTGTCGGAAGGTCGTAATGGGAAATCACGACGCTGTCCCTAATGTGAGTGATCTCGTTTCGAGTGGCAATCCAAAATTCTCTTGGCCGCAAACTGACTGGATGGAGAATCGGTGTGGAAGAGATCGGAGCCGACCAGGGGGAGAAGCGGACACCGTCAAAACGCAACGCGCCACTGACACCGCCCACCCAAAGATATCCGTCTTTTGTTTGTGAAATCCAATACGGATTCGTCGGAAAGAATCCGTCCTGTATCCGCCATGCAGTATGCGCGTATTGGGTAAGGCGTTTGTTCGGGTCCAATGCGTGAGCCGCGCTTAACGTCAAACACAGCGATAATATGCAAAGTAGAGACGATCGCAGAACATGAAATTTCCGGGCTCTCGATGTGCACATGGCGCGGGGCGACCTGGAATCGACATGGGCAACCATGGCTGAGAATCTTACCAAACCTGACCTCGACCGGATGTCAGGTTGCACCGGCCGACCGCATCCCGCGTTCATGCCGGGATCAGCTTGAAGTGAGATCAGTATAGTTCTACCCTCAAATCTGGCCATCTCCTTACGCGACTCCGGGAACGCTGGTCTTCCTGAGGGATAGGTCGGGAAATCCCCAACCTTCTCATCTTGGCAAGCAGCGTAGTTCGTTTCAGTCCCAGTTTCGCCGCTGCGCCGCGCGGTCCGCCAACGATCCAGCCGACCCGTTCAAGCATTTCCACGATAAGAGCGCGACTGGAATAGCCGAGGTTGCTCACACATCAAGTGCAGCACGGACCCTTTTCAGCAACAAGTGATGATCGAACGGTTTTGCGAGGAACTCGACTGCACCCTCTCTCATCGCTCGAATTCTGACACTGGCATCTCCATGAGCCGTGACGAAGATGATCGGAATATTACATTCCTCTTCTTTCAACCTGGCCTGCAACTCCAGTCCGGACATCTTCGGCATACAGACATCAACGATTAGGCACGCAGCCCGAGTATGCAAATCGGATTCGAAGAATTCTTCGGCGGAGCCGAACGACCGTGCGGCCAGTCCAGCCGCTTCCATTAGGTCGCGCAGGGAATCTTGCATGGCCTCGTCGTCATCGACGATCGCTATCAATCTGGACGTTCGGTCTACCGGCATGCGGAAAGATTAATGTTCTTGCCTCACTCCTAGCAATCAAACTTTAGGCTGACTGAGCCAGACCTTAGGAGGTTAGATCCTTACTTTCGATAATCGGGCGATCAAGTACTGGCATTAGCTCCGCCGCTATTTTGCTTATTCAACATCCCGGAAACGACGATCGGCTGGGCGCCGCGTTGGGCCTTGCCCATATGCCCCAGATGGATGTAAGACCGGAGGTTGGCCTAACTCTGTCTCGAGCCTGTAGCGAACGAGTTGAGCGACAGTCACCATTGTCAAGCCATGCTCTGAGCAGAACCTTGCTAAATCGGGGCCGCGCGCCATACTGCCATCGCGATTCAAAATTTCGCAGATCACTGCGGCGTGGTGCAACCCTGCCAATCGTGCGAGGTCAACCGACGCTTCTGTTTGGCCGCGCCTTTCGAGAACGCCATCAGGCCGGGAGCGTAAGGGAAACACATGACCAGGGCGCGCCAGGTCTTCCGGGCGAGTTCGGGGGTCGACCGCAGCCAGGATGGTTTGCGCACGATCGTACGACGAGATTCCAGTTGTTACGCCCCTTCCTCGCGCATCGATCGAGACAGTAAACGCTGTGCCAAGGTTCGCCGTGTTGTGGGGCACCATTGGTCCCAATTCCAACTGGTCGAGCCGCTCGCCGCTCATTGCGATACAAATCAAACCCCGCGCGTAGGTAGCCATAAAATTGATCACTTCAGGAGTGACCATCTCTGCTGCGATCACGAGGTCACCTTCATTCTCGCGATCCTCATCATCCGCAATGACGATCATTCGCCCTGATCGCAGCTCCCTAAGCGACTCCTCGATCTCGGAGAACTTCAGTGCCTGGGCAATAAGGCAGTGCTCATCACCGCTGGACACACGCAAACCTTCGGACGAAACCAGTAGGTCCACTTCGCTTGGCCGCTGACTAGACATAGGCGCTCCGATTAAGACCAATTTCTCCAATCCTTCACATGATCGTGAGCGAATGCCCCATCTTCTTCTTCTTGGTCCGCAAGTACAACAATGAATAAGGGCTTGGCGCTGCTTCGCAGGCAATCAGTTCGATGACTTCGATTCCAGCCTTTGTCAGTGCTTCAACTTTTTGCGGGTTGTTTGACATCAGGCGGACCTGCCGGACCTTGAGTTCATGCAGGATGGCCACGGCCAGACTGAAATCACGGCAGTCGGCGTCAAAACCCAAAGCTTCGTTCGCTTCGATCGTGTCGAGACCCTGGTCCTGCAGGGCGTAGGCTTTTAGCTTCGCCATCAGCCCGATGCCACGGCCCTCCTGATACTCGTAGATCACCAGCCCCGATCCCTCGTCCGCAATCGCCGACATTGCGAGTTCCAACTGCCCTCGGCAATCACAGCGCAGAGATCCGAGCACTTCTCCAGTAAAGCACTGAGAATGAATGCGTACCAAAGGCGCTCGAGTCTTCGGATCGCCAAGCATCAGGAGGAGGGCACTCTCAGCCTCTCCTTTGTTAACGTTCGCGCGCTCAAAGCCAATCAGGTCGAACACGCCGAACATGGTGGGCAGGCGAGTGGAGGCCACTCGAACGAGGCCACTTTGTCCGCTCCTCTGGACCCTTCTGTTCCGGAGGCCGCCGTTGCTCTTCTTAGGTCGGCATCCGCCTGCTTCCCGTTTGACTGCACGATCCTGAGTCATGCCTGAACCATTCCGCACTGGTGCTTGCATGCGGCCTTCCACAACAACGCTCGATGAGGCGGCGATTCTATCTCCTTCTGCCAGCCAGGAATTGAATGAGGTCTGGAACACCAAGCGAATCGCGGAAGCGTGGTGACCACTGCGGAACCCGCACAATCTGATTGGGACTGGTTACTCAATGATGTCTCGCCACGTAGTTGCTGAGCTCCGGCTAGATCGTTCTTGCTGTGGCAACAGAAGTGCTTCCCATAGCACGTGGATACCATCACTGACGTCAAGCAGTCTCGGGTTGCTGAAAGATGGTGGCCCTGATGTCATCAGCTGTGACGTTTCTGTCAAATTGACTGACACCGTTAGGGGCGCTCTATGCGCCACCGCTCGATGAAACACCGCGAGGTCGCTGCGAGACGCGACATACTGAGTCGCTCCTTTGAGATGCGAGCGATTGGAGGACAAATGGATCGCCCAGTTGTTCCACGAAATCAGAAGAACGCCTTTCGCCAGGATCGCCTCGTCGGTTGGAGGCTCTTGGCAGTGTTGATTTGCTGCGGCATGACGGGTCCAGCGCAGAACACAACTCAGCAAGAGGCTGGCGAACAGTTCACCATTCGGGCCACTCATTTGATGGGCTTCGAAAGCGCCAAAAGCAACTGTCCCGGGACTCTGTCCATTCAAGACGATTTCCTGCAGTTTCAGCAGACCGGGAGGCCTGGCGCGCAAGTAAAGATCGGCTCTGTTCGGAATGTTTTTCTGGGCGACGAAAGCAAGCAGGTCGGTGGTTTGCCGATGACTCTGGGCAAGGCTGCGGCTCCGTTCGGCGGTGGCCGAGTTGTGAGTCTCTTCAGCCACAAGAAGTACGACGTACTGACCCTGGAATATGTGGACAGCGATGGAGGAATTCACGGCGCGATCTTCCAGCTCGATAAGGGTCAAGGGGGAATTGTCAGGCACGAACTGACGGCGCACGGAGGAACTGTCAGTTCGCGGAATGATCAGTCGACGAAACACAGCGCTGTGGAGGTCAGGTATGAAAACAAGTAAATGGAGTCCACTGATCGCGTGTGTGGCCACGATTCTGGCGATCAATGTCGCACCGTATGCTCAAAGTGCTACGGTGAAATCCTCTGGGGTAAGCGGAACATCGTCGACGCGCTGGAGCGTTCAAGTCGACCAGGTCGCTCCCGGCAGTCTGGACCTCGCCTATTCCTTTCAAATCGCGATTTACGAGAATCTCGTGGACGAATTGAAAAAGACAAAGCAATTCCAACTGGTATTCCGCGAGGGCGACCACAGGGCTAGCGAAGTTCCAAAGTTGTTGGTGCTCAAAACAACCGTGGAGAAATACACCGCAGGCAGCGAAACGCGCCGTGCGGTGACCACAGTGAGTGGCGCCACGAAATTGACAGTGCGCAGTCAACTCCTTACGCGCGAAGGCAAAGTCGTTCTAGAGCGCACTGTGAACGGCGATGTGCGCTTCTTCGGCAGCAACTTGCGGGCTACTCACAACCTCGCCCGCAACATAGCCAAAACGCTCAAGGAATCATCCTGGCCAGATTTACCAGAGCCAACTGCGACACTCAGCGTTCAACCCTGAGTTACGAACCAACATACACCAGCTTTGGATGGAGCCTAGAAAGAACGAGCCCTTCGACAGGAGCAGACGAGAGGAGCGAACTATGCTGCGGTTAGTGGGTGTGTTTTGTATTTGCTTGACGACATTTCCGGTTTTTTGCCAGTCCACGTCGAAGTATCAGGTGGGCACCATCACTGAGGTCAAGACACATCAAACTGATGCAAGTAGCACCTCTGACGCCGTCAGCTATGACGTTTCCGTCAAAGTGGGTGACACAATCTATGTGGTGCTGTATACGCCACCGCTGGGCGGCGAGACTGTGAAGTACGCTGCCGGACGCGAACTGCTAGTGCTCGTGGGGAAACGCACAATTCGCTACAACGATATCTTGGGTCAATCGTTTGAGGTGCCCATAGAAAACCAACAATCTGCTGTGAAGCCTAACCAGTGCAAATCAGTCTCATCTGCGCCAAAGTAATCCCTTAGGATCTAACAAGGGTTATCTGGCTGGACTGCCCATATCGGTCCGGTTCGTGTGTCCGCCAACAACATATTCTTCCCGCTTTGCCTCTCTGACAAGACTCGACACGGCCCGCTCCAGACAGCACTGCCTCGCGCATTTCGCCCTCACGACAATTGCGTGACTGTCACAAGCTTTCGACGTGTCAAGTCGAGCGAACTCAAGTGACATCTCACTATCCACCGTGAGTTGTGTTCGAAGTCATTGCATCTCTCGTTCTCTCAACACTTTGAAAGAAATCGCGTGAGGCCCTTGGTTTGGACAGCACATTGCAATTTAAGTGACGAGGAGGAGCAGCCATGCGAGCGTTGACTGGAATTGCTTTGGCGATCCTCCTATTCCTGGGCCTGGGTTTCGCTCAAGGCAGCTTCCCCGCACCCGGATCAATAAGAGGTGATGTGTTCACGAAGGGCACGAACGGAGAACCTGCCGTTTTGCCCGGGGCACGCATCGTCCTTCGCGGACCCATAACTAAGGAAACCGAGTCGGACACACAGGGAGCATTCGCTATCGATGGCGTTCCCTCGGGGACTTACCAGATCGAAGCGAATGCTCCAGGGTTGAGTGGCGGACTCGCGGTGGAGGTGACACCGGGAAGGTCTTCGACCGTCGCTATCGAAACGAACGTGACAATGGTCAGCAACACCGTAAACGTGACCGCAACAGAAGCTCTTGTAGGTGACGAGTCTGCTCAGCACAACACCATCAGTCAATCAGTCGTGGAAAACGCACCGAATCAGGAGGAGAAGATCGACAGTCTCCTTCCGCTCGTCCCGGGAGTGATTCGGGGGCCTGACGGACGCATCAACATGAAAGGCGCGCAAGCGACGCAGGCCGGCTGGCTCGTGAATTCGGCAAACGTCACTGATCCGGCGACTGGCGGCCAGGCCATCAGCTTGCCGATAGATGTGGTCTCATCCGTTCAAGTGATCTCCAACCCTTACGACCCCGAATATGGAAGGTTCACCGGAGCAGTCTCCAGCGTAGAAACCCGTACGAGCAACTTCGACAAATTTCACTTCTCCATACAAAATCTTGTTCCACGCGCGAGAGACCGCGACGGGAGCATTGTTGGCATTGGAGCTTTCACGCCACGCACCACCATCACCGGGCCGCTGATAAAAAACCGACTCGCGTTCACCCAGTCTCTGGAATACCGCTTCGTCCGTACGCCAGTCGAGAGTCTGCCGCCGCTGCAACGTGACACAACACTTGAGAGCTTTGATTCGTTCAGCCAATTCGATTTGAAGATCAGCGACCGACAAACCGCGACTCTGTCGGTTGCCGTTTTCCCGCAACAGTTTGACTACCTCGGGCTGAACACGTTCAACCCACAGCCATCGACCACAAACTTGCACCAGCGCGGAGATCAGATTTCTGCGCAGCACAGCTACGTTGCCCAGTCGGGCGCATTGCTATCCTCGCGATTCGCCTATGAAGAGTTTGACGCAGACACGTTTCCCAACAGTCAAGCCCCCTATCAGATGCTGGTCGAAACCACGGAAGGGGGCTTCTTCAATCGACAAAATCGAGATACGCGTCGAGTCGAATGGCAGGAGATCTACCATTTCAGCCCAAGACATTTTCTGGGCGACCACGAACTGAAGGTCGGCTTCGACTTTTCTCACAGTTCTTACTACGGGCACCAGCAGTCCCTCCCGGTGTCGATCGTCGGTACGACTGGTTCAACGCTTGAACAAATTGACTTTGGCACGGCGACCACTTTCCTTGTCCACCAAAACGAAGGCGCTTGGTTTGGCGAAGATCAATGGACGGTTGGCCCGCGTCTCACCTTCAACCTCGGGTTGCGCTTCGACAACGATTCTGTGACTAATTCCACGCATGCAGCCCCGCGTGCCAACTTGACGCTCGCATTGACAAGTGATCGCAGAACTCTGCTAAAAGCTGGCGCGGGATTGTTTTACGACCGAGTGCCCTTGAATGCCCCAGCCTTCCCCAACTTTCCGGATCGCACAATTCTGACTTTCGATGCGGCGGATAAGGTGACTTCTTCGGTCCCATACTCCAATGTGATTACTGGCGGACTAAAAAACCCACGAAGCGAGACTTGGAACGTTGAAGTTGACCGCCAGGTACACGAGAACCTGCTGCTTCGGGTGGCTTATCAACAGCGAAACACCGTTGATGACTTGGCCCTAAATCCCGAAACAATTGCCGTAGGCGGCTTCCTGTCATTGGCCAGCTCTGGAAGGGATTTTTATCGCGAGTTTCAGCTCACCGGCCAATACAAGATACACCGGCAAACTTTGAATGCCTCTTATGTGCGGTCGAAGGCCACTGGCGACCTCAACGACTTCAATCAGTTCTTCGGAAACGATCCCCAGGCCGTGATCCAACCGAACACTCGCGGACCGATGGCCTTCGATGCGCCCAATCGCTTCCTGACATGGGGAGAGCTCAACGCGCCCGGGAAGTTGATCCTCATGCCAGTCCTGGATATTCACACCGGATTTCCGTATTCCGTTGTTAACGAATCACGTCAATTTGTCGGTCCGCGAAACGATGAGCGATTCCCACGGTTTGATTCCTTCGATCTTCAGGTCCTCAGGAACTTCGCGCTTCCCTTTCACGGCAAGGAGCACACCGTGAAGTTGGGGTTTGGAGTGTTCAACCTGTTCAACCACGCCAACCCGCGGGACGTTCAAAACGACTTGGACAGCGACAGATTCGGGCAGTTTTTTAACAGTGCAGTTCGCACTTTCAAGGGAAAGTTGGTTTTCGGATTTTAGTGGCCGGACCGCACAGGTCTTTCGGATTCGATGTGAAGGTGTCCTATGAAAAGAGTAACCCAATGTCTGATTCTCGCTGCCGGCAACGGCACGCGAATCAGGACGATCTCCGGCGGTCTTCCCAAACCTTTGGTTGACTTTCGCGGCAAACCAATCATCGAGCACATCGTTCAGCGCGCCCACCGGGCGGGGATCGAGAGGTTCGTGATTGTCGTGGGATATCGCTCGGACTTAATCCGCAACTGGTTTGAAGGCCGGTCTCTCGGTGTATCCATAACCTTTGTGGAGAATCCGGACTACCACAAAGCTAATGGCGTCTCCGCTCTAAAAGCGAGAAATGCAATCCACGAGAATTTCTTGCTGCTCATGGCGGACCATCTTTTTGAGCCGGAAACGGCTGAAACACTCATACAGCAGCAACTCGCGTCCGACGAAGTGATTCTCGCAGTAGATCCCAACATCGATCGCGTTTTTGACCTGGACGATGCCACCAAAGTCCTCAGAAACGGCAACCGGATTGTGGATATCGGCAAGGAGATCGCTCACTACGATGCCTTAGATACGGGAATGTTCCTTTGTAGTCCCACTGTGTTTGACCGGCTCGAACGCGCGGCCAAAGAAGGCAACTGCTCCCTCTCCGACGGCATGCGGCTGCTGATTGCGGAAGGGCGCTTGCGCGCTCTTGAGATCGGCGAGGAACGATGGCAGGATCTGGATACACCCGAGGCGTTAGCGCACGCCGAAGCCGTGTTTGATCCGTATCTCCACCACGAACCGAGTCACGAGAGCGTGACCCGTGTCTAGGTCCAGGTTCGCAAAAGCGCGACTCCCTCTCCGCATGCTCGGAGCAATTCTTGGCATTCTGCTCTTCATCTATCTGATCCATCGGGCCGGCCCCGCCAAGCTCCTCGCAAGCATGGTCGCTTTGGGTTGGGGACTGGCGTTAGTAATCGCCTGGGGCGGAGTCGCCCACGTTCTTAAGACTTGGGCTTGGCGGCTTACCCTGCTCGATGGGAAGCATCACGTATCGTTCGCGCGCATGCTGGGGTTGCGCCTCAGCTCTGAGGCGGTCGGGCAGTTTGGCGGCCTCGCACAATTGTTCGGCGATGGTCTGCGCGTGTCGCTGCTGGGCCCGGAAATTCCACTCTCGCACGGCATTGCTTCAGTGACGATTGACCGTGCGTTCTTCGTCGTCAGCGCTGCCGTCGTGAGCTTCCTCGGGCTTTCCGCGGTCCTAATCGTGTTGCCACTGCCTCACAAGCTCATTCTTTATGCGATTGTCTTTGCCTGCCTTCTTCTGGGCTTTGTTCTGCTAAGTGCGATTGCTATCAGAAACCGCTGGCCGCTGTTTTCACGAACCGGTGAGGTTTTAGGCCGAATTCGCTACCTTAAACCGTTGATCGACCGTAAGCGCGCACTGATTCAGTCGGTCGAGGAGAGTCTTCTCGACTTCTATCACCGTACGCCTGAAGCGTTTTGGGCAAGCTTCCTGCTGAACCTCGCATACCACGCCGCCGCGATCGTCGAGGTCTATCTGATTGTGTGGCTCATGGGCACCAAACTCACCTTGTTCGGCGCACTCGCAATTGAGGCCTTGACCAAGTTGGTCAACATTGCTGGCACATTCAATCCAGGGAATATCGGAACCTATGAGGGCGGGAACATGCTTATTGCGAAGATGTTCGGCCTCACAGCCGCGGCGGGCTTGACGCTGGCTTTTGCTCGCCGACTGCGCGCGCTATTCTGGGCCGGTGTGGGTATTCTCTGCCTGAACATCCTCTCGAACCGTACCAAACGGGAAAAGCTCAGTGGAACTAACGAGGACATTATGCAGGTTGCACCCGAACAGATTTCTTCAGAGGAACTTCAGAGTACTTCTGCATCGCAGCGCCGCCCGTCTCACCTGGCCGTTGTTCTTGCCAACGATCCGGGCTTCGGCTCTCCGCTACCCAAGGTCGGCTCCGTACCAATATTGCTTCGAAGCATCCTGGGAGCAGCAAAAGCAGGCGCAGCGCGAATCGTAGTTGTTATTGATCGTGTGAAGGGTCTGCCCGTACGGCAAGAGCTGCTGAAGACCGGGCGTGTGCCCAATCATGTTGAGTGGTGTGGAGTGAGCTCCGGGGAGGATTCTCTTCCGTCCCTGATCGGACAGCTAGCGTCCGAGGTTGGTGGACATCTAATTCTGATCGCCGGGGACAGGGTCTACCACCCTTCGTTGCATAAGCGAGTCGCTGAATGGGGTGGAGGTGCGGACGCCTTAACACTCATGACCGGCTCCGACGTGGTCGGCATGTGCTCGCTGTCTCGCGAGGCGTCGGTCGACCTCGCAATCCACAACCCCACAACCGCCGGATTCCTCGAAGACATTGAGCACTGGATGACCAAGACACACGCTGTGGAGAGCGAGGCCGTTGCGGACGAACAATGGCAACGCGTTCTCAACGAGCAGCAACGTCGACTGGCTGAACGGAAGTTAGATGGCTGGCTCGTCAAGCCAACCGACGGGATTTTTGCCAGAGCCAACCGCACAATCTCCATACCGATCAGCCGCCGGATCATTCCCTTCCCTATCACTCCTAACATGGTCAGCCTGTTCACCCTCGGCGTCAGCTTCGCCGCGGGCGTCTTCTTCGCTCTTGGAGGATATTGGAACATGTTGACAGGGGCAATCCTTTCCTGGTTCTCGAGCGTGCTCGACGGATGCGACGGTGAGGTTGCTCGTTTGAAATTGCAGGAATCTGCGTTCGGCTGCTGGCTGGAGACAGTTTGCGACAATCTTTATTACTTACTCATCTTCTCGGGCTTGACGATCGGACTGGTGAGAAGTTCAGGCAATCGGAGCTATCTTCTATGGGGCGGCCTTTTGCTTCTCGGCGCGACCGCCAGCACCCTGGTGACCGGACTCCAACGTCATCGACTGTCCGGCGGGCGGCCAGAACGGTATCTGCTGGAGTGGCACAAGAAAGCAGATAGCCGGAGTTCGAATCCTCTCTTGTATCTCGGGCGGCATACGGAATTCATAATCCGGCGCTGCTTCTTGCCCTATGTCATCCTGTTTTTTGCCCTTTTCGACGTCATGAACTGGTTTTTGGTTGGCGCGGCAGTGGGTGCGAACATCGTATGGATCGTCGCTCTTTATTCCTATCTTGCTTTCACTCCGCCTCGGTCGACAGCGCTGCAAAGCTCCACATCTCTCGGTTAAGGCAAACCCAGCATGCGTGTCCACCGCTCGCCCCAACGGCTAGAGTGTAGATATGGAAATGCACGACATCGTAACCGGTAACTTTGCGCCACCCCGGTGGATCGTTTCGGCTCCGAAGTCGCTGAGGATTGTGGATTGGAACATTGAGAGAGGCCAGCAACTGCAAGGTGTTACAGACTTCCTTGGTGGCATGAATGCTGACATTTTGATCCTGCAGGAGGTGGATCTCAACGCGCGACGCACGCACCACCTGAATATTGCCGAGACGATCGCTCGGAAACTGGAAATGAACTATGTGTTCGGCCGCGAGTTTCAGGAGTTAGTCCAAGGATCCAAAGGCTCTCCGGCGTACCACGGCCAGGCGACCCTATCGAAGTGGCCTATTTCGAAGCCGCGCCTGATCCGCTTCTCGAAACAATCACATTTCTGGCAGCCCCACTGGTTTCTGCCGAAGATCGAGCCCTTTCAGGAGCGGCTGGGGGGAAGAATCGCACTGGTCGCGGAGATCAACGTTAGCGGACGGAAGCTCGTGACCTACAACCTTCATCTGGAGAGCCGTGGAAACGATGCGCTGCGCATTTCACAGTTGGGGGAAGTCTTGTCGGACGCGACTTGCTACGACGCGGAATGTCCGGTCATAGTAGCAGGCGACCTCAATCTGGATGCTTCGAAAGCGGCAGTGGCGCTGCAACTTGCGAGGGCTGGGTTTCAAGATGCAGTGTCCTCCCCTCGCAGCACCCCTACCACACCAGCGCACGGACTGTTTGAAGGACGTCGCCGGATTGATTGGGCTTTCATTCGCGGGCCACTACGGGCGAGTTCTGGCCAAGTGCACGGTAATGTCAAAGCGTCAGATCACTATCCAATTTCCTTCACGTTGACCGGATAAGCTTGTGTGCAACCGAGATTTTTCGCAGGGCGACTCGAGAGGAAGGTTGCAATCGAGTATTTAATCCAAACCTGCGCGGGGACTTTGAAGAAATCACTCTGGAATCGGAGAATCCTCGACGGGACTCCGTTCCAGCGAAGCAGACGCCGTCGGCCGATTACTCTTTGCCTTCATCACAGGACGGTGTTTGGCGGCTCAGTTGCTCTTCATGTCTGTATCTGACGCCAGGGCCGCAGCCCGTATCCAGCGAGCGCCCAACCAAAAACGCTCCTGCGGCCCCGCGCTGAAGGTTCTGTGCAATTCGGCGGTGAAGAACCGCCATAACAGGGAGAAACATTATGGCTTCGTTTGCCGTCGTTGGAAACAGCAACATGAGCTTGATCTCCGCTATCCGTAACCTGGTTTGCCCGCTCTGCGGAGCAAGCATGATGGTATTTCGATGCCTCGGATACTGTCGCAGCGACTGGCGCCAGGACTGGGACCGGGCAATGTGCGCTGGATCAAAGGGTGAACGACCGCGTTCCGGGAAATCGTGCGCAAAGCATCGAATGTAGACAGAGCGACTCGCGCCGACGGCTTTCACTGAACGAGATGAGAAGAGACACGAGCCGCTATAGGAATGCTGGCGCTGGACAACGTCGATGCCGTTTTGCGAGGAACGACCACTCCTTCCCTGGCCATCTCTTATGGGTATCCTCAGGCCAGCTTGTCGCACGACGACTCTTCGACCGCCGCCCCAGTTCGTCAAGAAATAATTGGTCAACGGAAACGCATTTCGTGCGGGAAGACTATCGGTCCAGGTGCTGGGCCCTACGCGATCTTGGTCCAAGCGCCGGCGGCATGTGCCGCGCGATCTTTGCTCGAGCGCGCGCCAGTTGAGCCTTGACCGTTCCGCGTGGCAATCCCAAAATTCGAGCCGTCTCCAGGATCGAGAAGCCCATCAAGACCCGCAACTGAAATGTTCTCCGCAAACTAGGCGACAACCGTACGGCGCATTTGTGCAGGCGTGCAATGAGCTCCAAATTGCGACACTCCTCTTCAGGGCTGGGGCGCGTGTCCGCGAGTCTTTCCCAAACGAAGTATTTTGTCTCTCCTCCCGTCTGCTCATCCAAAGACAAATGGTTCTGGCGGGGCCGTTTGCGCAATTGCATCAGTGCACAGTTGCGGACAATCGTGGTCAGCCAGGTAGTCATCTGCGACTGCCCCCTGAATTGGTGGATATGTCGGTAAGCGGCCAACAGAGCTTCCTGCACCGCGTCCTCCGCGTCAGCTGCGTTGCCCAGAAGTCGCAAAGCGCAGCGATAAAAAGACGGCAAGCGGAGTGACAGAACTTCTTTCATTTCGAGAACTGCGCTCTGGTGGCCGGGTACGTCCATGCAGGCATCACGGTTGGGAGTTTGAGTTTGCATTTCACAGATCCATTCGTACGCAACAAAGCAAAATGCACGTCGCATGCCAAAAGGTGGATCGCGTCGTGACCACTTTAACGTGCAGGGTCGACTATGCCCTGCAGTGTGTCGCTGATTTTTTGGCTCTCGGACATTTGGGTCCGGGTAGTTCGGGATCCTGTGCTCAATGCTTTGACGCGTTATTGACACTGACAGAATTTTCCTTGCTGGCTGATAAAGCCGCTTTCCAAATGGCATTCCTGTCCTCTTAATCTCAGCCATTTACCAATTGTCGGTGCATCGCTGACTTGGCACGATTCGTGCACATGGGTAGCAGCAGGCGTGTGAGAAATGGTTCGAAATACGAAGGAGCCAACTGTGCCATATCGCAGCGTCAATTTGGCAACCGGAGAGGTGCTCAAGACGTTTTCTGAACATGCTGATGAGCAGATATGGAATGCGTTGGCCACCGCGGACAAGGCGTTTCGAACCTGGGCGGCGCGGCCTTTCAGCGAGTGCTCGAAGATTATTGGCAGGTCCGCTCAGGTACTTCTGGAAAAGAAGGAAGAACTCTCTAGCCTCGCTTCCACTGACTAGCGCAGCGAGAAGGCGAATGCAAACGGACGTTCGACGATCGTCAGTGCCTGCCGTCTGGAGGTAATGCGAATGCCGTTGTACACCGCTATCACCGAAGATGGCTTTGTGTCCGATGAGACCAAGGCGAAGATCGCGAGGGAAATCACGCGGATCCATACCACCGTGATGAAAGTCCCCAAGAGTTTTGTGCGAGTGGTCTTCTTCTCATATCCCAAGGGTTCGGGATTTGCAGCGGGTGAAAAGGCTTCCACCGCGGCATTGAACTGTGTCCTGCGGAGTGGCCACACTGACGCCGACAAGACCGAGATGCTGAAGGAACTGTGGTCGATGTTCCAGGACCTCACCGGTGTCCCGACCGATCAGCTGGCTATATCTCTCCAGGAAATTCCCTCGAGCAATGCGATGGAGATGGGGCAGGTCATGCAAGCCGTCGGTCACAAATAAGAAGCGGTAGCGTTTCGGAGAAAATCATGCACAAATTCCTATCAGCAGACCCCACACTCCTCGGTCGTCCGGATGTACCACCCTCCTCGGATGCTGTAGGCGAAGAGCTTGCTGGGGGAACTCCGGAAGAGCTTAAGACCGATCTGATCGAGATACTTGGCGAGGATCTTGTACGGCATCGTATTAGCGACCTGGTACGTTACGCATCGGATGCCAGCCCTTACCGGTATATCCCGAAAGTGATCGTACAACCAAAGAACATCGATCACGTAGCGGGCATTTTTCGATATTGCATCGGCAATGGTCGACGCGCGACCTTCCGGGCCGGCGGGACCAGCTTGAATGGCCAATCGCAAGGCGACGAGATCTTGATCGATGTGAGACAGCACTGGAGCGGCTGGAAAGTCGAGGACAACGGGTCGCGGATTCGTTGCAATGTTGGCACTACACTTGGACGGATTAACGAAGTGTTGAAACCTTACGCCCGCCGCATGGGACCGGATCCTGCGAGCTTTAACGCCGCAACAATCGGTGGCGTACTGGCCAATAACGCGGGTGGTATGCGCTGCCGGCCGGCGATCGATTCGTACCATTCTGTCGTCGCCATGAAAGTTGTTCTTACGACGGGCACGGTTATCGATACCGAAGACCCGCACGCTGAAGAGCACTTTCTTGCCTCCGAGTTCGAAATGGCGACGGGGCTGCTGAAAATCCGTGAGGAGATTCTTGCAGACAAGGAATTATCTGCCCGAATTGTTCGGAAGTATGGCATTCGTAACACCTGTGGATATGCAATGCATGCGTTTCTTGACGGTGAAACGCCAGTTGAGATCCTGCGCCGCTTGATGGTTGGGTCGGAAGGAACGCTCGGCTTCGTAGCCGAGGCCGTCTATAAGACTTATCATCTCCCCGCAAAAACGACAGTGGCATGGCTACCATTCGACACCATCGACGCGGCGGTCGAGCAGGTCGGAAAGTTGGTCGAACTGGGAGCGCAGGCAGTCGAGTTGATGATTGCTTCAGCGCTGACCGCAGCTTCCAAATTGATGAAAGGCACGCCAAAGTATTGGAAAGATCTCGATCCGAAGAACGCGGCGCTCCTGGTTGAATTCGGCTTTGATAGCGAGCAAGAACTTACGGCCATCGAGAAGAGGGTTGAGGACGCACTAAGCGATGTGACAATGCTGCAGCCATTGGCTTTCGTTCGCGAAGCCGAAGCCATTGAGCTTGCCTGGCACATTCGTGATGGCCTCCTCGGTATCGTCGGTGAAATGCGTCCGCAAGGCACAAACCTCATCATCGAAGACGTTTGCTTTCCGCCTGCTCAACTTGCGAATGCTACTCGTGACTTGCTCGGTCTCCTCGCCAAACACGGATATGAACCTTCGGCCGCGGGGCATGCTGCTTACGGAAATCTGCATTTCGTGATGATTGCACAACTGAGCGAAGAGGCGAGCCGCCGGCAGTACGACAGTTTCATGCGTGACCTGGTTGAGTTGGTGGTGGATAAATATGACGGCTCTCTGAAGGCGGAGCATGGAACAGGAATCAACATGGCTCCGTTTGTCCGGCGCGAATGGGGCGACAAGCTCACAGACCTGATGTGGCGCGCAAAACATCTACTTGATCCGCAGGGAATCCTGGCTCCGAATGTCTTGCTGAGCCACGATCCGCTGATTCATCTGAAGAATCTTAAGACCACTCCAGCGATCGAAGACATTCATTCCGCTTCTCATTGTATTGAGTGCGGCTTCTGCGAACCGGTGTGCCCAAGCCGTAACGTGACGGTCACCCCGAGACAGCGCATCGTTCTTCGTCGCGAAATGTCACGGCAGCCCGAATGGTCGAAGCTGCTGACCCAACTGCAACATGAGTACGAGTACGACGCTATCGAAATGTGCGCGGGCGACGGTACCTGCGCTGATGTCTGTCCGATCGGAATCAATACCGGCGCCCTGATCAAACACTTCAGGAAGATGGAGCATTCCGCGGACGCCGAGGAACTTGCGCTTGATGTGGCCAGAAAGTGGGCCGAGGTCGAGAAGCTGGCGCGTCATGGTGTCAAAGCGGCCGACCTCGTTCAAACAATAACCAGCCCCCATCTGCTTGGCGCCCTGACCGATGCGGCTCGCAGCCTTGTCAGCAAGGATCTCGTTCCCGCCGTAGCTGGCCCCATGCCGCACGCGGCTCCCGCGGCCCTTCCCCAAACGCGCCGCGAGGGTGCAGCAGCCGCGTATTTCCCGGCGTGCATCAATCGCATCTTCGGCAGGGACAACACCAAACCCGCATCGCCGGCTCTCCCTGAGACGTTCGTGGCTCTTTCTGAACGCGCGGGCAAGCCTCTCTGGATTCCCGATGACGTGAGGGGTCTTTGCTGCTCAACGCCGTGGAGTTCCAAGGGCTACAAGCGCGGGCAGACATGGATGTCCGAACAGATGACCGATGCACTGTGGCGCTGGAGTGACGGAGGAAAGTTGCCGGTGGTGGTGGACGCGGCTTCATGCACGCTCGGTCTCAAAGACGACATGTTGGAGCATCTCGACGATGAACGTAAGAATCGGCTAAGACTTATCACCATCATCGATTCGATCGCCTGGTGCAAAGACCTCCTGCCCTCATTGCGAATTCAGAAGACGATTCCCAAAATTCTCGTCCATCCCACCTGTTCGACGATGCACCTCGGCCTCAGTGAGACTCTCCTCGAAATCTCCAGCGCGCTGGCTCAAAGCGCTGAAATTCCTTTGGGAACGACCTGTTGCGGAACTGCCGGCGACCGCGGCCTGCTGCATCCCGAGTTGGTTCACTCCGCCACACGCGACACAATCGTACAAATTCAAAGCTCCGGGGACGACACTTCTTTCGTTTCTGCAAATCGGACCTGCGAGTTGGGTATGCGCCAAACTACAGGCAAAGTCTATGAGTCATTCATTTACACGCTGGAGGAGTTGACGCGACCTTGAAGGATGCCGCAGGTAAATCGTCCGTTGGCGGGCTTTAAAGGATCATCTTATGCGCATCGCAAATTTTGAAATACGTGGAATCCCCGGAATTGCCGCGGATGACAGCTCGGGTTGGCATGGCCTCACGCAGTCGGACAGCGGATTTCCAGGGACCCTACCCGGGCTGATCGCACAAGGCGCAGACCTGTTGAGCATCGGCAGAAGCCTCGGGCAATCGCCGGTAATCGACCTGAAAGCTGTCCGGCTGCTGCCGCCGGTGCCCGTACCGCCGAAGATTCTGTGCGTCGGTCTCAACTACGATGATCACCTCGAGGAGAGTGGGCTGAAAAAGCCGGAGTATCCGGAAATCTTCGCCCGCTTCGCGTCGAGTCTGATCGCTCATCAAGAGCCGATCCGGCGGCCCCGCGAATCGACAGCGCTCGATTATGAAGCCGAGCTGGCCCTAGTGATCGGCAAGCCGGGGCGCCGCATCCCTCAGGAGCTGGCCCTTGATCACGTGGCGGGCTACTCCCTGTTCAACGATGCGACCGTGCGTGATTTTCAGCTCCGCACGCCCCAATGGACGATGGGCAAGAATTTCGATGGCACCGGATCGTTCGGCCCGTGGCTAGTGACGCCCGATTCCGTGCCGCCGGGGGCCCGCGGATTGCGCATCCAGGGACGTTTGAATGGCCGCGTGATGCAGGACTCGCGCACCGACCTGCTCATCTTCAGTGTCCCAGCGCTGATTGAAATGACCAGTGTCGCGATGACCCTGGAGCGAGGCGATGTGATCATCACCGGCACGCCGGGTGGCGTCGGAGCGGCGCGCAAGCCACCTGTTTTCATGAAGGCCGGCGATATCTACGAAGTGGAGATCGACGGGATCGGTATCCTGACCAACCCCGTGGAGAACGGCTGAGAAAGCGTGCAAATCAGAACTGCAATCGGCGCCTCACTGAAACATTCACCGAAATGGAGCCACTCCCGTGCAATATTCCGACTACAAATGCTTTCGGTTCAGGTTTGATTCTGGAGTCGCATTCGTCAGCATCGATCACCCGCCGATCAATCTTCTTGATGAAGTTCTGTCGCAGGAGTTCGATAAACTCGGCAGAGACCTCGAGGCTGACGAAGGCGTCCGGGTTGTGGTCGTGCAGAGCGCGCTTCCCGATTTCTTTATAGCTCACTCTGGTTTGGGCCGGGTTGGAGCCGCTTCCAAAGTGGTGTCCCATACACCGAGCTTTCGCCTCACGCAGACGATCGGCGAACGATTCAGGAACATGCCCAAGGCAACGATTGCCAAAGTCGAGGGACGGGCCCGGGGCGGAGGGAGTGAGATCGCGCTGGCCATGGACATGTGCTTTGGTGCCGTTGGCAAAGCGATCTTCGGCCAACCAGAAGTGGCGATTGAGCTGGTTCCGGGTGGGGGCTCTACGCAAAGACTGCCACGGCTCATGGGGCGGGGACGCGCCTTGGAGGTGCTCCTGGGCTGCAATGATCTCTCAGCGGAGCTGGCGGAACGCTACGGCTATATCAATCGAGCGTTGCCCGCCGACGAGCTAACACCTTTTGTCGAGAAACTGGCTCACCGCATCGCCTCATTTCCTGCGCATGCCATCGCTCACGCTAAGGCGGCCGTGGATACTGGGGCATTTAGTTCGATGGCCGAGGGGCTTCTGGTGGAAGCCCATGAATCCGATTTGAGTGTCGCTAGCGAGGTGACGCAAGCCCGCGTCACGGAAGCATTGAAGGCCGGCGCCGAAACTTATGAAGGCGAGCTGGAGATGGATTACCTATCGACGCTCCTCCCGATAAAATAACCCCGCGACAGTGATAGCTCACCGATAGTCACACTGGCGCCTGTTAATAGGCGCCAGTGTGACGAATCCAGCTTAGTCCTATCTTCTTAGTCGCTGGACTTGGAATCACCTAGCGGAGCAGGTTCACTTTCGCGAGATCGATGATTTCATCTCCGCGCCCACTGAGAACGGCCTTCAGCATGAAAATGCCAAAGCCGTTGGCTTGCTCGAAGGTGATGGTTGGAGGCATCGAAAGCTCTTGACGGGATACCAGAACCTCGACTAACGCCGGCCCGTCGTGTTTGAGAGCTTTTGCGATGGCTGGTTCTACCTGGTCCGGAGTCTCAGCTCTCAGACCAAGAAGTCCCGCTCCCTCAGCAATCTTCGTAAAGTCGGGATTCTTAAGTTGGGTTGCGAAATCGAGAAAGCCGCTGGCCTTCATTTCCAGCTCGACAAAGGAGAGCGCGTCATTTTTGAAAACCACCAGCTTTACCGGTAACTCGTGTTGCCGCAACGTAAGCAATTCGCCCATGAGCATCGCCAGACCGCCATCTCCGGACATTGAGATCACCTGCCGGCCGGGGTGGCTGACTTGTGCGCCGATGGCTTGCGGCAATGCGTTGGCCATGGAGCCGTGAGTGAGAGAACCGACGAGCCGGCGCTTGCCATTCATCCGGAGATAGCGTGCCGCCCAGATGACTGGCGTTCCGACGTCGAAGGTAAAGACCGCATCTTCCGACGCGAGTCGATCGATCACGCTTGCGACATATTGTGGGTGGATGAGTTTCTTACCAGAATCGCCACTTGCGAGTTCGTCCAAACCATGGCGTGCCTTACGATAGTGCTCGAGCGATTCCTTCAAGTGCTGTCCGTATTGATTCTGCTGCAGCCGTGGCAACAATGCTCGCAGCGTGGCCTTTGTGTCTCCCACAAAACCGTAATCAACTTTGGTGCGACGCCCTAGCTGCTCGCCTCGAACATCAATCTGCACGATGGTCGCGTTCTTCGGGAAGAATTGCTGATAAGGAAAGTCGGTGCCGATCATCAGCAGCGTTTCGCAGCTCATCATGGCGTGATAACCAGATGAGAATCCCAGCAAGCCCGTCATGCCTACATCGAACGGGTTGTCATACTCGATAAACTCCTTTCCGCGGAAAGCGTGCACGATGGGAGACTGTAGCTTGGCTGCGAATTCAACAAGTTCGCCGTGAGCACCGGCGCACCCGGCGCCCCCAAGAATGGTTGTCTTCTTGGAGCGATTGAGAACCTCCGCGAGCACGCCCAGTTCGTCATCGGACGGGCACACCGTCGGTTGCGGTGGGGCAAAAAGCAAGCGAGGTTCTTGCTCAACCGCATCCCGCAAGGCCACATCCCCCGGAATCACAACCACTGCGACGCCACGCCGCGAAATCGCAGTCTGAATCGCAATCTCAAGCACACGCGGCATCTGCTCGGGCTGCGAAATCAACTCGCAATAGTGGCTGCACCCGGCGAAGATCTGTTCCGGATGTGTCTCCTGAAAATATCCACTCCCGATTTCAGCGCTTGGAACTTGCGCCGCGACGGCCAGAACGGGGACGCGGCTGCGCTGGCAATCGTAAAGGCCATTGATCAAGTGCATGTTTCCCGGCCCGCAACTTCCGGAGCATACCGCCAATTTGCCGGTGAGATGCGCCTCTGCGCCGGCCGCGAACGCGGCTGCCTCCTCATGGCGCATGCCAATCCATTGGATGTTTTCGCGAGTGCGAATCGAATCCGTGATGCCATTGAGCGAATCGCCCGGCACTCCGTAAATTCGCTGAACGTCCGCTTCCAACAAGACGTCTACCAGCAGGTCAGCCACTCTCTTTGCCATCGTCATTCCTTTCCCGAACCTAGTTATTCCTGAATGGTTGAATTCCTGAACCCGCCTTCTCGCTGCAAGCGGAAGCAAAACGTATGAAGATTTCACACTTTGCAGCGCTGAAACCCGCAGCGCTGAAAAAGAGACAGAACACTGCGCTGCCCTGCAGCATTTACCTTCTCAAATCTCTCAGTGTTTTTAGATCGTCGACGACGTATGCCATGGAAGCCCTTATGCCCTTGCCACAACGGACGGGCGCCAGGTCGGAGAGTTCTTCGCCTCGGCAGACCGGCAGGGTCAAAGAACCCTCTCCTACCCACGCTTGTTCAAGCTTCACATCGCGTGGGACGTTCTCGACCAGCTCGTGAACTGCCGGCTGGTCCTGCTTATCAGCGGCGAGACGCGGACAGTGGAGGAGATTCATGACAGGCTTCTGCTTCAACAGCGCCATGTCGGTTACCGGTTCTCTCAGCGTAACAACCGCGTCGGCAAGTCTTTGGCCGGCGGAAGTAATGGATCCGGCGAACTTCGCTCCCGCTGCAAGAGAGGGACCCGCCTTTCCTGTCGCAGCGTAATACCTGGTCTGAAAAACCTGGCCGAGACGTTTCGGATAACCCTGCGTCCAACCGCGGGCAATTGCCGCGTCGTTGTCCACGAAAATATATGGACAGTAAGCGACCGGCTTGCCTTGGTATAACGCATCTACGAGGATGAAAAACTCGCGGTATTGATAACGGGCCGGGTCAAGATATTCGTCGTCGTTCCCGCTAAACTGCCAATCGTAGAAAAGAGCGTTGGCATGGCCATTGGCGGAGCGATCGGCGTCGAGCCCTGGAGGCAACACAGCCGCCACGGCAGAGGGCTCCGACCAGAATTCAATGTTCAGGAAGTCTGAAGAGTAGTACCAAGGCGGAGGCGGATTCAGCGTCGATTTACCCTTCGGAGTAAGTGGATAATTGAAGCCTCTAAGCATTGATTATTCTCCTTCTTATTCTTAGTGCTTTGTTTAGCGTTCTGGTTGGCGAAAACTCGAGCAGCGCCGGAAGCTTGCGGGCTTTCCCGCATGCCACCCTTGGGCCGAGCAAGCTCACTGCCATCTCGAGTTACTCGTACCTCAGCCATTGAGCGGCATGAAAGCGCAAACTGAAACCCGGATTTACGCGGCAATCGTCTCGACATAGACCTGAGAATCAAGTGCGGACGGGAAGCGGCCAGTGTCATTGACCGTGACAGGAAAGCCAACGTCGATAGAATGACGCTGCAGTCCCGATGTTCAGCGCCACGATCCAAATCTCTAACTCTAGTCACTCGCAACCGAAACGCGCTCCTCTACCTGCGGCTCTGTTCCGCTCTTACCCGCTGCCGCCTGCGAGGTTTTTCTCCGGAGCCTCTGGAGCAGAATCAAATTTCATGAGACCCGTGGCCGGAGATACAAAAACCAGCGAATTCGAAAAAGTTGCCACGTGACCGGTGTATCTCCCGTTCGCTACGTCGAATTCTCTCAACTGGAATTGCAGCAGGCCCATATCGATGACATCGCCGGTAACCCCTGAGACCTGCACCCGGTCGCCAATTCTGATTCCGCGCTTTCCAACCAAAAGGAGAGAGCCGAGAGTGGCAAGAATGACGTTTTCGAGTGCGAACAAAAGTCCGGCGCTCAGAAGGCCAAAGTAGGTTGCGACCGACTTCAAGTCCGAGGCTAGCGCGAATACGATGACGACCGTAATCGCGAACAAAGTCAGAAATTGGTGGCTCATACTAATGAACCGTTGCCGATTTGGATCATGAACATGCCGCAGTGTGAACCGCCGCGAAAGCTGGCCGATCGCAAGTAGCAAGCCGGTGATCAACGAGACGACGATCAGGCGGATCATTAATTGTTTCCACGCCTGCATGTACTGGCCCGCCACTGCCATTCGCCACGGCAGCATATGTGACTTGTACTCCGCAAGGAGGACTTTTTGCTTGTCGAGCGCTACGATTACCGGAGACAACTCCTTGAGGTCGACAGAAATGGCATCGAAGTGCGACTTCTGTTCGCGCAACGACAAAAGATCGCTGGTCTGCGAATTGCTTATGGCCACACTCTGAATGAGGCGAGTGATGAAACCGGCCAGTGGGACTCGCAGATTATTCGCGGATAGCGTCAGGTTATCGGTGAGGAGTATCTTTTCGTCAACCACGTGAAGCTTATGCTTCATCGCTGAGACATCCGACACCAACCCGAGAATGCCGGCGTCAGGGCCAGCCGTCCTCGAATTTGCCTCATGTAGGGGCACTGTTGCCAAGGAAACTGACGGGCTCGTCACTTCCGGTATCGATTGCGCGAGCTCGTCGATGGTGGAATCCAAATGTCCGCTGTAGGCTTCTCCTTCACCGGGACTCTGGACAAACTCGACCAGATCATTGAGGCCTTGCGCGACTGCGTCCAGGAGTTGCAATCGCGTTTGAGCGTCTTCCTCAGCGGCTTTCAATTTCCCGAGATCGTCCCCCTTGGCTTTATTCAGCCTTTTGTCGAGCTTCTTGATCTCCTCCATTGCTTGCTGGCTTAGTCGATCATTTCGGTTCTTTAGTTCGATAAAGTGCGCAAGATCAGCAGGAGGAGGATCTGATGCTGTCGTTCGGCCATGAGAAGAACCAGTGCTCGTTTCCAGCATGGCATCCGCCTTTGCGAACTCGAACGAGAGCTTCACAATCTGCCGTTCGATCGCTTGATTGTCATCGAGAAACATTAAGTCGGCCGGTTCGTGTGCAACTTGCCGTTCGGTGTACACATGGCGATACCAGTTCACCGATTGAAGCAGGTAGCCAATGACTGCTGGGTTCGAGGGAAGCTGATATGTACTTGGCGGGGTGTCGGCCGAGAGTCCGCTGGCCATCACAGCTGCGACAATCGCGCAACAGGCAGCCAGCTGCGAACCTTGCTTCAAGGACCATCGTTGCGGTTTGAGTGCCATCTAGCGCGTCATTCACTTTGACAGAAGCGTCATTACTCGTGACATCAGAGCGACTATCCCGTTCCACCTCATACTTGTCGACGATAGTACGGTGCCCAGTGCTATCTAAAGCACTTGTCTTGCCAACCGCCAGGACGATCTCGCCCGCGCTCAAGTTGGTGCCGGCAGGAGAAAAGTGAGATCCCAATGCGCCACCTCGTTGCGGCCATCGTTTTGGAAGGCTGCATGCAAGCACTCTGTCTGTGAATGCCCGAGGCGTAAATTCACGATTGCGCATTCAAATCGTAAAGATCGACTGGGAGTAACCGTGACGCGGATTGCAATTCCTTCAAGCAGCAACCTCACGATCTCAGTAGATCAAGGGGGAAAGGACTCCGTGGTCCGGCTGACCGGCCGAATCGATGTCGACTCCTCGCCCGACCTTCGCGATCGCCTGAGGACTCTCTTGTCGCAAGAAGCATTGCCTCAGACCATCATCGTCGACCTAGGCGGCGTCCCTTACATTGAGACCTCCGGGGTCGCCACGTTGATTGAGGCTCTGAGAATCGCCCGCCATCACCAGATCAGTTTCCGCTTGCAGGGGCTTAGTGGCGCTTCGCTCCGGCTATTCGAAGTCACCGGAGTGCTGGCCCTGTTCGACGCGAGCAATTCGGGGCAAAAGGTGTCTTGATGGCGAATATTCTCGAAAGCGTCGGCGAAAGCACGATCGAACATCTCGACTACGTCGGAAGTCTGAATATTCAGTGGTGGGCCACGCTGCGGGCGATGGGGCAGGCACTCCCCTTTGTGGGAAATCGTTACCGCTGGCGGACCACTGTCAGGCAAATGCTGGAAATCGGCGTCGACGCGATGCCTATGGTGTCGTTGATGTCGATCTGCTCGGGATTCATTCTGGCTATGCAGGGGGCCTCGGAACTGCGCCGTTTTGGAGCTCTGCACTACGTCATTGAGTTGGTCGCGGTTGGCTTCACCCGCGAACTGGGACCGCTCCTCACCGCGATTGCGGTGAGTGGGCGCTCCGGATCGGCGTTCGCGGCTGAGATCGGGACGATGAAGGTGACTGAGGAACTCGATTCCCTCCGCGTGATGGCGCTCGAGCCAATCGAGTTCGTCCTCGCGCCCAAGTATCTCGCCGCTTTGATTTCCGTTCCTTGCCTCAGCATCATTGCGAATCTCTTCGGCATATTGGCCGGTGCGCTGTTCATGTTCTTCAGTACTCGCCTGTCGCCACTGCTCTACACCCATTATGTGTTCACTTCGATTACTTTGCGCGACGTAATCACGGGACTCATCAAGAGCGTGATGTTCGCAACTATTATCGCTCACGTCGGATGCCTGGAGGGATTCCGTGTCCGCGGAGGTCCCGACTCGGTAGGTCGCTCCACTACGAGTGCGGTAGTGAAGTCAACTTTCCTCGTCATCGTTGCGGATGCGATTTTCACCACAATCTTTTACTTCACGGTGAAACACTGATGCCCATCATCTCCGTCCGCGATCTTGTGGTTGAGTACGACGGCCGTCGCGTGCTGAATGGGCTGAATCTCGACATCGAGCACGGGAAAACGATGGTGTTGCTAGGTGGAAGCGGCTCCGGAAAAAGCACCTTGTTGCGCCAGATCATCGGGCTGGAGCGCCCTAAGTCCGGCAGCATCCACGTCAAGGGAACAGATATTGTCCGTTGCTCAAAGTCCGAGCTCAAAAAAGTTCTTCGCTCGATTGGTGTGGCTTTCCAGAGCGCGGCGTTGTTCAATTCGCTGACAGTGGAAGAAAACATCGCGTTACCACTGCGTGAACATACGCGGCTCGCACCCTCAATCGTCGACCTCATGGTCTGGATGAAGCTGGCCGCGGTTGGCCTGGCCGACTTTGGCAAGTTGCTCCCTCAGGAACTCTCCGGCGGGATGAAGAAGCGTGCGGCCGTGGCGCGGGCGCTTGCGCTCGGCCCCGAGATTCTTGTGCTCGATGAGCCATCGGCCGGGCTTGATCCCATCGTTGCCGCGGAGCTCGATGAACTGATCTTGCTCGTCAAGGAAGCATTGCAGATGACGGTCATCGTCGTTACCCACGAACTGCCGAGCGCGTTCCGCATCGCAGACCGCATCGCCATGCTCTATCAGGGTTCATTCAGTTCAGTCGGCACGAAAGACGAGATCAAGGCGAGCCAGAATCCGCGGGTGCGGCAGTTTCTCGATCGCGTACCCGAAAACATAGCGAAGATGCCAGGCGTAACGGCTTACTTCGAAAAATACATGCAGTCGGAGGTAAATGAGTGACTACGGAAGCGAAAGTAGGAGCGTTCGTCCTGGGATGCTTCTCGGTCCTGGCCTTGACGCTGATCTATCTGATCAACGCGCAGCTTGGTGTGCACACCGTTCCATACCGCACGTATCTCCGTTACGCCGGCGGGCTGGAACCGGGGGCCTCTGTGTTGTTCGGCGGAATCGAGGTGGGAAAGGTGAAGGGGGTACGGCCCGCCGCCTCCGACCCTACCACGATTGAGATTCTACTGGACGTGAAGGACAACACTCCGTTGAACGCCAAATCCGTGGCCAAGCTGGGGCTGGTCAGCGTGATGAGTAGCGCGGCATTATCCATCACCACCGGCAGCAACGATGCGAAGCGTCTACCCCCAGGCTCCACGATTCCATCGCAGGAGGCCGCGAGCCTTGACGAGATCAGCGGCAAGTTGACGGTCGTTGCCGACAATGCCAACGGATTGATCACCGAGGCTCGAGGCGAACTGCAAGGAATCAGCGGAGATGCCCGCACGCTGCTCGCAAACCTGAATAGTGTGGCGGGCCCACCCAATCAACGGAAGATACGTGACGTGCTCGATAACGTCAACGCAATGCTTGCGACGGAGCGGCCCAAGATTGACCGCCTTACCGATCAGTTGAATGTGCTCAGCCAGCACGCCGATGAGACAATCCAAAACGTGAATGGCACCGTGAGCGAACTGCGCGAGCCCGTTCGCAAAGATGTAGTGGAACTGCAGAATACTCTCCTCGAAGCCAAGCGTTTGCTGGCTGACATGCAGGTGCTCGTGAAAGCAAATGATTACAAGATTGACGACACAATTGAAAACCTGCGGACAGCAACCGAAAACCTGGATGACTTGACCCAATCGGTGAAACAGCGTCCGTGGAGCCTGATTCGGATCAAACAGCCCGAGGAGCGGAAGGTTCCGAAATGACGCAAATCGAACGAAAAAAGCGGCATCGGGCCTGTTTCGACATACGGCACCGGCGGATGTGATTATGAGAAAAAACCTGACAAAGAGTGTCTTCTGTCTGGCAGCTTTGGTGATCCTGACCGGCTGTGCGGGAAGAGTGCGATACCCAAACTACTACACCCTCAACCTGCCTGCGCCGCCGGATCCGCCTGCGCCGGAGAAGGCGCATACTGCTCTCGCGATCCGTGAATTCCGCGCGCCTACCTACCTGCGTCAGGGGGCGATTGTCTATCGAACATCTCCCGAACAGATCAACTTCTACGCCTACCATCGCTGGGCGATGGACCCTCGTGATTTTGTCACCAACTCCATCATCGACCGCCTGCGTGCCAGCGGAGTCTTTGCCCGGGTGCAGACCTACGACGGAAGCCGTGATGTGGACTACGTGCTCAGCGGACGTTTGGAGAAACTCGAGGAACTCGATTACCAGGGCGGCGTCAAAGTCCAGGTTGCCATCTCTGCCCAGATGACCAACATCGCCACCGGAGCGACCGTTTGGAGCAACGCTGTCTCGGAGACGGGAGACGTCGACAAGCGCGATGTGCCAGCGGTGGTCTCGGAAATGAACCGCACGATGGAACGAGCGATTGAAAAGCTGGTGACTCCTCTGGCCACCGGTTGGCCAGCCGAGCCACCTGTCGCTCAGAAAAACTAGAGATCACGGGATAGCGACGCGGGCTGGATTTGGTTCCTGCATTCCATTCTTAACTCCGGAGGTTCTGTCTCTACCGTTCTCGATGTCGCCAATCGACTGTGGTGGGTTTTTATGCACTGGCTCAAAAACTATGCATTCGGTTCCCACGTAGCTGGCTGGCTCGCTATGGCCGTCGTCATAGTCTTGGTTACGATCGCATTGCGCATCGGCGCACGAAGATTTATCTTCTGGCTGCTTACCCACAAAGGCGACAAAGATAAAGGTGAGAGGGAATATTGGCGTACACATGGGGGAGAATGAAACCGGGGACCTATCGTGTGGAAGCAACCGTAAGATCCACGCCAACGGGAAAATGCGCAGCTTCGACTGAATTCGAAGCAGGCTGGCCAGTGAGAATCGAGGTCGGTGCCACGGCCGGGTCTCCGCAACGCAAGAACGATTCCCGGCCGTAGCTACCTCATTGGGGCATCAAGAATAGTTGGCGATTACGGATTAATCAGCGGCACCTGTACGAGCTGCACGTCGATTGCAAGACCCAGCCGCCAGTCGAGCTGATAAAACAACGCGGTCTCCCTGCCTGAAAGCACTTTGCGGAACGCCGGCATGTATTTCAATCGCAGCTGCATGATTGACTGTTCTACCTCAGCACGTTTGCGGATGTAATTTTCGGCTTGCTCACCGGTCATGGTGCTGTAGTTGTCGGCATAGTCCTTCAGCAATGCAATTTTGACGTCGTAGATCTTGGAGAGTTCGGCCGCGTATTGATCGTAGACGGGCCAAAACTTCTCGGCCTCAGCAGCGCTGAACTCCATATTCTCAGCGATGATCTGTTTCTTTTGGGATCTTATATCTTTGCGCAAGAGGTCGACGAAATCGTCGGGACTTGCTTGAGACGTGTCGTTTGAGGCCGAGGTTTTGACCGCGTCTTTTTTGGCCGATGTCGAATTCTGGGCCAAGACGGAATTTCCCGACGCGAACACGACTAACATCAGAGTGATTACAAGAACTCTCTTCTGCTCCATTAGGCTTCCTTTCAAGTATGGCGAAATCTGAGTTGGGCGCGAATGCGCGCGCAGTTTCAACCACACGGCTCTTCAGCAAGCATGGTTCCAATCGAGCAGCACCATCGACCTCTCGATCGGCGCAACGCCGCACTCGTCCCTCTGCCATTTACTACTCTTGATCGCAATGGCGGGAGGCGCGCGCTTCTGGGCCTGTCTCCTGCGCGGCAAACGGTGTCAAGTGTCACGTGTCATGTGACATGGCGGTCATGGAGCTCAAGGGGCCCGTCAGTCTCTTCAAAAACACGCGAATTCGTTCCCATTCCGAGCACAAGCCTGCGATTGCGGCGTCGATCGTCGTCGTCGTGATTGGAACCGAAGTTGCTTCATCCGAGTTGTGGAAACTCCACCGGTTCGAAATCTCGTACTGCTCAAGGAGCAAATCTGATGTCCACCTCGCCAGTGTCTGCGGGACCCGTGGTGCCGGTTCCAAAACCGGTGCCGCCCAAGGCCGATACCGATGAGGCAGTTCCCCGCCGAGGTGCGGGGTGGAAGAACTACGTAATACCGAGTTTGGTGGTGCTTCTCGCGCTGGCAGTCTTGGTCACCATCACGCGTAATTGGAATGCGTGGGAAGGCGGCAAGGTCGAACAGGTCACAGATGATGCTTACGTTCGCGGCGACCTTACTCCGCTCAGTACCAAGGTGGCGGGCATCGTGCGCGCAGTCGAAGTGGCGGACTACCAGCAAGTCTATAAGGGCGATCTCCTCGTCGAATTGCAGGATGATGACTATCAGGCGCAGGTGGATCAGGCCAAAGCGGCAGTTGAGGCGGCGCGTGCCGGTATCGAAGAGAATCTTCGCCAGCGCCAGTTGCAGGATACGCGTATCGCGAAAGCGCTGGCAGGCATCGATCAGGCAAAGGCGCAGATTGCAGCCGCCGAGGCTGGCAAGGATGCCGTACAGGCTGAGTTAGTTCGCGCTCGCTCGGAGCGCAAACGTCAGGAAGGACTTTATCAGACTCACTCGACGACGGAGCAGAACCTCGAGGCCGCTGTCGCAGCTGAAGGCAATCTCTCGGCCCAGTTCGCCAGTCGTGACGCCGATCTCAATCAGGCGCAAACCATGCTGCGCAGTAGCGAACTCGCTGCCGAGGCCGAGCGACGCAGCAAAGTCGTTCTCGAATCGCAGGGGACGCAACTTCAGGCCGACCTGCACGCCAAGCAGGCGAGTCTTGCTGCAGTTCAGGTGAACATCGGCTACACCAAAATTTACGCTCCCGACGACGGCACTGTGGGCGAACGGCAAGTTCGGCCTGGGCAACTTGTCTCGCCCGGAACACAGGTGATCTCCTTTGTCGCGCTCACCAAGTGGGTGCAAGCGAACTATCGTGAAACACAGTTGACCAACGTGAAAGTTGGGGACGCAGCCGAACTACGCATTGACGAATATCCCGGACAAGTCATTCGCGGCAAAGTGGTTGAGATCGCGCCAGCCAGCGGCTCGCAATTCGCTCTGTTGCCGCCCGACAACGCCACTGGCAATTTCACGAAAGTCGTGCAGCGTATTCCCGTCAAGATCGCGCTGGACGATCCGCGGTTCGCGACGACGCTGCGTCCCGGACTTTCTGTGGTAGCAACAGTCCGCACCAGACGATAACCGGATATCTATGGCAGCTTCGACCATCACAATTCGCCCGTCTGCGCTGGAAATCGCACGTGGTGCTGCGGCGGCTATCCCGTCTGAAGTATCGACGCGTCCTCTTCTGGGTATCCTGGGAGTCGTGACCGGCGCCGGACTCGTCACCCTTGCCGGCCGCATGCTCAGTCTCGGCATTGCCGATTTGAAGGGGCACGTTGGCATAAGCTACGACAGTGGCGCCTGGCTCGACAGCGCCTTCAACGCGTCGCTCATGTTTATCGGCCCGTTCACCGTCTACCTGGGAGGGCTGCTGGGCCCACGGCGCGTGCTACTGTTTGCGGCAGGACTCTTCACCGTAACCTCTCTCTATCTTCCGCTCATCCATAGCTACAGTCTTCTCGTTGCTGCGTTAATTGTTGCCGGGCTGACCTCAGGCACTTTCTACCCGCTCACGCTGACATTCGCGCTTCGCAACATTCCGCTGCGATATCTTCCTTTCACGATTGCTCTCTACGCGACCTTTGTGGACGGCGCGGTGAACATCGCGCCTTCTCTATACGGTTGGTACAGGGACCATCTGTCCTGGCAGTGGATGTTCTGGAACTCCGCTCCAATCGCATTACTGATGATGATTTGCATCTACTTTGGCATTCCGCCGCAGCAGCCGCGCAAGAAAGGCGGTTCCGCTCCCAGCTTCGTGGGCTTCCTTTACCTGAGCGCGGGATTGGCCCTGATTTTCGCTGCCCTTCAGCAAGGCCAGCGGCTGGATTGGTGGCGCTCCGGCGTGTTCAACGCCTGCTTCTGGTCTGGATCTTTTTTTCTCCTGTGTGCGCTGGTTCGGAGACTACTCGGTCCCAATCCTCTGGTGGCGCTACCTTATCTGCTGAAGTGGAACACCATATTGCTTGGCTGCCTGCTCTTCTGGTTCCGATTCACCCTCTGTACAACCATCATCCTCATTCCACAGGCGCTGGCCATTCACGGTTTCGAGGCTGACCAGATTGCTCCCGCTATCATCTGGAGCGCTGTTCCGCTCATTCCGATTGCCTTCATTGCTGCGCTCTTGCTCCTGCGCAAAGTCGATCCACGCTTGCTGTTCGCCGCGGGCCTCGCATGTACCGCGTTCGCTGCCTGGCTGTGCTCGCAGTACACCACAGCGTGGGCGGCGGAGAACTTCTATCGGACGGAATTGCTCGTCGGTGTCGGACAAGCTTTTGCTTTCATCGGACTTGTCGGCTGCATCGTGCTGCAAGCAATCTTCGCGGGGGCTTTGGCCAAACCTGAGTGGGTCCTGACCTTTTCGGCCTTCTTTCACGTCGTTCGAATATTCGGCGGCACGGCAGGCGCCATCTACATGGGCCACTTTCTGGCCCAGAGGGAGAAGTTGCACTCGAACCTCCTGGGACTTCACGTCAGCGCTGGCAACTGGATCACCGATCAGAACATCCACGCCATGACCTCGGGCCTCTACGCCAAGTCCTCCGGCATTGCTGCCGCAAGTGCCCGAGCCATTGATTTGATCGGAGCCCGGCTGAGACTCCAGGCATACAGCTTGAGCCTTGTCGACGGATTTCTACTCATCGCCTGGAGCTGCACATGCGCCTTGATCTTTGTCGCTTTGCTGCGTAAATCACCTTTGAACTATGGCGATCTCAGCGCCATGCAGCAGATTCCCGGCGCCGGGAAGAGGTCAAATCCATGATCATCGGATCAATGAAACTAAATACGGCACTATTCGTGTTAGCAGCCACGGCCTTTTCCGCCTACATTGCAGCGGGCCAGGAAATAAGTAATGCAGCGCCTCCGCCACGCCAGATTACGTTGCAGGAAGCCGTGCAGTTAGCGCTCAAGCGCAACCACGATATTCGTATCGCAGGTTACACGGTGGAGGAAAAACAGCACGCGAAGCAGGTCGCGAAGAGTTCCTATTTTCCGTCCATACGAAATGACAGCAGCTTTATGCATATGACCGACACGGAGTTGATTCAGATCAAGTCCGGCAGTCTCGGCACGGCCGCGGGGACGCCGATTCCAGCTGCAGACGCGATCATCAGCCAGGGCGGCAAGAACTTTATTACCAGCGGAACCCAGATCACCCAACCGTTGACGAGTCTGCTCAAGATCAGACAGGAAAACGATCTGGCCCAGGCCGAGTTAAAAGCATCGCGTGCGAAGGCACACCTTACTGGAAATGAAGTAGCGCTCGAGGTCCATCAGGTCTACTACCAGGTCCTGATTGCTCAGGCGCACCGTAGCGCCACCGAAGCGCGAATAAAGGCTTCTGAAGCCCTTCAAAGGGAGCGCGTCGAGCAAGTAAAGTTCGGCAGCGCGCTGGAGCAGGAGTCGATCGACAGCCGCGCGCAGTTGCTGCAAGCCCAGCAGGAAATACTGACAACCGATCTTCAGTTATCAGATCTGAAGTTAAAGCTCAACGACTTGATCGGCCTGCCACTGAACACCGCTCTGAATCTGGATCCTGCTGTTACCGAACTTGAGGCGACTTGCCGCCGCGAGGAATGTATTGCGAGTGCCGAGGCATCACACCCGGAAATCCTTGCTGCTCGGGCCCAGGTGCAAGGAGCGGAGGCCGGAGTTCGTTTGGCCAGGACTGATATCTGGGTCCCCAATGTTGAGGCCTTTGCGCGTTACAGCTACCAGGAAAATGTCCCCTTCCTGGCGCGCAACTTCGGAACCTTTGGGGTTCATTTCGGCTATGACCTCTTCGACTCGGGTCGCAAGAAGGCCTTAATGCGTGAACGCCAGGCACAGTTGTCCCAGGCGAAGGAGAACCTGGCAAAGCTGACGGATGCGGTCGATCTCTCAGTCGAGACGGCATACAACAAGTTGGAAAGGACCCATGAGATGTTGAAGGTCTCTGAGGAGGTGCTGGCTCTGCGCGCTGAGTCGAACCGTGTGCGCCAGCAGGAACTAATACGGGGAGCGGCGCTGAACTCGCAGGCGAATACCGCAACGGCCCAGGAATACGACGCCAACGCGCTCCTACTGCAATCTCAGATGGACTACTTGCTGGCCCATGACGAACTCTTGAATGCGATGGGCAGCGCGCCTGAGTAAGTCGTTTTTCATCTCACGTTGAAGAAGACAGGAAGAACCAAGAGCGCTTCAGGACGCAATCGAAAACCAGAGGCCTATGTAACCACCAAAGTCGATCACTACTGCACCTCAGTCGGCAGCGTGAAATGGAAGGTTGCACCTCGTCCGTCATTGGCGGTTGCCCACAACCGGCCACCGTGCGACTCCACAATGGAGCGGCTGATGGCTAATCCCATTCCGCTGCCTTGGGGCTTGGTCGTAAAGAAGGCAGAAAAGATCTGGTCAACGTTGCCAGTTGGTAGTCCCGGACCTGTATCGGCAACCGAGAACAGCAGTTGATCATCCTTCCGCTGCGACTTCACCGTAAGCTCTCCACCCTCGTCCCGCATAGCTTCGAGGGCATTGAGCACGAGGTTCATGAAGACCTGCTGCAGTTGGACGCGATCTGCCATGATTTCTGGAATGTCGGCGGTAAGTTCGGTGCGCACTGCCACCGACGATCGGATTGCCTCGCTATCCAGCAGCGTAAGAATCTCCTCAATAATCCCATTCACGTCGACCAACTCACGATGCGGAGGGGACTTCCTGTAAAACGAACGGATCCGATCGATGATTTCTGTCGCGCGATTCCCGTATTTGTCGATTTTGCTCGCCGCGGCACGAGCCCGATCAAGATTGGGCGGTTCGTGCGACAGCCATTCGATGCAAGTGTTCGCGCTGGTGATGGCGGCGGCGATGGGCTGCTTGATTTCGTGTGCCAGCGACGCGGCCATTTCCCCCAACGTGCTTACACGATTGATATGCGCCAGCTCGGCCTCGAGTAGCCGAAGCTTTTCATGCTCTTGCTCAGCACGTTTGTGATCGGTGATGTCAGTCGAACTGCCAAGGAATTGCACTAATTCCCCGGTCGCGGTCAGGACGGGGTGACCAACTGTACGGATCCATTTCACGTTCCCACACGGCAAAACAATCCGAAAAGTTACGTCGTAACCTGCTTTCTCCACGATCGCCCGTTCGAGCGTGCCTTTCCAGTGAAGGCGATCATCGGGGTGGATGCGATCGAGGCGCTTTTCCCAACTCGGCGCTCCGTCCGCGGGATCGTACCCAAGAATGCGGTACCATTCCTCGGAAAGATGCACCCACTCCCGATCCGCTACATTCAAGGCCCAGCTGCCTGTGTGGGTCAGCTTCTGCGCCTCTCTGAGATAAAACTCGCTTCGCTTCAAGGCATCCTCGGCGCGCTTGCGATCTTGGACGTCCTCTTCGTCGACACGGCGGCGAATCCTGGCAAACCATGACACCAGTAAAGTGAATAAGGCAAATATGAAGAAATACGGAAGCTCCGCGGGTGCAATGTACAGGGTATAGAGTGGTGGCACGAAGAAGTAGTCGAATGCGAGTGAGCACAGGACGACTGCGAGCCCACTGGGGCCTGGCCCTCCATACCAGGAACTGATTGCGCACGCCAAGAGGAAAAGTGGAACCGTCGCATCGCGGAACGCGAAGTGATCGAGCAACAGCGCTGCCCCCAATGCTGCCGCAACGGAGAGAACCGCGAACGAGTAACGTTGGAGACGCCTCCAGCGCAGCAGGCCTGTGGATCGACGGGCGGCGGAATCACTTGAGGCGAGAGGTAAGGGGGTCATTCGTGATGCTAATGCTGATTCGGAATACCGTATCGGCGACTGTCGGTGGAATGTGACTAGGTTGGTGAACTTCACCGCACCTCTCACACCGCGCTCGGCGCTTTTGGCCCGTAGTCGGAATAGAAACCTTTTCCTGTCTTGACGCCCAACCGTCCTTCCTTGATGTATTGCTTGAGCAGTTCCCGGGGGCCGGCTGGAAGATCTGGCCGGATCGCTGCATAGTGCTGTTCGATGTCCAGCACAACATCGAGTCCGACTTTATCCATCAGGCGGAAAGGTCCGACATGGGCTCCAAGCGCAATCTGGAAGATATGGTCCACTTCTGCCGGTGTCGAGACTCCTTCTTCGACCACTTCGAGCGACTCGCGCTTTATGGCGGCCCAGATTCGGTTGAAAATGAATCCAACGCTCTCCTTTCTGACATGGAACGGAACAAGCCCGTAGAGTGGCAGGCGCTCCATCAAATCCGCGATCACCGCCTCCGACGTCTTTCCGCAAGACATCACTTCAACGGGATTCAGCTCCGGCGGCATTAGATAGTGCGTATTAACGACGCGAGAAGGTTTCGTAACATGCTCGATGACCTGACTTGATGGGTAAGAAGACGAGTTGCTTGCCAAAATTGCATCTGGTGGCGCCAGACGGTCGAGGTCACCGAAAATTGTTTTCTTGAGGTCGAGCCGCTCCGGCACTACCTCCACGATCATCCAGGTTTCAGCGATGGCGGGATCGAGAGTCTTTGCGAAGACCACCCGTCCAGCAACCGCGCCCGCACGCGACTTCACCAACTTGGGCAACTCAGAGTCTATTAATCGCTCTGCAATCTCAAGTTGCGCCGCCTTGGGATCATAAAGCCGCACTTCTCCACCGCTGCTGGCAAGCATCAGCGCAATGCGCGAGCCGAGGGTTCCAGCTCCGATCACAGCGGTGGGACGAGTTGTTGGATTGAACTTGGATTGACCGGATTGTTGATTCATTTGCCCCTCCTAGGACTTTTGACATTTCTTGTAAGAACCGACCTAAATGCTCTGAACTCCAGTCCCCCTTATTTCCCCTAGTCGCCTCTTTTACTGCAGCTGCGAAACCCGTGTAAATGGAACGTCGCTGATTTCGCGATGGAATCGGAGTGGAAGCAGGAAGTTGTTGATTATCGGGGATTAGTCGGCGGTCTTGATCGATTTTGTTTCGACAATCAGGGGTCTCGTTGGTACAGTTTCTTATCCTGTTTCTGAATGTTGTGTGCCCGTTCCATGTACACCCATCTCCCAGAGCGCGTTCGATTTGGAGCCTTTGAGCTCAACCTCAGCACTGGCGAATTAAGTTCAACTGAGGGGTCCGTTCCCGACGTTCCCGGTCCTAACAATAAGGTTCTCCTCAGAGAACAAGTGCTTCAGGTTTTGCAGGTGCTTGTGGAACGCGAGGGCAAGATTGTCACCCGCGAGGAAATCAAGAGCAGGCTGTGGGGAAATGATACGAACATCGATTTCGACCAGGGCATCAACTCGACGATCAAGGCCCTGCGCCGTGCCCTGGGAGATTCGGCGGACAACCCTCGGTACATCGAGACTTTGGGACGGCGTGGCTATCGATTGATGCCGACCATCGAATACCCGGAGGCAGCGCCAGGAACCGCTTTCGAGACCGACCGAGAGCAGTGCGAGCAGCTTGCCACCGAGATGAGCGAGAACGCGGCGAGAGTTGAACCGCAACTTAAGCCTCGTTGGAGGAAAGCTGCGGTTGTGCTTGTGTCTGCTGTCATCCTGGTGGGCGTGGGTTATATCTCGTGGCACTTTCGGGCTATCGCGCCGCCAAAATCAGAAAAAATCATGCTCGCGGTATTGCCGTTTCAGAATCTCACGGTCGATCCGCAAAATGACTATCTCGCGGACGGTCTGACGGAAGAAATGATCTCCCATTTAGGCCGGCTTAACCCGGAACAATTGGGCGTGATCGCGCGAACCTCCGTCATGGGGTACAAGCACAGGGACGTACACCTCGACCAGATTGGCCGCGATCTTTCGGTGCAGTATGTGTTGGAAAACAGCATCCACGCAAGCGGAAATCACCTGCGTCTCACCGCTCAGCTTATTCGGGTTAAGGACCAAAGTCACCTGTGGTCACAGGATTACGACTATCCCGCGAAAGACATTCTTAATGTGGAAGGCGACTTAGCCAAGAAAGTTGCGCACACGCTTCAACTTCGTTTGACTTCGCAAAGACAAGGGGAATCGGCTCGGACGCGCCCAGTCAATGCGGAAGCCTACGACGCTTTCATGAAGGGATACTACTTTTTTCAACGTGGCGCCGACGACAAAGATACGAATATGGCTGCGACGTATTTTGAACGGGCGACTCACCTCGACCCCAGCTATGCGCCGGCTTGGGTAGGGTTATCTCGCGCACGTTACTGGCAGGCAAACATAGGTCTGGTTCCCACTCAGGAAGGTCAGCAGCTTGCGCGTGACGCGGTTGAGCGGGCTTTGACGCTTGATCCCAACCTGCCAGAGGCAAACATCCAAATGGGACGGATTAAGCGACAAGTCGACTTCGATTTTGCTGGAGCGGACTTCTCCATCCAGCGAGCGATTGCTCTCGAGCCGGGAGTTCCAGAGAATTTAGGCCAGGCGGCTTTCATGGCACAGCTGTTCGGGCGCTTTGACGAGGCTCTGACATTAGATCGCCAAGCCCTCGCGCTAGATCCTCTCAATGCTGAAAGTTGGGAGCGCCTAGCGGAAAACAGGTTTTACGCAGGGCAACTCGACGAAGCCACCGCGGATATCAGGAAGGCCCTTGAACTGAACGCCGATACTTGGGGAAGCCCGATTACACTAAGTGAGATACACCTGTTGCAGGGACGGCCTCAAGATGCCTTACGGGAAAGCGAACGGATCCCATCCGCTGCCTTTCACATTAGAACGACTGCTATGGCGTACCACGCGCTCGGACACGAAAACGAATCGGACGCAGCTCTAACAGAGCTAATTAAGAAATTCCACGCAAATGCTGCATGGTCGATAGCTACTGTTTATGCCCTGCGGAATCAGCGCGATGAAGCCTTCAAGTGGCTGGACCGCGCCTACGCCCAGCATGATGGCGGTTTGATCTTCATAAAAATAGACCCCCTGCTAGAGAACTTGCACAGCGACCCGCGCTACACCGCATTCTTGAAGAAACTCCATCTGCCGCCCGCATAGCACTTCTTCCGACTGCGATCTCTGATTTTTTGCAGTTCTCGCGGGCTGTTGTGCCTTGTTTCGACAATTCCCGCTTACATTGGTACAGTTTCTTATTCTATTTCTGTATTTTGTTCCCCGTGCCCATCTACACACATCCCCCAGACCGCGTTCGATTCGGAGACTTTGAGCTCGACCTCCGTACTGGCGAACTACGATCAATTGAGGCACCCGATCCCAACAATACGGTTCTCCTCAGAGAACAAGTGCTTCAGGTTTTGCGGATGCTCGTTGAACGTGAGGGCCAGATTGTCTCCCGGGACCATATAAAGAGCAGGCTGTGGGGAAATGATACGAACATCGATTTCGACCAGGGCATCAACTCGACGATTAAGGCCCTACGCCGTGCCCTGGGGGATTCAGCGGACAACCCTCGGTACATCGAGACTTTGGGACGGCGTGGCTATCGATTGATGCCGGCCATCGAATACCCGGAGGCAGCGACGGGAACGGTTTTGGAGGAAGACCGAGAGAAGAGCGAGCAGCCTGCCGCACAGATGAGCGAGAACGCGGCGAGCGTTGAACCGCAAATTAAGCCTCGTTGGTGGGAGGCTGCGGTCGTGCTTGGGTCTGCTGTCATCCTGGTGGGCGTGGGTTATATCTCGTGGCGGTATTTTCGGGCTATTACCCCGCCAAAATCAGATAGAATCAGGCTCGCCGTCCTGCCATTTAAGAATCTCACTGGCGATCCGAATAAAGAATATCTTGCGGACGGCCTGACCGAGGGAACGATTTCACAGTTAGGCCGACTTAACCCGGAGCAACTGGCCGTGATCGCGCGGACTTCTGTGATGGGCTATAAACACAAGGACGAACACCTCGACCAGATCGGGCGCGATCTTTCTGTGCAATATGTGCTGGAAAACAGCGTCCGTGGCACCGGAGATCACATACGCCTTACTAGTCAGCTGATTCAGGTGAAGGACCAAACTCCACTGTGGTCCCACGATTACGATTATGCCGCGAAAGACATTCTTAATATGGAAGACGATGTCGCCAAGGCGGTTGCGCGCGAGATCCAACTCCGTTTGACCTCCCAAAAACAGGCAGAGTTATCGCGGCCGCGCCCGGTTAATCCGGAAGCCTTCGATGCCTACTTGCAGGGGTACTACTTCTTTCAGCGAAATACCGACAAAGATACGGATATGGCTGCAAGATATTTCGAACGGGCGACTCAATTTGATCCCAGCTATGCGCTGGCTTGGGTCTGGTTGTCTCGGGCTCGCAACTGGCAGGCAGAGGAGGGTCTTATCCCTCGGGAGGAGGGTCGCAGCCTTTCCCGTGAGGCGATTGCGCGGGCCTTAGCGCTGGACCCGAACCTGGCAGAGGCATACTCCCAAATGGGACGACTTAAATTCGTTGATTTCGATTGGGTTGGCGCAGATGACTCCATCCGGCGGGCAATTGCTCTCGAGCCCGGAAATCCCGAGTATCTGGATCAGGCGGCCTTCTCCGCTGCAAAATTTGGCCGTTCTGACGAGGCTCTGGCGTTAGCTCGCCGAGCCGTCGAGTTAGATCCCCTCAATGCCTTCAGCTGGGGAACGCGTGGAGAAATTGAATATTACGAGGGTCAACTTGCCGGAGCCGAAGCGGATGTCAAGAAATCCCTCGAACTAAGTTCTGACGTTTGGCCTGGTCCCTTCCTGTTAAGTGAAATCTATTTGACGCAGGGGCGGCCGCAGGATGCTTTACCTGAAATCAAACTAGTGCGATCTGACTATCTGCGTACGTATTTATACGCTCTTGCGTACGCCGCGATTGGCCAGGAAAAACAATCGGACGCGGCTTTCAAAGAGCTGATTGCGAAATACGGTACACGCAAAGCTTTCTGGGTCGCCTCTGTTTATGCGTTTCGAAACCAGCGAGACGAAGCGTTCGAGTGGCTAGACCGGTCTTATGCTCAACGTGAAGATGACGTAGCCGACATGAAGTTCTGGCCGATGCTAATGAACTTGCACAACGACCCGCGATTTGCCGCGTTCTTGAAAAAACTGAACTTGCCGACCTGACATAGCGCTAGTCCCTGGTGCGCGGAAAGCATCAAAGGAGGCTGAAGCGCTTGAGATGGCCAAACTCGATGACTACTGCACCTGAGTCGGCAGGGTGCAATGAAAGGTTGCACCTCGTCCGTCATTGGTGGTCGCCCACAACCGGCCACCGTGCGACTCCACAATGGAGCGGCTGATGGCTAACCCCATGCCGCTGCCTTGCGGCTTGGTCGTATAAAACGCAGAAAAGATCTCTTCCATCTTCTCCTTTGGCAGACCCACGCCGGTGTCACTGACCGAGAACTGGAGTTGGCCGTCCTGCAGTTGCGATTTCACCGTCAGTTCCCCGCCGGAATCCTCCATGGCTTCGATGCCATTAAGCATCAGATTCATGAACACCTGCTGCAGCTGCACGCGATCCGCGGTGATTTTGGGCAGTTCAGCAACAAGTTCCGTGCACATGGCAACCGCGTATCGATCGGCCTCACCTTTCAGCAGCATGAGCATTTCCTGGATAATTCCGTTCACATCGACCACCTCACGTTGTGGAGGAGACTTCCTGTAGAACGAACGTATGCGGTCGATGATCTCAGCCGCACGATTTCCATATTTGTCGATTCGGGCTGCTGCCGCACGGGCCCGATCCAGATTGGGCGGTTCGTGTCCCAGCCATTCAATGCAGCTGTTGGCGCTGGTGATGGCAGCGGCAATGGGCTGCTTGATTTCGTGTGCCAGCGAGGCGGCCATTTCTCCCAACATGGTTATTCGATTGATGTGTGCCAGATCGGCCTCTAGCTGGTGCAGTCTCTCACGTTCTTGCTCGGCGGCCCGGCGCTCTTCGTCCGCACGTTTGCGCTCCGTGATGTCGATCACAGTACCGGTGTACTCAAGGAGGTCCCCGCACGGGCTGAAAACAGGATGACCAATGCTGTGAATGTCCCTGACGGCGCCACCCGGATGCACAATGCGATAATTCACTTCTTCGTCCAACTTGTTATGTCTGGCCCTCTTGGCAGATTCCCGGAACGCCGGTTGATCGTCGGGATGAACTCGCCGGATGAGTTCTTCCATTCGGGGCACACCTTCCCGCGGATCAAAACCCAGTACGCGGTAACATTCCTCCGACCAAAACCTGACGTCGGTGTCGGGACTCCAGGCCCAACTGCCGGTTTGGCTCAACCTCTGCGCTTCCGCCAAGTACGCTTCGCTTGTGCGGAGTTCCTCTTCTGCTCGTTTTATCGAGGTGATGTCGGTCACCGCCCCGACAAATTCACGGTTGCTGGGTGCATCTTGTAATGCATGTGCCAGGGCGTGAACGTGCTTGACACTCCCGTCAGGCAGCAGCAAACGATAGGTATGTTCGAACTGTGTCGCCCCCGCAGAGGCACTCTCGGTGACCTTCAGAAACTCGAGCCGGTCGTCGGGATGGACGCGCTGCACCGCTAAATCTATTGTTGGCTTCACCGCGTGGTCGTACTCGAAGATGCGATAGGTTTCGTCTGACCAGACAATCTCTCCGCTAGCAGGTTTCCACCCGAAACTGCCTGTCTGACTGAGCCTTTGGGCTTCCGAGAGATATGCTTCGCTTCGCTGCAGTGCTTGCTCGGCGCGTTTGCGATCTTCGATGTCGGTGAGAGTCCCGTACCATCTGACAATTCTTCCATGCTGATCTCGAAGGGGGACGCCACGCACCAGAAACCATCGATATCCTCCGTCAGCGGCGCGACGGAAGCGCGCCTCGTCTTCGAAAAGCTGACCGGTCGCAATGGAGACGCGCCAATGCTCGGAATGGCGCACAAGATCTTCGGGATGGATCGCACGCTGCCAACCTGCGCCTGAACTCTGCTCGACGGAAAGCCCGGTGTATTCGGTCCATCGTTTATTTACAAATATGCTGGAGCCGTCTGACAAGGCAGTGAAAGTCATCGCCGGAATTGTTTCCACAACGTCCCGCAGACGCTTTTCCTGACCCTTGAGCTGATGAACGCGCCATCGATGAAGCGCCCAGAGCAGCCCAATGAAGGCTGCAAAGCACAACAAACGGAACCAGTAAGTTTGATAGTAGGCCGGGGCGACGGAGAAATCGAGGGACGTGCCGGCTTCGTTCCATAAGCCGCTGTTATTGCAAGCCTTCACGCGGAAGGTGTAATTGCGCGGAGGAAGGTTACTGTAGAACGCTTGCCGGCGAGTGCCAGCGTCCTGCCAATCTTGATCCCAGCCTTCAAGCTTGTAGCGAAATAATACTTTCTCCGGCGCAACAAGACTGAGGGCTGCGTAGTCGATCTCCAGCTCGCGCACGGGCGAAGGTAAGCGGGGACTCGATTGCACATCGCCCGACAAAGTTTTCCTGTATTCCTTGCGGTCAGCGGTGACTTTTTCGACATGCACCGGTGGTGGGAGCTTGTTGAAGGGAAGCCGGTGCGGGTCGATGACGCTGACGCCGTCCGGAACACTGAACCAGAGTTTCCCATCCGCTGACTTGGCGACGCGCGGTGTATAATCGCCAACCACGGCGAGAGTCCTTAGGCCATCCGAACTATCGAAAACTGTGGTGCGGATCGTGTGGAGGGTCTTGTCCGCTGCACTAGCCCACTCCTCCAACTCGGAGCGCGCAACCCGCACTAAGCCGCAGGGCATCATTAGCCAGACCGATTGTGCGTCGTCTTCTATCGTCCATTGGACCGCATCGCAAGGCAATCCGCCCTTGCTAGTTAACGTGGCGATGCGGCCGTTCTTCAATCGACTGAGTCCGCCCTCAGCGGCGATCCAAAGCGCGCCTTGCCCGTCGAACCGAAGCTGATTGACACGGCCCTCGCCCAGGCCATCGGCGGCCGAATAGGATGACTGGACATGGCCGTCACGAAACCAGACGATTCCACCCCGCGAAAATCCAAGCCATAGGCCCCCATGCAAAGGATCCGTAGCCAGAACAACCGCAGGATCCTTGTGTCCAAATGTGGCCCATGGAACAGGTGGGGACACCTTATGCTGCGACAATCGCAACAGGCCGAGGTCGCGGTTGGCGATCCAAAGATTCCCGGAACTGTCCTCGGTGAGCGACTCCACTAACCCTCCGGGAGCCGCCGCAGAAATAAACCGGTCATTCTCCAGGTAGCCGATCGCGCTCAGTGTAGACACCCAGATTCGCCCGCGAGAGTCCTGAAAAAGAGACCCGACCCCCTCATCCGGCAGTCCGCTGCCGACAATCTCTCGCACGCCTACCCTGGAACGGTGCGGGCCGTAGACCGTAACCTGGCCCTGGCTCAGGCGGTTTAGTCCATCAAGATTAGCGATCCAAACGCTTCCGTCCCTCGCAGCCAAGATCCCTCCCCAAGGAATATCCGATAAACCTTGTTTCTTGGAATACGTGACCACGGGAAGTTCGTGAAAACGGTCGAGGCCATTGATAGTGGCGACCCAAATATTGCCCTCACGATCCTCAAACAAGTCGTAAATGTCGTCGCCGGATAGGCCGTCCGATTCTGAAAACACATCGGTCCGTCCCTGGTGTATATGCACAATACCCCGGCCCGCAGGACACACCCACAGACCGCCCTCGCGGTCCCGGAGCATTTCTAGGCGCCGGAACCCACGCCTCGCAGTGGGGAACCGATATACTGCCTCCACTTTTCCATCAGCCAGCCGCATGACCGCGCCCGTTGTTGCAATCAAGAGAGCGCCATCCTCGCCGTCCGCCATGCCCTGCCTTCTTCCATTCAGCAGTCTTGGCACCGCATAGAACTGCGGCGGCCCGGGTCTCCATCGCCACACTCCCGTCTCCAATTCGACCCACAGGTTCCCCTTGCCGTCCCTATGCAGCCCGAAAACGCCGCGGCCAACGCCGCCCATCTCGGGGTGGCACCGGACACTACCGTTGCGAATTTCGCAGAGTCTTCCATCGGGAGGCCCGCTTGTACCGGCCCATATCGAGCCCTCGTCGTCTTCAACCAGAGCCAGGATATGCAATCCGACCAGCTCGGCGTACTGCGTGAGTTTGCCGTTCTTCCAGCTTACGAGCCCACTCCATGTGCCGATCCAAAGAGCCCCGTCGCGCGCCGCGACCAGTGTCGAGATGGTGGTTGAGGGGAGTTGCTGATCTGGCGGTGGCTGCCAGAGGACGTTTCTGACACCATCGAAGCGATACAAGCCGAACGCCGTCCCAAGCCACAGGTAACCGTCAGGTGTCTGGGCGATTGAGAGAATGGATCCCTTGGCAAAGCCATCCCGGATCTTCCAGGCCGTATGCGCGTATTGGCTGGCGTCGAGCGATGGGTCCAGCGCGAACGCAGAAGTTCCCGCTATCAGCATGCCCGCCAGCATCACGCCCGCCAATTTGCCGTGAACTGTATGCAAAGTCGCGCCCGGCGCAGGTTTCAACCCAGCAGCCGGCCCTCCGATACGCTCATATTATCCGACGCGGACTGATTCAATCAGCCAAGCATCGGTCCTCGCTTTTTCCAGCGCATGTCTACCAGATCAGCTTCAGTCCGAACTGTATCTGGCGTGATGTGGTCGTCGTGGAGGTGAGGACGCCCGCCGAAGAAATTGGCGCTCCGTTGCCTCCAAACAGGCTGGTATTGTTGGTCGTTACCACCGGCGACGCAAAATTCGTGTGATTCAAGACGTTGAAGAACTCAGCCCGGAATTGCGCATGAAACCTCTCTGAGCCGCCTATGTTGCGAACTAGCGAGGTATCCAGGTTGAGAATGCCTGGACCGATAAGAATATTGCGCCCCGCGTCCCCAAACCGCGTGCTCGGGTTGGGAAAAGCAAAACACTGGGTTTTGATGTAATCAAGCGGATTTCCCGGATTCACACGAGAGCCGCTGCATCCCGGTCCGGTCAGCACATCCGGCCGGTCGAACTGATCGCCCTTCATTCCTAACGGGTCTCCAGTGATTATCGGTGTGAACGGTTCGCCGGAGGCAATGTGTAAAATCCCACCCCATTGCCAACCCTTTAACCCCCATTCGAGCGCTCGCGGCCCGGCTGTGAAAGTCGGGATTTCCCAGATGTAGTTGACCGAGAGGTTTTGACGTATGTCGAAGTCGGCGAGTCCACGCCCGTTTCTTTCATCGAACCAAAGCGTGGGGACGCTGTTCGCGAACGTACCTGGGTTGCTGTTCGCCGATTCGGAACCCGCGTCAATAATTTTGCCCCACGCGTACGACACCCCGGCTTGCAGCCCTCTACTGAGTCGGCGAGTTACCTGTCCCTCGAGGGCATGGAAAATGGAATCGGAGTTCCACATCGTGCCAGAGATCTGGCCTACGTTCGGGTTGAGAGGAGTCCCATTCACCGGCCATACGTAGCCCTGCGGCGTCAACGCCGGAAGCACCATGTCGAAATTGTTCGTGAAGTAGGGGAGATGAACTCCGCGCGATCCCGTGTAACCCACCTGCAGCACCGTATCCGGAGCAATGCTCTGCTGAATGTTGAAGTTCCACTCCATGTCATAGCTGCGCGGAGGATTCGGCTGAATATACGCATAACGAAGTGTAGGCGTGGTCAATAGCGGAAATGCTCCCTTCGGAAACGACCCCTGCGGCAGCGTCGTGAGATCGCCCAACTCAAAAAACGGAGCCGACAGAAGGCTCGTCGCGGCAAACAAATATGGCAGAGGTAAATTATCGAATATTCCGAATCCACTGCGGATGGATGTCTTACCGTTACCTCGTGGATCCCACGCGAGGCCCACCCTCGGTTCAAAATCGAGCTTCGTCGGATTCGAGAAGAAAGGATCTCCGAGGTGTGGGGTTGTTGATGTCAACGATGGCAGATTCGAGAGCTTCCCATGGGCTTCGCTCGGGACGGTTGCTGCTTCATAACGCAGCCCCAGATTCACAGTCAAATTGGGCCGCGCTCTCCAGTCATCCATAACGTATCCCGCATAAATAGACTGGCGGAGGTTGCGTGGTGTGATTCCACTTCCGATTGGCGCGTTAAACGAAGTCGGCTGGTCCTGCAGGAAAGCGGAGAGTGATCCGAACAGGAACTGGCCTAGCGGGCTGGTTTTGCCCAATTCATTGTCCCGGATGTTCTCAAAAGCAAAACCAAACTTTAGGGAGTGAGTTCCTAACGTCGCGAACGCATCATCGTAGAACTGATACGAGTTGTAATGATAATCGAACTCGCCGACGGCTCCAAAGCCCCCTGGAAACGTCGAGAGTTCCGAGTTCGTTATAACTCCCGCGGGTTGGCCAGGCAAAAAGCCAAGCGATGTGTCCGCCGCCACAGGGTTAATCGCCTTTAAGCTCTTTGCCGCTTGCGAGACTACACGGCTGAAACCCAATCGTGCCGAGTTGGCCATGTGGGCGCCGAATAAGTGCGTTTCCTCGAGAACTGCGGCTTGGCGGCGGGACAGAGTTCCGATGATGTTGTTATTGAAGGAATCCGGTCCCTTCGTTTTTCCGTTGTCGAACATGTAGGTTACGAACAGGCTATCAGCCTTCCCAATTGTGAAGTCCGAGCGTGACGTGAAGAAGTCCTCGTTGGTGTTCTGCGGAGTGGCAAGCGTGAAATTGCCGGTATCGCCCTCGACCCGACCGTTCGGGAGGGGATAGAGTGCCAGGTACGGCTCTACACTTGGATCCACACTGACAGTACCTGAGGTTAAATTTCCAGTGCGTGCCGCGGCAGAAGGCACAATATCGACTGTGGTTGTTGAAAGCATCTGGCGAATGCCTTCGTAATCGCCAAAAATAAAGAACTTGCTTTTGATAATCGGCCCTCCAGCATCGGCTCCGAACTGATTGCGCCGGAATGGAGGTGGAGATGAAGTTGTGTCGAAGAAGTTGCGGGCGTCGAGCGCGCTATTGCGCAGAAACTCATAAGCTGAGCCGTGTAGCTCATTGGTGCCCGAGCGCGTGATGGAATTAATCACCCCTCCCGACGTCCTGCCATAGCTAGCCGGCGCGCTGTTTGTTATTACAGAAAATTCCTGAATTGCCTCCACGCCGAGCAAGACTCCAAGAACGCTTCCGGGCCCTCCGTTGGAATAGTCATTTATGCTGATTCCATCGAGGCGGTAGTTGTTCCCTTGTGGGCGCGTTCCCCCGATGCTTAACTGCGTCCCCAGACCACGGTTGGCCCGTTGATTACTCAGAGCGAGCGGGTATTGATACACGCCAGTGACTCCGGCTTGCAGCTGTGCGAGAGTCGTCCAGTCGCGCCCGTTCAGCGGCAATTCGCGGATTGTGGTCGAGTTCTCGGTTGCCTCCAACGTCGAACTGGCCAATTGGATAGCGGGCGGTGTGCCTGAAACTTCGATTTTCGTCTTAACCTCGCCTGGGTTCAGCTTGAAATCGATTACCTCCTCGGAGCCTACCGTGACCAGAACACCCGATCTCACAAGCGTTGTAAACCCTTCCTTGGACGCACTGATCTGATATGTACCAGCCATCAGGTTCGGAGCCGTGTAGATCCCGTCGTTGTCTGCGTTTACGGACCGGAGGATCGCCGTCTCGGAGTTCTTAACAGAGACATGCGCTCCTGCAATCGCGCGTTCTGAACTGTCTCTAACACTCCCTGAAATAGTCCCTCCAGCGACCTGTGCGACACAGACACACCCGGTCACCAGTACGATCGCAGTGACGCATGCGACAGTGAAGGAACTCGAAGCCAAAGCAGCGCGACTTTGGAAGCACCTCAACGTTCCTCCCTTAACGGATTTGCCTTTTACTAAAGTCCGCACTCGCTAGCAGTGAACTGTCAAGGAATGGCCGACCTTATCTCTAGAACGCGAGCTTTCATCAATTACTTTAACTACGTCAGATCATGCAGCGGCATCAAGGCCGATGAAAAACACTTTAGGCAACCAAGGGGGATGACTCCGTCACTTGGATCGGCAAGGTGAACTGAAAAGTTGCACCCTGTCGGCCGTTGGAAGTCGCCCACAACCGGCCGCCGTGCGACTCCACAATGGAACGGCTGATGGCTAACCCCATGCCGCTGCCCTGCGGCTTGGTGGTAAAGAATGCAGAAAAGATCTCATCCATCTTCTCCGCTGGCAACCCCACGCCCGTGTCACTGACCGAGAACTGGAGTTGACCGTCCTGCAGTTCCGACTTCACCGTAAGCTCTCCGCCGGAGTCCTTCATGGCTTCGATGGCGTTGAGCACGAGGTTCATGAACACCTGCTGCAGCTGCACACGGTCGACCATGATTTTGGGCAGTTCGGTGGTCAGTTCGGCGCGCATGGCAATCGGGTATCGATGGGCCTCACCTTTCAGCAGCGTGAGCATTTCCTGGATAATTCCGTTCACGTCGACCAACTCACGTTGTGGAGGAGACTTCTTGTAGAGAGAACGTATACGGTCGATGATCTCAGCCGCACGATTCCCGTACTTATCGATTTTGGCTGCTGCTCCACGGGCCCGATCAAGATTGGGCGGTTCGTGTGCCAGCCATTCAATGCAGCTGTTGGCGCTGGTAATGGCGGCAGCGATAGGCTGTTTGATTTCGTGCGCCAATGAGGCGGCCATTTCCCCCAATGTGCTCACACGATTGATGTGCGCCAGACCGGCCTCAAGCTCACGCAACTTCTCGCGCTCTTGTTCCGCACGCTTGCGATCCTCAATGTCCGTGAGGGTTCCGTACCATTTAACAATGTTTCCATGCTGATCCCGAAGTGGGACGCCACGCACCAGAAACCAGCGATATTCGCCGTCAGCGGCGCACCGGAACCGCGCCTCGTCTTCGAAAAGTTGACCGGTCGCAACGGAGATGCGCCACTTTTCCGAATGGCGCACAAGATCTTCGGGATGAACTGCGCACTGCCAACCTGCGCCTGAACTCTGCTCGACAGAAAGCCCGGTGTATTCGGTCCATCGTTTATTTACAAATGTGCTGGAGCCGTCAGACAAGGCAGTGAAAGTCATCGCCGGAATTGTTTCCACAACGTCCCGCAGACGCTTTTCCTGACCCTTGAGTTGATGAACACGCCATCGATGAAGTGCCCAGAGCAGCGCAGCGAAGGCTGCAAAGCACGAGAACCGGAACCAGTAAGTTTGGTAGTAGGCTGGCAGCACAACAAAGTCCAGAGATGCTCCGGTTTGATTCCACACGCCGCTGCTGTTGCATGCGATCACTCGAAAACGGTAGTGCCTGGGTTTAAGGTCGGTATAGAAGGCTTGGCGCCGCGTCCCAGCATCCTGCCATTCCTGGTCCCGGCCCTCCAGCATGTAGCGGAAGCGAACCTTCTGAGGGACCGAAAAACTGGGGGAGGTGTAGTCAATTTCGAGGTCGCGACTCAGGGCAGGGACTCTGACAAGTGATGTTGCGTCGAACCGCTTGTGGTCCGCCACAACGTCTTCTACATAGACCGGCGAAGGAAGCGCGTTCTCGTAGAGGCGGTCCGGATCCAGCATTTGTGCTGAGACGCCGGTTACGAACCACAATCGACCGTCCGGCGCCTTAGAGGATGTCGGCTGCCGAAAATCCCCAGTCCCAGCTTGTGCTCCATCCAGAGCGTCCAGAGTCATGACGGATACCGCGACGTGGGGATTCTCGATCCACTTCGCCCATTCGGATTCCGCGATCCTGACCAAGCCGCATCGCGTATAGATCCAGAGAGCACCGTGGTTGTCTCTAATCGCGCTGAAGGTCTCAGAGCAGGGCAAGCCATTGTCGCTGCTGAAGAGGTTCACCTGCCCATGGTTGAGCCTGTAGAGACCCTGCGAACTCGTGACGAGGATAGAGTTGTCAGAGTCCACGAACAGTGCCAGAATACCGGCCGGGCCCCGGGGAGAACTCAGCGACGTAGTCTGCAAACGTCCATCGCGGAAGTAGGAAATGCTACTTTTACCTTTGTGAGTACCGAGCCAAACACCGCCGTTCGGGTCTGCCACCAGATATTTCAGCCAGCCGAGTTCGTAGTTGGGCGAGGCTTGCTTCTCAATTTTGTCCCCAACAATGCTGAATAACTGGTTTCTGCCAGTAAGCACCCAAATCGTTCCGTCCGAGCCTTCGGCAATGGCATTCACCCCGCCGAGGCTCGCGAAACGCTGCCCACCGATTTCTCGAAAACGGCCGCTCTGAAGCCGCATGAGGGCCAAATCCACTCCCAGCCAAACCACGCCACTGTGGTCTTCCAGCATTGGCCCAACCTCATGGCCCGACAGTTTTCGATCGAGAATGGCGGTTTTGCCGTCTTGTGTTCGCAAAATGTTAAGGGCGTCACCGGTACCAATCCACACCGCTCCGTTGCGTAATGCCATGACCGAATGGAAATCGGAGTTGGAAACTCCCTGCCGTGTCGTGTAACTAATGAGGGCGGTGTCGCGAAACATATCGAGTCCCCCATCGGTGGTCATCCAGATGTTTCCTTCTCGGTCCTCAAAAAAGGACCCCACGCTGTTGCCTGACAGTCCATCAGACACGCCGTAGTGGTCGGCGACACCGCCGGAAATGCGGTAGAGTCCATCATTCTCTGTGCCAACCCAGAGTGCCCCTCGGCGATCTATCAGCAGAGCATGAGAATGGATTCTCGCCCCGTCGAATCCCGGAACAGCATAGCTCGCCCACCTACCCCCGGAGTAATACCGGACGCCAAGTTGCTGTCCCGTTCCATCTAAGCTTGCCCATGCAGTGCCTGACGGACCAAGCGCGACTTGGATGACTCCATCGGTTTTTGCAAGTTCAGGAATTCCACCAAAATATGTTGTAGGCTGAATGCCGGGCCGCCAGCGAACAAGCACGGAGGAGCCGAACCAAATATTGCCCTCGCTATCGTGAGTCAACCCCAGGCCGTAGGTGACGGGGATACCCTCCTTTTTCCCGAAGCAGCGCAGCATCTCTTGGGAGATGCTGCACAGCGGCGCTTCACGTGCATTAAGCCCATAGCGAGTCGCCCATATTGTCCCGGAATCGTCCTCGATAATTTCGCCGATGCCGGTGGGCTGCTCCAAGTCCGTGTAGGTTCGCAGTTGGCCGTCCTTCCAGCGAGCCAAACCGCGTGTGGTACCGATCCAGAGGCTGCCGTCACGAGAACCGAATACAGCTGAGAAATGTGTGCCGGGCAGATTCTGTCCCTGAGGAGGCTGCCAAGGCATGAACCGGAATCCATCGAAACGCATCAGCCCTTGCGCAGTTGTTATCCAGAGAAACCCGTCGGTGGTTTGAGCAATATTGGTAGGGGGAGAGATGGCGCCATCCTGGATGCGCCATGCAGTGTGACCATACTGGGAGATCCGCCGGTCCGGATCAAGAGCGAGCGCACGGGGAAGTGCTACCAGCAACAAGCTTGCCAATACGGTGCCCAACACGAAAACGCCCCGCGCCCGCATTCGGACGACCCCCGCCTTGCCCCACATTGTTTGTAGAACGGTTATCACATGCGTATGCCCAGACGAAATTCACTTGCCCAGTAATCCCGACAGGCGGGGGCCTCGCCTTTTGCCGTCAGTGCCACGGCATCAGAAAGCGTCGTCTTTTCGTGATGTCAGCCATCAGCTGCCGCCAAATTTGAGGGGTCCGTCCGGCAGAACACAGACGAACAACGCCGGAATCGGGTCGGCGACGGTTTGCTGCTCGAGCCGTTCGCGCTTGCTGACTCCTAGCTTCATTCCATGTGCGACTGCCAGTTCCACCCTCAAGTCTGGCCATCCTCTTGCGCGACTCCGGGAACGCTGGTTCCCTCCTCAGGGATCGGCCGCGAGATACCCAGCCTTTTCATCTTGGCAAGCAGCGTGGTTCGTTTCAGCCCCAGCTTCCCCGCTGCGCCGCGGGGTCCACCGACGATCCAGCCGGTCTGCTCAAGCGTTTCCACGACCAGAGCGCGATCTGTGTCTTCCCAGTTCATCGACGATAGTGAAGACTGTGTGTTGGAACTGAGAATAATGGCGCTCGTTTGTCTCTTGTGCAAAGGGTTCGGGAGCACGCCGTCGCGCGAAAGGATCACCGCACGTTCAACCAAGTTCTGCAATTCCCGTATATTGCCAGGCCAGGAATACCACTGGAAGGCAGCCATCATTTCTGAGGGAATGCTATCGATTTGTTTCCCCATGCGGCGACTGAAGATCTTCACGAAGTGCGTTACGAGCTCAGGAATATCATCCCGGCGCTCGCGCAACGCGGGCAACAGGAGGGGGAAAACGTTCAGACGATAGTAGAGATCGCTGCGGAACTGACCGCGCGCTACCATCTTTCCCAGGTTCCGATTAGTTGCAGCGACGAGCCGAACATCCACCTTGTGAGTTCTACCGCTTCCGAGTCGCTCGAACTCTTGCTCCTGCAGCACACGCAGCAACTTCGGCTGCAGCGCAGGTGGAATATCGCCTACCTCGTCCAGGAATAGCGTGCCCTTGTCAGCCATTTCGAAGCGCCCGATCTTTTGCGCGATCGCGCCGGTAAAGGCACCCTTCTCATGACCGAACAACTCGCTTTCCAGAAGATCCAGCGGAATCGCCGCGCAATTCAGCTTTATGAATGCGCGTCCATAGCGCTGACTTGCAGTGTGAATGGCGTGAGCAATGAGCTCTTTTCCTGTACCGGTTTCCCCTTCGATGAGGACCGTCGAGTCCGTAGGAGCAACCTGCTCCACCTGAGTGAGGACCGATTCCAGAGCAGCGCTACTACCTATGATCCGCTCGAACGTTCGCTCGACCTGATCCGCCGCTCCAGCGTTCGTCACTGTTAGATGATCTCCCACAGAAACCTCTACACTTAAAGCTCCCCAAACGATTGCGACAATGCAAGCTCTTCACATATTCAGAGCAGAACGAACTCTTCTGAGTAACAATTGATGATCGAACGGTTTTGCAAGAAACTCGACTGCACCGCGTCTCATGGCTTGAATACGCATTCGAGCGTCTCCATGAGCAGTGATAAAAATGATCGGAACGTTGCATTCCTCTTCTTTCAGCTTGGCCTGCAACTCCAGACCAGACATCTTTGGCATGCGGATGTCTACGATCAGGCACGCGGCTTTACCATGCAAATCGGATTTGAGGAACTCCTCCGCGGATCCGAAGCACCGTGCCGCAAGCCCCGACGCCTCCAGAAGGTCGCGCAGAGAATCTTGCATGGCCTCATCGTCATCAATGATCGCAATCAAGTTGGACGTTCGGTCCATCAGCATGCGGCAAGGTTAACCTCATTGCCTCACTTGGAACAAGCAAACTTTGGTCGGGCAAAACTAGACTTTAGTAGGTTAGACCCCTACTTTCGATGGGTTTGACGATGCGACCGATAGGCGGGACTCGACGAATATCACGACTTGAGCTTGTCTGCCATCCTGACAAGCTCAGGCAAGGATTTGGCCTGCATCTTTTTCATGACCTGGCTGCGATACATTTTGATGGTCGCTTCGCTGGCACCGAGATCCGCTGCAACTTGCTTATTAAGCATCCCGGAGACGACCAGGTGCATTACCTCGCGCTCGCGAACGCTGAGTTGTTGGTGACGATGCCGCAGTTCAGCTAGCTCTCGCTCTTTCTCGCGAAGGATGCGAACTCGAGTAAGAGATCGCTGGACGGCATCAAGCAGATCCTGTTGCCTGAATGGCTTGGTCAGAAACTCAACCGCTCCGGATTTCATGGCCTTGACCGACATCGGAACGTCAGCGTGAGCCGTGAGAAAAATAATGGGAATACTGATTCTCCCTTTTTTCAGTTCGTGCTGAAGATCCAGGCCGCTGATACCGGGAAGCCTCACATCCAGAATTAGGCAACTGGGGCCATCACCGCGCCCAGCCGCTAAGAACTCTTGCGCAGTTCCAAAAGACTGAGAGTGTAGGCCGACCGACTCCAGGAGTTCCTGAAGAGACTCACGCACGTCAGCATCATCATCGACAATGAATACGGTCGGTACGTCTTTAGCACTCATCCCCCGTGCCCCTATCAAAAGTACGGTGAAAACACTATGTCAAAAGCTTCTGCGTTCTGTGCATGCGGCTATATCGCATAGATTGTATCGGATGATGCGATATGGACACTGTGAAAGCTGCCCCCGCACGAACGGCACTCAAGGACGGGTTCGCACTCGCCGACCGTCAAGAGCGGCATTGCGCGGCCGCGAGTCGGATAAGGGTCCAAAAGTCAACGCGCTACATTCACGGTTTCAGGTTTGACCTCTCGCCCACTGCGTGTTTCCGACAATTCTTTAGTGAAATTAAAGTCGGTGGGAGCAGCGCCGGTGATCAATCGCGCTCCACGGCCGAATGTGAGGTCCTGGATTGCCCATTGAATAAAGACTAGAACGCGGCTTTGAAAATTCACCAAATACACAATATGGATGAAGGCCCATACCAGCCAGGCAATGAGCCCCGAAAGATGAACACCGAAAACGTCGGCCACTGCGGCTCCACGGCCAATCACGGCCAAGGACCCCTTGTCGAAGTAATTAAAAGGGCGGAGCTCCTGCTGGCCTTTTGCCTTTCGCAGTATCGCTTTTGCGGCGTATGCCCCGCCTTGCATTGCCACCTGGGCCATTCCGGGCAAAGGTTTTCCTTCTTTGTCCGTCGCTGAAGCCAGATCGCCTACTACGTAGATATCCGGATAGTTCGGAATCGTCAGGTCAGGCTTTACTTTGACTCTTCCCTTGTCAGTCTCGGCCTTCGTGCGGCTAGCTAGGATTTTCCCGAGTGGCGAGGCGGTGATGCCGCCAGCCCAGATCACTGTCTTCGCGGCGATCGAATCGACTCCATTTTTGGAATCGATCGTCAAACCATCTTCGCTGATGTGTTTCACCATCGCGCCGCACCGTATCTGGACGCCCAAGTTAGCAAGCGTACGGTGTGCTTTTTCAGACAGGCCCTCTGGAAACGGCATCAGCACCCGAGGCGCGCCATCCATCAATATGATCTGCGCTTCTTCCGGCTGGATAGAGCGAAAATCGTTCTTCAAGGTTTGGCGCGCGATTTCGGCGATGGCACCGGAAAGTTCCACGCCTGTAGGCCCTGCTCCCACAATGACGAATGTGAGCCAGGCGCGGCGCTCCTGCGGATCCGAGAGGCGCTCGGCCACTTCGAACGCGTACAGAATTTTGTGTCGGATGGCCGTGGCTTCTTCGACACTCTTCATGCCGGGTGCCCACTCTTGCCAATCGTTGTGGCCGAAGTAGGATGTCTCAGATCCCGCGGCGATGATCAACGAATCGTAAGGAACGATGGCCCCGTCGGCGAGATTGACGTGTTTGAGATCAGGGTCCACATCCACAACGTGTCCCAGCCAGACGCGAGTATTTTTCTGGCGGCTCAGCACGCTACGAAGCGGAGAGGCGACCTCTCCCGGTGACAGCGAGCCCGTCGCAACCTGATAGAGTAGTGGTTGGAAAAGATGATAGTTTCGCCGATCGATCAGCGTCACGTCTACGAGATTTGAGTTCAGGTGCTGGGCGGCAGAAAGTCCACCAAACCCTCCACCGATGACGACTACCTTTCTGCGTTCGCTCATTGTTTTCATCCTAGATGTGGCTCAGACAACTCCCGACTGCGACTAGGGGGCTGGATGAGGCTCGGCGCTGGCCTGCCGTTCAGCACCGCCTCCACATTGTCCAGCGCCAGCATGCCCATGGCTGTACGGGTTTCGATGGTTGCGCTGCCTATATGCGGCAATAGAAATGTATTTTTCAGCGAAACATATTCCGGGCGAAGTTTTGGCTCACCTTCAAATACGTCGAGTCCGGCAGCGGCGACCTGCCCGCTCTTGAGAGCAGCGATGAGGTCGTCGTCGACCACTAATCCTCCGCGAGCCGTGTTCACCACGATAGCCCCGGGGGGCAGAAGGTTTATGGCTTTGGAGTTCAAGAAATGGCGGGTCTGAGGAGTCTCTGGAGCGTGCAGGCTCAAGAACTGGCTCACCCGAAGCAGATCCGAGGGATCCTTGTGGTAGACGGCGTCGCCTGCGATTTCCGCAGGTAACTCCGAATGGTCGTGATAGTGAATCTTCATTCCGAATCCTCGCGCTCTACGGGCCACGGCCTGTCCCACGCGCCCCATTCCCAAAATACCGAGGACTTTGCCACCGACTTGCCATCCCAAGAGCATGTCGGGGCTCAAGGGCTTCCACGTTCCCGTTCGAACCAGTTCCTGAGCCTCGTAAGCTCGACGCGAAGCGCCCAGCAAGAGCAGCATCGCGATGTCGGCCGTTGCTTCATTGTTAACACCAGGGGTATAGGCGACTGGAATTTTCCTGCGAGCGGCGGCTTCCAGATCGATATGCTCAAAACCCACCGAGTACGTGGCGATGACTTTTATGGTGGGGGAAACCTTCTGGAAAAACAAAGAGTCCAAGCGATCCGCCGGCGTGATAAACAGGGCGTCGGCTTCTTCGGCCGCGGAGAGCAGCTCCTGCTGGCTGAAAGGGACCTGGTACGGGTTTCGTCGGGCGCTGTAAGCGCGGTCGATACGGTCTTCAACTTCCTTCGGATAACGGCTGGTTACCACCAGAATGGGTTTAGTCATGCCCAATATATCCTTAATCTTTGATCTTTATGGCTCAGACGATTCCCACGTTTCGCTCCATCTCCTTGATCACCGTATCCAGCCGGCCGCTCAGCACCTGCTTGGCGAAACTGAGGGTGAACCCCTTGACGGTGTGGAAAGGTGAATGGGACGGCATGGCGAGCGCAAAGGGATCTACGACTGCGTCGACCACGACAGGGCCACCCTTGTACGCGAGAGCTTCAGCCAGACCTTCTCGAACGTCCTCGGGGTCCTCGATACGAATCCCTTTCGCGCCCATCGCCTCAGCAACCTTGGCGAAATTTGGATTCTTGAACTCCACGCCAAACGGAATAAAGCCGGCCTCCTGTTGTTCGATGTGGACGAAATCGAACTTCTCGTTGTTGAGAATGACTTGAACCACGGGAGTTCGTCGTTCTATCTGTGTCAGCAGATCGCCCATTCCCAGCATCGTGAAGCCTCCATCGCCGGATAACGCGATGCACTGTCTGCCGGGATATGCCAGAGCACATCCGAATGCGTTCGGTGCAGCATTAGCCATAGACGCCCACGAGAATGAGCCAAAAAGCCTGCGGTTCTTTCCACCGAAGATATGTCTCGCAAGCCAGATACAGGCCGTACCCGTGTCTGCAAAAAACATTGCGTCATCCGAAGCGAGCTCGCTGAGCGTCGCAGCCAGGAATTCGGGACGGATCGGTTTTATCCCCGGTCCCTTCTCGACATAGTGTTGCAGCAGTTTGTGGAAGGATTCCGTGTGCGCGATCTGCCTCGCTAGAAATTCCCCATCCGTCTTTTCACGCACGACTGGAAGCAATGCACTGACCGTCGACTTGATATCGCCGACAAGACCGAGATCTAGCGCTGTACGGCGGCCGATGTGCTTCGGGTTCTTGTCAATCTGAACCTTTTTCACGCGGGCACCGGGAAGAAATTCTGAGAACGGAAAATCCGTGCCCAGCATGAGCAAGAGGTCGGCCTCATGGATTGCGTTGTATGCTCCGCCGTAACCGATCAGGCCGGTCATGCCAACCGCGTTGGGATTGTCATGCTCCAGCCATTGCTTCCCGCGGAAGGCATACCCGACGGGAGCTTTGAGCTTGCGCGCCAGTTCAAGCACTTCCTCGCGGCCTTCCCTGCAACCATCCCCACCAAAGATCGCCACCGTTTTCGCTTCATCGATCATCGTCACCAATTTTTCAAGGTCGGTATCGGAAGGTCTCAGGATAGCTGGGGCTGCAATGGTGAAGTCGGATGGCTGGTCCGGAGCATCGGCGGCCGCGATATCGCCAGGTATGGCAAGAACGGTCGGACCTCTTTCCGCGACAGCCGTGAGGATGGCGGTGCTGATGACCGCGCGGGCCTGTTCCGGATTAACCAGCCGCGCGGTATAGAGAGAAGCAGCCTCGAAAAACTTGTAAGGATTCATTTCCTCGAGCGCCCCTGTGTCGATAATGCTCGACTCTACATCCCCGGCGATGGCGATAATGGGAGCTCCTTCTTTCCGAGCGTCCATCAATCCGTTGAACAAATGAACAACTCCAGGCCCCGCAGTTCCGCATACCACCACTGGGTTACCCGTGAAATAAGCCTCCGCGACCGCGGCAAACACTCCATATTCCTCATGACGAACGGGAATGAACTCGATTGTGCCATTTCGGCGCAGTGCGTCCACTACAGGATTCAGTGCGTCTCCGACGATTCCATAACACCGTTTGACACCAGCTTTCGCCAGCATCTCCCACAATACGTCTGCAACTGTTTTCGACATTAAATCCTCCTGAGCTCTTTTGTGGACCCGGTATTGGTGCCGCGCAATTCACTCCCAGCGTTTAGGTTGCGAATAGGCTGACCCTGCCATTGAGCCCATGCAATTCGTCTGCCATGAAATTCCCCGTCGCAAACTACGCTTCATCTACATCGGGCCCAGCCTGGTTCACACGATTGCGTGACAACCCAGATGACACTTGACGCAAGAGGCACAGGGATGACACCGGCCGCCGGGCATAGGTTAGTCGGCCGCGCGAAGTTAATGCTCAGGATTTCGTGAGTGTTCGCTTCTATCGCGGTTGCGATGCAGGAAATACGAGTACCTGCCTCTTTGGTAGCACGCTTGCTCTTCATTCAATCGGGTTCCAGGCGGTAAGAATTGTGGCGCGCGATTTGCAATAAGAATTCAGGAGAAAGCGAAGTCTGGTGATGGCGCGAATTTCGGAAGTGGAGGACGGAAGAAGAGAAATGTCGATGTTACAAATGAAATCTTCGCCGTTGCGGTTCGTTGTGCAGACGATCCTTCTCCTGTTTTGCTCTGCCATGGCGGTATGGGCAAGCGAGCCAAAAAGCTCGTCTCCTCACGGCACAAATATCTTCGCTCCCGCCTCAACCCCAGCCAAGTCAATTGCGGACTTATCAGTATTTGTACTTGTCATCACCGGAATCATCTTTGTCGTTGTTTTTGCGCTACTGGTCTATTCCATCGTTAAGTTCCGTGGGCGAGCAATCGATGCCGGCCGCGAGCCGGCTCAGGTATACGGGAGCACGCAGATTGAGCTGGCCTGGACGATCATTCCAACCCTGATTGTCGTTGTCCTGTTCTTGGCTACTGCGCGAGTGATCCATGCGATTCAGGATGCTCCAGAACCGGCGGGCGCTGTAGCGGTCACCGTCATTGGACATCAATACTGGTGGGAATTTCGCTATCCCAAGCTAGGGATCGTCACCGCCAACGAACTGCACATCCCGGTGAGCGATCCTGATCATCCAGTGCCGACGTTCCTGCAATTGCTCTCGGCCGATACTGACCACAGCTTTTGGGTGCCGGAGCTTGCAGGCAAAACGGACCTTATTCCAAATCACCCCAACAGAATGTGGATGGATCCGCAGCGCACGGGAGTCTTTCTTGGCCAGTGTGCACAGTACTGTGGAACACAGCACGCGAAGATGCTCCTCCGCGTTTCGGTGGATGGGCCGGAGGATTTTGCCGACTGGGTTCACGTGCAGCAGAAACCCGCAGTCGAGGACGCTGGGGCAATCGCGGGCAGGCGAGTGTTTGAACGTAATGCCTGCATGAACTGCCATGCGGTCGGCGGAACGCCCGCGGACGGACGCTTTGGCCCTGACCTGACCCATTTGATGAGCCGCGCGACGATTGCAGCCGGCGCTGCTGAAAACACTCACGAGAATCTCCGTCTTTGGATTCAGAACCCCAGCGCAATCAAACCTGGGTCGCTGATGCCCTCCATGAAGCTGAGCGATGCGGACCTGGATGCGGTCGTGAGTTACATGGAAACGCTGCACTAGAACGCTTGGAAAGCTGATTATGTCATCCAATGTGATCACCGTTCCGATCGACCAAACAGAAGCCAGGCCGTGGGTCGACCAGCTTCATCAGTGGCTAACCACTGTCGATCACAAAAGGCTGGGAATTCTCTACATTCTCTCGTCTCTGTTATTCCTCGCAGTAGGGGGAGTCGAGGCGCTCATCATTCGTATCCAGCTGATGCGTTCGCACAACGACTTCGTTTCACCGCAAGTCTTCAACCAGATGTTCACCATGCATGGGACGACCATGATTTTCTTCGTGGCCATGCCGGTCCTATTTGGCTTTGCTAACTACCTGGTCCCGTTGATGATCGGTGCGCGCGATATGGCTTTTCCGCGCTTGAATGCCTTCAGTTTTTGGCTGTCTTTTTTGGGAGGACTTCTTCTTTACTTCAGCTTTTTCGGCGGAAGCGGCTTGTACGGCGCCGGAAGCGCACCGGACGTGGGTTGGTGGTCATATGCGCCGTTGGGCGCCCGAGCATTCTCGCCAGGTCATAGCTCCGACTATTGGACTCTCGCGTTGCTCGTCTCCGGGTTTGGCAGCATCGGAACGGCGATCAATATCATTGCGACAATTCTCTGCCTGCGATGTCCGGGTATGAAGCTCAATCGCATGCCGCTGCTGGTGTGGATGAATCTCGTAATGGCAGGAATGGTTTTGCTTGCGATTACACCCCTATCGGCCGCTCAGATCATGCTGCTCATCGATCGATACCTGGGCGGCCATTTCTTCGATACCCAGGCCGGAGGATCGGCAGTCCTCTGGATGCACTTCTTTTGGATCTTTGGACATCCGGAAGTCTACGTTCTGATCATTCCTTGCTTTGCTTTCATGTCAGAAATCATTCCCGTCTTTTCGCGCAAACCGATTTTCGGGTATCCGGTGATGGTTGCTGCAACTGTGTGTATCGGGTTCGTGAGCATGAGCGTTTGGGCGCACCACATGTTTACGATCGGAATGAACTCCTACGCCAACAGCTTTTTCACCCTGACAACGATGGCGGTAGGCATTCCCACCGGAATTAAGATTTTCAACTGGATCGGCACAATGTGGGGCGGCAGGATTCAGTTCAAAACAACGATGCTTTTCAGCATCGGATTTCTATTCCAATTCCTCATTGCCGGCCTGACCGGCATTATGATGGCCGCCTCACCTTTCGATTGGCAGCTGAGCCTCTCGTATTTTGTTGTCGCGCATTTTCATTACGTAATCGTGGGCGGAATTCTGTTCGCGCTCTTCGCGGCGTTCTATTACTGGTACCCCAAAATGACTGGCCGGATGCTGAGTGAGAAGCTGGGCAAGTGGCATTTCTGGCTTTTCCTGATCGGCTTCCATATGACCTTCGACGTAATGCACATTCCAGGACTGCTCGGGATGCCCCGTCGGATCTATACCTACGAGCCCGGCCGCGGATGGGACACCTTGAACCTCATCATTACCATCGGCGCGTTCATTCAGGCACTCGCAATTCTCGTGTTTCTGGCAAACCTCGTAATTTCTTATTTCAAGGGAGCCAGAGCCGGTAACGACCCATGGGACGCATGGACACTGGAATGGTCCATCAGTTCGCCGCCGCCCGCGTATAACTTTGCGACCGTTCCGACGGTGGCGAGCCGACGCCCCCTGTGGGACCTGAAACATCCTGAAGATCCCGATAGCCGATATGAGTGAAGGCGAAATCATATGAGCGCAGTGACAAGTTCATTTCCGAACCCAGCAGCCGCGTGGCACCTGCCGTCTCGCGGGAAGGTGGCGATGGCCGGCCTCATCATCGCCGAGTCGGCGATCTTCACGATCTTCGTCGTTGCCTATCTCTTCTATCTGGGGAAGAGCATCACTGGACCGACGCCCTCAGAAGTGCTTGAGGCTCCAATCTTTTTCACGATCTGCTTGTTGTCGAGCAGCCTCACCATCCACCTTGCGGCGAAGGCGTTGGAGCGAGACTACACGAGATTATTTCTCGGGTTGTTGTTACTGACCATTGCGCTTGGAGGTTTGTTCCTCTATGGCACAGCGCAGGAATGGCACCGGCTGATTTACGAACACGGGCTCACAATCTCGACCAACCTGTTTGGGACAACCTATTACTCACTCGTCGGCTTGCATGCCTTTCACGTCACAGCAGGTCTGATCATGCTCACGGTTACCGCGATATTCGGATTTATCGGCCGTGTGGGAGTGAGCCAGTCAGGCCGCATCGCAGTGCTCTCGATGTACTGGCATTTCGTGGATGTCGTATGGGTTGTGGTTTTCACCGTAGTTTACGTTCTTGGACGCTGAGGCATATATGGCAACACTATCCACGACAGAGCAATTAAGGGAGAGTCCGCGTCCTCCCCGCGAGATTGAAGTCCCCGCGCCGACGGCGTGGCCATTCATTTTGGCGCTTGGCACGGCGCTGTTGTTCGCGGGCCTTGTGACGAGCACCTCGGTAAGCTGTCTCGGCGCCGTGCTGTTGGTGGCAGGCTCTGTCGGCTGGTTCCGTGAAGTCCTTCCGCACGAGCATGAAGAGGTCGTTCCGGTCGTTCCCGAAGACATTCGGCTGACCACGGATCGCCGGGTCGTGGAACGCCTTCCGGTCCTTCCAGATCAGCTGCGAGCGTGGCTCCCGGTTCACACCTATCCCATATCAGCAGGTGTGAAAGGCGGATTGGCGGGGAGCATCGCAATGGCAGCTTTGGCGTGCGCCTATGGGGCGCTGAAAGTCGGAAGCGTCTGGTACCCGATCAACCTGCTGGCCGCAGTTGCTTATCGGGAATCCCTAAGACTCGTACCCGCGCAGCTGAATTCGTTTCATGCCGACGCTTTCGCGATTGCCTGCGTTCTGCACGTGGTTGTGTCCATCTTTGTTGGGTTGCTCTACGGCGCGATGCTGCCCATGTTCCCGCGCCGTCCGATTGTCCTTGGAGGACTCATTGCCCCTGTGCTGTGGTCGGGGCTACTGTACACAATTCTGGGATTGCTGAATCCACTGCTCGCGAGTCGCATTGACTGGGTCTGGTTCATGGCTTCGCAAGTGGCTTTCGGAATCGTGGCTGGACTTGTGGTCGTGCGCCAGCCGAGCTTTCCTACCCGCGAGAATATTTCGTTTGTTTTACGGGCGGGAATCGAGGCTCCCGGAACCATGCCACCGCGAGAAAACGGGGAGAACCACCGATGAAGATGAAGCGGATCAGAACTCTCTCTGCTCTCGCGGTCCTCCTGAGCCTAGTGTTGTTCGCTGCTTGCAGCACTTCACATGGTGAACCGCAAATCAATTCGGAACCAGTCGCCCCGAACCAGGTTTTGGACTTCGGCACTCTCTACGCACAGAACTGCGCTGGTTGCCACGGCGCGCAAGGCCTTGGAGGAGCGTCGATTGCGCTCGCCAATCCGGTATATCTGGCTATCGTCGATGAAACTACAATGCGCAACATTGTCGCCAACGGCGTCCGCGGAACATCGATGCCCGCGTTCGCGCAGCCTGCCGGGGGAATGCTGACCGAGCAGCAGATCGAGGTGATTACGAGTGGGATCTTTTCTCGCTGGGGGCGCAAACAAGTTCTCGATGGAGCCAATCCACCCTCATACGCGGCAAAAACCGCGGGGAACGTCGATCACGGCGAACTCGTGTTTGGAACGTATTGCGCGTCCTGCCATGGTTCTGGAGGTGGGGGAACTCCCAGGGGAAGCGCCATCACGAATGATTCATTTCTGGCGCTGGTCAGCGATCAGGCACTGCGCACGATCGTGATCGCTGGCAGGCCGGAGTTGGGCGCACCCGACTGGCGCGGCAATCTCCCCGGACGTCCAACTCCAATGACCGATCAGGAAATTACAGATGTAGTCGCGTGGCTGGCATCTCGGCGTACCGAGAATCCGGGGCAGCCGTATTCCGCTTCAAACTACGCGCAACACCCGGAGAAATAACGGAGAAACATGATGTCAACTAACACTGTGACGGCCCCGCCCGCTGATGCCAGCCTTTCGCGACGCGGATTCTTCATGAAGTTGGGAATCCTGTTCAACGGATTCGCTGCGATCGTATTGGCTCTGCCAGTTGCGCGTTTTCTTTTTTCCTCCATCACTCGTGGTAACGGGAATGGCTATCTTTCGTGGGTGCGCCTGGGAGACGTCAGCAACTTTCCTGAGGGAGAGACGCGGATGGCTACTTTTCGCAATCCGTTGGTCATGCCAACCGATGGAAAGACGGTAGACACAGCGTGCTGGGTGCGCCGCATCGCGGGCGATCAATTTCAAGTGTTTGCGATCAACTGCGCACATCTCGGCTGCCCAGTCCGCTGGTTCGCCCAATCCGGTCTCTTCATGTGTCCCTGTCACGGCGGAGCATACTACCGCGATGGCTCACGTGCGTCCGGGCCACCAGAGCGTGGCCTTTTCGAATATCCGCACAAAATCGAAAATGGAGTGCTCACGATTGACGCCGGACAGCTGCCAACCCCCGGCGACCCGGTAGCAAGTCTGACCTCGGAGAAACCGCCATGCGCCTGATCACGAAAATCGGCGAATGGTTCGATCACCGCTTGCAACTTGCAGCACCGATTCGCGAAGCCGTGGAACATCCTGTGCCGCGAAATACGGCGAGTTGGTTCTACGTCTTTGGTAGTGCCGCGCTCACCGTATTTATTCTGCAAGTGGTCACCGGAATTCTGTTGGCACTAATTTATGTGCCTTCCGCCGGCGAAGCGTGGAACAGCCTGCAGGCTCTGAATCATCAGGTTGCTCTTGGCTGGTTCATTCGCGCCATGCACGGATGGGGCTCCAACTTCATGGTCGCCATTGTACTGATTCATATGGTGCAAGTGTTCCTCTTTGGAGCTCACAAGTTTCCCCGCGAGCTGACCTGGATCATTGGCGTGTTTCTTCTGTTGATGACTCTCGGCATGGCATTTTCCGGTCAAGTCTTGCGCTTCGATCAGGACGCATACTGGGGGCTGGGAATCGGAGCGTCAATTGCCAGCCGCGTTCCCATCATTGGTCCGTTTGCCGTGAAGCTGATGCTGGGTGGCCCGATCATCGCAGGCGCAACTCTCTCCCGGTTTTTTGCTTTGCACGTGTTCGTGATTCCCGGATTGCTGATCGGCTTCGTCTGTCTCCATGTGTTGATGGTGTTGAAGCTGGGGATCAACGAATGGCCGATGCCAGGACGCATCGTAAGACGAGCGACCTATGAGGCCGAGTATCACGCATTGACCAGGAAAGATGGCGAGCCGTTCGTTCCGTTTGCGATATGGAAAGACATGTTCTTTGCCGCGTTCATCATTCTTGCAGTCGCGGCATGCGCTTATTACTTTGGTCCGTTTGGGCCGACAGGACAGCCCGACCCGACCATCATCCAGACTGCGCCCAAGCCCGATTACTTTTTCCTGTGGCTGTATGCGCTACTTTCACTTCTTCCTCCATCGCTCGAGACGCCATTCCTTCTCATCGGACCGGTCTTGGTAATTATTGGATTGATTCTTCTGCCGTTTCTTTCGGGAGAAGGAGAAAAAAGCTGGAAGCGCCGTCCAATTGCGGTTGTTACAGTGCTGCTGATCGCAATCACACTGGGCACGTTTACTCGTATGGCCCAGTTCACGCCCTGGAGTCCGCACATGAATGCCTGGAGCGGCGATCCAGTACCCGAACGCTATATTCATGGCACGACCGCGCTTGAGCGGCAGGGCGCGCTCGTGTTTCAGGTCAAACAATGCCGCAACTGCCACTCTCTTGGCAACACGGGTGGACAAAGAGGACCAGCTCTGGACAGCGTTGCCGTGCGGCTGACGCAGGACCAACTCATTCGGCAGGTGATTCAAGGCGGCGGCAACATGCCTGCCTATGGGAACAACTTGAGTCCGGCAGAGACTACGGCGCTCGTAGCTTTCCTCGAGACCTTGCACCCTGCGGGTCAAGGTCCCGCTCGCGATGCGGCACGCGAACTGGTACTTAGCAACGGCCAACAGCAAACGCCCGGGACTCAACCATAGGCCACCGATGATCTCACACATTCATCTTCATCACAGCGCGTCCGAATCATTCTGGGTCTCGAGTGCCTTAGTTGTCGCCGCTCTTCTCTACTTGCGTGCGCGGCTCGGTGTTCGCAGCCCACACGACGGCAACGTTGAAGGCTGGCGCACCGGCAGTTTTCTACTAGGTCTCTCATTCATCTGGATTGCGACCGCTTCACCTCTGGCCGCACTCGATCATGACATGCTGACCGCGCACATGGTTCAACATCTTCTTCTCATGACGCTCGCGCCTCCGTTGATCTTGCTTGGCATGCCTCGAAAGCCACTGGCGCATGGCTTGTTACCGCGATTCTTACAAGCTATCGGTCGTCCTTTGCGATCAAAACCGATGCAGCAATTCGCAAGCGTGGTAACGCACCCGGCGCTTTGCTGGTTTGCAGCGGCAGGCACGTTAGTTGTGTGGCATATTCCTTCGGTGTTTATGCTCGGCCTGCGATCGCAAATGTGGCATTGGGCTGAGCAAGCATCCTTCCTTGCAACGGGTCTTCTATTCTGGTTGCCTGTAGTCCGGCCATTGCCGAACAGGTTGAAATGGTTAGAATCATCCATACTCTTGTATCTGTTTCTAGCTACCTTGCCGTGCGATATTCTCTCCGGATTTCTGGTCTTCTGCGATCGGGTGGTTTACCCGGTCTTTTTGTCGTCGTCCCGCTCCTTTGGCCTCTCTGCTCTGGAAGACCAGCAATGCGCTGGTGCGTTGATGTGGACTTGCGTCACTGTCGTCTACTTAATCGCCGGGGCCGTCTTCACCGCGCGTCTACTTTCGCTCCAAAGATCGCGCCAAAGATCGGAAGAACTCGCGATTCCGCAATTCGACTCGCGACGCATTGCGGTACGGCACACGGATCCGCACAGGATGGAGGCGGTCTGAAATGTCGGACCGGTCCGCACTTACCGAGTTTTCTTCCACTGCCGTGCAACAGCGCCATTTTGGGCGAATTACTCTGCTCTCAGACTACTGGGCGCTCACCAAGCCAGAAGTGAACTTCCTGATCTTGATCACAACTTTTGTAGGGTTTTATCTGGCTTCGGGGCGGGATGGGCGGTTTTCATTCGCAGGGCTATTCAACACTTTGCTCGGAACGTTGCTGGTAGCTAGTGGGACCGGGGCGCTAAACCAATACCTCGAACGGAAGTTCGACGCGCAAATGCGCCGAACCGCCCGGCGTCCAGCCGCCGCCGGCCGTCTCACACCATCTGCAGTCTTGGCTTTCGGAACAACATTGGCAGTGACTGGCAGCGTCTATCTCGCAATAGCTGTCAACCTGCTCGCGAGTGTGCTCACAACTTTGACGTTGCTGACCTACCTGTTCGTGTACACCCCGCTGAAGCGAAAAACACCAATGTGCGTTCTCGTCGGAGCTTTTCCGGGTGCCATGCCGCCGCTCATTGGCTGGGCCGCAGCCGCCGGGCGATTGAATGTCGAGGCTTGGATGCTCTACGGCATGCTCTTTATGTGGCAGTTTCCACATTTCATGGCCATCGCGTGGATGTACCGCGAAGACTACGACCGTGCAGGCTATTTGGTTTTACCGAAGGGCAATGCGAGAGTTCCTCTCGTGATGCTGGAAGCTCTACTGCCACTCTTTGGTCTCGTGGCCATCAGCATCATGCAATCTCCGACGCGGCACGCGGCGATCTTCTATTGTGCCGCGGTAGTGCTGGGTGAAGGGTTCCTGTACTTCGGGTTGGAATTCGTGATTCAGCGTTCGAGACTTGCTGCACGCCGGCTGCTGACGGCCTCGATTGTCTATCTTCCACTGTTGTACGGACTAAGCGCGACGTTATGCAATCGGGCCAGATGATCCAATGCCCCGGCCTGGCCCCCCTGGGACGGCCAAGGCGTGGCTTAATGTGTCACAAACTACTAAACGAGATGCATTTTGGTCCGCGGAATTTGACCCATTGCGTGCATTCGTCCGAACAAACACCGAAACAGAATGACAGCTAGTTCCTCAGAAGCCCGTTTGTGACCAATCAAGATCAACGAAACCTCAGTGCCCCTTGGTCACGTTGGCGCTGAGCGCAACCGTCTGCGGGCTTCCGGCAGCGCTGTCGGTGACGTCGAGGGTCGCGGACAGCGTGCCCAGATTATCTGCGTACAACGCGACAAGGATCTCGCAGCTCTTCCCAGCAGCCAGGGAAGATGGGCAGAAACTGATCGGCGTGAAGTCATCAGAATCAGTCCCGGTGCCATCAACCACCGACACTTTCGAGATCGTCACCTTGCTTGTGCCGATGTTCTTCACAGTCACGGTCCTCGACAGAACACTGAACTCTTTTACCGTACCGAAGTTGATTCTGGTTGGCGTCAGAGTGATCTGACCAGGAGCGGAGGTGAAGTTACCCGTTACGGTTGCCGGAGCATTGGGCATGTGGAAGTTGGTGCTGGCAGACGTGGTCGAGTCAAACGTGCCCCCGGTTGACGTCCAGTTGCTGAACTGGAAACCGGCGTTGGCGGTTGCCGTCACGGGTATGGTCGCACCTCCGGCATAGTAGCCGCCGGAAGCTGGCGTGACCGAACCATCGGCAGACGGCGAAGCCTTCGTAGTCAACTGATATTGCGTGCTGAAGGCAGCGGTGTAGGTCGTAGCCGTGCCGGGCACGGTGATACTGTGCGAGATCGCGCCGCCGTCTGACCAGCTACTCCAGACATACTGCACCCCGGGCGCGCCGGTTTGCGGCGAAGTGGTTGCGATGGTATGCGACGAGGCGATGTTCCATGTCTCTGCGAGCGGAGCAGCGGTGAACGTGCCGCCATCCACTGAAACCAGCAGATTGGCAGGACTGGTAATGATCGTAATCTGCACTGCGGCGGGCGAGAAGTTGCCCGTCACCGTAGCCGGAGCACTGGGCATGTGGAAGTTGGTGCTGGCGGCAGTGATCGAGTCGAACGTTCCGCCGGTTGAGGTCCAGTTGCTGAACTGGAAGCCGGCGTTGGCGGTTGCGGTCACGGGTATGGTCGCACCTCCGGCATAGTAGCCGCCGGAAGCTGGTGTGACCGTGCCATCGGCGGGCGGCGAAGCTTGCGTGGTCAGTTGGTATTGCGTGTTGAAGTTGGCGGTGTAGGTTGTAGCCGTGCCCGGCACAGTGATGGCGTGCGAGATCGCGCCGCTGTCAGACCAGCTACTAAAGACATACTGCACGCCGGGCGAGCCGGCTTGCGGCGAGGTGGTCGCGATGGTATGCGACGAGCCGGGGGTCCAGCTCTCGGTGAGCGGGGCTGCCGTGAACGAGCCGCCATCCACTGAAACCAGTAGATTGGCCGGGCCGGTCGTGATCGTAATCGACACTGCGGACGAACCAAAGTTCCCCGTGACCGTCGCCGGAGCGCTGGGCATGTGGAAGTTAGTGCTGGCCGAAGTGCTCGAGTCGAAGGTTCCGCCAGTCGACGTCCAGTTGGTGAACTGGAAGCCGGCGTTGGCGGTTGCGGTTACGGGAATGGTTGCGCCTCCGGCAAAGTAACCGCCTGAGGCCGGCGTGACCGTACCATCTGCAGACGGCGAAGCCTGCGTGGTCAATTGATATTGCGTGTTAAACGTGGCGGTGTAGGTGGTGGCGGTGGAAGGCACGGTGATGCTGTGCGAAATCGCGCCACTGTCGGACCAACTACTCCAGACGTACTGCACGCCTGCGCCACCGGCTTGCGGCGAGGTGGTCGTGATGACATGCGTGGAGCCTGCTGTCCAGTTCTCGACCAACGGGGCTGCAACCGCAGTGCCGCCATCCGCCGACACCAGGAGGTTGGCGGGGCCGGTCGTGATCGTGATCTGCACCACCGTCGGGGACAAGGTTACCGTTGCCGTGGAAGGGGCCGAAGTGACAGGGGGACCAGTTGGTGGCGTTCCGCTTGCCGTCGCCGAATCATTGACAGATCCATTGTTTAAGTCGGCCTGCGTGATGGTGTAAGTGCCAGTAAAGGTCGCGCTCTGCCCCGCTACGAGAGTTGTTGTGAAGCCCGAGCATGTACCAGGGGGGTTGCTCAGAGACTGGCAAGTTGGACCGGAGGTTAAAGAGCCTGCGGGGGCCGTCTGGATATCGTTGACCCCGACAGACGTCAGCGTCACGTTCCCCGTATTTGTGGCGACAAACTGGTAGGAGATGATTTGGCCGACCGTGGTGTATGGCCCGGTCGAGGTCACGCTCTTTGTCACCGTCACGGCCGCAGTAGTGGCGGGAGTGATGTTCACGCACCACCCGCCGCCGATGCTCGCCGCGCCGCTGCCTGAATTATCCATGGCATACAACGCCCATGTTCCGTTGGGCGCGGTGCCGCCGAACTGCGAGTTCAGCGTCGCCGCTCCGTCAGCGGCGGCATAATTTTTCACCGTAATGGAGGGCGCAGGCACTGGGAAGACCAGCGACGTGCTGCCGGTGATCGAAGTTGGCTTGTAAGTGCCGGGGGTGAGTAGAGAACCTCCGGGGATCTGGGTAGAGGCTGTGTCATCGAGCGTAATGTTGACGCCGCTGATGGTCGAGCCGTCTCCCACGGCGGCGAAGGGAACGATGGCTGCTCCCGTCGGGCCTACCAGCAGCATGTCGGTCTGGGCAATGTTGCTCGAGCTGATGTTGTTCAGCTGGACCGTTACAGCGATGAGATTGCCGCTAAGTCCGCTCACGAAAATGTTTGACGGATACGGCGTGGCTGCACCCGCCGTGCTCGGCACCGCGATCGCGCCCTGATTGCAGAATTGATTTCCGGTCACGATCGTATGGTTGTTCACGGTCTGCGTAACGAACCCGTTACTAGTCTGGAAGTTGACCGTGCCGTTGTAAGTTGCGGTGATGTTTTCGCTAACCTCCGTGCTGAACGAGGTGGTGCAGGAGGCTGTTCCATTGCTTACGGCCACGGTGTTGCCGCCGCTGCACGTGAAGTCGTTGGCTGCGTCACTAAACGTGACTGTGCCTTCGTTCACCGTGGTGTTGGAAGTCACCGTCGCCGTGAACGTGACCGAGTTGCCGGGAGCAGTGGTGAACGATGGGTTGTTATTCGATGACACCGAGGTTGTTGTGGGAGAGGCCACAATGATGAGCGAGAAGTTCGCGGTTACGGTCTGCCGACCCGTCATGGTGGTGCTGGTCGAGGCGCTGGTGGAGCTCGCGACGTTACCGGTCCAGTTGCTGAAGCTGAAACCGGCATTGGGTGTGGCCGTCAGCGGTACCACGGTCCCGGAGGTGTAGTAGTTGCCGGAACTTGGCGTGACGCTCCCACCGACGACGGGATTCACCGCAGTGGTCAGCTGATATTGCGTGGCGAAGCTGGCGGTGTAGGTCGTGGGCGTCGAAGGCACGATGATGGCGTGCGAAATAGCGCCACTGTCGGACCAGCTACTAAAGGCGTACTGCACGCCTGCTCCGCCGGATTGCGGCGAAGTGGTCGTGATGACGTGCGGCGAACCGATCATCCAGCTCTCGACCAGCGGGGCTGTCGAGAACGTTCCGCCATCCACCGAGACCAGTAGATTGGCGGGGCTGGTGGTGATCGTGATCTGCACCGTGGCAGGGATGAAGGTGCCGGTCACGGTCGCCGCCGCAGCGGGCATGTGGAAGTTCGTGCTGGCCGAAGTGGTCGAGTCGAACGTGCCACCGGTCGAGGTCCAGTTGTTGAACTGGAAGCCGGCGTTGGCAGTTGCGGTCACGGGTATGGTTGCGCCCGAGGCAAAGTAGCCGCCTGAGGCCGGCGTGACCGAGCCATCGGCCGACGGCGAGGCCTGTGTGGTCAACTGATATTCCGTGTTGAAGTCAGCGGTGTAGGTCGTGTTCGCGCCCGGCGCGGCCACCAAATGCGAAATCGCGCCGTTATCCGACCAACTGCTCCAGACTTGTTCCGTTCCGCCAGAGATGTTCTGCGGCGAAGTCGTCGCGATGGTATGCGAGGATCCCACCACCCAGTTGAAAGTCTGCGGGGCGGTGGAAGTGATGCCGTCCACGGTGATGGAAAGCCCGGCTGGGATGGTGGTGACGACCACGGTATCCAGAATGTTGATGGTGGTGCTGACCGTCTGGTTGTCCACGATGGCGGTGATGCTGAAGTCGTTACCAGCGCTGCCCTTCGCAGCGTAGGTGGAAGTCGCCGTTCCTCCGTTGAGCGTGGTCAAGGTCGGGCTTACGTTGCCCAGCGTTCCGCTCGAGGAGAATTCCACCGACGTCCCATTGGGAGCGCTGAATCCGCTGCCGCCGTTCGAATTGTGCGTGAGGTCGGCGGTGAGCGTTGAAGTCGAGAGGGGCAGGATTTGACTGGGCGACGGGCTGAGGCTCAGCACCAGCCAGGGATTGAAGGTCCCATTTTGAACGGTGTCGCAAACACCGATGTTGGCTGGTCCTGGTCCAGCGTTGCAACCCCACCAGTTGTTGATGAGGGTGGCGGTGCTCCCCGTTTCCGTAAAAACGCCCGTTGCCCCGCCCGGTGCGCTGTCGAGGACGAAGCGCGAGTTGCTCACTGTGATGGTCGCTGTAGTACCGGTGAAGGTTTCAGAAATTGCGCCGCCAGTCCCGCCGGGCTCCGAGACGCTGTTGCTGTTGAAGGTGGATCCGCTGATGGTGGCACTGAAACCGGTGGCCAGGGCCGTGGAAATGCCGCCGCCGTCAATAACCGCGGAGTTGCTGGTGAAAGTCGAATTCGTGACCGACAGATTGCCGCCACCGTTTCCTGACTCCTTGAACTCGATCGCGCCGCCCGCACCGCTCGCTCTATTGCTCAAGAAGGTCGAGCTGGTAATCGTAAGGTTAGGGGGAGTGTCGAACTCGATCGCACCGCCGCCCTCCGCGCCCGCTGTTCCGCCTCCGGTTGGGTTGGCGCCGTTGTTGCTCATCACCACGTTGGTAAGAGTGAGGTCGTCGCCTAGGAAACCGCCGGCGAGGATCGCTCCGCCGCCGTTGTCGACGCAGTCCAGGCCGCTGGGCTCGGTGCAGTTGCCGTTTTGCAGCGTAACGTTCTGAATAGTGAGCGGCTGGTTGCCGTTCAGCAGTTCGTCGGCTTCAATGACGCGGTCATGCCCGTTGGTCTGCTGAATGATGGTGCTGCCGGCTCCGGTGCCTGAGATCGTGATGTTGTTGCCGGATTGAATGCCCACCTGAAGCTCGCCCGAGGAAGAAGCTGAACCGTTGCCGCCGAAAGTGCTGATGGTCAGGCTGAATGTACCGGAGAATAGGTTGATCACATTGGTCGCAGCGCCGTTGTTATTGGCTTCGCAGACGGCCTCGCGCAAACTGAGGGCGCCATCCGCCCCGGTGCCGCTTTTGACCGAACTCGCGGTGGAGCAGGATCCCGCGTCGTCTTCGTCGGCAGTCGTCGTGACATTAAATGTCGGATCGGGGGCGGCCGTGATCAGCGTAGGCACGGACTGGGATGACGTCAGAACAACGATGTCGCGCGCCGCGTTGATCTTCTGCGGCATGGCCAGCGCCGCGACCGGCGTACTGGAGAACGAGATAGCAGCGCTCGGACTTGCCGTTTTTCCTGAGGTGTCGAGGATGTGGAGCTGACTCTTTCCCGCGTCGATCACCATCAAGTCATGAGTAGAAGATGCCGCCACGTGCGGCGAACTGAAAGCCGAGGCAGAGACCGGCCCGGACGGAGCCGATCCGGCGTAGGACATTTGGCTGGCCACAGTCCATGGGCCCAGAGAAGTCGGATTGGGCGCCTGCTGGTTCTTAGACCGCATCGCCGCCCGGCGGCCCGGAACATCTTTCGCGGTCAGCGGCGTGGTGTTCAAAGTTCCATGTTGCAGGATGTGGATGCTTCCATCGCCCGCGAGGACGGCGATTTCGGTGCGGCCGTCGCGGTCCCAAGTGAAATCGCCTAGGGCCAAGCCCTTCACTTCGAAGGGAACCGCGACCGTCTCGGTTTGCGGGTTTGTCGCCAGCGCGTTATAGAACATCACAACGTTGGTGCCTGCGCCCACAGCCAAGTCGGCTCCGCCGCCCAGGCTTCCCCATTCCATAGCATCGCCGCGCGAGGGCAAGGGATAAATTGCGCCGGCAGTCAGACCCTCGGCGCCGGGGGCGAGCATGGCCAACTGCGGGCCATTCGGACCGTCCGTGCTCACCGCCACATGAGCGTCGGCGCTGACGGCCAACGCCGTCACCTGGCCGGGCAGCGGCACGGCCTGGGGAGCGAGAAGATTCCCGTGTCCATCGCCGGCAAGTAAATAAAGAGCGCCGCCGCGCGCGGCGACTAATACATCTTTATTACCATCGCGATTGAAATCGCCGGTCGCAATCAGGTCTGGAGATTCGGGAACTGCAAAGACTGTCGCCTTCGACAAGAAGGTGGGCGGAACATTGCCTTTCGCCGCCTTGCCATAAAGAGTAAGGTCGGACGGCGCGTAAGCGTCCGGGTTGCCGCGCATGAGGACGAGCCCGCCGCCACTTTTGGTGGAATAGCCAGCCACCACATCCATTGCGCCGTCGGCGTCAAAATCCGCTGCGGCCAATGCGGTTGGATTCGCCGTGCCTGCCTGCAACGCCGCTACGGCGTCCGCCGATCCGGCATAGGTCAGCTTAAGATTCTGCGGAGTCTTCAGGTTGACCAGAGGCTTGCCCGCGCTGGGTAGAACCGTTGCGCCTGCATTCGCCGCCCGAATTCTGCTTAGCGGGAAATAGGAAAGAATAAGAAGGCCAGCAAGGGCGAGCATGCTGACGCAGACCGGCCGACTCAGACGAGGGCGCATGGTCATGACTGTCTCCGCGCCGGCCTTTTTGATGTCTGCGCAGAAGATCGCGACAGGCACCAGCCAGATGGCCGGCGTCTAATTGATTATGTTTTTCCTGGGCTCGACTAATGAACGGTGTTAGAGCGCAAGCGTTTAGCTTTATAGCACGCCGTCGCATGGTCTATGGTATTGGAGAATAAGTCAAGATGAAATATCTTGCGACCGTCGATTTTCCCGTGAGATAGGACTAAATACAATAATCGACAAATTTGTCCTTGACAAATCGTCCTGGGATGATAAGACTTGCACTCCCATAGCTTTGAGTTCCTGGGCCCCTATCCCATCTATTCCAGGCGGTACTGTTCGTTATGTTTGCGGAAAAGGCCCTTGCGCTCAAACTTAGTTCGGTTCCCGCAACGGAAGCTAGAAACCGGTCTAACCCTGGCGTAAGTGTTCCAGCGATCACGCTTGATCCCGTTCTTGATTCCGACGAGCCTTTCCTATATCGGACCTTTGCCAGCACGCGAGCCGAGGAGATGGCACTTACAGGATGGAACACTGAGCAGCAGGATGCTTTTTTACGAATGCAGTACGAGGCACAGCGCCGCTCCTATCTGATGCAGCTGCCTGATGCCCGGTATTGGGTGATCCGTTGCGATGGGAGTGCGGTGGGAAGACTGATTATTGATCGGACGGTTGAGGAGATTCACGTGGTGGATATAGCTCTGCTTCCCGAGTTTCGTAAACAGGGGATCGGCTCGAGTTTGATGGAAGCGATCATCCGGGAGGCGTCGCAGGCTGGGAAGATAGTGCGCCTGCACGTGGAGCGTTTCAATCCGGCAATGCGCTGGTATGAACGGCTGGGGTTCGGGGTGGTCAGCAGCGGGCCGATCTATCTCGAGATGGTTTGGCGGACAGCGCAGCGGGATGTTCAAGAGTCGTGTCTCGGAGTGGCCTATGCCGGTTCATCTGACTAAGAGCATGTTTGAAGGAAATCTCGACACAAAGTTCTGGCTGCTAGACGAGGGCTCGGAAACATATGCGATGGAATTGATCGAACTTACAAACGGATACTCCACGCCGCGACAGGAGCAGTTTTCGCTGCGCTTCCGCGGTGATCGCAATAAGGTGTTTCCGCAGCGCATTTATCCCATGAAACACGATTCCATCGGCGACTTCGATTTGTTTTTGGTTCCCATTGGCCGGGACGAAAGCGGAACCTATTACGAAGCGGTATTCAATCGCCTGATCCAAGTACAAGATAAAGGTCAGGTACAGGATCAGGTTCACAGTCAGGCACAGTAACTGGAGGAGAAAGATGGCGCAACCTTATGTTGGCGAAATAAGAATGTTCGGCGGCCCCTTCGCAATTCAGGGATGGGCTTTCTGCAACGGGGCGCTGCAGAGCATCGCGCAAAACCAAGCCCTGTATCAGGTGCTGGGCACAACTTACGGCGGAGACGGGGTAAACACTTTCGCCCTGCCTGACCTGCAGGGCCGTATACCGATCCACCAGGGACAGGGGGCGGGACTCCAGAACTATGTCTTAGGCCAAGAAGGCGGAGTGGAGTCGGTTACGCTGACTGTCGCCCAACTGCCATCACACTCGCACACGGCGATGGGCAGTGCCACCGGTGCGCCGGCGAGCACTCCCATGGGCGCCACTTGGGGGAATAGTGCGATTGCTAATAAGTCCTTTGGCCCCGGCACTTCGGCAAACGCCTCGATGAATACGGGATCCATGGGAATGACGGGTAGCAACCAACCGCACGACAACTTGCTGCCGTTTGTGGTGCTCTCTTTCATCATTGCACTCAATGGGGTTTATCCGTCGCCGTAAAAGCTTCAGGAGCGCTAGATCACATTAGCGTCAGATCACCTTGGAGACAAGACTATGGGTACACCGTATATTGGCGAGATTCGAATGGTGGCTTTTGGGGTTGTGCCCAAGGGCTGGGCTGCGTGCAACGGACAAACGATGCAGATCAGCCAGTACCAGGCGCTGTTTTCGCTTCTGGGAATTACCTTTGGCGGCGATGGGAGAACTACCTTTCTGCTCCCCGATTTTCGCGGGCGCGCCCCCATCGAGGTGGGCTCGCAGCCCGGTACCCCCACATACAACTACGGACAACCCGGTGGAGAGGAACTGCACGTCCTGGCGCAGATAGAGATGGCGTCGCATACTCACGCGGCCACCGCCAGCAGTGCGGCCAACACTCTCGGCAGTCCCTCCGGCAATTTCTGGGCAACCGGACCGTCACAGTACGCCACTTCTCCCATCAATACTCCGCTGGCGCCCAACGCAATTGCCAACGCCGGCAGTAATCAAGGCCACGAGAACCGTTCACCGTACCTGGTAGTCAATTTCATCATCGCGCTGACGGGGATTTTCCCCTCGCGAAGCTAGGCCGAGAATCCAGAGGAGGGTTTGCTATGTCCGATCAATATCTCGGAGAGATCCGGATGGTAGGGTTCAACTTTGCGCCGGTGGGTGGGCGCTGTGCAACGGACAACTGATGAAAATATCTCAGTCCACCGCCTTGTTTGCGCTTCTCGGTACAAGCTACGGCGGCGACGGCAAAAGCACATTTGCCCTGCCTAATCTGCAGGCCTCGGCGCCTATGGGGTCTGGGAACGGAGGTGGGTTGACTCCGCGCGTTTTGGGCGAGACCGGTGGGCAATTTGCCGTGACTTTGCTGCAAAACCAAATGCCTTCACACAACCACGGCGTGGCTTGCATCAGCGGCGCGGGGTCGTTGGATTCTCCAAACGTACCCGGCAACACCGTTTGGGCAAGCGATGGAACCCAGAGAGTCCCGCCTCCCCTTTATGCCGCCTCGGCGATGAACGGCGCCATGAATAACGCGGCTGTGCAGCCATCGGGAAGCAGCGTGCCGCATAACAACATGCCACCGTACCTGACGGTTTACTTCGTCATCGCGTTGCAGGGAGCCTTTCCGCAACGGGGCTAGGATCGCCGCGTTCGCCCGAGGAGAAGATCCGTTATCAGGTGCTGAAAATTTACGGCCGATGCTCGATTCCACGGCAACCCTGATCCCCAACTGGCTCCAGCAGATCGGCCTTACCGTTCGCCTCGCTTCTCCCGACGCCGACACTTCCCTGCCCGGCGTCACGCTGAAACCGGGCGGCCTTATCGATCACCCCGAGCGTCTGCTCTATCCAGGTCATCTGCTACGCGAGGCCGGTCATCTTGCCACCATGTTATCGTCCGTAAAGTAGTATGCGATGACGATCATACACACCTAGGGAGACTGCTGCGGTGCCAAGAAAAACTCGATTACAGGTTTTCAGAGCTGGACTAGTGGTTACCGCTGGCATACTGACGGTCACGCTGCCTTGTGTGGCCCAGCAACTGACGAGCGACGAGCTGTCTTTGACGGTCGATGCGCCGAAGGGATCGTACCAGCTGTCTTTGCATGATGGTCAGCCCGTGCTCAGGTCCGGTGTGGCTGCACAGGTTGACCACCAATGGCTTCGATCGATCGATTACCCGAAGCACCAGGCTTTGGAATCCGCTTTCGAAGATGCCCTCGGCGCCGGCCAGGAGGTCACAGTCACTTGCAGCGGATTGGACGGCAAACCCGATCTGGTGTACGTGCTACAGCTCTACAAGCAGCGCCCTTACGGCACCGTCCAGGTAAAGGTGCAAAACCGCACTGGAACGGAAGTCACCGTTCAGGCCATTCGGAGTGTGGAGGCCATAGGCGAGCCGATCATAAATCTGGCTGGCGGTGAGTCGGCCGACCGGATTCTCTCCGACAGTTTCAGCGAAGATTGGCCCGACCTGGCTCTCTACGACCTTGGGAGAGCGCCCGGCGGGACGCATCGCGGTGCAGGCAGCCAACTCATCTACAACCGGGAAAGCAAGCAGAGTTTGTTTCTTGGCGCGCTCACCTCAAACCGATTTCTCACCCTGCTGCATCTGAAGGCTGAGGGTACGGGGGCCAATACCAAGATCGCTTCCTACATCGTTGAATCCACCGGAACCACGGAAATCCAGAAGGAATTCGATCTGAAGGATTCTCCTGCGGACGACCAGGTCGAGTTGAACCTCTCCCTTAAACCCGGGGAAGACGTGGCTTCAGAGCGATTGATGTTCGAGGCCGGACCGGATTACCACAGTCAATTGTTAACTTACGGTGATGCGGTTGGTCGTCTGCACCATGCGCGTGTTTCTGCGGAGACGCCCATCGGCTGGTGGAGTTGGACCGTCTACTATGGCGCCATCAACGAAGGCGAGGTTTTGGCAAACGGCGACTGGCAAGCCGCACATCTGAAATCATTCGGGTATAAGTATTTCCAAATCGATGAAGGTTATCAGTATGCTCGGGGAGAATTTGCGACTCCGAATGCGACGCAATTCCCCGATGGCATGCGGTTTGTCGGGCATTACCTCGTCGGGAAGGGCCTGACATTCGGCGTATGGACGGCGCCGTTTGAGGTGACAAGCCGGGCGTGGGTCTATGAGCACCACAAAGACTGGCTGGTGCACAACGCCAAAGGAGATCCCATCCCGATTGGCGACGTCTGGAACCAGAAGACGGATGTGCTCTATGCTCTGGACACAACCCATCCCGGAGCCCAGCAGTATATGCGGGACACTTACCGGACACTCGTCCGCGAATGGGGAGTCCGATTCATCAAGCTCGACTTTATGGATACCACCGCGATCGAGGGTAACCATTACCGCCCCAACACCACAGCCCTAGAAGCCCAACGTATTGGTCTCCAGGTAATCCGCGATGCAGTGGGCGAGGAAGTGATCCTGGACAAAGACGGAAGTCCCATGCTCAATTCAGTGGGCCTGGTAGATACGGGCCGGATCTCCGCGGATACTGGTCACAGTTTTGAGAGGACCAAGAACGCCGCCTCCGGCATCGCCGCCCGCTTCTATATGCAGCGTAATTTCTTCGTCAATGATCCGGACGCCTTCAACGTCACCGCGACCTATCTCATGGAGCATGCCCACGAACAGTCTTCGATTTCTCTGGGCGCGGCCGAGGCGTCGATCGCGCTCTCCGCAGTATCCGGCGGTATGTATGAGATTGGCGATGACATGCTGGTCCTGGGCTCAGAGAAGGATCGGCTGGCGCTGGTTGAAAACCGCGAGTTGCTGAATATGGCCAAGGTCGGTCGAGCTTCCACGCCATTAGACCTGATGAGCTACGAGCCAGCGGATGGACAGCCCAGTATTTTCTTCCTCCGTGAAGATCAACGACAAGCCATACTGACGGTGTTCAATTGGACGAACACGGTGCGCTCGCACACACTAAAACTGGCGGACGTGGGTCTTGCGAACCTGGGCCTGCCTGCCGGCCACACGTTCGCTGCGACGGATGTGCTAAAGGAGAATGAGACGGTTACACTCGAGGGTGGTGCAGTGCGGCTGGAGAATCAGCCACCCCAGTCGGTGAGGATGATCAAGCTGATCGACAAGAGCGTTGCCGCGGCTGCTCCAATCGTGACGGCGCAGGTGCCCGCAGTGGCAAATGCCGGTGCGACGATCACTCTTTCGGCGCTCTCTGCACAGGCCGAAGCTGGCGGTGTGCCTGCAGTTGCTTATCACTGGGACTTCGGCGACGGGACCAGCGCGGATAGCGCCAAAGTATCACATGCCTACACCAGAGCGGGGGAGTTCACGATCCGCCTCACCGTGGACGGAGTGGACGGAGTACCGGCCCACAAGAATTTCTCCGTCAAAGTAATCGGCAATTTAAGAGCGCACTCTAACCTTATCGACAATCGACGCTTCGTAGAGCCGACCGACCGCCGAGCGTCTCCGGAGGAATGACGCAACGGCGGTCCGCGATGACACGAGAGTGCTGCTGTCTATGCTCCCTATACCCCGATACCCCCTGGTCTGTGAATTCCTCACCGATCTGCCAGCCGCGGCGCCCTGCACATTCCCACAGTTCGGAGAGCTGCATTTCTGGATCTTGATTGAGGGTGCTGACCCTGGCGTAGAGTACGACTTGAGTGATGGAAAGCGAGCGGATCCTTGAGCGAAAGTGGTGCTATGTTGCTGTTTAGCCATGGTTGCCTCCTTATGTAGGCGACTGTGGTCAGGGCGGGGGAGTGTTGACTCCACTTACTCAGTCCGTTTTGATGGTTTAAACATTATGCGTAGCCTACGCATCTTGTGCCAAGAATCGCCACATATGCGAAGGAAGAATCCGGCAGCGGTTCAGCTCGGCCGAAAAGGCGGGAAGAAGCGGGCGCAGAAGCTCACGGCCGTGGAGCGTCGAGAAAGTGCGCGAAAGGCGGCCCGGACACGCTGGGCAAAGGAAAACAAGCCTTGAACTCGGACGAATTGCGGGCGCTAACTAGTCCACCGAACAATTGGGGAGATGTTGTGTCCAAATGTGGCCAAGGTGGCACAAGAGAAAACCTTCGCAGTCGGCGAAGGCGTGGTAATTCAGTAGGTTTTGGTTGCGGGGGGTGGATTTGAACCACCGACCTTTGGGTTATGAGCCCAACGAGCTACCAGACTGCTCCACCCCGCAGTTTGATCATAAACAATGGTTGCGACCTCGTCAAACGGGTGGCGTCACAATCTGTGCGATTACATTTGCAAATCGTTTCTGTGGTGGAATGTCGGTGGCTGAGTGTACTGACCGGGTCGCGACTAATAGATTGTTGCCAGACAGTGTTCTGCTTCTGCGCACTTCTGCTCGGGGTGAAGGCGGAGTCGGGCACCGGGATACGTTCTGGATAGTCAGCGCAAAGCTACGATTCGTGGGCCTTGTCTAACCTCTCGCGAAAGCTCTTCGCCCAGGCGCGAAACGCGGCGTCAATGTCTCCCCATTTCTCGTAGGCTTTAAGACCGCTGAAATATCTGCGGCCGCTCTTGCTGGTCATGAAGGCCACCACTACTTCTCCGGAGCCCGAGTCGACTATCTCGCCTTCAATGGAAACCTTGCCTACACTGAGCCGGGGCACTAACAGGCTGGCACCTGGGGCGACCGCGTGGGTCGCGGCGATTTCGGCTCCCTTCAGGGCCGCGTTTTCCTTGCCGCCTGCGGGTTCCACGTTCGTGATTGCTATTCGCAGCACCATCACGCCGGGTGCGGGCTCGGTCACGAGTTCATAGGGTCCGTTGAATTCGCCTTTGAGCGCTTTTGTGAAATATTGCGCCAGCTTGGCCAATTCCTCGGGGTCAATGCCGCGCTGCTGAGCCTCGGGGAGCAGGTACATAGTCACGGGGTCGAGGATGAACTTGTTGGAATTTTTCAGAACATCTTTCGTCTTCCAGTAGGTGAGCAGATCGGCGTTGTCAGGATCGGGCTGGAGTTTGGAATAGTAGTCACCTAGAAAGCCGGACTCCTGAGTTAAGAGTTGCTGCTGCTGTTTTGACGCATCTTGCGCTTGTGCGGTGTGACCGACCAGTAACAGAGAACTCAGCAAAAGACTCAGGCCGACAAAATGCGAAAGGGACGTACCGGGTGTGACGTGGCAGAGCTGTGGGCGAGGAGCAACGAAGTCTCGATTGTGCATGGGTTACCTCATCGGTATGCTCCCTGAGGGGTTTGAGTCCGGCAACTGTCAGTTCTGACATGCGCGGCATGGGTACCTCCTCAGGCCTCAGGTCCTGGTAACGTGGGGCGGTGACGTAGTTGCCGAGATGAACGTGTCCAATGCGGGACTGGCTGCTCGCCAGATTCGTTCTGGCCAGCGGCGGAAGGCCTATCCCGCGCTTGGAAGCGGAAGCCCAGCTCGCGCCGCGAATCGCTCCGACCATCTGATCCTGCCCGTCACTTGCATGACCACAAATAGCGTAATGATGGCGATGGTGGTAATTGCCAGCCCGCTGAAGCCCTTCCAGAAAAACGCATAGGAAAACAGCACGAGGTAGATCAACTGCGCTGAGCCGGCCTCCAGCGCAGCAAAGCGCAGCCCCACTACCAACCGCAGATAACTCACTACCAGGGTCACGGAGACTGCCGACGCCACAATCATCGCCGCGTGAATCGAAATGTGGTCCACCAAATAAGCCAGCAGCAGGTGGAAGGAGAAAAAAGCCGTCGCCAGAAAAAAATAGTTGACGGGATGCAAATCGATGTTTCGCAGCGTCGTAATGATAAACATCAGAAAAAAGAAGAAGAACAACGAGACCGGCGCGGCGTAGCTAATGTCTCCGGCCAGCGGCCCGGGCTGCAGCCTCGCGGGCATGGTCATGCCGATCTGGAAGCCCGAAACCAGATTCGAGTATTGCCAGGTTAACTGCCAACCGCCGGGAATAATCTGCTTGGAGGTGGGCGAGAGCGTGTCGTCGGCGAAGTCGATCTCCCTAAAATTGGTTTGCATGGTGAGCATGAAATCGCGCGCCTGGGCAACTCCATCGCCTAACTGGTAGCGCCAGGAATCCAGCCCCTGCGACCGATAGGCCACGTGAAGGCTGGCGGTTTGTCCGGGGCCTACGGCCGCTTGTCCTACGGTGCCCTGATCGTCAGTAATGAGTGCCACGATTTGCTCGTTTACCTTCATCTGCAGCCCGTCGTAAATGGCTTTCTGCGCGGGGAATTTCAAGCGAAAATCGACCTTTTGCGCCTCCGCTGTGTCGTTCCGGAACTCATAGTCCGCGGCAAAGTCGACTGCGTACGTGCTGTACCACAGCAATCCTTTCTGACGTGGAGTGAGATGAAAGTTCACGCGAATGCGGCTTGCTTGTACCGGAAGAAACATCTGGCGATGCACGGTCTGGCTGTGGACCACCACTCTGCCTTTCTCCACAGTTGTGGAGTTCTCGTCCTCGTCATGAAAGTAAGCTGCCGTCGGAGGCGATTGCTGTTGCGAAGTCCCCCAAGTGGAAGCTACGTGGCTCTGCAGTTGCTCGTTGCTGCCGTATGTGCGGGCAAAAATGGTTGCACCCAGAATTACCCACGCAATGGTGGTGCATACAAAGATGAACGCCAGTGCCAGAATCTGTCGGAGCAAAAGATTTCCTCCTCTAGCGATCGCTCGCGCCTGATTCAGTTGCAAGGAGGTTGCCGCCGGGAACAGCTTGAGGTAACGCAGCTTAGCACCGTGTGAGAGTCCGTGGAATGTGTCAGCCGGGACACGTGTGTGTCATCGAATAGACGGGCGGTGGGCGCGAAGGGCTAGCTCGCCAGCCTGCGCAGAAATTCACGCTCATCCATACGATATTTGAAGGCCTTACGTCCGTCGATGAAGACGACGGGCACTTCGTCGTTGAACTGCCGGCGCAGTTCGCTGTCGCTATCCACGTCTACTTCTTGCCAGGTGAAGCCACCCCGGCGTGACAGCTTCGCTAAACTTTCCTTCACAACTTCGCAGAGGTGACAACCTTTGCGCGAGTAGACCACGACTTTGCGGAACTCCGGCACGCGGCGATTGTACCGTTGCAGCATCACCTTCTGGCAAGAAAAAAGGAGCGAGATGGGGACAACTGGTCATACCAGTTCATCCAAACGCGCTGAACCCAAGTCGAAGAGTTCGGCGACAAAATTGGAGGAGTAGAATCCCACAATGCTCGCTCCCGATCTCAAGCCGCTGCGCGGCAAGGCCTGCCTGATTACTGGTGGCGCCCGCCGTCTTGGCCGCGCCTCCGCACTCGCCCTCGCCCAGGCCGGCGCGGATGTTGCCATCACATTTCGCAACTCCGCCCGCGAAGCGCAGCACACGGTTGTCGACCTCGCCAGTTTGGGCGTCCGAGCTTTCGCCCTGCGCTGCGACGTAACCGAGGAGTCCAGCGTCAAGTCCATGATGAAAGAAGTTGGACGCGAACTTGGCCGCATCGACATACTCGTCAACAACGCCGCCAACTACGCCACGGCTGACTTCGAGCAGCTTACATTGCGCCAATGGGATGCAATTTTCGCTTCCAACACCCGTGGACCATTTCTGGTTTCGCGCGAGGCGCTGAAGTGGATGCGCCGGAAGCGTTCCGGATCGTTGCGGTCAGAAAAAGTAGAGGCGAAGATCATTCACATGGGTTCGCTCGGCGGCCTGCGTCCCTGGGCCACACACGCGCACTACTGTTCTTCCAAAGCCGCGCTTCACATGCTCACAAAGGTCATGGCCAAGGCGCTGGCACCGGAGATCGCGGTAAACGCGGTAGCCCCTGGAATGATTGATCTTGGTGAAAAGTCAGCGGCTGGATTCATGCGCCGCATGGCCAAACAAACTCCCATGCAGCGCAACGGCCGGGATGACGAAATCGCCGCCGCCGTTCTCTTCTTCGCCACCGCGCCGCAATTCATCACCGGACAGATTCTGGCAGTGGATGGAGGGCTGGGTCTCTAACCGATAAAGCCTCACGCTTTGGCTGAAGTCGGATCGATCATCCGCTTTACTTCCGAAACCCGGTTGGCCGGAAAGCCGCCCTGCTTCGCATGTTCGCGCACCATCGCTTCGTTCTGTGCGATGTAGACGCAGTAGATTTTATCCTGCGTGACATAACTCTCGATCCACTGGATCTGGGGGCCGAGATTCTTCAGGACGCTACAGGATTTTTGCGAAATTCCGAGAATCTGTTCTTGCGTTAAATTTCCCGCACCGGGGATCTCGCGCTCGATGACATATTTAGGCATTTATTCCTCCAGGTGATCTGACGGTGCGACTCCGATCCTGGCAACCCGCCGCCGAAGGATTTTATTCTGAGTGGAAGAAAATAGCCAACCATCCCACTCCCTTTATGTCCGGTTCCGGCTCAAGGTATAGTGGGGCAAATGAAGAAATCCAATGCATCGTCTTTGAAACCCGGAGGAAGTTCGGAGCCAAGGGTCGCCATCGCCATCATGGCGGCTGGAAAAGGCACTCGCCTTAAGTCGCAACTCCCGAAGGTGCTACACGAAGTCGGCGGTGAGCCGCTGCTCGCACATGTCATCGCCGCCGCCACTCGAGTCGTTCCGGCATACGATGTGTACGCCATCATCGGCTACGAAGCCGACCGGGTTCGCGCCGCCGTCGCAAACTCCGGGGTCACTTTCGTTCTGCAATCCGAGCAGCGCGGCACGGGGCACGCCCTCATGGCCGCGGAGTCGGCACTCGCCGCATACGACCACGTCATCGTTCTGTCCCACCG
>Ga0210389_10000071_pt1 | contig 100145 bp, 91 predicted proteins | sample IncBWH28OmetaG_FD_160127 | JGI IMG/M metagenome (GOLD analysis project Ga0210389, IMG submission 160127) | Forest soil microbial communities from Barre Woods Harvard Forest LTER site, Petersham, Massachusetts, United States - Inc-BW-H-28-O ...
TCAAGCGCAACACGCCGGTCCCATGCCAGGACATACCGGATCGTTACGAACCGGCCGGGTCCGCCGCACCACGCTCGTTACCATCACGAAATATGAGCCAGAGCCAAACGGGTCGATATACGGCATATTTGACCCATGATCACCGCAGCGAGCTCATCAGAGGGAGACCGGGACCCCGCGAGCGCCCGATATAAGCGGATTTATTTGGGCACGAAGGCCGACTTCGGAGGCCCGGGCGGCCCCTGTGGCGGAAACGACCCATCAAAGGCGCCCTGACTTGCCCGCGTAACCGGCCGGGACCTCTCGCATAGATCACCTAGCCGCGCAGGCGCACCGGCAGTGCGGTGTGCCCGTTGCCCAGGATGCTCGCGACCGGCTCCAGCTCCGCGACCGGGACGGCGAGCTCCAGGTCCGGGAAGCGCTCGAAGAGCCCGGCCAGGGCGGTCGTTCCCTCGGCCCGCGCCAGCGGCGCGCCCAGGCAGAAATGGGTGCCGTAGCCGAACGCGACATTTGACTTGTCCGGCCGCGTGACGTCGAACGTCCTGGCCGACGGCTGGTGCTTGGGGCTGTCGCTCGCGGCGCCGAACGACGGCAGGACCGCGTCGCCCTTCCTGATCGTCCCCCAGCCCGGCACCTCGACGTCCTCCACCGCGTATCGCATGGGCATGTGGCTGACCGGCGCGGCATACCGCAGCGTCTCCTCGACCACATCGCTCCACGTCGCCCGCCCCGCCCGCACGTGGGCGAGCTGATCCGGGCTGGCCAGCAGCGCGGTGACCGCGTTGTCGATGAGGTTCACGGTCGTCTCGTAGCCCGCGGCGATGATCAGCAGCAGGGTGTCGGTCAGTTCCCGCGCGGTCAGGGTCGTCGAGCCGTTCTCGTCGTCCCGGGCCCCGATCAGGGCGGTGGTCATGTCGTCGGCCGGGTTGGCACGCTTGCGCTCGATGAGGTCGCTCAGCATGTCGTACACGTCCGCGGTGGCGGCCATCGCGTCCTCGGGCGACAGCGTCGTGTTCCAGATCCGGTCGATGGTCTCCTTGAAGCGCAGCCGCATGTCCTCGGGAACGCCGAGCAGCTCGCTGATGACCCGGACGGGAAGCTGCACGGCGTACGCCTTCCGCAGGTCCACCACCGGCTCGGTCCGCTCGCCGAGTCCGTCGAGCAGCGCCTCCGTGTTCTGCCGCACGGAGGGAAGCAGCGCGTCGAGCCTGCGCGCGGAGAACGTCGGCGCGACGAGTCGCCGCAGCCGCCGGTGCGCGCTTCCGTAGGCGGTGAACATGTTGTCCACGGACACCTGGAGGTACAGCGGCCACTTCCCGACGATCTCGCCGTCGATGAATCGCGGCCAGTGCTGCCGCGGGTCCTTGGAGAACCGGGAATCGCTCAGGAACTGTTTCAGCAGGTCAGGGTCGGCGACCGCCCAGGCGAGCTCGCCGAGGATATCGACGAGAACGGGCCCGTCGGCGATGTGCAGCGCCTTTTCCTCCGCGGCCCGGCCGCGGGCGGTGGGGTCAAGTACCAGCGGGTCCTGATGCGGTGAATCGGATGCGATGGAGTGGTTCACAGCTTGTTGGCGCCCGGCCGCCGCCTCGTTCTTACCGACTTCCCGGCCGCCATGATCCACCCTTTCACCAAATCTTAACTTTTCTTTCCTATGGATTTAGTGGCATATGACGTAACCAGGCGGAGGCGACATGACGAGTGCGGGACAGCAGACCCCGGTCACCGGTGCCAGCGCGGCCGAGCGACTCGACCGTATCCCCGTGTCACGCTGGCTGACCGGGGTGATGGCGGTCCTGTTCCTCGGCTGGCTGGTGGAGTCCTACGACATCGGCCTGACGGGCAGCGTGCTCCCGTCGCTGACCAGCGTGTATCACCTGTCCACGGGCATGAAGAGCCTCACCTCGATCTCGTCGTCGGCGGGCGTCGTGATCGGCATCGCCCCGGCCGGCTGGCTCGCCGACCGCGTGGGCCGCAAGCGAGTGATGATCGGCGGGACGATCGCCTACTCCGTCCTGACCTTCGCCACCGGCTTCGCCCCCGGGATCGCCGCCGTGATCACGCTGCGCGTGCTGGCCGGAATCGCGATGGGGGCGGTCTTCCCGCTGCCGTACGCCTACGCCGCCGAGATCTGCCCGCCCGGCGTGCGCGGCAGGTTCACCGGCATCGCCGACACGTTCCTGTCCATCGGCTACTTCCTGTCGCCGCTGCTGGCGCTGATCCTGATCCCGACCGCCGACAGCAGCGGCTGGCGCATCATGTTCTTCCTCGGCGGCATACCGATCGTGTTCGCCGCACTGGCCTGGAAGTTCGTGCCAGAGTCGCCGCGCTGGTCCGAGGCCAAGGGCCGGCTCAGCGAGGCCGACCAGGTGCTGCGCGAGATCGAGACGCGCGTCGAGGCCGAGCTCGGCAGGCCGCTGCCTCCGCCACCGTCATACCCGGCGCCGGACGACCAGCCGGACGGACCGCGCCCCCGGATCGATGGCCGTCGCCTGGCGATGCTGTGCACCACGTTCGGCGGGCTGTTCTTCGTCTTCTACACGATCCAGACCTTCATGCCGACCATGGTGAACAAGATGGGCTTCACGCTGACCTCGGCGTTCGCCTTCACCTCGGTCATCGTCCTGGTGTCGATCCCCGGCAAGCTGGCCGAGGCCTTCCTGGTGGAACGCTGGGGGCGGCGGCCGGTGATCATCCTGTTCGGCCTGGTGGCGGCCGTGGCCGCGCTGATCTTCGGGTTCACGCGGGGCACGGCGGCGGTGCTCGTGATCGGCTGTGTCATGTCCTTCTTCGGCATCGGCGTGGACCCCGCCGTCAAGGTGTATACGGCCGAGAGCTTCCCGACCGCGGTTCGTGCCACTGGCACCTCGATGACCGAGGGAATCGGGCGGCTGTTCTCCGGTGTCATCGGGCCCGCGCTGATCCCGCTGCTGCTCGACGCCGCCGGCGTGAGCGCGGTGTACCTGCTCGTCGGCGGGGTGGCGCTGATCTCGGTGATCACCGTGGCGCTGTTCGGGGAGGAAACGAAACACCGCCGTCTGGAAGCCATTTAAGCGAGTGGAAGGCGAACGGCGCACCGGCCCGCGGGAGTGCCACGCCGGGGAAGAAGCGCACGGCTTGGAGTGGGCGGGCCCGGGAAACGGCCGCGCGACCAGGCGGCTACCGGCTCAGACCGCGTCACGTTCCGGGTCCGACGCCCGAGTGCCCACGGCGTGGAACTCGGTCACCTGGTCGGGGATGTGCGCGTTCCCGCGACGCAAGCCGGGCAGGGCGGCTAGGAGGCCGAGCGCGGCGACGCCGGTGATCAGGTACAGCGCGGGCCGGTAGGCCGACAGCACCGCCGCGGGCGAGGTGAGCGTGTTCGCGCCGCCCGCGTCCACGACCGCGGTTACCACGGCCAGGACCACGGCGCCGCCAACCTGGAACGAGGTCTGGAACAGGCTCGCGGCCAGCCCCTGCTGCTCGTTTCGCACACCGGAGGTCGCGGCGACCGTCAGCGCGGAGAAGCCGAACCCGAACGCCGCGCCCAGCAGGATCACCGACGGCAGCATCACCGCCGGGTAGTCCGGCGTCACGCCCGCCCGCAGGAACAGGGCGTAACCGGCCACCAGCGACACGAAGGCCGCCACGACCAGCGCCCCCGAGCCGAACCGGCTCAGCAGGCCGGTGGTCCGGAGCGACAGCACCGCCACCATCACCCCGGCCGGCAAGAACGCCAGCGCCGTTGAGATCGCCGACCAGTGCGCCAGCGACTGCAGGTACTGGGTCAGCAGGAACTGGAACGACACGTAGCTGCCAAAGAGCGTCACCGCCCCGATCTGCGCCCGGCGCACCGATGGCAGCCGGAAGATCCCGAACGGGACAAGCGGATCGGCGCTGCGCGTCTCGACTACCGCGAACAGCACGCCGAGGACGACAATCGCGGCGAACGAGCCTACCGTCTGGGCTGAAGCCCAGCCAGCCTGCTGCGCGTTCACGAGCGTGTAGACCAGCAGCAGCACGGCCGCGGTGATGAGGCCCGCGCCGGGCAGGTCAAACCGCCGCCCGGCCCGGCTGGCGCCGTCCGCCTGGCCGCGCGGGATGAGCGTCAGGGCGCCGAGCAGCACCAGCGCCGCCGCTGGCGCGGACACCAGCAGTGTCCACCGCCAGCTGATCTGGGTGAGCAGGCCGGACAGCACGAGGCCGAGTGAGAACCCGCTGGCCCCGAACACCGAGTACACGCTGAACGCCCGGTTGCGCAGCGGGCCCTCCGGGAACGTCGTGGTCAGCAGCGACATGCTGGACGGGGCCGTGAACGCCGCCGCCATCCCCTTGATGATGCGGGCCCCGATGAGCAGGCCCGGGCTGGATACGAGGCCGCCGAACAGCGAGACGACCGAGAAAACGGCGACCGCGACGACGAACACGCGGCGGCGGCCGAGCAGGTCAGACGCGCGCCCGCCGAGCAGCAGCAACCCGCCGTAGCCGAGCGTGTATCCGCTGACGATCCACTGCAGCGACGCCGTGCTCATGTGCAGCGCGTCGCGGATGGACGGCAGCGCCACTCCAACCATCGAAACGTCAAGACCATCGAGCAGCAGTGCGCCGCCGAGAACGAGGAGGATCCCCCACAGCTGGGGTGTCCAGGTGGTTTCCGTGGAGGGGGCCAGCGGCTTGCGCTGGCCGAGGGAAGAAGCCATGTGCCAAACTATATGCATGTACGTGCAATGTTTGCAAGAGCAATTAATGTACTTGCAAACATCAGGGGCGCGGAGTAAGATTCGGGCATGACAACGAGCGCCGCCGCCTCTACGCGGCCGCAGGCGCCGTCAGACGAGACGGCGGAAGCTGCACTCCGGGACCGCGACATCGCGGTGCAAGCCGCGTGGCACGCGCTCATCTCCGCCAAGGTCACTTCCTGGAACGCACTGGAACGCGAGCTCGGCGATTCGCACGGACTGGGCGTGAGCGACTTCGAGGTGCTTGACCACCTGGCTGGCAAGCCCGACGGCTGCCGGGCGCAGAACCTGGCCGACGTGGTGCACCTCAGCCAGAGCGCGCTGTCCCGGCTCGCCGACCGGCTCGAACGGCATGGCCTGGTCGAGCGCAGCAGTTGCGCCGACGACCGACGGGGGATCAACCTCGTCCTCACGGCCGCGGGACACGACAAGCACGCCCGGGCCCTGCGCACCTACTGCGAGGTGCTGGCCAGCACGCTGCCGCCCGAGCTCGTCGCGCGCTTCGAGTAACTCGGCCGCGGCGCGACCACGCTATCGAGCGTCGGGTCGCGAGCGGCAACGCCCTCGCTCGAGTTCGGCTTGGCAGGCCCCGACCTCGCGGACCCGTTCCACGCGGTCCGGCGACTCGGCCGCCTCAGTGCCGCGGTTTCATGGGTCACTAGTGCCAAAGCCCGATTTCAGCGCCACTTCAAAGACCGGTTTATCCAGAAATACGACCCTGAATCACGCATTTCAGGATACCCCTCCACGGGTATAGCTTCCATGCTCACGGATCGAACATGCCGATATGGGGCCGTCGGATATTTACGGTGGTTGTCCGGTTCGGTGCGTGACTCCGGCGACAGGATGCGCCAGCGACCGCCTCCCGGGCCGGACGCGCGCGGCGCCGCCCGAAGGCAGTCGATGCGCCATCCGCTTCCTTCCTATGGCGGCCGATGCGTCATCCACCCGCAAAGACGGGCGCCGAGGCGACATCCAGCGCCATAGGAAGGCGGGCAACGTGACACCGAGTTCCGCCACTGCCCGGCACGCACCCCCGATGTGCCGTTCGCCTGATCACCGACGGCCCGCGACAACTAACCACGCAGCCGAGCGGGACGCTCAACCCGGGCGGGACACTCGTCGGCCGCGACTGGGCACGCCGGTCACCCGCGGTGGGTGATGACTCCGTCGTGCCCGCGCGACGATGCTGCCGAACGAGAGGGAGGCGGCGATGTCAGCGGAGTTCACCATGGGGGCCCGGGTCAGCTGCACCGACGGATTCTGCGGCGTAGTAACGCGCGCGATCCTGGACCCGGCCGCCGAGACGGTCACCCATCTGGTCATACAGCCGAAACACCGCGCGGACGAGGGGCGGCTCGTCCCCGTCGCGCTGGTCGATGGGGAAGCGGGTGAGATCCGGCTGCGCTGCACGCTGGCCGAGTTCGGCGTGCTCGAGCCGGCCGAGGAAGTCGAGCTGGCGGGTGACGTCGGCGACGGCGGGGCCGCTCAGGAAGCGACGATCCTGCCCTACAGCAACGTCGGGGGTTTCGGGGCGGCCGGCCCGGCGGCCGGCGTGGGCCTGGAGGCCAACCGGTCAATCCTGGCCACGCACGTGATCCCCCAGGGCGAGACCGAGGTGCGGCGCCACGAAAGCGTGCATGCCGTCGACGGCGAGATCGGCCGGGTCGAGGGTTTCATCGTGAACCCCGCCGATCACGCCGTTACCCACGTGCTCCTGCAGGAGGGCCATCTGTGGGGCCGCAAGGAGGTGGCCATCCCGGTCAGCGCCATCGCCTCCGCCGACGACGGAATCCGGCTCACCATCACCAAGAAGCAGGTTGAGGACCTGCCGCCCGTCTCCCCCGACGGCCGATAACGGGGCACTGCGGCGATAGCGGGCCGGTGGTGACACTTGACACCAAAAGTGCAGCGCATGACCATAGAGGGTCAGGCCGCCGGGAAGCAAGCGGCCTTGGGGGGGCATGGAGGCAAGCTGTGTGCATCAGTCGCACGGCCGGGCATGGCGCGCGGCCGGACCGCAGTTTGACCTCGTAACCGCGAAGCTCCGCCGCCCGCCGGCGCGACCCGGGACCATCCCCCGCCCGGCGCTGCTGAACCGGCTGACGCGGGACGGCTCGCCCCCGATCGTCGCGGTGGTCGCGCCGTCCGGGTACGGCAAGACGACGCTGCTGGCGCAGTGGGCCGAACAATCACGCTGGGCCGGCCAGAACCGCCAAGTCTTCGCCTGGGTTTCCCTGGACGAGCGCGACAACGACCCGAAGGTACTGCTCAGTTACGTGGCGGCGGCACTGGACGCCGTGCAGCCGGTCGGCGAGCGGGTCTTCGAGGCGCTGGCGTCGCCGGCCAGTTCCGTGCCCGGCTCGGTGGTGCCCCGGCTGGGATCGGCTTTCTGGTCGATGACCACGCCGGTGGTGCTCGTACTCGACGACATGCACGTCCTGCACAACACCGAGTGCCGGGACGCGCTGTCGGTACTGGCCGACCACGTCCCGCCGGGGTCACGGCTGGTGCTCGCCGGCCGGGACGAGCCGCCGCTGCGCATCGCGCGGCTGCGCGCCGCCGGCCGGATCCTGGAAATCGGCCCGGCCGAGCTGTCGCTGAACCACCGGGAGGCCATCTCGCTGCTGCGGGCGGCTCAGGTCACGCTCGGCGAGGACGACGTGGCGGCGCTGCACCAGCGGACCGAGGGCTGGGCCGCCGGGCTGTACCTGGCCGCGCTCTACCTGCGTGAAGGCGGGTCCGTGCAGGGTGCGGCGGACGCGTTCGGCGGGGATGACCGGCTGGTGAGCCAGTACATCGAGTCCGAGTTCCTGGACCGGATCTCGGCGCGGCACCGCGAGTTCCTGACCCGGACCGCGGTGCTCGAGCCGATGTGCGGGCCGCTGTGCGAGGCGGTGCTCGGCCTGCCCGGGTCGGCCACGATCCTGGCCGGGCTGGCCCGGTCGAACCTGCTGCTCGTGCCGCTGGACCGGCGCGGCTACTGGTACCGCTATCACCACCTGTTCCGCGACATGCTGCTGGCCGAGCTGCAGCGCACGGAGCCCGGCCTGCTGCCGGTCCTGCGCCGCCGCGCGGCCGCCTGGTGCCAGGCCAACGGCCGGCCCGAAGAGGCACTGGAGTACGCCATGGCCGCCGGCGACGTCGACACGGCCGCCCGCCTCGTGCAGCGGCTCTGGCTGCCCACCGACCGTCAGGGCCGGTTCGCCACGCTCCGACGCTGGTTCCGGTGGCTAGAGGACCGGGACGGGATCGCGGGGTACCCGCTGGTCGCCATATCGGCCGCGATACTCGCCGCGGACACCGGGCGGCCGGCCGAAGCCGAGCGCTGGGCCGAGGTCGTCGACCGCTGGCAACAGGCGGACACGGCGGCACCCCGCGACCGCGCCGTCCAGGGCTGGGCCGCCGTGCTCCGGGCCCTGCTGTGCCGGCACGGCATCCAGCAGATGCGCGCCGACGCGGACGAAGCGGTGCGCACGCTCGCGGACGCCAACGTCGTGGCGCCGGTGGCCCGCGCGTGCCAGGCCGTCGCGCGCATCCTGGCCGACGACCCCGACGGCGGTGACGCGCTGCTGGAGGACGTGACCAGCACCGCGGCGGAAGTCGGCGCGCACGAAGTCCAGGCTGACGCGCTGGCTGAGCGGGCAGTGCTCGCCATGGCCCGCGGTGACTGGGGCCGCGCGGACCTGCTCGCCGGGCAGGCCGGGGACGCGCTGGACCCGATCGGGCTGGAGACCCTGCTCGCGTGCGCGGTGCAGGCCCGCACCGCGCTGAACCGGGGGGACGTCGCGTCGGTGCGGCACCAGCTCGTCAGCGCGCAGCGGCTGCGGCCGTCGCAGACCTACGCGCTGCCGTATCTCGCCGTGCAGGCCCGTATCCAGCTCATGCACGTGCATCTCGCGATGAGCGACACGGACGGCGCCAGGGCGCTGATGCGGGAAATCGATGAGATCCTGAAGCGGCGGCCCCAGCTCGGGACCCTCGTGCGCGAGTGCGCGGCGCTGCGGGCGAGGCTGTCGGCCGAGGGCGGGCCCAGCGTCCCGGGCGCGTCGTCCTTGACCACCGCCGAGCTGCGCATCCTGCCCATGCTGGCCACACACCTGTCGTTTCCGGAGATCGGCGCCGAGATATTCCTGTCGCCGCACACCGTCAAGTCTCAGGCGATGTCCGTCTACCGCAAGCTCGGCGCCTCCTCGCGCCATCAGGCGGTCACCCGAGCCCGGGAGCTCGGAATGCTGGAAGGGATCGTCGTCGGCCTTGACGCTGATCAGCGGGGGACGGGTTCGGCCAAATTATTTCATGCCGATCGCATGATGCCCCGGGATGATCACGGGGCGTTGGGTGGTAGTGGGGGGTGGTATCCATGGCGGCCAATGTTGTCAACCGTGCGCTCACTTCCGCCGACCGGTCAGCGGTGCCCGATGGCGATCCCATCCTGGCATCCAAGATCACCCCGCCAGAGGTACCGGCGTGGGCAGTGCGGCGCCCGCGGATCACCGAGCAGATCGCCGCGGGAACGCGCTGGTGCCCGCTGACCATCGTGACCGGCCCGCCCGGCGCCGGCAAGACGACGGCCGCGGCGTTGTGGGCGGCGGCGGAACCCGGCCCGGTCGCCTGGGTCTGCCTGGACGAGTTCGACAACCGGCCGGCCGCGTTCTGGTCCTATGTCGTCGCGGCGCTGCGTCGGTCGGGCGTCGTCCTGCCGGAGGCCATGCGGGTCACTCCCCGGGACCCGTCCGGCTACGGACGGTTCCTGTTCGGGCTGACCGCGCTGATGGCGGCCCAGGACCCGCCGGTGGCCCTGGTCCTCGACGACCTGCACGTGCTCACCGATCCGGACGCGCTGAAAGGTCTCGACTTCCTGCTGCGGAACGCGGGGTCCGGCGTGCGCGTCGTGGTTACGTCACGCATGGACCCGCTGCTGCCGCTGCACCGTTACCGGCTGGCCGGGCACCTGACCGAGATCCGGGCCGACGATCTCGCGTTCAGCGCCGCCGAGACCAGCATGCTGCTGACCCTGCACGGCAGCACGCTCACGGACGCATCCCTGGAGAGCCTGACCGAGCGCACCGAGGGCTGGGCGGCCGGCCTGCGCCTGGCCGCGATCTCCCTGCGCGCCCATCCCGACCCGGCCCAGTTCGTCAAGGAGCTCGCGGCCGAGGACAGCCCCCTGATCTCCTACCTGGTCGACGAGGTACTCGACACGCAGCCGCCCGAGGTCCGCGACGTCCTGCTCAGCACCAGCATCCTGGACCATGTCAGCGCGGACGCCGCCGTCGACCTGACCGGCGATGAGCACGCCGCCGGCATCCTGGCCGCCCTGGGGCACGCCAACACGTTCGTCCAGCCGCTGGGCGCGGGCTGGTACCGGTACCACACGCTGTTCGCGGAGATGCTCCGCCTGAAGTTGCGGTTCGAGCACCCGGAGCGGATAGCCGTGCTCCATCAGCGAGCGGCACGGTGGCACCAGCGCAACGGCCGGCTCGCCAGCGCGGTGCAGCACGCCGCCCGGGCTGACGACTGGCCGCTCGCCGCCGCGATCGTCATCGACGATCTGGCGATCGGCGAGCTCATCGAACCACGTGCCGGGCACTCGCTCGCAGGCGAGTTCGCGGCCCTGCCAGCCGGCCTGGCCTGGACCGAGCCGGCCCCCTGCCTGGTGGCGGCGGCCCTCGCGCTGGCCGCGGGCCAGCACGCATCATGCGCCGCCGCGCTCGACACCGCCGATGTCCTGCTGGACCGACTGCCCGCCGAAAGCCAGGCCAACGAGGCGGCAGGCCTGCTCGCCGCCGCCATCATCCGCCTCACCGTCTCCCTGCGCACCGGTGATCTTCCCCGGGCGGCACGCGCGGCCGACAGCGCCCGGCTGATGCTCGGCCGCCTGCCGATAGACAAGGCGGGCCGGCATCCCGAGATCACCAGGATCGTGCTGTCCGGCCAAGCGGCCGTCGCTCTGTGGTCCGGCCGCCAGGATGAGGCGGCCAGCCTCCTCGTGGCCGGGCTGAACGCCGGCGACGCCGACCAGGAGCAGGACTGGGCGGGCCCGCTGGCGCTGGTCGAGGCCCTGCGGGGCCGGCTATCCCGCGCGGCGGAGCTGACCGGGCACTTGGTCCACGATCCGGAAGGGAGCCGGTCGGCGGGCCGGTGCGATCCGGACCCCACGGCCCTCGTGGCCCTCGCCCTCGTGCACCTGGAACGCAACGAGTTGCGCAAGGCGCGCCGCTTCCTAAAGCAGGCGGACGCCGCGCTCGGCGCCCGCCCGGACAAGCTGCTGAACGCGACGGCATACCTGGTCGCGGCGGGCGGCGCGCTGGCCGAGGGACGTCCCGGGATCGCCACGGAGATCGTCGCCCGGGCACGGTCCTGCGGGCCGGTCCCGCCCTGGCTCGACCAGCGGCTGAGCCTCGTCGAAGCACGCGCGCGAGCGGAGGCGGGCGACATCAGTGCCGCGCTGGCCGCCGCCGAGCGGGTCGGCACGTCGCCGGAAGCCGCGGTCACCCTCGCGTACATCGAGGCGGCCGCCGGCCACGGTGACGGCGTCCCGCGCCTGCTCGCTCCCGCGCTCGCGGCCGACGGTCAGCTGCCGGACCTGGCCCGGGTAGGGGCATTGCTGCTGGACGCCCGGCTGAGTTACGACAGCGGTGAACTCGCCCGCGGGCGCCGGGCCCTGGAATCCGCGCTGCGGCTCGCCGAACGTGAGCAGCTCGTCCTGCCGCTGGCGCTGGAGCGCGGCTGGCTCGGGCCGGTCCTGCGGCGCGACCCCGATATCGCCTGCGCGCACCGGAGCCTGCTAACCCTGGCCCTGGGCCGCGAGTTCCCGCCAAGCGCGAACACGGACAGCGATCGGGCACCAGCCCTGGTCATCGAGCCGCTCACCGAGCGCGAGCTAGAGGTGCTCGTACACGTTTCGGCGATGCTGAATACGGCCGAGGTGGCGAGCGAGATGTACATCTCCGTCAACACCGTCAAGACGCACCTCAGGAACATCTACCGCAAGCTGGCGACGACGCATCGCAACGAAGCCGTCCGCCGGGCACGCCAGCTCGAGCTGATCTGACGCCTGCCTGCCCCGGGCCCCGGAGATCGGGGCACGGGGTGACACCATCGACGTGATGGCTAAATTTTCCGGCGAGTGCCCGGACACGAGCGCCGCGCTCATCTTGACCGTCTTGACCGCGCCCGTCGCGCCGGCCTGCAGCGGCACACCGATCACGAGCAAGGTGACGCCGAGCGCGAAGAACGCCCGCGAGCCGAGCAACTCTACCCCCACGCGGCCCAGCGCGTACGGCGGCGCGCAGATCATCGCCCCGACGATCCCCCCGATCGCGGTCGCGGCCAGCTTGTCCCGCTTCGGATACGCGGTCCGCATCCCGATGAGCCGCGCCGGAACGGCGACGTAGCAGACCATCATGACCCCGACGACGACGCCCAGCGACAAGGCGAACCAGAACAGCCCCCAGCGGACCACCACCATCGTCGACAGGCCGAGCAGCAGCCCCACCACGCCCCCCGATCCCAGCACGACGCCCAGGTGCGCGCGCGCCTGGACGAAGGCCGGCCGGATCCGCGGCCGGCCCGGCTGGACGATCGCGAAGGCGAAGACCGCGTTCAGGTAAAAGCACAGCGCGGTGACGACGGCGACACCGACCACGAGCGGGATCACCACCGCGGGGCCGGTCAGCGCGTGAAACGCCCGGCCCCGCAGCAAATGAACCTTCAGGTCGAACATCGCGGCCCAGATCCACATCGCGGGCAGGGCCTGGATCAGGACGAGCCGCCAGCTGGTGAACAGCAGCTTCACCCCGTCGAACAGCATGGCGAAGGCACCGACCAGCAGCGCCAGCGGCGCCAGCCAAGGCCGCGAGCGGCTGAACCGGATGAGCATGTCGTCCACGACCGCCCGATCGCTGTCCCTGACCGCGCGCACAAAGCGCCTGAGCTGCGCACGCGTTACCCGCCGCCGGGGCGCCGGGAGCCGGCCGCCGGCCTTGCCTTCCACTGCCACGGTGCGATTAAGCCCGAGCGGACGGCGAGACCGCTTCACCCCGGCCGGATGAGGCGAGTGCCCGCCCGCGGCGGCATCGTCGACAATGCGGGCCGGTCATGCGCCCGGACACGCGGGAGGCCGTGAAGAGAGGAGCCGATCATGGCTGAGCGGACCTTGGCGGCAGCATCCTCAGTAGCAGCGTTCACAGCGACGGCGGTGGCGCCGCGGCGGTACCAGCTCGATACGGGCGCGGGCGCGCTCACCCGCGCGGAGCGAGTCGCCCGAGGCAAGGCGGCGCGAGCGCAGGTGCCGCGGGACACCCACGCGGTATTCGACCCGCCGGCGGACCGGGCCGACCCGATCGCCCTGCTGGAGGAGCAGGCCCGGACCCGGGTGCCCGAGCTCGTGCCGGTCCGCTGGGGCCGGATGGCGGTGTCCCCGTTCACGTTCTTCCGCGGCGCGGCCCTGCCGATGGCCAGCGACCTCGCGGCCACGCCCGTGACCGGGCTCGCCGTGCAGGCCTGCGGCGACGCGCACCTGTCCAACTTCGGCGTCTTCGGCTCGGCCGAGCGCCGCCTCGTGTTCGACGTCAACGACTTCGACGAGACGCTGCCCGGTCCCTGGGAGTGGGACGTCAAGCGGCTCGCCGCCAGCCTGGAGATCGCGGCCCGCGCCAACGAATGCGCCGGTAAGCAGCGCCGCCAGATCGTCATGGCCGCCGTCACCCGCTACCGGGAGGCGATGCGTACGTTCGCCGGAATGACGAACCTCGACGTGTGGTACGCGCGCGCCGACATGGACGAACTCCGCACGCAGTTCGACTCCCAGCTCAAGGCCCGGCAGCGGCGGGCAGTGGACAAGGGCCTGGCCAAGGCGCGCACCAGGGACAGCATGCAGGCGGTTGCCAAGCTGACCCGCATGGTGGACGGCCAGCTCCGCATCCTCTCCGATCCGCCGCTGGTAGTGCCGATCGACGAGCTGACCGCCTCCGAAATGGGCGGCGGCCGACGGGGCGGCAAGCGGGGCGGGATCGACATGGCGGCCCTCGAGACCGCCTACCGCGACATCGTCGCCCGGTACCAGCGCACGCTGGAGACCGACCGCCAGTACCTGCTCCAGCAGTACAAGTACTGCGACATGGCCAGGAAGGTCGTCGGCGTCGGCAGCGTCGGCACGCGCTGCTGGATCGTCCTGATGCTGGGACGCGACGAGGAAGATCCGCTGTTCCTCCAGGTGAAGGAGGCAGAGGAGTCGGTGCTCAGCCGCTTCGTCGGCGCCAGCCGGTATACGAACCAGGGTCATCGGGTGGTCGCGGGCCAGCGGCTGATGCAGGCCAGCAGCGACGTCTTCCTGGGCTATCAGCATGTCGACGCGGGGCTCGACGGACGGCCCAGGGACTTTTACGTCCGGCAGCTCCGGGACTGGAAGTACTCGATTGACATCGAGACGCTGCTGCCCGCCGGACTGCGCATGTACGGCGGGCTGTGCGGATGGGCCCTTGCCCGGGCACACGCCCGGTCCGGCGACCGGATCGCCATCGCCGCGTACCTCGGCGGCTCGGACGCGTTCGACCGGGCCATCGCCCAGTTCGCCGACGCCTACGCCGACCAGAACGAACGTGACTACCAGTCCCTGACCGATGCCATCGCGTCGGGCCGGGTCACCGCCGAGAGCGGCCTGTGACATCCGGCGCCCAGGCGACAAGAGCCGGCGAAAGCCGCTAGCCGATGGCGCTCGTGTCGCCGTGGCGTGGCCGGACGCCTCCCCCGAACCGCGGCACCAGCGCGTCAGCGCCGCGGCGGAGAACCCGGCCGTGACCGCGAGAACGCGGCGGCCCGGGCAGCGCGGCGACGGCGCGCTCCGGCTCGGCCAGGCACCTGGTCATCCGGCTGGGCCGACGAGCGGTACGCGCTGACGAGGCGCGCGACCAGCGTGGCCAGGTACACCTGGCCGGCCACCGCCTCGAGGACGGCGACCGCCCGGCCGCCGGAACCCGCCGCGGTGAAGTCCCCGTACCCGAGGGTGGTCAGGGTGGTAAAACTGAAGTACTGGAACGTCTGGGTGCTTTCCGGCTGCCCGCCGGCGAAGAACGGGGCCGGGCCCAGGTGCTCCATGGCCGAGTAGCAGGCGGCGAACATCAGCCCTGTGACCAGGTAGGCGCTGAGCGCGCCGTAGATGCTCTGGATGGTGACTGACGGCCGGGCCAGGACGCGGCGCACGATCAGCACCACCGCCAGCAGCAGTATCAGGGCCGTCCACACGTCCGCCGCACCGTGACCGGCCGACGTCCCGGTCAGCAACACCCCGATCGCCGCGGCGGAACCGGCAAGAGTGACCGCGGCGATGACCGCCACCCACCGGCCCGGTATTGGCGATGAGCGCAGCGCGAGCCCCAGGACCCCGGAGATCAGGGCGATCTGCACGCCAGTGGTCACCTTCCCGTTACTGAAGGCGGACAGCAGGTACGTCGCGACGAGAACCAGGAGAAGCAGGCCGAACCGGCCGCCGACGCCGCCCGTCGGCCGGTCCCGGTCCGCCCGTCCGGCGCGTAGCTCACGTGAGGCCATGCTTCCGGTGTAGTGCGAGCCCCGCATCCAGTCTTCACCTGGCGCGGGTGACGGAATCTCATCCGCCGTGAATGGGGCAGCCTGGGCTAGAAAGCAACACGGTGGGACAAGGCCATCTTGATTTCGATCTGCTTGGGGGGCCGTGGTGTCATCGTCCTACTACGAGATCCGAGTAGCCGGTGTCCTCCCGCCCGAAGCCTTGCTTGACTTCGACCGGCTCACCGCCTCGGTGGAGCCAGTCGAGACCGTTGTGCATGGCTCGCTCCGGGACCAGGCGGCGCTCCAGGGCCTGCTCGCCAGGCTAGAGATCTTTGGCGTACAGGTCCTGGAGGTACGCCGCCTCCGCGCGGGAGATCCGCCCGCGGACGAACGGTCGACGTGAAGTCGCCCGTGAACGTGAAGTCGCCCGTGAACGTGAAGTCGCCCGTGAACTGACGGAGCCGGGTTACGGGCCGGGACCGCGGTCCCGGCCCACCACGGATGAGCGACCCGTGCTGGGCGCCCCGTCCCGAGGGCCGCGCATCACCCCGCGGGAATGAGCCTTCACTGTCATCCGCCGGCGAGCAGCCTGGCTTTCGCCGCCTCGAATTCCGCCGTGCTCAGCATGCCCGACTCACGTAGCCTGGCCAGCCCTTCAAGCGCGCTGACCAGGTCACTGGCGTCCGGCGCCGGCCCGAAGGTCGAGTACTGCTCGGCTTCCCGCTCGGCGGCCGCGGCCTCGGACTCGGCCTCCCGCACCGCGGCCTCCGCCCGCGCGACCTCCCGCTGGTACTCATCCGGTTCAGGAGCCAGGTCGGACGCGGCCGCGCCGATATCCCGCTCGACCATGGCCTCATCTACCGTGAGCTGCCTTCTCGTCACCCTCCCCGCACGCCGGACGGTCCGCTCGACGCTGTCGCCGAGATCGCCGGCCGCCACGACGACGAGCCCGCCCCGCCCGACGTCGAGCAGCTCGCCGAGGTCCTTCACGTTCGCGCGCCCCAGGCCGGCGGCCACGTGTCCGGCCATCGCCCGGAGTCCGGCACCGCCCGTCCCGCCGAGCCGCAGCCCGGTGCCCAGGCTGATCGCGGGAAAGAGCGCGACGAGGACGCCGCCCGCCAGCCCGATGCCAAGCTCACGCCACGCATCGGGGCGGGCCGGCTGCTCGCTCTTGGCGACCATGCTGACCTTCCCGGCGTCATCCCTGGTGATCACGACGGCATCGAACACGTTGATCAGCCCGGATGCCCGGTAAAGATCGCCGACGGCCTGGTAGTCGGCCTCAGCCGCAGCCGGTGTTTCATAGCTCGCGGCGAGCACGTCGAATGTGTCCGTGGCCATGCCCACCTCCGCTCAGGCCGGCGATCCGGCCGCCCGCACGACGCAACGGAACCCAAGGTGGGACGTCGAGGTGTCGATGGGCTGGGCTATCCGGGCGGCCGGACGGTAGCGGCGGCAGTAGTTGGGCGCGCACAGGTGGGAGCCGCCCTTCATGATCTTGCGCGGCACGCGCGCGGGATCGTGCGGGTCGATGCTCTGCTCGCGGGCGCTTACCTCGCACGGGTCGCCGCGGCCGCCGCGGCCCGCTCCCGCGCAGCAGTCGTGCGCACCGACGGTGTGCCCGGCATACCAGTCCGACGTCCACTCCCAGACGTTGCCGATCATGTCATGCAGGCCGAAGCCGTTGGCCGGGAACGCGCCGGCCGGCGAGGTCCGCTCGTAGCCGTCCTCCCGCGTGTTCCGCCAGGGGAACTCGCCGTGCCAGATATTGGCCATCAGCCGGCCTCCCGGGCTGAGTTCGTCACCCCAGGCGAACTCGGCGCCGTCAAGGCCGCCGCGCGCCGCCAGTTCCCATTCCCCCTCGGTCGGGATCTCCTTGCCCGCCCAGGCGCTGTAGGCCAGGACATCGGCCCACGCGACATGGACGACCGGATGATCCGGCAGGTTCCAGACGGAGCTTCCGGGACCCAGCGGATGACGCCAGTCGGCACCCCGGACGAGCCGCCACCAGACGTACGGATCAGCCAGGCTGACGCGACCGCCGGGCGCCACGAAAACTGACGAGAACGGCACCAGCGAATCCGGCCGGGCACCCGGGTACGCCGCCGGATCAGGTGCCCGCTCGGCCAGGGTGGCGTAGCCGGTCTCGTCCGCGAACTTGGCGAACGCCAGGTTCGTGACCGGGCAGGCATCGATCCAGAACCCGTCGACCGTGACCTTGCGCGCCGGGGCTTCCTCCGGATAGTGGCAGTCCGAGCCCATGAGAAAGGTCCCCCCGGGAATCCACACCATGCCATCCATTCCCCGCCCCTTTAATGTCCCGTCGCATCACCGCGAGTATGTCGCGCGGGGAATGCGGCCCGAATCATCCGCCGCGGGTGACCACGGACGCCGCGGGCCGTTGAGGTTTCCCGGAATCCGGGTTCCTGCCGCGATGACAACGAGAGCAGGAGAACGACAAATCCGTTCGTTACGGCGGCGATGCCTGCCTCTCCCTAGCCTGATTGCACGGGCAGTTCGAGGTTTCATGGGTCATTGCTGTCACAGGGCCCGTCGCGGCCTTCGGACTGGATCCGCTTACCCGGATATATCCGGGTATGTCCGGCGGCCAAACGGCCTCGGAAGTGCTTGCCGGGCGTCATTTTCAAGATCATGGGTCACCAATGCCAAATACCGGCACGAGCGACCCACGATCAAGAAACGGATACCCCAATGGGTATCCGGAAATGCAACGTTCACGCCGGTATTTCGGTATAAAGCAGGCGCGCTGGACGGGCTAAATCTGGGTTCGGGCGGGTTCGACCCATGATCATCGTGCTACGGAGCGGACAGCGGGACCGCTCCTGTCAGGAGGTCCAGCTGGGTCGTGTCGGCTGAGCACGGGTACAGCACGAGCTCGTCGCAGCCGAGTTCGGCCATGGCGGCCGCCAGCTCGGTCACTTCCGCGGGCCCGGTCGGGGTCGCCGTGATCACGGACTCGCCTGCGTCGTCACGGAATCCGTAGTAGTCGCCGAGGAAATCCCGTGCCAGCCGGGCCGCGTCCGGGCCAAGCGCGAAGTAGCTGACGGCGGCGAGTCTCGGCTGCCCTATTCGTCCGGCCGCGGACCACGCCGCCCGGACCCGCGCCGCGCCCGCGGCGAATTGCTCCGGTCCCCCGCTGCCGCAGATCCAGCCGGCCCCGAACTTGATCACTCTGCGGATACGGGCCGGCCCGCTACCGCCGATCAGCAACGGCGGCCCGCCCGCCGTGACTGACACCGGCGTGACTGGCACCGGCGTGACTGGTACCGGCGTGACTGGCACCGGCGTGGCCGGGCCATTGGCTGTGTGTGATGCCGGCGGGAGCAGATCGCCGACGGGCGCGGGACCGCCGCGCCAGGCGCTGGTCAGCCGGGTCAGCAGCTGGTCGTGCTCGCGTCCGCGGTTGCCGAAGTCGGTGCCGGTGAGATCGAAGTCGTCGGGGCGGGCGCCGGCCGCGATGCCGACCGTGAGCCGTCCGCCAGAGAGGTCATCGATGCCGGCCAGCTGCTTGGCCAGGACCGTTCCGTTTCCCCGCACAGGTCCCAGCAGGACGGCCGACAGCAATCCGATCCGCCGCGTGACCGCGGCGACCGCCGCGAGCACCGGGATCGCGTCGTGGTTGCGGTAGGCGATGCGGTCCAGCACCGCCAGCGAGGAGAACCCGGCCTCTTCGGCGCGGCCCGCCCAGTCCAGCAAGCACGCGGCCGACGTGTCCCGCCCCGCGGTCGGAAGTCCGATGGCGATCTTCATCCCTTGGTTCCTTCCGCCAGGTGCTCGCGCAGCACGCGGCCGAGGTCGCGCGGGGTGCCGTCCCCGCGCAGCGCGAGCACCGCGTCCGATAGACCGGGCAGCGCCCGTCCGGCGTTGGCCGTGAACTTCGCCTGGTGCTCCGCCGCCGACAGCGGCCGGCCCGGCGCGCCCCGCATGTCCGTGATCCGCTCGGTCAGGGCGCGGCCGTCGGCCAGCTCCGCGGTGAGCACCGCGAGGAACTGATACGGGAACGCGGCAGTCGCCGCCTCGTCGGCCACGCATCGCACGCGCGCGGCGATGGCCCGCCGCCCGGGATCCGCGATGGCGGCGGGCGTGAAGTCATCGTGGGACACCCCGAGTCCGCTCCCGCCGGACAGCGCCGCGGCGACCGTGTAGGGCGCGCTGAAGGCGGCGAGCTGGCCGTTCGGCGGCGCCGCTTTCTCTGCGGCGGGCTCGGCGATCATCGCCAGCGCCTGACGCGGAACGCCGAGGGTCAGTGCCCGCACCTGTTCCGGGCGAACGCCCCGGCCGCGCAGCCGCAGGGCGGCGTCGATGCCCGCGTGCGTGAAGTGGTTACACGGGTAAGGCCGGTACACCACGCTCCGGATCTCCCACCGCTCCCCGAGTCCCTCGGTCAACCGGTACACCCGGGCCGCGCTGCCGAGGTATGCCCGCAGCAGACCGTAACGGCCCTCTATCGCCGTAACCGGGCCGGAAAGCCCGTGGCGGAGGAGATCCACTGACGTGAGGCCGGAATGGGCGGCCCAGCCGCAGTGCACTTTCTTTATCGTGCCGCCCGTCCGGGTGGCCTCGGCGATGCCCGAGGCCAGGCTGGACGCGATTCCCAGCACGGACGCCAGGTCCGCCGCCCCGAGCCCGCGCAGCAAGCCGGCCGCGAGCGCCGCGCCGAGCGCACCGCAGATCGCGGTGGCGTGCTGGCCGAGCTCCAGGAACAGCGAGTCGCCCTTTTCCTCGTCGAACCCGGCCATGCCGAGGCGGCAGGCCAGCTCGACCCCGAGGGCGGCCGCGTCCAGGAAGGACGGGCCGTCCGCGCCCGTCTCCTCCGCGACCGCCAGGGCCGCGGGCAGCACCGCCGACGACGGGTGCAGCACCGAGGGAAGGTGGGTGTCATCCGCGTCGAGGCAGTGCGCCGCCGTGCCGTTCACCAGCGCGGCCGCGGCGGCGCGCATCGTCCCCGGCAAGCCAATGGCGGTGGACCGCCCGCTCCCGCCCCACTCGGTGACGAGCGCGCCGACCGCCCGGACCGGCGCCTCGGCCCGGCCCGCGAGGCAGTTGCCCAGGAAGTCCAGCGTGCGGGAGCACATGTCCTGGCGCAGCCAGTCCGGCAGCCCGGCACCGGCGGCCACGGTCGCGAAGTCCGCGAACCGCCGGGTGATGGCCGCCGACCCGGCCCGCGTTCCGGCGCCGGTCACTCCGCGACTACCGCGACCGGCCGGGCGGGCCCGGCCGTGCCGCCGACGACGCGCAGGGGCGCCAGCACGAAGAGGAACTCCGTCAGGCCCTGCGCGGCGGCCTCCTCGAGCGTCAGGTGCTCGATGATGTGGACGCCCCGTTCGACCAGCAGCAGCCGGTGCACCGGCAGCGGGCCGGGCGCCGCCCCGTCGTCGGCGGGCAGCGGCTCGAAGGCGGGCGTGTCCGCCCCCACCGCGATCACGCCCAGGTCCGCCAGCCAGCGCGCCCCGTCCTCGGCCACGCCCGGGACCCCGGTGCGGTGCCCGAGGTAGGCCTCGGCGTCCGGGAACAGGCGCGCCCAGCCGGTGCGCACGAGCGCGACGTCGCCCGGCCGTGGGAGCACGCCGGCCCGGTCGGCGGCCGCCGCCAGGTCCACGGCGGTCGCGGGCCGTTCCGGCGCGAGCCGGTCGACGTTCAGCAGCCCCGCGACGTCGAGCAGGACCGCGCGGGTGATCATCGCCGGGATGTGCTCGGCGCCGAGCGACGCGTGCCGGCCGCCGAGTTGCCCGGTGTGGGCGTCCAGCCCGCCGTGCAGCTCGCCGTCCTGGCTGATGTGCGCCAGCGCGTCGACGTGGGTTCCCACGTGGCCGCCGGTGACGATGATGTCGTTGGACGCCGAGCTCCCGCCCGGCCGCACGACGTCGCCGTGCCGCCGGATCAGGGTCATCCGGAACCCAGGGTGGTTGGGGGTAGAGGGCATCCCGGTGAACAACGGGTGCCCTAGTTCGACGGTTCGAGTGCGGGCTGCCGCGGCGAGAAGCGCAGCGGTCGTCCCGGGTGCAGAAACGGTCATGTCACGTCCAGGAGAAGTAGTTGGCGGACATCGCGGTACCGGGTGTTGCGACCGTAACACCCGGGTGAACGAATGGTCAACCACTTAGTCGAATGATCGTCTTGCTAGTCATTTACCAACCTTCTCAACTAATAGTTGACGCATCGGTCGAATTTTGTCTAAGATCCAGCTCACCGATCCCTCCCGGGCAGTCCCGGTGAAAGGACGACACCGTGGTCTTCGACACGACACTCACCCCCGATCAGATCGCCGCGTTCACCCGGCAGGGTTACTGGCGGGGCCGGCTGATCACCGACCAGCTGGACGACTGCGTGGCCGCCCGCCCGGACGGGACGGCCGTCATCGACAGCCGCGCCGAGGTCACCTGGCGGGAGATCGGCGTCCGCGTCGACCGGGCCGCCCGGGGGCTGCTGGCGCTCGGCGTCCGGCCCGGCGACGTGGTATCGGTCCAGCTCCCGAACTGGAGCGAGTTCCTGGTGGCCCACCTCGCGGCCTGCCGGATCGGCGCCGTCACCAACCCGGTGGTGCCGACCTTCCGCGAGCGCGAGCTGGAGTTCATGCTCGGCCTGGCCGAGGCGAAGGTGGTGGTGGTCCCCCGGGTCTTCCGGGGCCACGACTACCCGGGCATGTACCGTGCGCTGCGGGACCGGCTGCCCGCCCTCGGGCACGTGGTCATCGTCGGCGACCCCGGCGGCGAGCCGGACGCGGGCCCGGGCGAGCTGGCCTGGCGCGACCTGCTGCGCCTAGGCGCCACCGCCACGCCCGCGGTGCGGCCGGACGACTGCCGACCGGACCCCAACGACGTGACCCTGCTGATCTACACCTCCGGCACCACCGGCGAGCCGAAGGGCGTGATGCACACGCACAACACCCTCGGCGCGGCGATCAGCGCGCTGCCCGGACGGCTGGGTCTGGACGCGAGCAGCGTGCTGCACACCGCCTCGACGCTGGGACATCTCACCGGGCTGCTCTACTGCGCCCGGCTCGCACTCCAGCTGGGCGGCGCCACCGCCGTGTACCAGGACGTGTGGCGGCCGGAGGCGTTCGCCGACCTGGTCCAGCGACACCACATCAGCTTCACGTCCGGGGCGACTCCCTTCCTCCATGACACGCTGGAGGTGGCGTCCCGCGGCCAGCATGACATGTCGTCGCTGACCCGTTTCTGCTGCATGGGGGCGCCGATCCCGCGGGCGCTCCTGCGTGCCGCCGCACGCCAGCTGCCGGGCCTGGTCACCGTGGGCGGCTGGGGGCAGACCGAGAACTCGATGGTCACGGTGAGCAGCCCGAAAGCTCCCGAAGAGAAGATCGCCGAACGCGACGGGTTCCCCCTGCCCGGCATGCGGGTCCGGGTAATCGGCCCCGACAGCGCCCCGCTCCCGGTCGGCGGCGAGGGACGCTTGCAAGTCGCCGGCGCGTTCCTGTTCGTCGGCTACCTGAAGCGGCTCGATGTCACCAGGAAGCTCTACTCGGGCGAGTGGTTCGACACCGGCGACCTGGCCACCGTGGACGGCGACGGCTACCTGTCCATCACTGGACGTACCAAGGACATCATCGTGCGCGGCGGCGAGAACCTGCCCGTCGCCTACATCGAGAACGTCCTGCACGAAGACCCCCGCATCCGCGTCGCCGCGCTGGTCGGCGTGCCCGACCCCAGGCTCGGCGAGCGGGCCTGCGCGGTGGTGATCCCCGCTGACGGCGCTGCCCGGCTCAGCCTCCCCGACATCACCCAGTTCCTCGCCGGACAGGGCGTGGCCCGCAACTACTGGCCCGAGCGGCTGGCCATCGTGGACGACGTGCCGCGCACGCCCAGCGGCAAGGTCCAGAAGTTCCGCCTGCGCCAGCTGATCGAATCGGGCGCGCTCCCGGTCGATCCGGCCTCCCGGCCCCGGTAACCCCGTGAAGGAAGCCAGATGGTAAATCACGAGACACCGCGCCAGCGGACCGCCGACTCGCCGGCCGGGAGCATCCCGGCGGATATCGGCGACGCGGCGGTCTGGCGGCGCGCCGGCTGGCGGATCATCCCGATCTGCGCCGTCGCCTACCTGCTCAGCTACATCGACCGCGTCAACCTCGGCTACATCAGCCCGTCCCTTTCCCGTGACCTCGGCATGAGCAGCACGCAGATCGGGCTGGCGGCCGGGCTGTTCTTCCTCGGCTACATCCTCTTCGAGGTGCCAAGCAACCTGGCGCTGCGCCGGTTCGGGGCGCGGAAGTGGATCGCCCGCATCCTCCTGTCCTGGGGCGTCGTGACCGCCCTGACGTCCGCGGTGGACAGCGCGTGGCTGCTGTACGTGGCGCGGATAGCGCTGGGCGTCGCGGAAGCCGGACTCGCGGCTGGGCTGGTGCTGTACCTGAGCACCTGGTTCCCGCACCGGCAGCGCGCCTGGGTCCTGTCGCTGTTCTTCCTGTCCCTGCCGGTGTCCGCGATCGTCGGCGCGCCGTTCGCCGCACTGCTGCTCACCTGGGGCCACTCCCTGCTCGGCGTGGCGGGCTGGCGGGCTCTGTTCCTCACCGAGGGCGCGCTGACCGTGCTGGTGGGGATAGCGGTGCTCGCCTTCCTCCCAGACTCCCCCGCCCGGGCCCGGTGGCTGACCCCGGCGCAGGCGAGGTACCTGATCTCCGCCCTCGACGCGGAGGCCGCGCAGACCGCGGGCGGTCAGCTCACCACCACCGGCCAGGCGCTCAGGTCCCGCTCGGTGTGGGTCATGGGGGCCGCGTTCTTCGCCCTGCTCTTCGGCCTTTACCCGGTATCGTTCTTCCTCCCGTCGATCATCACCAAGGCGGTCACCGGCGTCGCCCCGGCCACCGCGCAGATCGAGGGCGTGCTGCTGTCCATCGTCCCGAACGTCGTCGGCGTCATCGCCATGGCGCTGTGGCCGAAGACGGCCGGCCGGCTGAACGCCCGGGCGTGCACGCTGATCCCGTGGGCCGCGGGCGCGGCCGGCCTGGCCGTCGCCGCCTGCTCGGGCAGCCTGGTCCTGTCCCTGGCCGCCATCTCGGTCAGCGTCGCCGGGGTCTACGCCGCCATCCCCCAGTTCTGGCGGATTCCCGCGCTGGGCCTGAGCGGCGCGGCCTCGGCCGCCGGGATCGCGCTGATCAACTCGGTCGGGAACGCCAGCGGTTTCGCCGGCCCCTACCTGACCGGCGCGATCGAGTCCGCCACCGGCAGCTACGCGGCCGCGCTGTGGACCATCGCGGCCGTCATGGTCGCGGGCGGCATCACGCTCGGCGTCGCCGCACGGCGGACGCCCGCCGGCCTCGCAGTACCCGCGACCAGGGACGTATCGGCAACCACGAACAGGGAGCAGGCATGACTGACGACACCCGGACCACGGTCCGCGTCACCACCACCCGCCACGACGCCGTCGCGGTGGTCACGATCGACCGGCCGCCGGTGAACGCACTGGACGACGCGACCGTGACGGAGCTGGCCGCCGTCGTGTCCGCGCTCGTCGGCGATCAGGGCGTGCGCTGCGTCGTCTTCCAGGGCGCCGGGCGGATGTTCTCGGCCGGCGCGGACATCGGCACGCTCCGGGACAGTCTCGCCGACCCCGGCGGCCCGGATGCCGCCGCCCGCCACGTCACGCGCATCCAGGACCTGTTCGCGGCGGTGGCGGACCTGCCGGTCCCAACGGTCGCCGCCGTGCACCGGGCGGCGGCGGGCGGGGGCCTTGAGCTGGCGCTCGCGTGTGACCTCCGTATCGCCGGGGCGACGGCCAGGCTCGGCCTCCCGGAGCTGGGGATCGGCTTGATACCGGCGGGCGGCGGGACCCAGCGGGCGACCCGGCTGCTCGGCCCGGCGCAGGCCGCCCGGCTGGTGTTCGAGGGCGAGCTGCTGGACGCGGCCGAGGCCCTGCGGATCGGCCTGGTCCAGTACGTCGTCCCGGACGCGGACGTCCCCGCCGAGGCGCTGCGGCTGGCCCAGCGGATCGCCGGCCGGAGCCGGGCCGCCCTGGCCGCCGCGAAGCGGTGCCTGAGCGCGCCCGACATGGCACACGGGTTCGCAGCCGAGCTGTCCGCGGCCCGTGAGCTTCTCGCGACGCCGGAGACGGCACGCCTGCTGGCGTCCTTCTGAGCCGCCTCCCCAGCTGGCCGGAGTCATTGGCAATGGGGAGAACCAGGAACGTGATGGTGAATGGGGCGAAAAGCCGGCCAGCGAGTCGGCTTTCAGCCTCAGCAGTCGCTCCGGCAGGCGGGCGCCGGTACGATTGCCGCGAAGGGTCGCGCTCTCGGACAGGGCAGGCCGGCCGACCGGTGCCGCCGCATGGCGGCCGGAAGGGAGAAGCGTTGACCAGCGAGAGTGCCGCCAGCATCAGCGTCGCGCCCCGTGGCGGGGCGGGGAGCCGGACGGCGTCGGATCGCGTGGCCCGTCGGCGCGACCGCCGCAAGGCGGAGATTATCCGCACGGCCACCGAGATCCTCAGCGCCTCCGGGTACCAGGGCATGAGCCTGGAGGACGTCGCGGAGCGGACCGACATCGCCAAGGCGACGCTGTACCACTACTTCTCCTCCAAGGACGACCTCGTCGCGGCGGCCCTGGAAGTCCTCACCCAGGAAGTGCTTCGGCGCCTGTCGGAACGCCAGTCGGCCGTCGGCGACGCGCCGCCGGCCGAACTCCTGCGCGCGCTGATCGACGAGCAGATCCTGATCCTGACCGAGACGGCGCCCGAGGTCGCCGCGGTCTTCTCCTGGCCGCGCGCGTGGCCGGAGTCATTCGACGAGCCGATGAAGGACATGCGCCGCAGGCACGACGCCGTGTTCCGCCGCGTCGTCGAGCGCGGCGTGGCCGAGGGCGCGTTCACCTGCCCCAACATCAGCGTCGCCATGCAGTGCCTGCACGGCATCCTCAACCAGTCCTCGGTCTGGATCCGGCCCCACGTCCCGGCCGCCGAGCGCGAGGCCGCGCGCGACGGGGTCGTCGACTGCGCGCTGCGCTTGTTCGTCTGAGGCCGTTACCGGAGCCCGGGTTCGTCAGCCCGCCATGGTCAGGCCGCCGGAGACGCTCAGGACCTGACCGGTGATGAAGTCCGCGTCGGCCGAGGCGAAGAACCGGACGGCGGCGGCGACTTCCTCCGGGGTGCCCAGCCGACGGAACGGGATGGCCCGCGTCAGGCCCTCGCGCAGCTTCTCCGGCAGGGTGTCGAACAGCGGCGTGTCCGTGGGCCCCGGGCACACGCAGTTCACGTTGACGCGGTGCCGCGCCATCTCGCGGGCCAGCGACTTCGTGAACGCGATCAGGCCGCCCTTGGTACCGGCGTAGACGGTCTCGCCCGAACTGCCGACGCGCCCGGCGTCGGAAGCGATGTTGACGATCTTGACGGTCCGGCCCGCCGCGAGGATCGCGGTCAGGAACGCGTGGCTCAGCCGCACCGGGCCGAGGAAGTTGACCTCGACCAGCGTTGTCCACAGGTCGTCGTCGTTGTCCAGGAACGGCTCCACTCGGTCGAAACCGGCGGCGTTCACGATCACGTCCGGGAGCCCAAGCCGCTCCGTCACCCCGTCGCGCAGCGCGAGGATGCTGTCCCGGTCGCCGAGGTCGGCCGCGAAGGCGGCTGACGGCTGGCCCGCCTTCTCCGCCGTCTCCGCCGCGCCCGCCCCGTTCCGGTCGACGACGGCCACCGTCGCCCCGGCCCCGGCCAGGTCCAGCGCGATCGCGCGGCCGATGCCCGAGGCCGCCCCGGTGACGAGCGCCAGCTTGTTCTCAAGCGCCAGCTTGTTCTCAAGGGTCATCGCGGTTTCCTTCGGGTCGTGTGATCGGTACGAACCGACCTTAGGCATCCCCACGTCAGTTTTCAACCACTGAGTCGATTTTTATTATTACTGGTCGAGAGATCGCCGAATGGGTCGAACGCATGCTACGGTCGGTCTATGGCGATGGACACAGTTACCGACGTGCTCGTGGTGGGCGCGGGCGCGATGGGCGCCCAGATCGCGATGGCCTGCGCCCTGGCCGGCTACCGGGTCAGCGTCACCGACATCTCGGCCGAGAGCCTGGCGCGCGCCCTGACCAGCCTGCGCGAGCTCACCGAACGGCGCGTCAGCAAGGGCCGCCTCAGCGCCGCCGACCGGGACGCGGCGTTCGGCCGGCTGACGTTCACCGCGGACCTCCAGACGGCGGCGCCGTCGGCGGACTTCGTGATCGAGGCGGCCGTCGAAGACCTCGCGGTCAAGCGGGAGCTGTTCGCCCGGCTCGACGCGCTGTGCCCCGCGCACGCCATCCTCGCCTCGAACTCCTCCAGCTTCGTGCCGTCCAGGCTGGCCGCCGCCACCCAGCGCCCCGACCGGGTGTGCAACCTCCACTTCTTCAACCCGGCGCTGGTTATGAAGTGCGTCGAGGTCGTCCGCGGCCCGCGGACCTCCGACGAAACGACCCAGGCGGCGGTCACGCTCGCGGAGCGGCTCGGCAAGGAGCCGGTCGTCATGGCCAGGGAGATCAGCGGGTTCATCGCCAACCGGATCATCAACGCCATCCGCGACGAGGCGGTCTTCCTGCTCGAAGGCGGATACGCCACCGTCACCGACATCGACCGGGCCTGCCGGGCCGCGCTCGGCCACCCCATGGGCCCGTTCGAGCTGCAGGACATGACCGGCCTCGACATCGGCTACGCCAGCAAGCAGGGCCGCTACCAGGACTCCGGCGACCCCGCCGACGCCCCGCCTCGCAGCCTCGCCGAGCGCGTGCGAGCCGGGCACCTCGGCCGCAAGACCGGCCAGGGCTGGTACCGCTACGACGCCGACGGCAACCAGGCAGGAGAAGCTTGATGGACCTCCAGCTCACCCCGGAACAATCCGAGTTCAAGAAATTCGCCAGGGAGTTCCTGGAAGCGGAGGTCGTCCCGCACCGGCGGCAGTGGGACCGCGACGAGGCCGTCGACCCCGGCATCCCCGCGCGGATCGGCGAGATCGGCTTCTTCGGGATCACCATCCCCGAGGAGTACGGCGGACTCGGCGGCGACTGGATCACCTACTGCGTCGGGCTGGAGGAACTCGGCCGCGCCGACTCCGCCGTCCGCGGCATCGTGTCCGTGTCGGCCGGGCTCGTCGGCAAGACGATCCTCGCCCACGGCAGCGAGGAGCAGAAGCGTGAGTGGCTGCCCGGGATCGCGTCCGGCGCCCGGGTCGGCTGCTTCGCCCTCACCGAGCCCGACAACGGCTCGGACCCCGCGCACCTGACGACCCGCGCCCGCCGCGACAGCGGCGAATGGGTGATCAGCGGGACCAAGATCTTCATCACCAACGCCACCATCGCCGACATCGCGCTGGTCTTCGCCCGCACCGGCGAGGACGGGGCCCGCGGCATCTCGGCCTTCCTCGTGCCGACCGCGGCACGCGGCTTCGGCCGTGCCCTCATCCACGGCAAGCTCGGCCTGCGCGGGCAGGCCACCGCCGAGCTGTCCCTCGACGAGGTGCGCGTCCCGGCCAGCGCCCTGCTCGGCGCGGAGGGCAACGGTTTCCGGTACGCGATGGAAGCCCTCGACAAGGGCCGCATCTCCGTCGCCGCCGGGTGCACCGGCATCATTCAGGCCTGCCTGGAGGCAGCCGTCGGCTACGCCGGATCCCGCCAGCAGTTCGGCAAGCCGGTCGCCGCCCACCAACTCGTCCAGGAGATGATCGCCGAGATCTCCGTGGACGCCGACGCGGCCCGGCTCCTGACCTGGCGGGCCGCCCACCTCGTGCAGCGGGGCGAGCCCTTCGCCACCGCCGCGTCCAAGGCCAAGCTGTTCGCCTCCGAGGCGGCGGTCAAGGCCGCGAACCTGGCCATCCAGGTCTTCGGCGGCTACGGGTACGTCGATGAGTACCCCGTCCAGAAGCTCATGCGCGACGCGCGCGTCATGACCCTCTACGAAGGCACCTCGCAGATCCAGAAGCTGCTCATCGGCCGCGCCGAGACGGGCATCTCCGCCTTCTAGTCCTTCTCTTCTCACTCTTTTGATCACCGACCGGAGGAGCCACGGTGAGCCTCGACGACTACAAGCACCTGACATTCACCCGCCGCGAGCACGGCGTCCTGCTGATCACCCTGAACCGGCCGGAGAAGTACAACGCGGCTGACGAGGAGATGCACGGCGAGCTCGCCCGGGTGTGGAACGACGTCACCGCGGACCCGGAAACGCGCGTCGCGGTCATCACCGGGGCGGGCAAGGCGTTCTCCGCCGGCGGTGACCTAGCGATGATCGAGCGGATGGCGGGCGACTACGAGCGCGTCTCGCACATGCTCAGCGAGATGAGCGACCTCGTCTACAACATCGTCAACTGCCCCAAGCCGATCGTGTCGGCCATCAACGGGGTCGCGGTCGGCGCGGGCACCGTGGCGGCGCTGCTCGCCGACATCGCCATCGCCGCCGAGGACGCGCGGATCGGCGACGGGCACGTCAAGCTGGGCGTCGCGGCTGGCGACCACGCCGCCCTCATCTGGCCGCTCCTCGCGGGCATGGCCAAGGCCCGCTACTACCTGCTGACCGGCGAGATGATCACCGGCGCCGAGGCCGAGCGCATCGGCATGGTCGCCAGGGCACTCCCCCGCGAGGAGGTCCTCGACGAGGCCCTCCGGGTCGCCGATGCCCTGGCCACCGGCTCCCAGCAGGCGATCCGGCTCACCAAGCGCGCCCTGAACAACTGGCTGCGGGCCGCCGGACCCACGTTCGACCAGTCCGCCGCCTACGAGATGCTGACCTTCCTCGGGCCCGATGTGGTCGAGGGCTACCAGGCGATCCGCGAGAAGCGCGCGCCGCGCTTCCCCTCGGCCCGATCCTGACCGGCGTCGTCGCGCCCCGGTGACCGGCGTCGTCACGCCCCGGTGCCCGGCACTCCCGGGGTGCCCGGCACTCCCGGCGGCGCCACCCAACTCAACCTCGCGCGGTTTTTGGTTGGCTGCAAACGATTGTGAACCCCATTTACCAACCAAAACTCGCGCGAGGTGCGCTACGCCCGTCTACTTGAAGAGAGAGGCTTCGCGGGCGAAGAGCGCGAGGCGGATGTCCCTGGCCGCGCGGAAGTGCTCCATCGCGATCCGGTGTGCCTCGTCACCGTCCCGGCGTTCGATGGCGGCCAGCAGCTTACGATGCTCTTCCCGCGCGGTATCCCACCGGCCAGGTGAGGCGAGCGTGGTCCCCGGATACCGGCCCAAGTGCAGGTTCAGCCGGCCCAGCAGGTCGATCAGCGACTCGTTGCGGCTCGCCTGCCAGACCGCCTGATGGAATCTCGTGTTGGCTTCCACCATGCGGACTCGGTCGGTGTCCGGTGCCCCGTCGCAGTTCTCCATCGCCCAGTGCAGGAGCATCAGGTCATGGTCGGTGCGGCGCTCGGCGGCGACCCGCCCCGCGGTCGCCTCGAGCACCATCCGCGTGTAGTAGATGTCGAGGATTTCCTCGGGGCTGCGGGCGCGGACCGCGAGGCCGTGCACCGTGCGGTCGACGAGGCCGTCCTGCTCCAGGCGCAGCAGTGCCTCGCGGATCGGCGTCCGGCTGACCCCGCACCATTCGGCCAGCGCCACCTCGACGAGCGGCTGTCCCGGCGGGATCTCCCCGGACAGAATCGCTTGCTTGAGCATCTCGTACGGCGCCATCCGGTCCGCGGCGGGTTTTTCCTGCCGCTTCTTGGACTGCTGTGCACCATTACCCGATGCCATGGCGGGACCTCCTTCGCGGCGCACATTCCGGCTAGGCCCGCCCGGCCGCGGCGAATTGCGTCAGGACGGCTGCCGACCAACTGTACACAACAGTATGCATAACGGCAGCCGTGCCTGAAGCATGTCCGCATCCGCCATTTTCGCGGCGGGCGGCGGACGCTAGGTGCCGACCTGGTATTCGGAGGAGACCCCCTCGGGCGAGCGCTGGGCACGCCCTTGCAGGTCAGCCTCGACCGTCTCCAGCGAGCGCCGGTTGGTCTCCGGCGCGATCGCCAGGAACGCGATGCCGGTGAGTATCATCAGCCCGGCGAAGATGAGGAAGGACGGTTCCAGCGCCGAACTCGTCGCCGTCGGGGAGACCAGGTTCGACGAACCGGCGATCAGGCCGAGCATCGCGGGTCCCGCGACCTTCCCGACTCCGCCAACGGCGTTGCCGAGACCCTGTCCCTGTGCCCGCAGCCGCGCCGGCCACATCTCCGCGGTGTGCGGCACCAGGTTCGTCCAGCCGCCGTCCTGGAAGATCTGCACCAGGAGCAGGCCGATGAACAGCATCGAGGCCCCGCCGATATAGGCGTTATGGGTGAAGGCGACGACGACGAGGAGGATGCCCGCGCCGAAGCCCTGCAGCCCGCCGGCCAGCTTCCGCCCGATCACACCGGACAGGAACGAGAAGCCGATCCGGCCGCCGAGCCCCGCCAGGCTGATGAACACGTACAGGCCCGCGGCGGCGCTGGTCGTGATGCGCATCGACTGGGAGAGCAGGGTCGGTGTCCACAGCTGCAGGCCGATGGCCACGGTGTCGGCGAACAGCCAGGTGAGGATCGTGGCCCAGAAGGAGCGGGTGTAGCGGTGCATCCCCGCTTGCTTCACCGCCTGCCGCGCCTCGCTCGCCGTCGCCGGCCGGGCCTCGGCCTTCATTTCCGGTATGGCGCTTTCCGGCAGCTTGAACAGGTGCAGGACGATCTTCCTGGCCTCATCCGCCCGGCCCTGGCTGACCAGCCAGCGCGGTGACTCGGGCACGCTGAACCAGGTCCAGATCGCGAACACGACCGGGACGAAACCGATGGCGAGCAGCCCGCGGAACCCGATGACCGGCCCGAGATGCTGGTCAAGTTCGCTGGTCAGCAGCGTCCCGGCGGGCACGAACGCGACGGTCGCGAGGCCGCCGAGCAGCGTCCGGTGCCGCGACGGGGTGAACTCGACCACCGTCGGCGGACCGACCGAGTTACCGCCGCCAACGCCGATGCCCACCAGCACCCGGAAGATGGCCAGCAGCCACCAGTTGCCGGTCGGCGTGAAGATCGACAACCCGGTACCGAACGCGAAGAACAAGATCGCGGCGATGATCAGCGGCCGCCGCCCGTACTTGTCCCCGAGCCAGCCCCAGGCGACACTCCCGATGATCGCCCCGAGACCGGAAGTGAGTAGAATTATGGTGCTTTCACCAAATGTTAGATGCCACGGCTGCGCGATCGTCGAGACGACGAATCCAATGATCGCGAAGTCGAAGAACTCAAACATCTGGCTGAAGAACACAGCGCCGCACATTGACCAGTAGCGGCCTGTCAGGGGCGATGAGTCAATTGCCTGACCCAGTCTGCCTACGTCGGCTTCAGCCATTGCTGCTCCTTTGCCACATTCGGCTTTCGCCCGTCAGGGCAGTCAGCCTTGCGGGGTTGGTGGTCTGGTCCCGCTCGCCGGGCGCACGGGGCGAAACTGCGGGAGCGAAAAGTCCGCGTGGTCCTCGAAGACCACCTCGACCGGCATTCCCGAGGCCGGCGGCGTTCCGTCCGCCTGCACGATGTTGGTGATCAGCCGCGGGCCCTCGGCCAGTTCGACGAGCGCGGCGGCGAGCGGCAGGTCGTTGTCGAATTCGGGGTGATAGGACTTGTGGAAAGTGACCAGGCTCGTAATGACGCCCTGCCCGGATGCCTGCTCCCACGTGAATTCACCGCTGAAACACAGCGGGCAGATGGGGCCGGGCGGCGCCCAGAACCGGCCGCATTCGGCGCACCGCTGCAACCGCAGTTCGTGCTGGCGCGCGGCGTCCCAGTAGGGCTTGTTGTAGGCGGAGATGGTCGGCGCGGGCTTAGGGTGCGGCGCCGCGATCACGTTGGCGGTCATGCTGCGTTCTTCCTCTCGGGAGAGATCGGGCGGGATCGGGCAGGGTCAGGTGAGGTGAGCGTCAGGCGCGGCGGAAGACGACGGAGTCGCCGCGGTTCGTGCCCCACTGCAGGAACTGGGCGTCCGGGATCTGCCGGGGCCCGCATTCACCGCGCAGCTGCCGGGTGATCTCGCAGATCTGGTTCCACGACGAGATGTGCGCCTCGGACAAAAGCCCGCCGCTGGTGTTGACCGGAAGTTCCCCGCCCAGGCCGATCCGGCCGTTCTTGGTGAACTCCCAGGCCTCGCCCGGCTTGCAGAACCCCCACCGTTCCAGGGCCATCCACACGACCGAGGACATGGCGTCGTAGGTGTAGAAGCCGTTGATGTCCGCCTGCGAGACGCCCGCCTTGGGATAGATCTGCAGGTCGCGGGCATCAGGCACCGCCTCGTCGGGGTCCTGCTGCCAGACGCCGAGCCCGGGCCGCGCACCGGTGGCCTCCTTCCGTCCGGCGTGCAGCGCGGAGAAGCCGCTCAGGTAGACCGGCGGCTTGGCGCAGTCCACGGCGCGGTCGGCCCGCGAGACGATGACGACGCAGGCGCCGCCGGCGGTCAGGCAGTAGTCGAACAAGTGCAGCGGCTCGCAGATGAGCCGGGAGTTCTGGTGGTCCGCCACCGTGAGCGGCTTCTTCATCGTGGCGAGCGGGTTGAGCAGCGCGTGGTTCCTGATGGTCACGCACACCTCGGCGAGGTCGGCGCTGGTCGCGCCGTACCGGTCGAAGTACCGCTGGGCGGCTAGCGCGTAGGCGCCGCCGGGCGAGGACACGCCGTACGGCGGGTTCTCGTAGTGCGCGCCGCCGATCTCCCGGTCGTCCTGGTTCTGGCCGGGCGCGCCGACGGTGCCCGACCGGCTCCAGTTCAGCCCGCAAACGCAGGCGACGTAGTCGGCCAGCCCGAAATACACGGCCATCGCGGCGTGCGCGAGAACGGTGCCGAGCTGCCGGCCATGGGTCCACGTCTGGTCGGCGAACCGGATGTCGAGGCCGAGCGCCTCGGCGGTCTGGTCGTAGTCGACGCCCATCGGCGTGCCGATGTTGATCAGCAGCCCGTCGATCTGCTCCCGGCGCAGCCCGGCGTCGTCGAGCGCCATCCGCATCGCGTCCACGACCAGCGACAGCGGGCTTACTTCGGGGGTGCGGCGGGCGAACGCGCTGTTCCCGACGCCGACGATGGCGGTCTGGTCGCGGAGGTTGTACCTGTCGTCAATGGCCGCGGGCATTGGTTTCCTCCTGGCGGGGCTTGTCGTCCTGGCGGGACTTGAAGATGCGGAAGGTGGCGGTGGCGGTGGCGACCAGGTCGCCTTCCTCGGTACGGGCCTGCGACTCGGCGACCGCGATCGTGCCGCCGTTGTTGATCACGCGGGCCTCCGCGGTCAGCGTCTTGACGCCGGGCCGCAGGTAGCTGACCGTGACGTTGATGGTGGCCACTCCCGCGGCCCGCGGGTTGGCCAGCCGGACGGCGCGGGAAGCGGCCGCGTCCAGCAGCGTCGCGATGGCGCCGCCGTGCACGTGGTCCCGGCTGTTGCCGAGCTCGGGCCGGTAGGGCAGCCGGACGACGGCCGTGTCTTCGCGGAGGTCGACCGCCAGGCCGAGGAAATCGTAGAAGGGCCGGCCGGACGGGCTCACAGTGCTTCCAGCGCTTCGACGACGCGCCGGTCGACGTAGAGCCCCTCGGTGAGCCGCCGCTCGCGTTCGCGGCGTGCCCGTTCGCTGGGGACGCGGATCTCGTCGACGCCGGGCTGGCGCGGCGTCTGCTTGATCTCGGCGACCAGCCGGGACACCTGGCCCTCGAACTCCGCGCGCGGCAGCATCAGGCCCGGGTCGATGATGATGTGCAGGAAGCCGTAGTCCTGCAGCTGGCCGCGGGCGCTGGCGGAGCCGGTCAGCAGGGACAGCGCCTGGACGATGAGCGACAGGCCGAACCCCTTGTGCCCGCCGAAGGGCAGCACCGCCCCGTCCAGCGCCTTGGCCGCGTCCGTCGTCGGGTTGCCGTCGGCGTCCACCGCGGTGCCCTCGGGCAGCGGGGTGCCGAGCCGCGCGAACAGCTGCACTTCGCCCCACATCAGCGCGGACGTGCCCATGTCGAACACCAGCGGGCCGTCCGCGGTCGGCAGGCCGAAGGCGATCGGGTTGGTGCCGAGCGCGGGCGCGGCGCCGCCGAGCGGCGCCACCTTCGCCGGAGCGCCCGACACGTGGATGCCGATCAGCCCGGCGTTGGCGACCATCTCCAGGTAGTAGGCGTTGCGGCCGCTCAGGAACGTGTTGCAGGCGCCGGTGATGGCGAAGCCGTGTTCCTTCGCCTTCTTGATCCCCAGCTCAGCCGCCTTGTAGGAGGTGACGTAGCCGCAGTGGTTCCCGCCGTCGATCATCGCCGAGACCGGGGTCTCGTGCGTGATGGTGATCGGGGTGGGCGCGGGCCGCTGCGCCATCTCCCCCGCCACGGCGAGGATGCGCGGCAGGCTGGCGAACCGGTAGCCGCACAGGCCCGCGTCGATCAGGTGGTCGGTGACGAGTGCGGCGTCCTCTTCCAACATGCCGATCCGGCCGCAGGCGGACATCGCCAGCGCGCGTGCCTCGGCCACGCTCAGGTGAATCTGGTCCGGTGGGGCGCTGACGTCAGACGGGGCGGAACTGGACAAGGGTGACCTCCTCGGTGAGGGTTTCGTACGCGACCTGGACGGCCATGCCGGCGCGGACATCGCCGGGCGCGATGTCGAGCAGGTTCGTGGTGAGCCGCGGGCCTTCCGCCAGTTCCACCTGGGCGACGACGTAGGGCACGCGCGGCTTCAGCCAGGGGGCCCAGGGCTTGTGGTAAACGACGAAACTCGACACCGTGCCGAGGCCGCTCATCGGCGCCCAGCTGAAGTGGCTGGACAGGCAGTTGGGGCAGACCGGGCCGACGGGGTAGTACACCTTGCCGCAGCTGTCGCATTTGGGCAGCACGAGCTCGTGGCGCCGGGCGGCGTCCCAGTACGGCTGCTCTTCTGGGTGCATGACCGGCAAGTAGCGGCCGGTCGCGTCTTGCTGCACGGGCGTGGTCACGGCTGCCTCCCGAAGACGATGGAGTCGCCAAGGAAGCTGGCGAACTGGATGAACCGCGCGTCGGGCACCTGGCGCGCGCCGCATTCGCCACGCAGCTGACGGACGATCTCGACGAACAGGTTCCAGCCGACGACGTGCCCTTCGGACAGGAGGCCACCGGACGTGTTGACGGGCAGTTCGCCGCCGACGGCGATGCGGCCCTTCTTCACGAAGTCCCGCGCCTCCCCCGGGCCGCAGAACCCGAACCGCTCAAGGGCGTAGAGGATGACCGGGGAGAAGGCGTCGTAGACGGTGACCGAGTCCACGTCGGACTGGTCGATCCCGGCCTGCTGGTAGACGCGCAGGTTGTCCGGGTGATAGGTGAAGACGCTCTGCTGCGCGACGCCCAGGCCGACGTGCGCGAAGTTGTGGTACTCGGGCCCGGCGTGCACGCCCTGCATGCCCAGCAGCTGTACGCCGCCCTTGAGCGTGTCCCGCGCGCGGTCGGCGCTCATGATCAGCAGGCAGGCCCCGCCGTCGTTGTTCTGGCAGCAGTCGAGCCGCCGCAGCGGGTCGATGATCCAGGGCGACGCCTGGTGGTCGGCGACGGTGATGGGGTCGCGGCGCAGCGCGTTCGGGTTGAGGCTGGCGTTGTGCCGCAGTGACACCGCGATCTCCGCCAGGTCTTCGCTGCCGCCGCCGTACAGCTCGAAGTAGCGCCGCGCGGAGATCGCGACGCCGTAGGCGGGCGCGACCGCACCGTAGGCGGGGCTCTCGCCGTGGGGGCCGAGTCCCTGCCGCCACATCTCGATGTCGACGGGCTGGCCGAAGGCCCGGCCGCGGCGGCCGTGCACGATCGCGATGCAGTCGGCGAGCCCGTGATAGACGGCCATGGCGGCGTGCTGGATCATCGGCGCGAGGAACCGGCCGTGGCTCCAGCCCTGGTAGGCGTACCGCACGTTCAGGCCGACCGCTTCGAGGAACCGGTCGTAGTCGGTCCCGTACGCGAGGCACATCAGCCCGTCGACATCGGTCTTGGCCAGCCCAGCGTCGTCGAGTGCGAGCTTGAACGCCTCGACCGCGAGGGACAGGGACGTCCGGTCCGGGAATGATTTCAGCTCGGTCAGGCCGACCCCGGCGATCGCGACCTGGCCGCGCATCGGGTTCGCGTCAGCGGCCATCAGCGCTGCCTCCCTGTGGTTGTGCCAGGGCGCCTGCCTCGGCTAGCCGGCTGATATCGGGCGTATCGAATCCCAATTCGCTCGCCACCTCCTGTGTGTGCTGGCCAAGCCCGGGCGCGCCTGCGCGCAGCCGGGTTCGGGTTCGGGAAAAACGGGCCGGGAAGGCGGTTACCCGGACCGCGTCGTCGCCCTCGCCGGCCTCCTGGAAGAGGTTCAGCGCGGCGGGCTGCTCGTGTTCGAGGACTTGCCGGTGGTCCTGGTAGACGGCGGCGGCGCCGCCGTGCGCGCGGATGAGCGCGACGACTTCGGCCGCCGGATGCCTGGTGAACTCCTTCTCGTACTCGGGCCGCAGCTCGCGGGCCCGCGGGCCCAGGCCCGTGGTGAGCCGCCCGGTGGGGTCGTCGCCGAACCGCGGGTCGTCGATCAGCTCCCCCAGCCCGATCTCGGTGACGAAGTCGGTCCAGCCCGCCCGTCCCGTCTGCCCGACCGACCCGCCGAAGGCGAACGTCAGGTAGTTGTCCGCGGCCCGCCAGCCGTGCTCGGGCGGGTAGTTCGCGCCGCCCACGCGCGGGCCGGAGAAGCTGTCGGGATCGCTCTGGGCCGCCAGGTGGATGGACTTCATCGCGAGCAGCGTGCCGACGTGCGACAGGCTCGCCACCTGGCCACGGCGCTCCTGGCCCTCCTCCTGGTCTTGCTCGCGGCGCTGCCAGAGCAGCGTGGCGAGCACCGCGTGGGCGGCCATCACGCCGGTGCCGGTCGCGGCCACGTCGGCGCCGAGGCGCAACGGCGGCTCGCCGTAGCCGCCGAGGTAACGCGGGTACCCGGCGAACGCCTGGTTGACGAGCTCCGAGCCCGGGGCGTCGGTGAGCGGCCCGGTCCGGCCGAAGTCGCTCAGCTCGATCCAGATCAGCCCACTGCCGCCGGCCCTGGCTTCATCGCGCGGCCCGGTGAGACCGGCCGCCGCCAGGTCCGCCTCCGTCCAGTCGGTGATCACCACGGTGGCGGCCGCCACCGCGCGGGACAGCACGCGGGCCGCGGCGGGCAGGTCCTGGCCGAGCGCCACGCTGCGCTTGCCGCGGTTCAGCGCGACGAACGCGGCACTGTCCTCGCGGCCGGGGGCCTGCGGGGCCGCGCCGCGCAGGTAGTCCCCGCCGTCCTGCTCGTACTTGACCACGCTCGCGCCGAGGTCGGACAGGCGCAGCGCGGCGAGCGGGCCCGCCACGCCCGACGCGAGCTCGCAGATCGTGACGCCGTCGAGGATCATGCCAGCTCCTTCGGCGCGGCTGCGGTTTCCGGCGGCGCGATGCCAGTCACCTTCGACGTGATGGTGACTTGCCTCGGTGTGCTGCCTGTCTCTTTCAGCACCGCTTCGGTATCGCCGCCGGGCTCGGGCGGCGGGGTGACCTGACACGGTGTCTGGCTGAACTTCCACGGCAGCCCGCCGACCATCACCGGCCCCCAGCGGGTGTCGATCTCGGCGATCATCTCGTTCTGGATGACCTGGCCGTGGTGCCGGAACGTCTCCAGGTACTGGCCGAGCCCGGCCGCGACCCCCGCCCGGCGCAGCGCGCGCAGCCACCAGATCGCGGGCTTGGCCGCGAACGCCGGCTCAAGCACCTCGTCCAGCAGCTCCCGGTTCGCGACCCGGAGGCGGTTGGTCGCCAGTTCCGGCCGGTCAGCCAGTTCCGGCTGCCCGATCGCCGCGCACAGCGCCCGCCACCCGCGTTGGTCACGGACCGACACGAACACGTCGCGGTCCACTGTGGCGTACGCGCGGTCGGGTGCGAACGCGGGGTTCTGGCTGCCCATCGGGGCGGCGGCCTGGTCCGCGATCAGCATCTCGGCCACCCGGTTGTACTGGATCTCCAGCGCGGCTTCGAGCATCGACACGTCCACGTGCTGGCCTTCGCCGGTCTGCTCCCGGTCCAGCAAGGCGGCGAGGATCGCCTCGGTGGCCACGGTCGCCGTGGTCAGGTCCAGGTAGCCGGTGAACCGGAACGCCTCGGCCTCCGTCCCGCCGGACCCGTTGATCCGCGCGAAGCCGGAGAAGGCCTGCATGATGAAGTCCGCACAGCGTTCCCGTGCCAGCGGCCCGGTGCCGCCGAAGCCGCTGATCGAGCAGTACACGAGCCGCGGGTTGACCTTCCGTACGGCGTCGTAGCCCAGGCCCAGCCGGTCGATCGCGCCGACACGGAAGTTCTGCACCAGCACGTCGCAGCGTGCCGCGATATCCAGGGCCGCCTGCCGCCCGGCGGCGTCCTTCAGGTCCAGGATGGTGCCGCGCTTGTTGACGTTCATCGAGATGTAGTTGGTGCCCATACCGCGCTGCAGCGGCTGCACCCACCGGGTGCCGTCGCCGGCCGGCGGCTCGACCTTGATGACCTCGGCGCCGAGTTCGCCGAGCAGCGCCCCGGTCCACGGCCCGGCGGCCATGATGCTCAGGTCCAGGACACGCAGTCCCGCCAGGGGGCCGCTCATGACATCACTCCTTTCGTCGGCATGTGCGCCGTCGTCTCCGGTGCGGTCCGCCCCGCTTCCCGCGTCATCTCAAGCCGGTAGCGGACCAGCGCCGCGTACCGGTAGGCGCCGTGCGCGAACTTGCCGTAGGGCATGGTGAGGAAGAGCGCGGCGACGGTCCCCAGGTGAATGTCGAGCAGCACGCTCAGCGCCGCGGTACCGCGCAGCGACATCAGCAGCAGCCCGGTCACGCAGACGAGGCCGAGCAGGACCAGGAACGCCCGGTCGAGCCTGGTCATCGACGTCGACGCGGGCTCGGTGTCGCTCCGCGCCCTTAGCGCCAGCAGGCCGATGACGCCGACGATGATGGCGACCCCGCCGACGATGCCGAGCATGACCGGGACGGACAGGATCGGGTAGGGCGGCTTGGTGCCGAGGAAGTCCTGCCAGATGGCGGCGGCGACCGTCGCGGCGAAGTCGGTGAGGAAGCCGTAGGCGACCAGGCTGTGGTACACCACCCGGGCCATGGACGGGGTGTCGGACGGGTAGGCGCAGCCCTCGTTGTCGGCGCCGCGCAGGTAGCGCAGGGTCAGCGCGTCCGCGAGCGCGCCGAGCGTGATCCGGTTGGGCACCAGGTCACGGGGCCGGGGTCGGTTCCTGACCGCGAACCGGACCGTGCCGATCGCCAGCGCGACGACGACGAACACCGCCAGCGCGAGCGCCGGGATGAGCATGGCCAGCCACGGGATCACCGCGTAGAACGCGCCGGGCCCGGTATGACTCTGGCCCAGGCGGCCGAAGCCCCCCGCCGCCCCCGCGATCAGGATGAACAGCGCGCCGAGTCCGGCGGCCAGGGCGACGGTTCCCCTGGTGCCCAGCCGGCCGATCCGCCGGAAGACCCCCGGCCAGCTGTACTCCTGGTAGGTCTCGCGCCTGGCCTCGGCCAGCAGCTCCGGCAGGTTGAGCGCGAACTCGTGCGGCGGCGCGTACTGGCAGGCGTAGAAGCACTCGTGGCAGTCATGGCACAGGTTCGCCAGGTAGATCACGTCGTCGCCGTCGAACGACCGCCGCAGCTCGAGCGCCGGGAACACCGCGCAGTACTCTTCGCAGTACCGGCAGGCGTTGCAGATGGCGAACTGCCGTTGCGCCTCGCCGACGAGTTCAGGACTGAGCACGGGACGCCGCTTCCTTTCCGGCGATCCGCCCGAAGACGGCGCCGATCGTGAGGCCGAAACCGGCCAGGTAACCCTGCGAGAGGATGTTGCCGGCCATCAGCTCGCCGGCGGCGAACAGGCGGGAGAACGGCTCCCCGTTGTCGTCGCGGACGATCTGGGCCCGCTCGGTGACCTCGACGCCCAGGTACGTGAACGTGATGCCGGGCCGGAGCGGGTAGGCCAGGTAAGGCGGTGTGTCCAGTGCCCGCGCCCAGTTCGTCTTCGGCGGCTCAAGGCCGCTGGTGGACAGCCCGTCCAGCCGCGACGGGTCGAAGGTTCCGGTGCCGGGCACCGACTGATTGAAGCTGTCAACCGTCTTCCGCAGCCTTTCCGGTGACAGCCCGAGCTGGTCGGCGAGGCCCTCTAGCGTCGGCGCTGAGTAGGCCGGATACACCGACGGCATGAACAGGCCGTCGGACTTGCTGTCGAAGATCGAGTACGCGACCTGGTCCGGCTGCTCGCCGATCATCCCGCCCCAGATCGCGTAGCGCTTGGGCCACAGTTCCTCGCCCTCGTCGTAGAACCGCTCCGCCTCGTTGTTCACCACGACGCCGAACGGCACCGAGTCCAGCCGGGTGACGATCCCGCCGTCGAACGCGGGCGCCCGCGCGTCGACCGCGGTCCCGTGAAAGTTCGCGGGATTGCCGGCCGGACGGCAGCCCAGGTCGAGCAGCCGCCGCAAGATCAGCCCGTCGTTGTACGGCGTGCCGCGGACGATGTAGTTCAGCGCGCCTTCGCCCCGGTACTGGCTGAGCCACTTCAGGTTGGCCTCGAAGCCGCCCGCGCTGAAGACCACGGCGCGGGCGGTGACGGTGCCGTGCCCCGTGTTGTTTTTCGTGCCAGTGGCGGTGCGCAGCCGGATGGCCGACCCGCCGCCGGCGTCGATCTCGTCCACCGCGGTCTCGTAGCGGAAGGCGACGCCCATGGCCTCGGCCGTCCGGTACAGCGAGTTCAGCATCGCCCGGCCGCCGCCGAGCATGAACCGGTTGGTGCGGGACAGGTGCAGGGTGCCGTGCAACGAGTGCTGCCAGCGCACGCCGCGCTGCTCCATCCAGCTGGGCAGGGATTCCGACTCCCGGGCCGTGAGCTCACTGAGCACGGGATCCCCGCCGCCGTGCGTGACCCGCCGCAGGTCCTCGAGCAGCTCGGCCGCGGAATAACTCCCCGTGACGTATTGATCGGGGCCGGAGTGGACATGCCTAATGTCGCGGGTGTGCCGGGAGTTGCCACCGCGCATGTGCCGCGGTGCCCGCTCCAGCACAGTGACGGTGGCGCCCGCCTCACGTGCGGCGATGGCGGCGCAGATGCCCGCGTTGCCGCAGCCCACGACCACGACGTCAGCAGCCTCGTCCAAAGCTCTCCTCGGTACGCATACGACTGAATATCGCTGTATACATTGGAATATTGTTCGGCCCGCCGGAATGTGTCAAGAGCGTTCACGAGACTACTTTCCCGGCATTTCCGACTACAGCTGGTACATCTGGGCCCGTCCGCACCGCTGGTCACCCGCCGCGGGGGTACTGCCGGGACCAGGCACAACGCGACCTCCCGCGACGGCGGGGGACCTGGTTGTATCGGTGTCGTGGAATTGGATGCCAGGACCAGTCAGCAAGGAGACAGCACACCATGAACATCGAGCCGAGGCAACCCACGCGAAAGGGGCCCGCGGAGAGGTTCGCTGGCGACGTTTACATCGACGCGATCCACGTCCGCAAGGCCGACCCGTCTCGCATGGCCTGCAGTCGCGTCCGCTTCGCACCGGGCGCCCGCACCGCATGGCACTCCCATGCCGTAGGCCAGACCCTCTACGTCATGGAGGGCATCGCCCTGGTAGGCACCCGCGACGGGAAGGTCGTCGCGGCACGGCCCGGCCAGGTGATCTACACCCCGCCAGGCGAGGAGCACTGGCACGGCGCGGCCCCGGACGCCTTCATGGCCCACATCGCCCTGTATGAGGGCAACGCCGACGGCGATGGGGCCACCTGGCTGGAACACGTCACCGACGAGCAGTACAAGACCGCCGCTGTTCAAGCATGATCCCTGGGGCCCGACGCTCGCCTGGTTCATGCGTCAAAGGTGTCCGAGCCCAGAGGGGTCGGCGACGTGAGATACCGTCGCCGACGGCAGCGGTCGCGGTGCCGGATTTCACGTAGGCGCAATCAAGGAGCATGAATCGAATTCCCGTACGACCTGCTGTTACGCTGAGGGCATGCCCGCGGACGTGCCTCCAGGCTGGCCCGCCGAAGTCCAGCCACCTGGGAGCGAGGACTTCGCCGCCAGCGCCATCGCCTGGCTGTTCAACGTCGTCCCGCCCGGGTACCGCGACAGTGATATCTACGCCCGGTGGCCCGCCGCCCTCGCCGCCCTCGCCCGCCACCACTCGCAGGCGTCCGTCACCGGCGCCCGCCAGGGCTACCGCGTCGTCCGCACCGAGCTCGGCGGGGAGATCCCGCCGCACGCGATCGACAGCGTCCTGTCCGCCTACCGGATCGAGGGCAAGCGGCTCGCCGCTACCGCCCGCGCCGTCGAACTCGTCGAGCACGCCCTGCGCCGCGCCCTCCGCGAGGCCGGCCCCGGGCCCCGCGTCTTAACCCGGCCCGTGGCGAATCGCCCGGCCCCGTCATTAGCGCCGGCGAATTAGCGTGAATTGATTAGGGCAAAGTCATTAGCCGAAAGGCCGTATCGGAAGTTATTGACAATGAGCCAGCGACGTGAATGTGGCAAATACCGCTGTAGCGTCGTCGTGTTGTTTACCCGTCGGCGGCTGCTCTTCCTCCAACGCCCGCACCGCCGTGATTAGGCGTCGCGGGCCCGCGTCCCGCAGCAAGCCGAGCAGTGCTTCCCACGGGCGCCCGAAGCACTCCGCGAACCGCGACGCCCCGTCCGTGAGCACGGCCAGCTCACTGTCCGAACCGATGTCCGCGGCGCCGCGCACGGCATGGTACGCGGCCTCCGGCACCGTGGACGCGACCCAGAATCCGCCGTCCCGGTTGCGCGTCTCGCGGACCAGGTCCAGCGTGTAGGGCCGTCCGCCCGGCAAATGATCAAGCGCGTCGTCGCGGACCACCCGCGCCCCCGCACCCGGCTGCCACAGCACCAGCGGCGAGTCGGCGAGCACCAGGTACTCCAGCCGCGTCCCGGTGACCCGGCACAGCGACACCGTGGTCGACGGGCTGTCCGGATTGGCGAGATCGCAGGTAGAGCCGTGCATCGCGCGGACGTCCGCGATGGCCGCGGCGAGCAGGTCGGCCAGCGGCGTGCCGGGCCGCGACATCGTGCCCAGCGGCATGCGCGCCGCCACTGCCGACGCGAACCGGCGCACCAGCCACCGCACATCATGGACGCAGCCGCTGTCGACGCCGTCCGGCGCGGTGGCCCCGTCGAACACCGCGATCCAGTCCGGCCCGCAGACGACATAATCCTCGTTCGGCCGGTCCGGGGACCCGGCCTCGGTCACGTAGCTGACTTCCATCGGCGGTAACGATAGCCCCTTGCCCAGCGGCGATCCCCGCGGGTTCCGACCGGGGTTCGGCGGCTATACGCACATTTTCCGGGACGTTAATATTTTGCCCGATATGCCGGTCATAATATGTGACTTCGCCCACATTGTCGTGACGGAATTTGGCAGGTTTCCGTGAATGCGCCGCATGCGCCCCGGACTGATGAGAAGCTTTATAGACCGTACCAGGGGGGTCATGATGCGGACACTGCTCATCGATAATCACGATTCGTATACCTACAACCTTTTCCAGCTCATCACCCAGGTAAATGGCATCGAGCCCGTCGTCATGGTCAATGACGACCCGGAACTGCTCAGGTGCGATCCGGACGAGTTCGGCGGCGTGGTCATCTCACCAGGACCCGGCCGGCCGCAGCGTCCCGGAGACATCGGCTACGTCGGAGAATTCCTCCAGCAGACCGACATCCCGGTCCTGGGCGTATGCCTCGGACACCAGCTCATCGCCTACGAGGCCGGGGCGGCCGTCGAGCCTGCGCCCAGGCCACGGCACGGCTACCTGTCCACTGTGCGTCACAACGGCGACCTCCTCTTCGCCGGAATCCCGCGGGAATTCACCGCGGTGCGCTACCACTCGCTGCATGTCCGGGTCCCCCTCCCCGGCACGCTGATCCCGACCGCGTGGGCCGAGGACGGTGTCCTCATGGCCCTGCGGCACGCTTCCCTGCCCCGCTGGGGCGTCCAGTTCCACCCCGAGTCGGTCGCGACCGAGTTCGGCAGGCTCCTGCTCACGAATTTCGCCCAGCTGGCGCGCCGCGAGCGCTGGTCACCGGTGACCCGGCGGCCGCCCGCTCCGCCGCCCCGGCCGGCGCCAATATCCGAAACGAACGCAGCCCCGGCTCCGCCGGCCGCATCGCTGTCGATGCTCAGCCGCCCGGTGGCGACGCGGGCCGGGACCGAGGCCATCTTCCGGCGGCTATTCGCCGATTCCCCGGAGTGCTTCTGGCTGGACAGCAGCCTGCTGCAGCCGGGCCTGTCTCGCTTCTCCTTCCTCGGCGACACGTCGGGGCCGCTCGGCGAGACGCTCACCTACCGGGTCGGCGACGAGAGTGTCACCGTCACCGACGCGGCCGGGACGCGGTCCGAGCCTGGCAGCGCCTTCGACGTCCTCGGACAGCGGCTGCGCGAGCGGCGGATCGACGGCGATGACACACTGCCGTTCGGGTTCACGGGCGGGTACGTCGGCTACTTCGGGTACGAGATGAAGGCCGACTGCGGCGCGGACGCGGTACACGCCGCCCGCACACCGGATGCCCTGTGGATCTTCGCCAGCCGGCTTGTCGCCGTGGACCACGAGACGGGCGTCACCTACCTGATCGCCATCCACGACGGCGGCGACGCGGCGCTCGCGGACGCGCGCCGCTGGCTCGATGAGACGGCCAGGGTCCTGGCGACGCTGCGGCCGCTCCCGGCTGCCGCGGAGCGTCCGGACGCGCAGCGCCGGGCGGCGGCACGCCCGCCCGGCGCGCGCCCCGGCACGCCGCCCGCCAGCAAGCACGCCGCCCCGCCCTACCTCGCCGACTTCCTCGTCCGCGACCCCCACGGGTACCAGCGGGACGTCGAGGAGTGCCAGCGCCAGCTCGCGCTCGGGGAGAGCTACGAGATCTGCCTGACCACGCGGCTGCACCTGCCGTTCGACGAGGACGACATCGACTTCTACCTGCGCCTGCGCCAGGCCAACCCGGCGCCGTATTCGGCGCTGCTGCGGGCGGCGGGCATCACGGTGTTCAGCTCGTCGCCGGAACGGTTCCTGCGGGTCGACGACACCGGCGGGACCCGGGTGGCGCAGAGCAAGCCGATCAAGGGCACGGCGCCCCGGCACGAGGACCCGGCGCAGGACGCCCGCGTCGCGACCGAACTGGCACGCGACCCGAAGAACCGGGCCGAGAACCTCATGATCGTGGACCTGGTCCGCAACGACCTCGGCCAGGTCTGCCAGCCCGGCAGCGTCAAGGTCACGAAGTACATGGCCGTCGAGTCCTACGCCACCGCCCATCAGCTCGTCTCCACGATCACCGGGAAGCTGAACGACGACGTCAGCGCCGTCGACTGCGTGCGGCACTGCTTTCCCGGCGGTTCGATGACCGGCGCGCCGAAGCGCCGCACCATGCAGATCATCGACCGGCTGGAAACCGAGGCGCGTGGCGTCTACTCCGGCGCGCTCGGCTACTTCGGCCTGGCGGGCGGGGCCGACCTGTCCATCGTCATCCGGACGGCCATCCGGCAGGACGGCACGCTGACCGTCGGCGCCGGCGGCGCGATCGTCCTTGACTCCGATCCGGCCGGAGAGTACGAGGAAATGATGCTCAAGGCTTCCGCTCCGCTCCGCGCATACGCCCCGAAGGAGATGCTCCTCTCGGAAGGGTTCAAGATCCCGGACGAACCGGTCGGGGACGTGAGCCCTTCCATAGTGGACTCCTGGCTCGTGGACGATGGAAAGGTTCTCGCGTTCGACGCGCACGTGCGGCGGTTCACGACCGCCTGCCGTGACTTCTTCGGGATCGGAGAGGAGCGGGTCGAGGACTTCATGCGGGCCGCCGCTTCCCGGGTGCCCGCCCGCGGCCGCTGGTTCCCGCGCGCCGAGGTCGCCGTGCGCGGCGGGACGCCGGGCCTCCAGTTCCGTATCCGCCCCGCACCGCCACGCGCCGAGACGGTACGACTGTGGATCGCCGCCCACCCGGACGGCCGGAAGCACCCGGACGTCAAGGGACCGGACCTGGGCTGGCTGGCGGCCCAGCGGCAGGCAGCGGTCGCGGCCGGAGGGGACGAGGCCGTCCTGGTCTCTCCCGACGGGCACGTGCTCGAGGGGGCGACGACGAGCATCCTCTGGTGGCGCGGTGACACCCTGTGCGCGCCGCCCGAGGACGGTCGGATCCTTCCCGGGACCACCCGGGCGGTCCTGCTCGACGCGGCGCGCTCCTGCGGCGTGCGGGTCATCACCGAGAAGGCGACACCCGCGGCGCTCGACGGACTCGAAGTCTGGGCCGTCAACGCGCTGCACGGCATCCGCCCGGTCACTGCCTGGGTAAACTCCGCCGTGAGCCCGGGGCGGGCGACGCGCGCGACGCGGTGGCGGGTCTATCTAGACGACCTGGCCGCCGAAGTTGCCCCCCTTCTCGTGCATAGCCCGATAATGTAGGTAACGCGTCGTAAACGTCGCAATACGTGAGCGGAGCGCGGTAATGGCATTGCGGAACGCCACCCGGCGACCAGGCGCGGACGCGGTGCGGCCCCTGATCGCCGCCCACCGCGCCGTCTTCCCTGGCGCCAGAACAGACCTGCTGGTGCGCGCCTACGAGGTGGCTGACCACTACCACCAAGGCCAGATGCGCAAGTCCGGCGCGCCGTACATCACGCATCCCCTCGCGGTGGCCATCCTGCTCGCCGAGATCGGGATGGACACCACGACGCTGGCCGCCGCGCTCCTGCACGACACCGTCGAGGACACGGACCTGCCGATCGGGCAGGTGAAAGCGGAGTTCGGCCCGGAGGTGGCGATCCTGGTGGAGGGGGTCACCAAGCTGGACGGCGCCAAGTGGGGTGACCACGCCGAGGCGGAGACCTTCCGCAAGATGATCGTGGCCGCGTCAATCGACCTGCGGGTCCTGGTGATCAAGCTCGCCGATCGTGTCCACAACATGCGTACCCTCAGGCACCATCCCAGGAAGGAGAAGCGCGAGCGAATCGCCCGCGCGACCCTGGAGCTGCTGATCCCGTTCGCCGAACGGCTCGGCCTGTACGTCTTCCTCCGCGAGATGGAAGACCTGACCTTCTCCGTCCTGGAACCGGACGCTCACGAGAAGGTGCGGGCACGGGTAAAGGAATCGGCCGCCGACCGCGCGCCCTACATCGACGATCTGCTGCCCCGGATGCGCGCCGAACTCGCCGACGCCGGGCTGAAGGCCCAGGTCGAGGCCCGTGACCGGCACCTGTACTCGGTCTACCGCGACCTGCCGGACGGCCCGCTGAAGCCGCGGAACGCGACCCGGATCGTAGCCGTGGTCGAGGGGACCGAGGCCGACTGCTACGTCGCCCTCGGCGCGCTGCACGCACGCTGGCGCCCGCTGACGCCCCGGTTCCGTGACTACATCGCCTTGCCGAAGAACAATATGTACCGGTCCCTGCACACCTCGCTGCTCACCGGCGACGGCGAGACCATCGACGTGATTATCCGGAACCCGGCCATGGACCGGGTGGCCACCCTGGGCGTCGCCGCGCAGATCAGGGAGGCCGCGGGCCGTGGCGGACATGTCACCGCGGATGTGGCGCGCCGCGCCGACCTGGAGTGGCTGGAGCGCCTGCTGGCGTGGCAGCCGCTGGCGGGGTCGAAGGACTTCCTCGACGGCATGCGCACGGACCTGCGGACCGACGGCATCGTGGTGTTCACCCGGGACGGCACGCCCGTGGCGCTCCCCCGCGGCGCCACCGCGATCGACTTCGCCTACGCGGCCGATCCGGAGACCGCCGCAGCCGCCGTCGGCATGCTGGTCAACGGCATGCGCAAGTCCATGGAGAACAGGGTCGTGCACGGCCAGGTCGTGGAGCTGGTCACCGGGCCCGCGCTCTACCCGCCCGACTCATGGCTCGAGGTGGCCCGCACCGGCCAGGCGAAGGTGCACATCCAGCAGGCCCTCGTCCGGCGTGATGCCGAGAACGCATCCGCCCAGGGCCGCGCGATGCTGGTCCGCGCACTCACCGATCGCGGCGCCGACCTGCTCGACCTGGAAGGCGACGGCACCGCGTTCAGCGTCTGCCGCCGCCTTGGATACGCCGACCTGGACGAGCTCTACCAGGCGGTCATGACCGGGGACGTCACGATGGACGCCCTGCTCAGCGACCTGCTGCCCGCGCACTGCCCGACTACGGCGGCCCCGACTACGGCGGCCCCGACCGCGTTGGCTGGGCCCGACGTTCCCGGCTGACTAGCCCGCCGCGGCGGCCAGCTCTTCCTCGGACAAGCGGGTCAGGTACTCCACCAGGGTAATCAGTACCCGCTTTGATGACTCGCGCTCGCGGGCGTCGCAGTCCACCATTGGGATGTCGTCTGGCAGGGCGAGCGCCTCGCGCACCCGCTCCAGCGTCGGGTTCAGGCTCTCGAACCGGTTGACGGCCACGACGAACGGCATCTTGTGATACTCGAGCCGGTCGATCGCGTACCAGGAGTCCTTGAGGCGCCTGGTGTCCACGAGCACCACGGCACCCAGGCTGCCGGCGAACAGCTGGTCCCACAGGTACCAGAACCGCTCCTGCCCGGGCGCGCCGAACAGGTACAGGACATTGTGCTCGTCCAGTGAGATACGGCCGAAGTCGAACGCGACCGTGGTCGTGAACTTGTCTCGGACCACGCTGTCGTCATCGACGCCGCGGCCGGCCTCGGTCATGATCTCTTCGGTGCTCAGCGGCCTGATCTCGCTGACCGAACCCACCATGGTCGTCTTGCCGACGCCGAACCCGCCGACGACAACGATCTTCAGCCCTTGACTGGCTGTCTTCCGCAGCGGAGCGCGGCCCTCCACCTGCTCAAAGTCTCTGGAGGCCAAGTAGCACCTGTTTCAGCATCTCTGGGTCTGGTAGTTGCATCCGGACCGGACGGGCACCGCGCTCTGTCCGCCTCCGCCGGGTGACGGGATGGCGAACGGTAACGCTGCCCTCGTCCAGCAAGTCGAGCAGCAGCACCTTGATCACGCTGACCGGCAGCTCTAGCTCCGCCGCGAGTTCCACGACCGACGTTGGATGACGGCAGATGCGGAGGATCTTGACGTGCTCTGACTGCATACCGGCTGACGGCGGCTGCTCCCTGACGATCAGCGACACCAAGTCAAACGGGCTGTCGTCGCCAAGCGTACGGCCCTTGGTGACCGTGTAGAGACGGTCCGGCGTCTCACGGTCGACCGCCCTAGGGGCCATCAAACACTGGCCTCGTGCTGCCTCGGCGGAGCCGTCAGATAACCGCCGATCTGCTCCACGAGCTCGTTCATGCTGTGGCCCACGAGACCCACGTCCGCGTCTTCCTCGGCGACGACGGCCAGATGCGCGCCCTCGCCGGCCGGGACGATGAGCAGGACGCCGCCGGGAAACTCCACCATGGACTGCCCGGAGCCCAGGGCGGCGCCGAATTCGGCCGAAGCGCTGAGCGTCAGGCTCTGGATCCCGGAGGCGATTGCGGAGAGCTGGTCTGCCCGGTCCACGTCGAGCTCGTCGGTGAAGCAGAGCTTGAGCCCGTCCTTCGAGAGCACGAGCACGTGCCGGATGCCCGGAGTGCGCTCCTTGAGGTTCTCCAGCAGCCAGTCCAGGTCGTGCTCGTCGGTGGCAATGGAGTCTGTGCTGGTCATGCCCGATTCCATTCGTCTCAATGTTCGGTTGCAGGGTTGCCCGAAGTGTCCCCGGCAGCGTTGCCTGATGTGTCCCCGCCGGAGGACTGGCTCGACTGGCGGAACGCCGCGAACCTGGATCCGGCTTCGCTGGCCGTCCGCGCGCGCGGCACCTCGTCCGCCTCGAGCGTGCCGCGGGTGGCGGCCGCCAGGGTACGTCCGCGCGGCCGGACCGGAAGATCGTCGAAGGCGGCGGCGTCATCGTCACTGTCGTCGCCAGCCGCCGGCACCACGGCCGACGACGCGGGGACGGCGGGCACGGCGGCACGCTCGCCGAGCTCGCCGAACGGCGCGCCGGCGACCCCGCGGGGCTGGGTGATCAGCGCCGTCGGGATCACCAGCACGACCCCGGTGCCGCCACGGGACGAGGGCCGGAAGCTGACACTGAGCCCGTACCGGGCGGCGACCCGGCCGACGACCGCGAGCCCGAGGCGCGTGCCGGGCAGCGTAGACAGGTCGAACGCGTTGGACACCAGTCCCTCGGCCCGGGCCCGCTCACGCCGACGCATGCCGAGGCCGCTGTCGTCGATCGTGACGACGATGCCGACGTCTTCGGTTTCCACGTACACGTGGACCTCGGAACCGTGGGCGGAGAAGGCCGTCGCGTTGTCCATCAGCTCGGCGAGGGCGTGCATCACGCCCTCGGCGGCGTACCCGACGACCGCGGCGTCGGTGGTCAGGTGCAGCTGGATCCGCTGGTAGGCGTCGATTCGTCCCATGGCACCGCGCAGGATGCTCTCCATCGGGATCGGCTTCGTCCACCGCCGTCCGCTGCGGCCGCCGGCGAGCAGCGCGACGCTGTCGGCCAGCCGCCCCATCTGGGAGACCCGGTGGTCGAGGTCCATCAGGTCGGCGAAGACCTTGTCATCGCCGTACCGCTGCTCCATCTCCCGCAGTTCCGAGAGCATCCGGGTGGTCTGTGCCTGAATACGGGCGGCGGCGTTCGCGCAGGCCGCCATCGTGGACGCGCCGCGGCGCTCGGCCGCCGCGATCTCGGTCATCACGATGTCCAGCAGGGCGTTCAGCGGCTGGGACGAGGACCGGCCGGCCTCGGCCAGCGCCGTGTCCGCCTCCTCGCCCTCGCGCATCCGGCTGATCGCCTCGGGCACGGTCTCATCGGCCAGCCGGGCGGCCTCGGTCTCCAGCGTCACGCGGTCCGCGATGGCGATCGCCGTGTCGTTCCTGGCGTTCACGGCCTCCTGGCGCGCGCCGTCCGCTTCGTTCCTGGCGCCTTCGACGGCCCGCCGCGCGCTGTCCGCGTCCAGGCGGGCGTTCGCCGCCTCGCGCTCCATCCTCGCCGCCTCCCGGTTGGCGAGGATGGCGCGGGCGCTGTCGAGACGGGCCGCCCCGGCGAAGTAGAACGCCGCCGTCACGGCGATGATGATCACGACCGCCGCGACCGCACCACCGCCGGCCACCAGGGCCGTCGACGACCCCGACGCGGCCGACACCGCGCCGGCTAGGCCGCCTCCGGTTATCACGATCGCGGCGACGCAGGCGACCAGCGCACGCCGCGCGGGCCCGCCCTCGCGCGGCCTGATGTTCCTGGGATCGGGAGCGCTTCTGGAGTCAGGGGTCAGGGACACGGGCCACTCCAGCGGGTTGAAGAAAGCTCTTTCGCCACCAATGCATCCTTCCGCCAGTGAAGTACAGGAAGGATCACAAGCTAGATCAGATGTCGAAAGCGTATCCAATACCGGTCGGCCGCGCGACAAGAACGGCTGCAATTGCAGCACGCTGCACTGATATCCGGCGTAATTGCACCTGTTCGTGCATCCATGATTGCATATGCACGAACGCTAGGCGGCCGACATCGCGTCATCCGTCGATACTTGCGGCGAGTGCACGGGTTTGGAGCTATCGTTCATCTCGTTGAGCCATGCGTAGACCACAAACTGCACGAGGATCGGCCATGCGAGTTCCGCCCTCCCACCGAGACGCCGCGCAATTGCACGGGCAGGAATTCGCCATCGACCCCGCCGCCGCCTACCTGGCAATACGGCGTCGTCACGGGCCCGTGGCGCCAGTTCTGCTGGACGGGGATATCCCGGCCTGGCTCGTCCTGGCCTACCGTGAGGTCCACCAGGTAACCAGCAACCCGCAGCTCTTCGGGCGGGACAGCAGACGGTGGAACATGCGGGACCAGATTCCGCCCGGCTGGCCGCTGCTGCCTTTCGTCACCTGGGACCCGACAGTGGTGTACGCGGAAGGCGAGGAGCACCAGCGGCGGGCCGGCGGCATCGGCGACGCGCTCGACTCGGTCGACCAAGCCGAACTCGCCCGCATCTGCCAGCGGACCGCCGACCAGCTCATCGACATCTTTATCCGGGACGGTAAGGCCGACCTCATCGCCCAGTACGCGCGTCAGCTGCCGATCCGGGTCATGGGACGGCCCTACGGCCTGCGCGAGGACGAGATCCCCGGCATCGCGGCCGATCTCCTGACGGCCGACGCGCAGGGCGCCGATCCGCGAAGCGCCGGCACCCGGAGCACCGACCCGCGGGGCCCGGGGGCCCGGGAGGCGTACGAGCGCACTGTCGGGCGCATGAACCAGCTGGTCAGCGACCTCCGGGGACAGCCGGGCATCGGACTCGCCTCGCAGCTGGTCAATCACCCGTCGGCGGGCAGCAACGAAGAGCTCGCGATGGACATGTACACGGTGCTGGTCAACGCCCAGCAGCCGACCGCCGACTGGATCGGCAACACCCTGCGGCTCATGCTCACCGACGACCACTTCTCCCTGCTGCTGCAGGGCGGCCGGTCCAGCGCCGACTACGCGCTCACCGAGGTCCTCTGGAAAGACCCGCCCGTGCAGAACGTGCTCGGCCGCTGGGCGGTGCGGGACTGCGAGCTCGGCGGACGACGCATCCGCGAGGGCGACCTGGTGATACTCGGCCTCGCCGCGGCCAACGCCGACCCGCAGGTGCGCCCGGACTCGTTCAGCGAGGCCGGCGCGAACCGCGCCCACATGTCGTTCGCGCACGGCGAGCACTCCTGCCCGGAGGCCGCGACCGAAATGGCCGAGATCATCGCTCGCACCGCCGTCGAGGTGTTCCTCGACCGGATGCCGGACGCCGAACTCGCGGTGGCTCCCGAAGCCCTGCATTGGCGCCAGCCCGAGGCGGTGCGCGGGCTGGCGTCCCTTCCAGTCACGTTCACGCCCGCCACCGCGGCCAAAGACCGCTGAGCACAGGAGACCAAGCGATGACGCCATTCATGCTCGCCGTCCGCGAGGTTCTCGACGGCCAGGCCACCGCGCTGCGCCCGTCCGTCACCGGCAGCGCGCCGGTGTCCGCGTCCGCCGCGGCGGACGCCCAGGTGGCGATCCGCTCGCTGGCCGAGCAGCTTGTCTGCGAGGCAAACGCGGTACTGCGCGACGCGGATGACGCCACCTCCGTGATCACGCTCGACGATGAGTGCGGACCCGATGCGCTGGTCTTCACCCTGGGCTACCGGAACCGCAGTGCCCAGGTCCGCACCGACTTCAGGGGACGCGACGCACAGGCGAGCCTGATCATCCCCGGCGTCACCAGCCCACCGCGCAAACTTGTCAGCGAGGCCGAAGTCGGCGCGCTCGTCCTCAGCCTCATCGCCGACTCCTAAGCCAATCCGCCCGACTCACAAGCCCCCGCTCCTAGGCAAATCAGGAAGGCCGATCGTGCAATACGAGGTGCGCTATCAGGTCATAGAACCCAAGCGCCATACCTACCAGAACGTCATCGACCGGTTCGGCGACCAGCCCGCGAGCCGGTACCTGGAGGCGACCCTGGACGTCGAGCCCAGGGAGAACTTCCACTACCGGCCCACGTGGGCCCAGGGCCGCGAGCTGTATGACCCCCGCTACACCAGGCTCCGGCTTACCGACCCCTATGAGTTCACCGACCCCCGGCAGCTTTACTACACGCCCTACGTGACGAACCGGTCGGCGTTCCACGAGGAGTTCGGGAAGACCCTGGCCTACCTGGAGCAGCGTGACCTGCTGGCGCGGCTCCCCGCGGGCTGGCGGCAGCTGCTGGAGACGGTCGTCGTGCCGCTGCGCCACTACGAGTCGGGCGCGCAGCTGGTCAGCGTGGCCGGGGCACGGTTCGCGTACGGCACCACCGTCGAGCAGTGCTGCACGTTCGCGGCCTTCGACCGGATCGGCAACGCCCAGCTGCTGTCCCGCGTCGGCATCGCCGTCGGCGGCGGCACCGCGAACTCGCTCGCGATCGCCAAGCAGGCATGGCTGGAGGAGCCTTACCTGCAGCCCTTGCGCCGTTACACCGAACGAGCGATGGTGACCGGTGACTGGGCCGAGGCCCTGGTCGCCGTGGACATAGCCGACACCCTGCTCTACCCGCTGCTGTACCGGCGGCTGGACGAGCGGGCGCTGCTGTCCGGGGCGCACGCCTACAGCCTGGTCGCCCAGCACCTGGCTACCTGGTTCGACGACCAGCGCAAGTGGCTTGACGCGCTGTACACCGCGTGGCGGACGGACCCCGAGCTCGCCGACGTCAACCACAGGGAACTGAACGGCATCGATGCCCGCTGGCGCCCGCAGGCCGAAGAGGCCGTGGCCGCCATCGCCGGGGCGATCACCGAACTCACCGGAGGAGAGACCGCGTGAGCGGGACAGAGCGGCAGGTCGGCATCGACCTGCAGGAATCAGAGGAGACCCGGGCTTTGGTCGAGGCGATCAGGGCGGACAACCCGGAGCTGACCATCCGGCGCCTGCCCGGCCTGGTAAAGGTCCAGGCCGCCGGAGAGATCGTCATCAACCGCGAGACGGTGGAGAAGAAGCTCGGCAGGCCATGGGAGACCGGCGAGTTCCAGCTCGCGCTCGTCTCCTACGCGGGCAACTTCTCCGAATGGGACGACGACCAGATCATCGTGAAGTGGGAGCACTGACATGCCACGCAAGCTGCCGCTCAAGGAGCGCTACGCACTGCTCACCCGTGACCTGGACTGGGAGCCCAGCTACGTCAGCAAGTCCGACCTGTTCCCGTACACCTCCTACGAGGGCATCAAGGTCCACGACTGGGACGGCTGGACCGACCCGTTCCGGCTGACCGTGGACGCGTACTACAGGTACCAGGCGGAGAAGGACAAGCGGCTGTACGCGGTGCTGGACGGCTTCTCGCAGGGCCAGGGCCACCTGGGCCTGTCCGACGCCAGCTACCTGAACGCGATCAAGCTGTTCATCCAGGGCGTCACCCCGCTGGAGTACGCGGCGCACCGGCACTTCGCGTTCCTGGCCCGCTACCTGGAGGGGCCCGCGCCCAGGTTCGCGGCGATGTGCCAGTCGATCGACGAGCTGCGGCACGCGCAGACGCAGATCCACACGATCAGCAACTACAACAAGTTCTACGGCGGGTTCCACTCCTGGTCGAAGATGCACGACCGGGTCTGGTACCTGTCGGTGCCCAAGTCCATGTTCGACGACGCCATGAGCGCCGGGCCGTTCGAGTTCCTGATCTCGATCTCCTTCAGCTTCGAGTACCTGCTGACGAACCTGCTGTTCGTCCCGTTCATGTCCGGCGCCAGCTTCAACGGCGACCTGCCCACGATGTCGTTCGGGTTCTCCGCCCAGTCCGACGAGTCCCGGCACATGACCCTGGGCCTAGAGGCGATCAAGTTCCTGCTGGAGCAGGACGAGGGCAACGTGCCGATCATCCAGGGCTGGATCGACAAGTGGTTCTGGCGCTCCTACCGGCTGTCCGCCCTGGTCGCCGGGATGATGGACTACATGCTGCCCAAGCCGGTGATGAGCTGGAAGGAGGCTTTCGAGCTCTACTTCGAGGAACAGATGCTGAACGGCCTGTTCCCCGACCTGGACTTCTACGGCATCCGGCCGCCGCGCCACGTCCAGCTGGCGATCACCGAGAAGGACAAGCTGAGCCACGAGGTCTACAAGATCCTGCACAACTTCTCCTTCGCCGCCGCGTTCACCACCCAGACGCCCAGCCCGGAGCACATGGACTGGCTGTCCGCGCAGTACCCGGACACGTTCGACCGGTACTACCGGCCGGTCTGGGACAAGCACCGCCGCACCGAGGAGGCCGGCGGCCGGGTCTTCTTCCAGGGCCTGCCCCAGCTATGCCAGGTCTGCCAGATCCCGATGGCCTTCACCGAGCCGGACGACCCGTCGGTGCTGTCCCTGCGGCACACCACCTTCCGCGGCGAGACCTTCCACTTCTGCGGCGACGGCTGCCAGTGGGTGTTCGAGCGGGAGCCGGAGAAGTACGTCCAGGCGTGGCTGCCCGTCCACCAGATCTACCAGGGCAACTGCGGCGGCCCGACCGTGCCGGACGTCCTCGCCTGGTACGGCATCCAGCCCGGCGACAACGGCGAGTACAAGGGCTCACCGGACGCGCAGTCCTGGGCCCAGTGGCAGGCGGCGAGCATGGCCGGAGGCAAGGCATGAGCGTCAAGGCGCTATACGACTACGACTTCCCGTCCGCGGACCGGATCGAGAACTTCGGCAACGACCAGCTCGTATACGTGCACTGGGAGGGGAACCCGCTGTTCTGCTCGTCGGCGTGCTTCCGCGTGCCGCGGGCGATGCCGTTCGGCGAGTTCGTGACGGCCATGGTCCACCCATGGGCCTCCTCCGACCCGGACTTCGACCCGGCGCTGATCTGGGGCTGGAAGCTGTTCGGCGAGCCGATCTACCCCGACCCCGCCGCGCCACTAGAGAGCCTCGGCATCGGCCACAAGGCACTGCTCCGGTTCACGGCGAAGTAGCCGATGGCGAGCTATAACGTCACCGTCGAGCCGCTGGGCGTCCGGGTTAGGTGCCGCGGCGACCAGACCGTGCTTGACGCGTGCCTGCGCGAGGGGATCTGGCTGCCGCACGCGTGCACGCACGGGACCTGCGGCACCTGCAAGGCCCTGGTGACCGACGGCGAGGTCGATCTCGGCGACGCCTCCCACTTCGCCCTGCTCGAAGGGGAACGGGCAGAGGGGCAGGCGCTGCTGTGCGTCGCGCGGCCGCGCGGCGACCTGACCGTCGAGAGCGAGATCGACGTCGATGAGGGCGTTGACGTCCACCCGGTCCGCGACTACACGGGCGTCGTCCGTGTAGTCGCGGCCCCGGCCGCCGACGTGCGTCGGCTGGTCATCGAGCTGGACCGGCCGCTGGCCTTCAACCCCGGCCAGTACGTGCAGCTTTCCGCACCTTCGGGGGACACGCGCCCGTACTCGATCGCCAGCGCGCCGTCCGCCGCCCAGGGCGAGCACCCTGCCATCGAGCTGCACGTCCGGCTCTTTCCGGGCGGGGTGGCCACGGAGGGCTGGATCTTCTCCGGGCTCGCCCCCGGTGCAGCCGTCAGCCTGTCCGGGCCGTACGGGCAGTTCTCCTTCCGTCCTGCCCGGGACGAGCCGGTCCTGCTGCTGGCGGGCGGGACGGGGCTGGCGCCCATGAAGGCGATTCTGAGTCACATGACCAGGGCAGACACCACGGTCCGACCCGTGACGCTGTACCACGGGGCCCGCACGGTCGCGGACCTGTACGAACACGACTGGCTGCGCGGCTTCGCGGCGGAACACGACTGGTTCACCTACCGGCCCGCGCTGTCGCGGGACTCCTGGGAGGGGCGGACCGGGCGGGTGCCCGAGCTGCTCGCCGCCGACTACCCGCGGGCGTCCGGCCACGCCGCTTACATCTGCGGCAAGCGCGCCTTCGTCGAGTCCGTGATGAAGACGCTGATGAAGGCACGCCTGTTCCCGCGCGACATCTACCGCGAAGACTTCTTCACAACCTTCGACCGCACCACCGGTGCCGCCGCGATCCGCAGCCCGTTGCTGCGCCGCTAACCCCCGGAGTCGCGCCGCCAATCGATTGCGCGGGGCAGTACCTGCGGGGTCAAACGCGCATTCGGGCCGGTGAGACAACGTGCCCGAATGCGCGTTCGGACACGCTATGGCGTGTTCGTTTGCGCATTTGGGCCGGTTGGGGTGGGGGCGGCGGGGACCAGCGGGGCGGTTGGGGTGGGCGGGGCTAGTTCGTGTTCCCTGGGAGGAGGCCGAAGACCAGGTCGGTCAGTTCGCCGCCGATCCATTCGAGCTGGGGCCAGCGGGTGCGTGCCGCCCAGTAGTGCATGACGTCATCGTCGGCCACGAAGGCGACGGCCATGTGCATCACCTTGCCGTCGTGCAGGGCCTCGGCGCGGTTCAGCCGCTCGCGCAGCGACAAGATCCGCGCCGCCCGGTTCCGGCCGCGTCTCCAGCGCAGTGCCTTGCGCCCGTCCGTGCCCTTGTACATGCGCCGCAGTTCGCGCAGGAGTTCCGTGTCCGTGGCGAACTGGTCGAGGGCGCGGTCCATGGCGGCCCGGAAGCGATCGCCTTCCACGACGTACAGCCGGGGCGGCTTGGTCGTGACGATCAGGTCGCACAGCTTGTCGAAGGGCATCGGCGACAGGTCAACGCACCGGCCGCCGACCGGGATGCCCGGTACCACGATGAACTGATGTTCCTCGACGAGGATCCGCAGCCGCTCGAGCAGGGGGCCGAGATCGTTGTATTCGCTGGCGCTCATTGTCGGGCATCGACCACTTTGGTCATGCCATGAGAGTACGCAGCGGGCCCCCTCGTGCCTAGTGCATTCGCCGTGGGGCGCCCGGATTAATCACGACGCTGGTTCAGGGTCATGCCGAGCATGATCTGGCCGTAGCCGCGATCGTCGTCGTCCTCGTCGTCCTCATCGTCGAGGAGCCCGGCGACGGCGGTCACGTCGACATCGGCGGCACCGCGCTGCGTGCCCGTGCCGCGTGCCACCTGATCGAACGCACGCTGCCGGGCCGCCTCCTGCTGCGCGACGGCGGCCCGGCGCGCGTTCTCCTGCCGCTCCGCGACCTGGCGGGCCGCGGCGAGCAGGTACGGCTGCATCCACATGAAGAACTGGACCCACGCCGAACCGGTGGACGTATCCCACTTCGGCCCGGACATCTCCCGCACCACGCGGATCACGGCGTGCGCGACGGTCACGTACTCCGACGCCGGGAAGCCTTCTGCCTGGTTCGTCGACCCGAGCCAGTACAGGCCGTCCACGATCGCGTTCGGCGGCTGCTCGCCGAGCACCGTCCACAGCACCGTGCGGACCATCCGCTCGCAGAACGGCCCCCCGTTCCCCGGCATGTGCCACACGATACGGCCGATGTCCTCGTGCAGCCGCCGGACCGACGTTCCCTCGACGGCGGCGAGACGGCTCGCGGACGCCCGTATCAGCTGGAGCATCGCGGGGTCGACGGGCGGCTGGCCGGCGTCGCCGGGAGTGTCGCGAATGACTTCCGTAGTCATGATTTAAGCTCCTTCCCCGGATAATGCCTCTCAGCCGGATGCGGCCGCGGCCGTCATGCCCGGCTGCTGCGCTCGGCGCCGACCCCCGTCAGCGCTCGCACCTGGATCCGGGCGAACCGCGCCTTGTCAGCGGGGTTGCGGTCGGTTACCGAGCCAAGCCAGCCAAGGAAGAAGCCTAGCGGGATCGACACGATGCCGGGATTGCTGAGCGGGAAGAACGCGAAGTTGATGTGCGGGTCCGTGATCAGCGAGGGGCTGGCGCCGCCCGGCGACCCGGACACCACCGGCGAGAAGATGATCAGGCCAACGGAGATGATCAGCCCGCCGTAGATGCTCCACAGCGCCCCGCGGGGGGTGAACCGCGGCCAGAAGAACGAGTACACGATGGACGGCAGGTTCGACGACGCCGCCACCGCGAACGCCAGCGACACCAGGAACGCGACGTCGATGTTGCGCGCGAGGAAACCGCCGACCACCGCGAAGATCCCGATCACGACCGCGGTGACGCGCGCCACCCGGACCTCGTCGCGCGGTTCGGCCTCGCCGCCCCGGAACACGCCCGAGTAAACGTCGTGCGCGAACGAGGCGCTGGCTGTGATCGTCAGGCCCGCGACCACCGCGAGGATGGTCGCGAACGCCACCGCCGAGACCCCGCCCATCAGCAGCGTCCCGCCGAGCTTGTAGGCGAGCAGCGGCACGGCCGAGTTCTCCTTGCCGGGGGCGGCCAGGACCTGCTTCTGGCCCACCAGCCACATCGCGCCGAAGCCGAGCGCCAGGGTGCACAGGTAGAAAAGGCCGACCATCCACACGGTCCAGACCACGCTGCGGCGGGCCTCGGCCGCGTTGGGCACGGTGTACAGGCGCATCAGCACGTGCGGCAGGCCGGCGGTGCCGAGCACCAGGGCCATCGACAGCGAGACGAAGTTGAGGTGGGCGGACACGCCCCCGCCGTACAGCAGGCCCGGGCCGAGCACCGCCTTGCCATGCGGGCTGGCGGCGACCGCGTGCGCCAGCAGCGCCGAGAAATTGAACCCGGCCTTGGCCATCACCCACAGCGTCATGATGACGGTGCCGACCGAGAGGATCGCGGACTTGATGATCTGGACCCAGGTGGTCCCCTTCATCCCGCCGATCAGGACGTAGACGAGCATCGCCATGCCGACGACGGTGATCACGATCAGCTGGCCGAGCGTGCCGCTCACGCCGAGCAGCAGGCTGACCAGCACGCCGGCCCCGGCCATCTGGGCCAGCAGGTAGAACAGCGTGATGGTGATCGTGGCGACGGCGCTGGCCCGGCGCACCCGGGTGTCGCGCAGCCGGAGATCGAACACGTCGGCCGTCGTGTAGCGGCCGGTGTTGCGCAGCGGGCCGGCGACCAGCAGCAGGACCAGCAGCCAGCCCACCAGGAAGCCGATGGAGTACAGGAAGCCGTCGTAGCCGTCGAGCACGATCAGGCCGGCGATGCCGAGGAAGGACGCCGCGGACAGGTAGTCACCGCCGGTCGCGATGCCGTTCTGCCAGCCGGAGAAGTTCCGGCCGCCGGCGTAGTAGTCACTGGTGCTCTTGTTCTTGCCGGACGCGGTCACCACGATGATCAGGGTGACGATGACGAAGAACGCGAAGATCGTGATGTTGACCGTGGGGTTGCCGACGGCCCCGGAGGCGAGAATCCCGCCTGTCGTGCTCAACGGGTCCGCCCTTCTTCGAGACGCAGGCGCAGCCGCTCGGACTGGACGTCAAACCGGCGACGGCCCCACCTGAGGTAGACCATCGCGATCACGAATGCCATGACGAATTGCAGCACGCCGAAGCACAGCCCCACGTTCACTTCCCCGATTACCCGCAAACTCATAAAACCGGGGGCGAATGCCGCGCAGATGACATACAGGAAATACCACGCCAGAAACGACATGATCCCTGGTACGACGAAGTCGCCGAAGTGCCGTCTCAGGCTCTGGAATTCACGACTGGCGTGGACAACCTCATATGCGCTGACCCGCCCGCTCGAAGACTGCGTGACAGACATCTAGTGCCCTCTCCCGTATACACCGCAGCACCCGTTCCCGCGGCAATCCGTCCCCCATGCCCATCACAGAACCTACGCAGGGCGGCTTGCGCAGCATGATTAGGTACGATAAGTAGGCATGCGTATGCGACGAGTGGTTCACGAGCCACGGCAAACGGTTGCATTCGGAGGACGAACGGCGGTTCGGTCTAGCCCCGTACCGCCAGCCTTAGACCCGCCAGCCCGCGCGGAGGATCCGGTCGCGAAGGCCACGGACGTGACGGCGACTGACTGGCAGAGCATGACCAGCCACGGTGACCGTATGGTTCCCGCCGACGGCGGAGAACTCCGTAACGTGCTTGAACGGTACTAGGTAACCCCGATGTATTCGGATAAATCCGGATTCTGCCCACATTTCCTCCAGGCGGGAGATTGGCATGCGCACCAGGTGCGCCTCCCCGTCCGCCATATGCAGCCGCACGTAATCACCCTGGGCCTCCACCCACCGGACGTCCTCGCGGGAGACGAACCGGGTACGGCCCCCGGTCTCGACCGGGATCGTGGCCGTCGGGTCGTCCGTGGTGGGATACCCCCCGCTCGGGCGCACGGCGGGCAGGCGCTGACCGTTCGCGGCCTGCATGCGAGCGGCCCCGGGCGCGGGCACACGCGTCGAGCTCAGGGCCCGGTCTAGCGCCACCCCCAGACGCGCCCGCACCACCGGCTTCAGCAGGTAGTCACACACCCCGACGTCGAACGCGCGGACCGCGTACTCCTCATGCGCCGTCACCACCACGACCGCCGGCGGCGCGGCGAACTGCCGGAGCACGCTCGCCACCTCGATGCCGTTCAGCCCCGGCATCTTGACGTCCAGGAACACCACGTCATAACTGCGCTGCTGGACGCGGCGGAAAACCTCGCTCGAATCCCGCGCGGCGTCCACCACCGCGACGCCGAAGGCTGTCCGGAGCAGATATCGAAGGTCCTCCAGGGCAGGTTCCTCGTCGTCGGCGACCAGGGCCGCCACACGCGGCCGCATCACCGTGCCCGCACCGGCGTGCGCTCACCAACCGGAACGCGCACCGGCACTCGTCGCTTGGGCAGCCGCATGGTGACCTTCATGCCCGCGCCGACACCGGTCTCAACCGCGAGCCCGTACTCCTCGCCGTAGATGGCGCGCAGCCGCTCGTCCACGTTGCGCAGCCCCACGTGCCGTCGGCCTCCCCTGCCCGCCAGCGCATCCTCGACTACCCGCGGGTCGGCGCCCGCCCCGTCGTCGGCCACGGTGACCACTGCCTCGCCACCTTCGTCCGCGGCGGCGATCCGGATCTCGATCCCTGGCCGGGACCGGCCGGCGTTGCGGCCGGGTTGTCCGTTGGCGTTGCGGCCGGGTTGGCCAAGGCCATGCCGGACGGCGTTTTCCACGAGCGGCTGGAGCACGAGCGAGGGAACCTCCACGGGCAGAACCCCGGGCGCGACCCGCAGGCTGACCGCCAGCCGGTCACCGAAGCGTGCGCGCTCGAGGTCAAGGTAAGTATCGACGAACCGGAGTTCTTCGGCCAGGGTGGCGTACTGATCCTGCTCGCGAAACGACTGCCGCATGAACTCGGCGAAGTCCGCGAGCAGGTCACGGGCGCGCTCGGGGTCGCGGCGCACATACGACGCGATGGCGGTGAGCGTGTTGTGGATAAAGTGCGGGCTGATCTGCGCACGCAGGAAATCCAGCTTCGCCTGGGCCGCCAGGCTCCTGGACGCCTCAAGCTCAGCGAGAGCGGCAGCGGCGACACGACGAGCCTGCCGCTCGCGCGCCAACGCCACCGCGGTGACCGCGATCAGCACTGCGGCGGCGATTACCGAGACGATCAGCTGAACCACCACGTGCCGCACTGTATGTCGTTTACCAGGCCTTCGTCCGCAAGATCCTCACAAATAAGCGCCGATAGCCGCCTTGCGGTCACGCCCCGTCAGCGCCGGCACGGGGGCCGGGCGTGGGCCGGCCGGGCCTGGAGCACAGCCGGGGCAGGCGCCGGGCGGAGCGTACCCTGGGCCGCGTGGCGAAAGTGATCATCGTTGGCGGCGGTATCGTCGGCGCCGCGTGCGCGTTGGAAGCTTCATCACAGGGCGCCGAGGTCGTCCTGGCGGACGCCGGGCTGCCCGGCCGGGCGACCAGCGCGGGCGCCGGGATCATCAGCCCGTGGTCGGCGCATGCCGACGATCCGGAGTTGCGCGCGTTCACGACCGCGGCCGCGCGCGAGTATCCCGCCCTCGTGGAGCGGCTGGCCGAGTCCGGCGCGACGGATCTCAGTTACCGCAAGGTCGGTGCCCTCTACCTCTGCGCAGACGCGGAGACGACCTCGCGCGTGTACGCGAACCTCCACGGCCAGCGTGAAAGCGCTTCGCAGCTGGGAGCCGTGAGCGTCCTTTCCGGGTCAGCCGCGCGGGAGCTGTTCCCGCCGCTCCGGGACGACCAGTCCGCGGTGTACGTACCGGGCGCGGCCCGGGTCGATGGCCGGCTGATGTCCGCCGCGCTGGCGCGGGCGGCGGCCGCCCTGGGCGCCGTTATCCGCAGCGATCCCGCCCGGCTCGTCATCCGCGGCTCGGCCGCGCGCGGCATCGAGGTGGCCGGGGAGATCATCGAGGGCGACGCGGTCGTCGTGGCCGCCGGGGGGTGGACCAGTTCGGTGCTGGAAGACGCCGGCCTGACGAACACCGGCGCCGCGGCGAAGGTGACACCGCAGCGCGGCCAGATCGCCCACATCTCCCTGCCCGGCCGCGACACCAGCGAGTGGCCGGTGGTCCTGCCGGTGGGCACCGGTCATTACTTGCTCGCCTTCGACGACTCGCGCGTGGTGGTCGGCGCGACCCGCGAGACCGGCGCAGGCTTCGACTACCGCGTGACGCCCGGCGGCCTGGCCGAAGTGCTGAATGAGGCCCTGCGCGTGGCCCCCGGTCTCGCCGCGGGCACCTACATCGAGACGCGGATCGGCTTCCGCCCGGCGAGCCCCGACGGCCGGCCGCTCCTGGGCCCGGTGCCCGGCGTTGAGGGCCTGGTCGTGGCCACCGGCCTGGGGGCCGAGGGGCTGACCGCGGGCCCGTACGCCGGCGCGATCGCCGCCAAGGCGGCGCTCGGCCTCCCGCCCGGCACCGACCTGGCGCCTTTCGGCCCGCTCCGGTTACCCGTACCGGCCCGCTCCGTTTACCGCCGACGCCTGGTGGCATGCTGGTGAAGAAGGGACAATACGCGACGAACCGAGGGGACACTTGTCATGGCATCACGTAATCCAGACGAGCCCGCCGAAGAGTTTCACCGCGACCGCCGCGAGCACGGGGGTGCTTCGCAGCGCCTCGACGACGACCGCCTGGCCAGGCTCACCGAGGAAGAGCGCGTCGAGGCCGGCCTCGACGACTTCGATCCCGACGAAGTGCCGCCGGCCACCGACACCCCGCCCGAGCCCGTGGATATCCGCCAGACAGAGGCGTACGAGGAGGAGCGGGCCGAACTCCGCCGCCAGATCGACGACGGCGAGTACCGGGTGCCCAGTGAGCGTGATCCCTTCCCGCCGACTCGCTACGAGGACTTATCCCGAAAAATCCCAACATGGCGATGAGTGAGGGCAGCGCGGCCAACGCCGACGGCGACGCGCCACTGGCCGGATTGCGGATCATCGAGGTCTCCAGTTTCGTCGCGGCGCCGCTCGGCGGCATGACGCTGGCCCAGCTCGGCGCTGACGTGATCCGGATCGACCCGCTGGGCGGCGCCGCCGACACCACTCGCTGGCCCCTCGCCCCGAACGGCAGCAGCCTGTACTGGACCGGGCTGAACAAGAACAAGCGCTCGGTAACCCTCGACTTCCGCTCGCCGGGCGGGCAGGACACGCTCCGGCAGCTGATACGGAACTCCGGCGAAGACGGCGGCATCCTCCTCACGAACGCCGCCTTCCCCTGGCTGTCCTATGACGCCCTGAAATCGGACCGGCCCGACCTCATCCACCTGCTCATCACCGGCAAGCACGACGGCACCGCCGCGGTCGACTACACCGTCAACGCGGCGACCGGCTTCCCGCTCGCCACCGGTCCGGTGGACTTCGACGGCCCCGTCAACCACGTGCTCCCCACCTGGGACGTCGCGACCGGCCTGTACGCCGCCACCGGCATCCTGGCCGCCGAGCGTTACCGCCGCCGCACCGGCCAAGGCCGCGCGATCACCCTCCCCCTCGCCGACGTCGCGCTCGCCGTGACCGGTCACCTGGGGTTCCTCGCCGAGGCGCAGCTCACCGGCGCGGGCCGCCCCCGGATCGGCAATCACCTCTACGGCGGCTTCGCCCGGGATTTCCGGACAGCGGGCGGCGACTCGGTCATGATCTGCCTGCTCACGGCCCGGCATTTCCGTGACTTGGCGGCGGCCACGGGCCTGACCGCGACATTCGACGAGGTGGCGAAGGCGCTGGACGCGGATTTCGCCGCCGACTCCGATCGTTACGCGCACCGCGAGGTGATCGCTGCCCTGCTAGTCCCGTGGTTCGCGAAACGCACGACACGGCAGGTGGCGGACGCGTTCGCGGGCACGTCGGTGCTGTGGGAGCGGTATCGCACTTTCGCCGATCTCGCGGCCGACCCGGACCTGCTGGCGAGTCCGCTGGTCCAGCTGATCGACCAGCCCGGCACCGGCCGCATCCTCGCGACGGGCTCACCGCTGCGGCAGCCTGGCGTCGGCGCCATCCGTCCGGCACCGGTTCTCGGCGCGGACAACGCCGCCGTGCGCACAGAGTTCCTATTGCCCTAGTTTGCCGTGTGTCACAGATCACATTACTCAACGGTATCTAGATCAACTCGCCTGTAGGCTCCTGTTGCGGAGGGTTAATCCTGGGACGGGGGTGCTGGCCCCGGCGGGCGCGGCATCGGGTTTACTTCGGGGGGAGACATGACGCACGAAGGTAACTCAGGATTGACACCAGACACCCGGAAGGCGGACAGCCAGTACGTCGAGGACGCACTCGGAATCGAAGACGAGTACGAGTCCGAACTGGCGGCCGTTCAGGTCAAGCTGACGCGGTTCGAGGTGTCGCCGCAACAATACGCGGCGCGCCGGGCCGAGATCGCGGCGCGCGCGTACCTGCGTCTCGCGGAGGCGCACAAGCGCTTCATGGCCCGCAATTGCTGACGTACGCCACCTAACGCAGCTGAGGCCCGCTTTTTCGGGGTAGGTCCTTTACATGGGTAGCCAAGCGGACCGCCTGCGGGAGGCGCTGGTCGACCAGTTGGCGGCGGCCGGCACGGTGCGCATGCCCGCGGTCGAGGCGGCACTCCGGGCAGTGCCAAGGCACGTGTTCGTGCCGGAGGCGCCGCTGCCCCGGGCCTATGCCGATGATGTGGTGCAGACGAAACTGGACTCCGACGGCATCCCTATCAGCGCCGCGTCTCAGCCGTCGATCGTCGCCGTGATGCTGGAGCAGCTGGCCGTCGCGCCGGGCGACCGGGTCCTGGAGATCGGCGCGGGCACCGGGTATAACGCCGCCCTGCTCGCGCGCCTGGCGGGCGACAGCGGCTCGGTCGTCACGCTCGACGTGGACGACGACATCGTGCGCGGCGCTCGTGCCGCGCTCGCGCAGGCGGGCTTCCCGGGGGTGACGGTCATCCGCGGGGACGGCGCGCTCGGGTACGCGCCGAGGGCGCCTTATGACCGGATCATCGCGACCGTCGGCGCGCGGGACATCCCCCTCGCCTGGCAGGACCAGCTCGCGCCGGACGGGCGGATCGTCGTGCCGCTCCGGCTGCGGGGCAGCGTGACCCGCTCCGTGGCGTTCCGGCACGCCCCCGAGGCTCGGTCGGCCCCCCATACAGGGTCAGGTCGCGAGGCGGGCCCGGTCCTGCGCAGCGTCTCCAGCGTGATGTGCGGCTTCATGCCCATGCGGGCGAGCATTGCCAGCGACGAGCGGCGGACGCTCCCGCTGACGCCCGGCGGGGACGTGCTGCTGGAAATCCAGCGCGAACAGGAGGACAGCGTGGACCCGGCCGCGCTTGACGACGTGCTGGGCACCGAGCCGGTCAGCGTGCCGACCGGCGTGCTGGTGGACGACGCGCCCGCGGCGGAGTGGCTGTACCTGTGGCTGACGTGCGTGCTGGACAGCGGGCTGTTCCGATTGCAGGTGAAACAGTCGGCGATCGACGCGAGCGTGGTGGCACCGCCCTTCCGCTGGGGAGCGGTCGGGACGATCGCGGGCGGCAGCCTGGCATACCTGACCCTCGGCCCGGGAAAAGAGAAACCGGGAGGGGAGCCACCGGGAAGGGAGACGCCCGGAAAGGAGACGCCCGGAAAGGAGAGCGGGGACGGAGGGACCGGCGACGGCACGGGCAGCGGCTCGGAGCGGGAGGTGGGTGTCATCGGACACGGGTCACGCGGGCGCGACCTCGCGGAGACGCTCGCGGAGCGGATCCGCGATTGGGACGCCAGATACCGGGCGCGGACCGCGCGGTTCGAGATCTGGCCAGCGGGGGCGGCAGCGAGTCCCGCGCTGACCTCGCGAGAAGACCTGTTCGTCTTCCCCACTCCGGCCAACACGCTTGTCGTCTCATGGGAGCACGAATCTGAAAATTTACAGCTCCCCTCTGGAAGATCCGGCAAATCTCCCGTATAACCCCCTTAGTAATCACGACTGCCCTAGTGTCCAAAACCCGGGACAGTTCCGGATGGGCGCGGGGCAGTATCGTCTACCTCAGGGAGTGTTGGCATGCGTGTACTCCACCGCCCGCTCCGGGCAGGCGGGGCCGCGGTCCTGGGCCTTGCGACGATCGCGCTTACAGGCGCGTTCGTCGCCGGCCCGGCATCGGCGGCCACGTCGGCTGTCACGCCGCATCTCGCGGCGGTAAAAGACAGCCTGCCCGCGACGACGGACAAGATAACCGGCGCCTATACGGCGTCGTCAATGTCGGTTGAAGTCGCGCTCGCGCCCCGTGACGAGGCCGGGCTGAACGCTGAACTGCAATCCGTCTACACCAAGGGCAGCAGCCAGTACGGCAAGTACCTCGGGGCCGGCCAGTTCGACGCGCAGTACGCGCCCGCCGCGAGCACGGTCGGGGCCATCACGAGCTACCTGCACGGCGATGGTCTTTCGGTCGCCAAGACCGACTCGCCTTTCCTGCTGCGCGCCACCGGTTCGAGCACCCAGATCCAGCACGCGTTTAGCACACAGCTCAACAACTACGTGGACCCGCACGGGACCCGCTATTTCTCCAATTCCAAGCAGGTGTACCTGCCCTCGACCCTGGCCGGCAGCGTGCAGGGCGTGATCGGCCTGTCGAACACCGTGCGCGAGCAGTCGCAAGCGGTCCGGCCGCAGCACACGGCGCACAACGCAAGCAAGCAGAGCGCCGCGAGCAGCAGTTGCGAGAGCACGTACCCGACTGCCCAGTGGCTGTTCGACGCGTACGTCTCGGGTGAGGCACTGTCGTACGGCTACGGCGGCGGCCCGGACTGCGCGGGCCTGACCCCGTCGCAAACCAACTCCATCTACGGCGCCCCGAACGCCGGCGCGCGGGCCAAGGGCCAGGGCGTCAGCACCGCGGTCTTCGAGCTGTCCGCCTACCAGGCGTCCGACATCAGCACCTGGGCGAAGCAGTTCTACGGCAGCGGCTACCACGTGAACCTCACCAACGTCACCGTGGACGGCGGGCCGCTAAGCCCGGTCTGCCCGTCGGGCGACACCTGCCCGGCCGCGTTCAACGGCTACAGCGGTGACATCGAGGTCGACGCCGACATCGAACAGGAGCTGGCGGTCGCTCCCGACGCGCACCTGTATGTGTACAACGCGCCGAACGACGAGACCGGCCAGACCGAGCTGGACGAGTACACCACAATCGCCCAGCAGGACAAGGTCGACTCGATCAGCTCCAGCTGGGGCGAGTGCGAGAACGACTCCGGCGCCGCCTACGTGCAGGCCGAGAACACCGTCTTCGAGCAGCTCGCGCTGCAGGGCCAGAGCGTGTTCAGCTCCGCCGGCGACACCGGCGCCTTCGACTGCATCCGCTCCGACGGCACCACGGTCGTCAACGTCAACGACCCCGCGTCGCAGCCGTGGGTGACCAGCGTCGGCGGTACCTCGCTGGAGACCGACAACCCCAAGACCAGCACGCACCCCGGTTACCCGTCGGGCACCGAGGCCGTCTGGAACGACGAGAACCTGTGCAGCGAGCAGGGCGCGGCCGCGGACAACGACAACCAGGGCGGCTACTTCTGGTGTGCCAACTCCGGTGCGGGCGGCGGCGGCGCCAGCCAGTTCTGGGGTGAGCCGTTCTACCAGAAGGGCGCCATCCACGACAGCACGGGCGTTCGCGAGGTGCCGGACGTCTCGGCCGACGCGGACGAGTTCACCCCCTACGCCGAGTACTGCACGGGCAACTCCAGCACACCGGAGAGCACCTGCGCCACCATCAACGGCGGCGGCGGCTGGTTCGGCATCGGCGGCACCAGCCTCTCGTCCCCGCTGTGGGGCGCGCTGATCGCCGACCGCGACGCCTACCAGGGCCACCGCACCGGCAACATCAACCCGCTCGTGTACACCATGGCGCGGGCCGGCCTGTCGAACTTGTACTTCCACGACATCGCCGCCCCGAGCTCGTCGGCGAAGAAGGCCGCGGCCAAGGAGGGCGTCACCCTCTCGACCAACAACGGCCTGTTCTTTACCGGTGACGGCTACGACCAGGCGACCGGCCTCGGCACGCCGAAGTTCGCCGCCATCATCACTGGTTTCTGACCTGCGGGTTAGTCACCAGCCGGCATTTAGCTAGGAAAGTGTGGGAGACGGGTTCGCCCGCCTCCCACACTTTTTTAATGCTTGCGCCATGTTGTTAGCTGTCGGTAAATTTCCACTCTGCCTATAGATTTCCATCTATCCCTCCCGTATAACCACATTAGCTATCAACACTGCCCCTAGGGAGGGTTGGCAATGCGTGTGCCCCACACACCGCGCGGTCGCGCGATGAGGGCCGGCGGCGCCGCGGTTCTCGGCCTGGCCACGATCGCGCTGACCGGCACGATCGCCTCGGCCAGCGCCGCCACCACGGCCGGCGCGGCGAGCACGGCGCCTACGGCGAGCACGGCGGCGACCGCCACCAGCGCGGTGAAGCCCGGCTTCACGGCGATCAAGGACGGACTGAGCCTCGCGAGCGACAAGGTCACCGGCTCGTACGCGGCGAAGCAGATGTCGGTTGAGATCGCGCTCGCGCCGCGCGACCAGGCCGGACTGACCCGCGAACTCGACGCCCTCTACACGAAGGGCAGCGGCGACTACCACCAGTTCCTCGCCAAGGGCCAGTTCGACCGGCGATACGCGCCGGCCGCGTCCACGGTCACGGCGCTCACCCGGTACCTGGACGCGGAGGGCCTGTCCGTCGCCGCGGATCCGCAGACCCCGTTCCTGATCGAGGTGACCGGCTCGAGTGCGAGGGTCGCGGCGGCCTTCCACACGACACTGCACAACTACATCGACACCCGTGGCGTGAAGTTCTTCGCCAACTCCCAGGCGGCTTCCGTGCCCGCCAGCCTGGCGGGCGACGTGCTCGGCGTGGTCGGCCTGACCGACACGGTCCGCCTGCGCTCGCTGTCCGTCCGGGCGACGGGCGAGAAGGTCGCTGACAAGGCGGCCAAGACGCCCGCCGCGGCCAAGGCCCCCGGGAGTTCCGCCGCCAGTTGCGAAGCGTCCTACCCGACCACCGCGAAGCTGATCGACCTCATCGTCAAGGGCGATAGCGAGTCCCTGGGCTACGGCGGCGGCCCGGACTGCACCGGCCTCACCCCGTCGCAGACCAACTCGATCTACAACGCCCCGGCGGCCAGCGGCGCGACCGAGGGGTCCGGCGTCGGCACCGCCCTCTTCGAGCTGTCCGCCTACGTGACGTCCAACCCGGCGACCTGGGCGCAGGAGTTCTACGGCACGTCCTACTCCCCGGACATCACCAGCGTGAACGTCGACGGCGGCCCGCTGAGCAAGACCTGCCCGTCCGGCGACTCGTGCTCGCCCGGTTACTCAGGCGACATCGAGGTGGACGCCGACATCGAGCAGGAGATGGCGGTCGCCCCGGACGCGCACATCTACGTGTACAACGCGCCGAACGACGAGACCGGCCAGACCTCGCTCGATGAGTACAACGCGATCGCGGACGCCGACACGGCGGCCACCGTCAGCTCCAGCTGGGGCCTGTGCGAGGCCGACGCCGGTGAGTCCTACGCCGAGGCCGAAAACACGATCTTCGAGCAGATGGCGGCCCAGGGCCAGAGTGTCTTCGCCGCCGCCGGCGACAGCGGCGCGTTCGACTGCCTCACGGTCTCCACGCCGACCGGCCTCGCCATCGACGACCCGGGCGCCCAGCCGTGGGTGATCAGCGCCGGCGGCGACTCGCTAGGCACCGACAACCCCGGCACCACCACCAGCCCGGGCGCCCCGAAGGCTGGCGTGGTGACCGTCTGGAACCCCGACAACCTGTGCGGCACCGAGAAGAAGTCTTCCTCCACCGGCAACGAGAGCGGCTACTGGTGGTGCGGTGAGGACGGCGTCGGCGGCGGCGGTGGCGGGTCCAGCGGGTTCTGGGGCGCGCCGTCCTGGCAGACCGGCGCCGGCGTGGACAGCACCTACGCCAAGGAAGGCACGAGTTCCTGCGCGCTGGCCGCGAGCAGCACGACCCTGTGCCGCCAGGTTCCCGACGTCTCCGCGAACGCCGACGAGTTCACCCCGTACGCCGAGTACTGCACGGGCACGTCCAGCGATTCCGGCAGCGACTGCGCCGAGATGTCCGGTGGCGGCGGCTGGTTCGGCATCGGCGGCACCAGCCTGTCAGCGCCGCTGTGGGGCGCGCTGATCGCCGACCGCGACAGCTACCAGGGCGCCTGGTCCGGCAACGTCGGCTCGCTGCTCTACGGTGACCCCAGCGAGTTCCTCACCGACATCGCCGCGCCTGCGGCGTCCACGGAGACCGGCTACACCCCGGCCACCGAGAACGGCTACTTCCCGACGACGGCGGGCTACGACGAGGCGACCGGGCTCGGCGAGCCGAACTTCAGCGCCATCATCGAGGGCTAGTCAGTGTGTTGGCGGGCTGCGTCAGCAGCACTTGACGCAGTCCGCCGACGGCATGCCCAGGTGGCGGTAGGCCACGGTCGTGCCGAAACGCATGTTCCGGGTGGACTTCATCCGGAAGAAGTCGCCGAAGCAGCGGTCGCGGAGCACCTTCTCGTGCCATTCGGGGATGGACAGCAGGACGCCGTCCACCTCGATGTGGTCCGGGAACCGCGCGAAGATGTCCCGGCCGGCGATGTCGCTCTCGCCGTTGGCGAGCACGTCGGCGACGGCCTGCCGCGATAGCCAGGCCGCCTCGACGGCGCGCACGGTGGCGTCCGCGCTGTCGAACAGCTGCCAGTCGCCGTAGAGACGGAACGCGTCCCCCGCCGCCCCGGCCGCGACGACCAGCGAATGCCGGTTCAGGTAGGCGTGAATGGCCCCGGCCGCCGACTGCGTCAGGGTGCTGCGCAGAAAGGTCAGGTAGGCCGAGTAGGCCAGGGACCGCCCCGCCTCGTCACTCGCGATGATGCCCGCGGCCGCGATCCGGCCGTCCAGCGCGGCGACCTCCGCGGCGGCCTGCGGGTCCGTCACCTCCGGCGCACCGGGCGTGGTGGCGGGCACTAGCCGCTCGCCGTCCGCGGCCAGCACGGGACGGTAGTAACCGGGGCCGTGCAGGCCGGGCTGCGCCGCCTCGACCATGGCGGCCAGGAAGCGGCGGCCCGGGACCGGGAAGCGCGAGTCCGCCAGCCATTCGGCGTACCACTGCATGATCAGGGTCTTGTTGACCAGGTGGCCGGCCGCGAAGGAATCGTGCAGGAAGTGGTCGGCGTAGCCCGCGTAGATCCAGGCCCGCGCGGCCAGCCGGTCCCGCTTCGCGCCGTCCCGCGCGGCGTGCGCCTGGCGGGCGATCTCCCGCGCCCGCAGGTGGTGGTCCTGCCAGCGGTACCAGGAAAACGGGGCGAAGTGGCCGGCGTTGCGCCCGACGACCGACGGGTAACGCTCCCACTTGGGGATGCCGCAGCGGCGGCCGAGCTGGTCGATCTGCAGGCCCTCGGCGAACTCCGCCATGGCGCCGAGATTCGGGTAGGACAAGGCGGCCTTGAGCCGCGGTTTGCCCGGCTCGTCCCCGGTCAGGCGGCGCAGTTCCTTGATGTTCCAGGTGCGGATGGACTGGATCAGCGGCAGCACGAACTCGGCGGGAGCGTTCGCGATGTCGTCCGGGCCGGAGAAATAGTCCGGGAGGATGCTCAGCTCGCCGAGCGTGACGACGATGTCGCTGCCGGGCAGCCGCACCGCGCCCGCGTTGTCATAGGTCGCGTTGATCCGGGATGCATCCGCCTCATCCGCATCACGTCCCAGGTCCTCCAGCAGCGCACGGTACTCCGGCAACCGGGCGGGCTGGTCGCCGGTGGCCTTCCTGGCCTCGCCGAGAATCTCCTGTGTCTCGACAGGGCCGGCGGTGCCGAGGATGAGGTGCTCCCACGACATATAGCGCTGCACGACCGGCTGCGACGTGATGGGTAGCGGATCGCGAGCAGCGGAAGGAGGCGCGAACTCGAACCGCCATCCCGCCAGGGCCGCGCTGGCCGCGGCGCTCGCCTCCGTCTCCTCGGGCGCGTCACACGGGCCCGCTCGGAGTCCGCCGGCGAGATCGCGGCCGTGCGCGGTGACCGGGCCGCGGCGCTGCTGGATCACGTGCGCGACCTCGTGCGCGAGCAGCCAGAAGCCCGCGGGCGTGTGGGGCGCGAACTCTCCGGTGCGGAAATGGATGTCGGCGCCGACGGTGAGCGCCCGTGCGCCGAACGCGCGGCAGAGGTCATCGGACGCCGGATATATACGGACATCGGACAAGGACCGGGCAACGCCCTCGCAGCGGTAGACAGCCTCGAAATAGGCGGCCGCCGAAGCGGTCAGTTCTCGCACCGCATCAAGTTACTACGGCGAAGGGGCCGCCTTGGTGAACTCTTCGAGTCCAGAAAGACAACCTAAACGGACTATGCCCTGCGCTCTCTCCGACGCCGTCCTACGCCGCCACGGCATGGGGGAGATCGATGTACACCACGTCGCTCGCCGCCTGCCGGAGACGGTACGACAGGCTGTCGGCCCTGCTGGCGACGGTCACCCGGACGCCACGGTCTTTGAGTATCGCGGCGGGCAAGACGAAGGCGCCGTCCCCGGACCCGATCACCACGTGCGCGAAGCGCGTGGCGACGTCCTCGTGCAGCAAGACGTCGAGCAGTTCGTGGTCGGCGCCGTCGGGACCGGACCTGACCCGGTACCGGGCGTGGGGCCAGCCGCGGGCGGCGTTGAAGAGGGCGAGGTGGCTGGTAGCCATCACCACCTGGTCATCGGCACCGAAGCCCAGGCAGGCGACATACAAGCCCTGGACGTGGCTGACCTCGGGGATGGTCGGAATCGCGGTGCCCGCGAGATTCTCGATGTCCACGACGTGAAGCGTGCGTTCAGGAAACCGCCACCTCGGAGCCAAGTCGCGCAATCGTTTGAAGTTAGCCGTGGCCTCCATCGCGACACCTCCTATAGCCCGCCCCGCCGTTAGTAGATCGGTACCCCGGGAGTCCATGCATCAACCGCATGGATGCCGGGTACATTGCAGTTTGTGATTTCGCCTGTCGTTCGCGACGAGCTGGTGGCCACGCTGGAGGAAACCCTGCGCCTGGCGCAGCGGCTCACCGAGGACGCCCGCGACCGCAGAGTCCCCGTCGCCGACCTGGTCGCGCAGGCGTCCATGCTGGACCGGCTCGAGGAGCGGCGTGACACGCTGCTCACGCAGCTGCGGCGCACGGCCAGCGCCGGGGCCAGGGCCACCCGGCCCGGCCAGCCGATCCGCGAAGTGGTGCTGGAGGCCCTGAACCAGCTCGGCTGGCCGCAGAACGCCAAGTTCCTCGGCGAGTTCCTGTGGGCGAGCCGGCAACTGCAACTGGAGAGCAGGGCCTTCGCCTCACTGCGCCGGGACGAGCGCCGCGCCTGGCAGCGCTCGCCAGGCTCGCGGGACGCCTACATCGTGCCCGCGCTCAACCCCGACGGGTCGCCGAATCCCCGCTGGCTGACTAGCTCCGCCTGGCCCCTGGAACGGCGCGTGGTCGCCTCGCCGGAGACAGAGCGCCTCTTCGACCTGCAGAAGATCGCCGTCCTGCGCGTCCGGGGATCACGCGGCCCCCTGGGGACGCTGCTCGAGCGGTACGCCAAGGAGATACTGGACGTGGACCCGCCCCCGGTCTCCGCGACGACCGCGGAGACCGGGGCCTGGCGCAGTCACGTCCGTGCGCACGCCCACGCGACCATCACCCTCATCCGCGCGAATGACGACCCCGACCGCGCTCGCCTGGCCGGGAACCTCACCGGTCTCACGGATAAGGAACGCGTCTGGGGCCGGGAAATCCCTATCCCGCGTGGCGGGTCAGGAATGCCAGGGTCTTCGCGTTGAACTCCACCACGTTTTCGTAGATGGGCGCGTGCGCGCAATCCTCGAAGACGACAAGCTCGGAATCCTTGAGCGACTCGATCAGCGGGCCCGCGAAACGCGTCGAGGTCACCGCGTCGTGGCGCCCGAACGTGACCTGGACCGGCGCCTGGATCAGGCCCGTAGCCGCGGTCGCGTCGTGCGAAAGGACCGCCTCCGACTGCCGGAGAAAGGCATCCACCGGCGGCATCGGCCGCCCGCGTACGAAATCGGCGAGCGAGTCCACATACTCCGGTCTCGCCGCGTAAAGCTCCGGTGTGAAACACCACGGGAAAATGCCCTGGATAACCATGTCGGTGACGCTGCCGGTGCCCGTGGCGATCGTCCGCCAGCCCTCCACGACGACGCGGAGGTAGGCGTCAGTGGCGGTCCACCCGCTGTGCACCGACAAGGTCTTCACCAGGGACGGGTACTTCGCCGCGAGCCACATGCCCGTTGCCGCGCCGAGGGACAGCCCGGAAACGTGCGCACCGGAAATGCCGACGGCCGACATGAACGCGGCGACGTCGTCGGCGAGCAGTTCCGTCGTGTAGGTTCCCTCCGGCTTGCCGGACAGGCCCGCCCCGCGCAGGTCGACGGTATAGCAGGTGAAATGCTTCGCGTAATCGGCGACCTGAAATGCGTAGCATGCCTGGTCGGCCGCCAGATAGGGGATAAGGACAAGCGGCTCGCCCTCGCCCTGCACTTCGTAGTAGATATCGATGTTGTTCGCCCGCACGACTGGCATCGTTGCCTCCCCATCGACCGGGCAGCGTGGCGCCGCCCAATTACTCCCTGCGAAGATCCTGCCGCGAAAAGGGCGCTATGTCACCCCGTGCGGACGGGCGGTCAGGCGAGGCGGCGTTCGGCGGCCCACTTCGTGAGCTGGTGACGCGAGGAGAGCTGGAGCTTTCGCAGCACCGAGGAAACGTGGCTTTCCACCGTCTTTACCGATATATAAAGCTCTCTAGCGATTTCCTTATACGTGTAGCCTTGCGCGATCAGCCGCAGGACCTCGCGCTCCCGGCTGGTCAGCTGATCCAGTTCCGGGTCGAAAGACGGCTTGACCGCTACGTCGGCGGCCGGGCCCGAGGCGAACGCGTCCAGCACGAACCCGGCCAGCCGGTGGGAGAACACCGCGTCCCCGTCCGCGATCCGGCGGATCGCGTCGGCGAGTTCCGCCGTCGAGATCGTCTTCGTCACGTAGCCGCGCGCGCCGGCCCGGATCACCGCGATCACGTCCTCGGGCGCGTCGGACGCCGACAGCGCCAGGAACTTGACCGTGGGGTTCGAGTTCCGCACGGCCGACACCACCGCCTGTCCCCCGCCCCCGGGAAGATGCACGTCAAGCAGCACGACGTCGGGGACGAGCGAGGAGATAAGCGCGATCGCCGGCTCGACGTCGTCGGCCTCCCCCACGACATCGACCGACCGGCCGAGCTCCGCGCGCACGCCGGACCGGAACAGCCCGTGGTCGTCAACCAGCACCACCCGCGGGACACTCACCGCTGGCCTCCCTTTGTAGTCCCCGGCTGCCTGGGCACCGACAGCGATATCTTCGCGCCCTCACCGGGCGCCGACTGCACCGTCACCGTGCCGCCGTGCCGGGCCATGCGGCCGCGGATGGACTCGGCCAGCCCCTTCCGGTCACCCGGCACGCCCTCAGGATCGAACCCCTTGCCCCGGTCGCGAACCACCACCTCGACCCTGTCCGCCGATACCTCGGCGAACAGCGAGATCACCGCGGCGCCCGACCATTTCGCCGCGTTGACGACCGCCTCGCGGGCGGCGAGCAGCAACGCGGACAAGTCCGCTGACAGCGGGCAGTCCCCCACCGTCACCACTTCGACCGGAACCCCGTGCCTCGCCTCGACGTCCCGCTGGATCTCCCGTACCCCGTCCGCCACGGACTCCGCCGACGCCTCGCCCGGCGCCTTCCCCTCGAACAGCCAGGACCGCAGTTCCCGCTCCTGCGCCCGCGCGAGCTGGACCACCGCCGCGGGATCGTCGGAGTTCCGCTGGATCAGCGCCAGCGTCTGGAGGACGGAGTCGTGCACGCGGGCCGCTACCTCGGCCCGTTCTTCCGCGCGGGCCCGCGCCTGCCGTTCATCGACCAGGTCACGGGCGATGCGGAACCACCACGGCCCGAGCAGCAGCACCACCCCGGCGGCGACGAGCATCAGCCCGCCGAGCGGGCTGAGCAGCGCGAGGTTCGCGTGGGCCGTCAGCAGCCAGCTCATCCCCGCGATCAGCAAAACGCCCGCCGTGGCCAGCCGCAGCATCGTGGCACGGCGGTTCCGCTCGCCCACCACGCCGCCGACGCCGGACAGCGGCTCGATGAGACGGCGCATCGACACCTGTTCGGCGGGCGAGGCGTTCCGCCAGATCAGTGCGAGGCAGCCCACGCTGACGACCTGCGGCCAGCCGAACGAGTCGATGAAGCTGTCGTTCAGGGCTCCGGCGAACAGCAAGAGCACCGCCAGCAGCGACGCGAGCCCGAAGGCGAGCGCGATGCCGCGCGAGTCGTGGCGTGCCTTGCTGGCGATGCTCGAGTCGCTGCCCGCCGCGGGCACGAGCAGCCACGCGAGGAAGTACAGCGGGATTCCCCAGCCCCAGCTGACCAGCGCCACGGCCACGAAGATGACGCGCACGGTGGTCACCCGGTCCGGGCGGCCGCGTGAGGCGGCGATGCCCGCCGCTATCCCGCCCGCCAGGTGAGACTCGAGGTCGCGGCGGACCGGTCCTTCGCCGCCGTGGTTCTCCCACCGCTCCCAGGGGTGGCGGTGGCGCCTGTCGTGCCGTTCTTCCCAGGCACGACGAGTCCCCGCCCGGGCACTGGGCGGCGTCCACACTGGCCGGCCTGGCTCGGTCTGCAGCGGTGGTTCCTCCACACCACCATCATGGCCCCGATCAGGCCCCGGAGACTATCCGGGCGATCCCTGAGCCGTCCCTGATTCCCCCGGCGCGCGGAGCTGCGCTAACCCTTAGCCGGGTCAGCGAGGATCAGGGTCGGGCCGGGGCTTTCCCCGATGCGGCGAAGGCGCCCGGCGACGCACGCTTAAGCCATGAACGATTTCGCAGCCAGCAACGAAAACGAATCCGTCAACGACAGCGACCCGCAGCCGCAGGGCTCCTCGGGCAGCCCGCTCCGCCGCTCGCCGCTCCGGCGCGCCTACCACGGCCGCATGCTCGGCGGTGTCGCCGCCGGCATCGGCGACTACCTGGGCGTGGACCCCAACATCGTCCGCGTGGCCTTCGCGGTGCTCACCGTCGCGGGCGGCGCCGGCATCCCGGTCTACATCGCCTGCCTGTTCCTCATCCCGGAAGAGGGCACCGACGCCTCGCTCGCCTCTTCGCTGATCGACTCCGTCCAGACCCGCTAGCCAGAACCATTAAAGAAGGAAATACCTGAGATGTCTCCGTCGTCCTCTCAGCCCTGGACGCGCCTCATCCGTCCGGGTGCCAACGATCAGATGCGCGTCTCCGACGCCGAGCGTGCCGAGGTCGCCGACCGGCTCGCCACCCACTACAGCGACGGCAGGCTCGACAAGGCCGAGTTCGACGAGCGTGTCGCCCGCGCGATGAGCGCCAAGACCCGCGCCGACCTGAACGGCCTGTTCGACGACCTGCCCGACGTGGGCACCGGCGCTGACGCTAACGCCACCTCGGCCGGGCGCGGGGGCTCCGGCGGCGGGATGGGCGGCGTGTACGGGCCGACGCGTCCCTACGGCATGAGCCGCCGGCCGCATCACGGCCACCCGGTCGCCACCATAGCGATCGTCGCCATCGCCGCGTTCTTCCTCTGGCACGCAGTCCTGCACGTCTTCTTCATCCCCTGGTTCGCGATCATCGTTCTTATCGCCGCCGTCGTGTTCGTCAACCGCGCTTCCCACCGTGCGCGCCGCGACCGCCAGTAACCCGCGTAGTCACCGCCGCCATTCCGGGCCCCAGGGCACAACCCCTGGGGCCCGCTTTCTTTTTCCGCCCCGGCCCAGCCTCGCCCCCGGCCCCGCCTCGCCCTGCCTGCGCTACCCGGCCCCTGCCCCTCCCACGTTCTTTCGTTTTCACGATCGATAAGTGGCGGCCTCTCCTTGGCGCAGTTGCGCCAACGGGCCAATCCTTTTGGTTCAGGTGCGCCAGCGACCCAATCCGCGGGCCCGGCTGTGGCACGCTGGAGTCGTGGCGACCGTTCTCGCGTTCCATGCGCACCCGGACGATGAGGTACTGCTCACCGGCGGGACCATTGCCCGGCTCGCGGCCGAAGGGCATCGCGTCGTCATCGTCGTCGCCTGCGACGGCGCGATGTGGACGCCGAACGGCAGGCTGGATGAGTTCCGTGCCAGCGCCGAGATCCTCGGGGCCGCGCGCGCCGAGTACCTGGGCTACGCCGACAGCGGGCACGGCCCCGTGCTCTACCCCGACCCGCCAGGCCGGACGCGTTTCGCCCGCGCGGACACGGACGAGGCGGCCGGCCGGCTGGCGGCCATCATCCGCGAGGAAAACCCCGACCTCCTGCTGAGCTACGACGAACGAGGCGGCTACGGCCACCGTGATCACATCAAGGTCCACGAGGTCGGCGCCCGCGCCGCGGAACTCACCGGGGTCCGCCTGCTGGAGGTCACCGTGCCCAGGGAACTGGCCGTCTTCGGCTCGGCGATCCTGCGGGCACTGCGGCTGGCCCGGTTCACCGACCAGGAGGCTCGCGCGACCGGGACGCCCGGCTCGGCGATCACGCACCGGATCGATGTGCGCCGCTACGCCGCCAGGAAACGGGCGGCGCTCGCCGCGCACTTGACGCCGGTGCAGGGCAAGGCCCGGTCCGCCCGGCTGTTCCGCCTGGCGGTCGCCCTGCCCGTCCCGGTATTCGCCCTGCTCGCGGGCCGCGAATGGTTCACCGAGCCAGGCACCGCCCCCGGGCCGGTCCGCGACGACGTCCTCCGGCCGTAGATCCGGGCGAAGCCCGATGCCGGACAGGCTCGGACCGGCGTGGGCCATAACGCGGCCCGACCACACCGCGGCCCGCGCCAACTTGCGGTTACCGTGTTGCGGTGGCCAGTGCCGCGCGGATGGCGTCCTCGCCGAAGTCCCCCACACCGGCATGCCCGTCGCCTGCCGCCAGCAAGCGGCCAGCGGTCCCGCGTCTCGCGGAGTCCCCGGCGATCGGCAGGTACGAGCGGTCGGCCGCCCCCGCCGGGCGGGCGAGTGACAGCAGGTGCTTGAAGAAGATGTTGTTGAATGCTGTCACGAGGGGCCGTAGTTGCACGTGTCGATGACCGTCTTGCCGGCCAGCGGCGCGGCGGGCAAGTTGGGGAAGGCCTTGACCGGCACCGTGACCACGACGATGTCACCGGCCGACGCGGCCTCCCCGCTAGTCGCCGCGGACGCCCGCGGCCCCAGTTCCGCGGCCGCGTCCGCGAGCGTCTCGGGACCGCGCGAGTTGCTGAGCACGACCTGGTGCCCGGCCTCGATGGCGAGCCGCGCGATGGTACTGCCGAGCTGTCCGCTTCCGATGAATCCCACAGTGGCCATATTCTCAGCGTCCCTTCAGAAGAGCCGTAGCCTTGTCATTTGCCGGACTCGTTGCGATCCGGGGTCCCTGCCGTCAGCCGGCGGGGAAGTAGTGGCCGTTGTCCAAATCGGCTAGCAGGCTGGGCCGAGCGGGTTCCCAGCCGAGGGTCTGGCGGGTGATGAGGTTGGACACCGGATAGCTCCGCGTGGCTATGTTCGCGAGGAACCCGAAGTATCCCGGCACCATCAGTTCGTCCGCGGGAATGCTCACGGCGGGCAGGCCCAGGCGGCTACCGATGGCCTCGGCGATCTCGCGGAACGGGATGCCCCCGTCCTCAACCGTGTGCCAGAATCTGCCAGCTCGGCCCTTCTCCAGCGCCAGGCGGAACAATGAGGCGGCATCGCGGACGTGCACGGCGTTCCACAGGTTCGCGCCGTCTCCCGGGGAGCCGGCGAAGCCCTTCTCCTTCGCGAGCGCGATCAGCATGGGGAGGAAGCCGGCATCGGTCGTGCTGTGCATGATGTTCGCAATCCGCACGACCGAAGACCGCACTCCCCGCTCGGCGAGATCGATGACGGCGGTTTCCACGACATTGCGGACCCGGAGGGTGCCCTTGTGCTCATCGCCGACGGGTAGGGCCGGGTCCTCCTCGGTGGCCGGCCGGCCCAGCTTCCCGGACGAGCCAATGCTCCCCGCCGCGACCAGCGGCTTTCCGGTTCCCGCGAGTGCCTCGCCGTACGCGAGCATGATCGGGAGCTCCGCGGCGGACACGGCGTCCATCCCGCCAAACGGAAGCAGGTCTTGCCTGTGCGCGACGTGGATGACGCCGTCGGAGTCGGCGGCTGCCGCCATGAGCCCGTCGAGGTCCTGCAGGTCGCCGCGACGCACCTTCGCGCCGAGCGCCGACATCGCCGCCGCGGCCTTGTCCGACCGGGCCAGGCCGGTGACCTCGTGCCCGGCGGCGATGAGCTCGGGGATGATGTAGGAACCGGAATGGCCGGTCCCGCCAGCGACGAAAACGCGCATGCTGCTGCTCCTGGTGAGTGACGTGCTGCGGGAAGTGGGGTGCGGGTGCGCTCAGCTGAGAATGCTGATGCCGAGGGAGAAGTTGGCGTGCTTGACGGACTGGGTGATGAGGCCCAGCTCCAGCAGGCCGGCGTTCTCCAGTGCCCGCGCCATCGGCAGCTCCCCGGTGTCCCACGGGCGCAGTCCCAGGCTCTCGATGAACGCCGACACGCGTGCCTTCGCCTGCGCGTCGTCGCCGGCGATGAACACGTCCAGCGGACGGCCTTCGGCTGGGCCGGCGGCCAGAACGTTGGAGAACAGAGTGTTGAACGCCTTGACGACATGCGCGCCGGCGGGCGCGGCCCTGGCGATCTCCTGCGCGCCAGAACTGCCCTCGGGGGTGACGAAGCCCTTGAAATCGGCGGTGACGGGATTGGTGATGTCGATGATGACCTTGCCGTGCAGTGCGTCTCCGTACTCGCTGACCACCGCCGCGGCGCTGTCGTACGGCACGGCGAGGATAACGATGTCCCCGGCCGGGGCGGTGCCGGCCGTCCCGGCAGTGGCGCCGCCGAGCGCGGCGGCCAGTTCCTTGGCCTTGGCGGGATCGCGGCCGATGATCTCGACGGCGTTCCCGCCGGCGAGCGCCCGGCCAGCCAGGGCGCTGGCCATGTTCCCCAGGCCGATAACGCTGATGCTGCTCATTGGTGTGCCTGCTTTCTGGAGGCTGAATAGGACGCCATGCCCATCCCGTCGTTGTTAACGGTTGTGTCGTCGACGCCGTCGAATGACGCGATGGACAGCGCTCAATTCCCGATGTGCTCATTCTGGGTCTGGGCCCTGCTATCAAGTCCAATGTCGAATTCCCTGGAGGCATCGCCGGACCGGGAGGCTCTGTGGATCTGGACCTGCGCAAGTTGCGCTACTTCGTCGCCGTCGCCGACACGTTGCACTTCGGCCGCGCCGCCGATGAGCTGCACATCGCGCAGCCGGTGCTCAGCCGCCAGACCGCGCACTGGAACATGATCTCGGCACCCCGCTGCTGACCAGGAACAGCCACGGCGTGGTCCTGACCGACGCCGGCAGGCAGCTGCTGACCGACGCCGGCCCGCTGCTGGCCTCCGCGCACGCGGTCCGCCGCCGGGTGACCGTGGCCGCGCGCGGCAGCCGGCGGCTAATGGTCGGCTTCCGGGCAGGCATCCCGGTCACCCCGGCGGTACGGCTGTTCGCCACCCGGCACCCGGACGTTCTGGTGGACGTGCAGCGGATCGAATGGGACGACCAGGCACCTATGCTGCTCGACGGCCGCATCGACGTCGGCTATGTGCGGCTGCCCATCGACGAGGCGGGCCTGCGCGTCGCCCCGCTGTACACCGAGCCGCGGGTGGCGGTGCTGCCCGTCGGCCACCGATTGGCCGGTCGGGAGCAGGTCACTGAGGCGGACCTGGCCGGCGAGCCACTCGTCTGGCAGGCCGACACGAGCACGCAGCCCACCAGGCGACCGCACCCTAACGCCGGGTATCTGGTGCGCGGGGTGGACGAGACGCTCGAGCATGTCGCGGCCGGCCGGGGCATCTCGTTCCTGGCCCGTTCGGCGACCGTGTTCTACTCACATCCGGACATCAGCTACGTGCCCATCCCGGATCTGGCACCCGACCAGGTGTGCCTCGCCATGGCGGCAACGCGCACCTCGCCGGTGGTCGACGACTTCTTCACCGCGGCTCAGGAGACGGCCGAGATCACGGCAGAATGCGGGAACTATGAAATGTGGGAACCTGGCGTATCGCCACCGTGACCACACCAACCTGTATCCCGCCGACGCACCGTTGAACCTGCCGGTGGCCACACGGATAATTCCGGCTCATGATCGAGCGACGCGCCCCGGTAATGTGACAGAAAGGCGACAGCTCTTGTCAAAGCGATTATCTGTTTTTATGATTTTGGCGGGCAGGGTCTGTGAAGCGGGGGCGCAAATGTCAGAGAATAGCGTGACAACATTCTGCACCAAATGCGGAAGTATCCGCGCTGCGGAAGCCCGTTTTTGCACAGTATGCGGAGCGCCATTCCGCGAACCGGCGGTCGCCGAACCCGTGACGCCCGTGACAGCGGCGGCGCCGCTGTCCGCTACCCCGCCGGCCACTACGCGCTGGGATATTCCGGTCATCGAGCCGGAGCCGACGGCGGCTTACCCGCCGCCCCAGCAACCGATGCCGCCGACACAAATGCCGCCACCACCGTCGATGGCGCCACCACGTCAGGTCCCTCCGCCGCCGGAGACACCCCGGTCCGGAGGGGGCGGCGGGCACGGCGGGCGGATGCCCTTTGTCATCGCGGCGGCCGTCGTGATCGTCCTCGCCGCCGGCGGCGGCGGCGCCTATGCGCTGGTCTCGTCCGGGAGCGGGAAGAACTCAGCTCGACCGCCCGCGCAGTCGACCGTCAAGACGAAAGTCCCTCCGGCCGCCCCCGCGACGCCGACGAGCGCCGCCTCCCCGGCGCCCTCCCCCACCCTGGCGCCGACGCCCACGCCGAGCGTGACTACTTCGCCCGGAGCGGTCGCCGTTGCGCCCAGCCTGTCCGCCAATCCCGCCACTACGGGCGTGGTGAATCTGCTGAATCGCTATTTCACCTCCATCAACACCCGGAACTACGCTGAGTACAGCGCGCTCCTGAACGCGCAAATGCAGTCGGGCAACTCCGCCTCGTCCTTCGACAGCGGCTACGCGACGACAAAGGACTCCGCGGAAAAGCTCGTCGCGTTGTCGGGATCGAGCGGCGACGAGTCGGCGACCGTCTCGTTTACCAGTCACCAGTCCCCGGCCGACAGTGTCAATAGCAGTTCGTGCACGGACTGGACGATCACGTTGTACCTCGCGCCGCACGACGGCGGCTATGTCATCACGCACCCGCCGTCCAGTTATCACCCCGCGTACACGAACTGTCCGTAACTATTTTTTCCGGGCGCGCAGATCTTGCGGACGAACCGCCAGGTTATGGAAAATAGCCGCATAAGTATCAATGGTCATGTGATGTACCACAAGCTTCCCCGTTAGGAGAGCATCACCATGGCTCGTTCCGTGCGCCTGCGCTTGTCGGCCGGGCTCGTATCGGCGGCAGTGATCGCCGCCATCCCCATCGCGGCGGCCACATCCGCCAGTGCCGCGGCCAAACCGGGTCCCAACACCCTCGTGAAAGTCCAGCAGGACATAACCGCCAAAGCCCTGCCGCAGGGATCTCCCTTCGGCACCACCCCGTCGAGCACGCCCGAGACCGTGTCGTTCGTCCTTCGCGCGAAGGGCCTCGGCACCCTGGAAGCCAAAGTTTCGAATGGCGGCTTCACCTATCCGCACTTCCTGACGGTCTCGCAGTTCGCCGCGGAGTACGGCCAGCCCGCAGCGGCACAGGCACTGACGAGCTACCTCGCCCGGTTCGGTATCACGACCTCCACATACGCCGACAATCTCGACGTGACGGCCAACGGCACGGCCGGCGAGTTCGACAGCGCGCTCGCGATGACCGGCCAGGAGGAGTACAAGGTCCCCGAACTGAAGGGCAAGAACGGCTCCTCGTCCATCCCGGCGCAGACCGTGCACTCGCCCAAGAGCACGCCCGAGCTACCCGAATACCTCGCCAGCGACATCCTCGCGGTCCTCGGCCTGACCAACTACAGCCCGTTCACCACGCAGACCGCGAAGATCGACACCGGCGTGGTCAAGCCGCAGGCGGGCAGCTCGAACTCCTGCATCGCGCTGTCCGGCCTGCCAGACGCGTGCAACCTGCCGTCCAGCTTCGCCGCCCAGTACAACCTCGATCCGCTGTACAAGAAGGCCGACGGCGCCGGGCAGTCCATCGCCATCGTGACCCTGGCCGCGCTCGACCAGGGCACGCCTGGCGATCTGAGCAGCGAGGCGGCGCCGTACTTCTGGCAGAACATCTCGCACACCCCGCAGACCGGCCGCACGCTCAGCGTGGACAATGTCGACGGCGGCCCCGGCGCCCCGAGTGACGCCTCGGGCACCGGCGAGACCGACCTCGACGTCGAGCAGTCCGGCGCGCTCGCGCCCGGCGCGAACGTGGTCGTCTACCAGGCGCCGAACACCGACTACGGCTTCGCCGACGCCTACTTCGCCGCGGCCAGCCAGAACGTCGCCAGCTCGGTCTCCGCCAGCTGGGACGAGTCCGAGACGTACCTGCAATGGGCGATCGCCGCGGGCGAGGAATCACCCGGCTACGAGGCCGCGTTCGACGAGGTCTTCTGCGAACTCGCGGCGCAGGGCCAGTCCGCCTTCACCGCGTCCGGCGACTGGTCCGCGTACGGCGCCACCGTCGACCTCGGTTCGACCAACCTCGCCGTCGAGACATCGGGATCGAGCCCGTACATCACCGACGCGGGCGGCACCACCAACCCGTGGAGCGGCACGCTGTCCAACAGCGCCGGCACCGTGACGGCCAACGTGGACGTCCCCGCGCAGCGCACCTGGTCGTGGAACTACCTGTGGGGACCGGTCGCGACCGTGGACGATGAGTCCTACGCCGCGTCCGCGGTGTCGCAGATCACCGGCAGCGGCGGCGGCTTCTCCTCGTTCGAGCCGCGCCCGTCCTACCAGTACGACGTGCCGGGCATCGGGAACTACAACGCGTACAACCTCCTCACGCCGGCGGACTACGCGGCCGAGGCGGACACGCCGAACTTCATCGAGCCGACCCAGTTCACCGTCAACTCAAGCCCGACCCTGACCCACGGTCACAACGGTTTCGGCCGGGCCGTGCCGGACGTGTCCGCGAACGCCGACCCCTACAGCGGCTACCTGCTGTACGAGCCCTCGTTCGCCGGCGTCGACAAGCCCGTCCTCCAGGGCGGCTGGGGCGGCACCAGCTTCGTCGGACCGCAACTCAACGGCTCCACCGCCGAGATCGACTCCTACCTCGGCCACCGCGTGGGGTTCTGGAACCCGGCGATCTACGCCTACGCCGCCAGCGGGCGCGACCCGTTCACCCCGCTGAACGCAGTCGGCGCCAGCAACAACAACCTCTACTACACCGGCAACCCGGGCTCGCTCTTCAATGAGGGCAGCGGCCTCGGCGTCCCGAACCTGGCCGCCCTCGCGACCGACTTCGGCTCGTCGCACGGATCCGGCCACAAGTCCCGCTAACCATCGGACGTGAACCGGGCCGTACGCACCTGCGCACGGCCCGGTTCGCTGTCCGCGGCGAGATATCCCCCGGCGAGTTACCACGCAAAGTGGCCGGTGTGCGGGTGACGAGGAGACGGCTGCGACGTGATGAGGGAAGTGCAGATCTTGCCGTATTGCGGCACTTCCTGAAAGATGGTCGCTAATTGTCCGCCTTGTCGCGGAAATAAGCCCAATAGGAGATAGATGAGCATGGCTCGTTCTGTTCGCCTGCGCCTGTCGGCCGGGCTGGCGGCCGGCGCGGTAATCGCCGCGATTCCGGTCGCCGCGGCTTCCGCCAGTGCCTCGACCGGCACCGGCAGCGGGGCCCGCACACCGATCCAGGCGGGTATCACCGCCAAATCCCTGCCCCACGCGACCGAAGAGGGCACCACGGCCGGGTCCACGCCAGAAACCGTTTCCTTCATCCTCAACGCGCGCGGTATCGGCTCGCTCGAGAGCGAAGTAACGGGCGGGCATTTCGACTACCGGAACTACCTGTCCGTGCCGCAGTTCGCTAGCCAGTACGGCCAGGCGACGACGGCGCGGGCGCTGGCGGGGTACCTGGCGCGGTACGGGATCAAAACCACCGTCTACGCCGACGACCTCGACGTCGCGGCCAGCGGCACCGCCGCCGAGTTCAACTCGGCGCTCGACGTGACGCAGCATCAGTACAAGGTTCCCGCCGTGCGCGGGGTCGACGGTACCGGGGACATCCGGGCGCAGACCGTGCACGCCGTGGACGGCGCGCCCGCGCTGCCCGCGAGCATCGCGCGGAACGTGCTCGCCGTCCTGGGCCTGACGAACTACAGCGCGTTCTCCACCGACCTGACGCACACCCCCGCCACCGCCAAGGTGTCGGTGTCCGCCGCCCAGCAGAACGCCGCCGCCAACCTGCCGTCGAACTTCGCCGCCGAGTATGGCCTCAGCCCCCTCTATAAAAAGGCCAACGGCGCCGGGGAAACCGTCGCCATCGTGACGCTGGCGGCGCTCGACCAGGGGGCGCCGGAGTACTTCTGGCAGAAGGTGGCCGACGTCCACCAGACCGGCAAGGTCAGCGTGGACAACGTCGACGGCGGGCCGGGCGCCCCCAGCGACGTTGACGGGACGGGCGAGACCGACCTCGACGTCGAGCAGTCCGGCGCCCTCGCGCCCGGCGCGAACGTGATCGTCTACCAGGCGCCGAACACCGACAACGGCTTCGCCGACGCGTTCTTCGACGCGGCCAGCCAGAACATCGCCGACTCGGTCTCGTCCAGCTGGGGCGAGTCCGAGACCTACATCAAGTGGGCGGTCGAGGACGGCATCGAGACGCCCGCCTACCAGGCCGCGTTCGACGAGGCGTTCCTCGAGTACGCGGCGCAGGGCCAGTCCGGCTTCATCGCGGCCGGCGACAGCGGCGCCTACGACGCCACCGGCGACATCGGCACGACGAACCTGTCGGTCGACTCGCCCGGCAACAGCCCGTACATCACCGACGCGGGCGGCACCACCAACGCGTGGACCGGAACCGTGTCCAACACCGCCGGGACCACGACCGCCAGCGTGTCAGTGCCGTTCCAGCGCACCTGGAGCTGGGACTACCTGTGGGCGCCGCTGGCGAAGGTCGGCGATCAGTCATACTCGGACGCGGCGCTGGCGAACATCGCCGGCGGTGGCGGCGGCTTCTCCGTGACCGAACCTCGGCCGTCCTACCAGTACGACATCCCCGGCATCGGGAAGTACGCGGCGGTCAACGACCTGACCCCGACCGGCTACGGGACGGTCAGCGGCAGCTCGCTCGTGCTGCCGGCCGACTTCACCGTCAACAACCCGGCATCCGGCAGCACCGGCTACACGGCCGCCGGCCGGGTCGTGCCCGACGTCTCAGCCGACGCCGACCCGTACACGGGCTACTGGCTGTACGAGCCGTCCGCGACCCAGTCCGGCAACGCGGAGCTCGAGAACGGCTGGGGCGGCACGAGCTTCGTCGCCCCGCAGCTCAACGGCTCCACCGCGGAGATCGACTCCTACCTCGGCCACCGCGTGGGATTCTGGAATCCGTCGGTCTACGCCTTCGCCGCCAGCGGCCGTGACCCGTTCACCCCGCTGGACGCCACGGGCGCCGACAATGACAACCTGTATTACACCGGCACCGCTGGTTCGCTGTTCAACCCGGCCAGCGGACTCGGCACGCCGAACCTGAGCAAGCTCGCGCAGGACTTCGGGGGCAGCGGCCACTAGCCGCAAGCCGCGGAGCCGGGCCACACTCGCCGGAGTGTGGCCCGGTTCGCTTTCCACGACAGGAGGGGCCCTATGGTGGTACCGCTCGCCGCCCGGTGCGTCGCCGCGGTCATCGGCGCGCTGCTGGTGCTGACGTCATGGGGCAGCGTGATCGGCACGCTGATCGTGCCGCGGCCCGTCAGCAGCTTCCTGACCCACTGGGTCGACCAGTTCGTCGTCGGCGCCTACCGCCTCCTCACGGACCGCATCGGCACGTTCCAGCGGCGGGACCGGATCCTCGCCACCCAGGCGGCGGCGATCCTGCTGACCCAGCTCGCCGTATGGCTGGCGATCATCTTCATCGGGTTCGGGCTCATGATGTGGCCGTTCACCCAGGCTGGCATCGCGAAGGCGTTCATCAACGCCGGGTCCAGCCTGTTCACGCTCGGCTTCTCCGAGCCCACGGGCGCGGCGCCCGCCGCGTTCGTCTTCCTCGCCGCGGCCAGCGGCCTGCTCGTCGCCGCCCTGCAGATCGGCTACCTGCCCACCCTGTACGCCGCGTTCAACCGCCGGGAGACCGAGGTCGCGCTCCTGAACGCCCGGTCCGGCGTGCCCAACTGGGGGCCGGAACTGCTCGCCCGCACCTACTACGCGCTCGGCACCGGGGTCTCGACGCTCGACACGCTCCCGGATCTCTACAGCGGCTGGGAACGCTGGGCGGCCGACGTCGCCGAGAGCCACACCACTTACCTGCCCCTGGTCCGCTTCCGCTCGCCACGCTGGCGCACGTCTTGGGTCACCGCCCTGCTCTCCGTGCTCGACTCGGCCGCGATGTACCTCGCGCTGGCGCCCGAGCACGCGCCGGTCGTCCCCGCCCGGCTCTGCCTGCGCGGCGGCAAGGACTGCTTCGTCCGGATCGCGCAGGCGATGGGCCACGACGTGTCCGACGAGGCCGACCCGAGCGGCGGCATCTCGCTGACCTACGAGGAGTTCCGCTACGGAATCACCCGCCTGGAGGAGGTGGGGTTCCCCATCAGCCGCTCCCCCGAGGATGCCTGGCATGACTTCGTCGGCTGGCGGCTCAACTACGAGCAGGCCGCGTACCTCGTCGCGGAGGCCGTCGATGCCGTCCCCGCGATGTGGTCGGGGCCGCGCCACCGTCCCACGCCGCAACTGCCGCCGATCCGCCCGCCGCTAGGACGGCGGGCGGCCCCGAGTAAATGATGTATCAGCTATCCTGCGAGCATGAGCGGCGACTGGCTGACCGCGGACGAACAGCGGGCCTGGCGGACGTACCTCCGCATGAGCACGCTCCTGCCCGCCCAGCTGAACCGGCAACTCCAGCGCGATTCCGGCCTATCCCTGCCCGAGTACGAGGTGCTCGTGCAGCTCAGCGAGGCACCGGGCCGGCGGCTGCGCCCCTATCAGCTCTGCGAGGCGCTGAACTGGGAGCAAAGCCGCCTGTCGCATCAGCTCACCCGCATGGAACGCCGCGGCTTGGTGGCGAGGGAAGAGTGCGCCGCTGACGGCCGGGGCGCCTTCGTCATCCTCCGGGCCGACGGCGACGCCGCCCTCCAATCGGCCGCGCCGGGACACGTGGCGGCCGTGCGCCAGCTGATATTCGACCGGCTCGATGACGGCCAGCGGGCCGCGTTCGAGGATGCCTGCGCCGCTATTCTCGCCGCGCTGGGCGAGTCGGGCTGAGCTCCCCGGTTATCCCTGGCCCCGGGAGCTGGCTGAGCACCTGGCTCTTGGCGGCCGCGTTCCCGTTCCCCGGGTCATCCGACGTCCCGTCGCCCAGCGCGGTGTCTCCAGCCGCGGGCTTCCAGGGCGGACTCACCACCGCCTGGCTGGCGGCGGGCGGCGGCGTCGCGGGCGCCAGATCCCCGGGCGCTTGATTCTCCGAGTCCTGGTTGAGAGTCCCGGTTGCCCGAGTCCTGATAGCCCGATGACTGGTTACCGTACGACTGGCTGACGGACGCGTTCCCGGGCGCCTGGTTGCCCGCGGCGTTCCCAGGTGCCAGGTTCCCGGACGCGTGGTTCCCTACCCCGGGGAAGACCGGCACCTGCGGATAGTCATGGGGGCGGAGCTTGGCCCATTCCGCCGCGCAATACCCGGGGACGTGCTGCGGGCCGCCCGCGGCGATGCTGACCCTCTTGTAGGCCGGCGTATTCCACCATGCTTGCCTGAACGACCGATGTTCCAGTGACTGGTAAAAGGCCTCGCACAGGCCTGCCGGAGTGGCCGCCGGGCGCTGGCTCGCCGAAGACGAGACTTCGGGTGCGGGCGGAGCTGAGTTCGCGGTGGCCGGGTGGGTCGGCGAGATCACGGGCCGCGCGGACGTGGCGTCGACGCGGGGCGAGGTACCCTGCGTGGCGCCGGACTGCCCCGTGGACGGCGCCGCGAGCGCGTCGTGCGCCAGGCGTTGCGCGGGACCGGGCAGCCGGCCCGAGTAGGCGGCCGCGACCGCGATAACCACCGCCGCCGCGGTGAACATCCCCGCGGTGAGCCTGCCCCGTCGCGGACGCGGGTCCCGGCCCGGGCGCACCTGGTCACGGCGGCCGTGCTTGCGGGCACTGTGCTTACGAGTGCCGTGCCGACCGCGGCCCGGCCCGGCCTGGGGCAGCGCCGCGGTCGGCGTGGTCCCGCCGCCGACGGCGGATCCGGTACCGGCGGCGAATGCCGCGGTGGCGATAGCCGCGCGGAACTGTGCCCGGATGGCGGCTTCGCCGCGCAGTTCGGCTGGCGAGGGAGCGGCACCCAGCGCCGACAGGGTGTCGGCGACCTGGCGCAGCGCCGGGGGGACGGCGGCGCCGTGCCCCGACGGTCGGCCATCGCCGGACGGCCCGGTGATTCCGGTGAGCGGGGTGCCCGCGGCCAGCAGCGCGTCGAGGTCCCGCTCGTCGAACGGCGCGGAACCCCCTGGCGGAGGAGGAAAGCTGTCTGGCATGTCATCGTCTGGAACGCCGTACCCGGTCAAAGCGTTACACCTGCCCCTGATAGCAGCGCCTGCAGCTTCTTCAGCCCGCGGTGCGCCAGCACCCGGACAGCCCCGGGGGTCTTCCCGACCATGCCCGCGACCACGTCGGTGTCCAGCCCGGCGACCACCCGCAGGAAGATCACTTCCGCCTGCTGCTTCGGCAGCTGGGACAGCGTCGCGATCGCGGATTCCGTGGCGAGGTTGTCCATCGCGACCTGCTCTGCGTCCGGTGATCGCGGCATGTCGTCGGCGTGGATGTCGTCAAGCGGCTGCGCCGGGTGCCGCTTGCGCGTCCTGGCCTGGTCGAGGAGCCGTCTGCGCGCGTTAGTGAATAGCCAGGCACGCCAGGCCGCCTCGTCGCCGGTGAACTTAGGCAGTCCCCTGACCACCTGAACCCAGGTTTCCGCGGCGATGTCCTCCGCGTGCTCTGGCGCGACAACGCGCAGGTAGCGAAGCAGCACCGGGTTCGCGTCCCGCCAAAGGACCGCGAAGGCGTCCTCGCGCCCCTCCTGCGCGGCCCTGAGCACAGCCGCGAACTCCTCGCCTACCACATGCAGAGTATCCGCATCTAACGGCCTGTTCCGCAGCGAAATCGGCATGAAGATCGCATTCCGGCATGGAAAACCGCGGCTAGTTACGTTGTCCTGACAATACTTGCGCGCTTCACTACACTTAGCGCCCGTAGCATGGTGAAATGCGCGCATCTGCCAACCTGTTTTATTTACATCGGGCGTCGCGGATCTGGCACGAGGGCCTTGCAATTGACCGAGACGGGGAGTGTCTCGCCTGACCGGCGGCTGACGGAGGATCGCGGCGGCACCGCGTACGGTGTCCCGCTGCAGCAAGCAGTTGTCGATCAGGCGACAGGCTGGCTCGCGGGCCGGCTGGACTGCAGCATAAGTGAAGCGGGCGGGCACCTGGCCAGGCTCGCGAGAGAAAACGAATCGAGCATGGCGGAAGCCGCCGCGCTGGTGCTTGGTGACGCCACGACGACGGCGATGCGCGCGACTGCCGTGCTCGATATCACCGTGCCTGCCCGGGCCGTGCCCGCGCAGACGCCGCCGGTGCAGACGCTGCGGGTGCAGCAGGCGATCCTGCCCACGCGACGGCGGGAGTTCCGGCTCGGCCGGTACGACATCGCCGTCCGCTACCAGCCCGCGCATTCCGGCAACGGGGTGGGCGGCGACTGGTATGAGGTACGCCCGGACGCCAACGGCGACGTGATCGTGGGGATCGGCGACGTGGCCGGCCACGAACTCAGCGCGGCCGCCGGAATGGCTCGAATCGGCAACGCCTTGCGCGGCCTCACCGCCACCGGGGAGCCTGCGCACAAGGTACTCGGCTGGCTGAACGACCTAGTCTGCGCCGACGAGGCCCCGGAGCAGGTCGCCTCGGCCGCGCTCGGGTCTCTTGGCGCGGAATCCCCGGCCCTGCGGTGGGCGCAGGCGGGACACCCGCCCCCTGTCCTGGTGCGCAACGGCGAACCGCGCCTGCTGCTGCGCCCGTCCGGCCTGCTGCTGGGCACCATGTCGTCTGCGCAATATGAACTGACCACGGAGAACCTCGCCGCTGGCGACATCCTGGTCTTCTACACCGACGGGCTGATCGAACGACGAGACCGGGACATCGACGAGGGCCTGATCGCCCTGCTGCGTGCGGCCGCGGGCAGCAGGCACGAGACGGCGGCGGAGACGGTCGCGGGCCTGGCCGACTGCCTGGAGTCCGGCTCCGAGGACGACATCTGCATCCTCGCGATCCGGGTGCTGTAGCTCCCGGGCGACGGACTGGTGCGCGCTATGCGCGCTCGGGGTCAGGCGCGCTCGGGGTCAGGCGCGCTCGGGGTCAGGCCGGAGTCACCACGAACTGGCGCAGGCACAGGTCCCGGAAGGTGACCGGGCCGCGCGGGCCGGGAACCCGGTCGATGTTGATCCCGGTCTCGGGGACCTCGAACAGCTTGAACCCGTCGAGCAGCCGCGTCGGCGCGTTCCAGAACGCCCCGGTGCCCGTGTACGCGTTCAGGAATTCGGCCGCCGCCGCTTCGTCGGTCGCGGCGATACCGGCGGCGAGGCCGGATGTCTCGTCGTTCGCGATCTCCGCGGCACGCGCCGGGCCGTCCGCGGGGGCGATCGTCACCGTCGCCTCGCGCCCGGCGTCTAGCGCCCACTCGTAGCCGAGGGCGTGATCGTGCGGGGGCAGGGAGGCCGCGACGCCCAGGTCCTTCAGCTCGGCGGTGAGTTCCGGCACCCACGCGTCCCACCGGGACCGATCCACCAGCAGAAGGTTCAGCCGGTTGCATACGCCCAGGCGGTCCAGGCTCGCGGCGATCAGGGCCGACACCGCCGGACGCCGCGCGGATGGATGAAGGTAGAGGACACCGCCGCCGTCGGCGTGCGCCATGGTGCGGACGCCGTGCGCGGCGCCCTCGGCCGCGAGCGCGCGCGTGCTGTCGCCGCTGCCGCGCAGGATGACCAGCGGGATCAGGTTCGACTCGCGCACTAGCGCGTAGGCCGATGCCTGGCCGGGCACACGGACGAGCTGGATCGCCGTCGAGGCCAGGCCCGCCGCGTCGAGCGCGGGCGCGATCACCTCATCGGCGAGGGCGATGGCCGACCGCAGCGCGGCGCTCCCGGTGCGGAGCACGCCGGCGTTGCGGGACTTGACGAGCTGCGAGGCGATGTCCACGACGACGTTGGGCCGGGCCTCGAAGTTGGCGCCGATCACGCCGACCGGCCGACGGCGCTCGGTGAGCACCAGGCCGCCGGGCAGGTCGCGGACCTTGTGGCTGGCGGGCTGGTGCGCGACCCCGGCCAGGATCTCGAGTTGCGCGGCCATCGCCGTCAGGCGCTGCTCGTCGAGCCGGAGGCGGTCCCGGACGCCCGCTGGCAAACCGGATTCCTCGGCGGCGCGCATGTCCTGCCCGTTCGCCGCGAGCACGACCGGCGCGGCGGCCCGCAACCGCTCCGCCATCACGCCGAGCGCGGCGTCGATCACCTCGTCGGGGGCGCCGGCGAGCCCGGTCACCGCCGCGCGTGCCGCCCGGGCCGCCGTCTGGACCGCGGCCGTCGCGTCCGTTGTCGTGGCGCCCGCGGCCGTTGTCGCCGCGTCCGCGCGCCCGCCGTGCACCGAACTCTCCGCCGTCATTACTTTCCTCCGCCGCTCACTCCGTTCCTGCTGAGATTACCGGTCCAGCGACACGCGCAGCGAATGTGATCTACGGTACATTTTGCCGTCGGAATATAGACGCAACTCTATGCGCTGCATATGAGCGACGGCGCCGGGGATGCCGCCAGACGAGCCGAACGGACGCCCAGTTTCCCGGGGTTTATTTCCCTGGATCTTTTCCGGGAAAGGGTGCCCGCCACGACCCGCCTAAGAAATTTAGGACACGGGTGCGCTGCCAACGGGCAGCGCGATGGAGGTGCTCAGTCATGAAGCTCAGCGCTCGGTTCATGTTCGACAGCCTTTACGTCGTCGCCGGTGCGTTTCTCACCGTCGCAGCGATGGCCTGGCCGGCCGGAACGGCCGGCTGGACGGCATTCGGAGTGTCGGTCGGAGTAACGGTTGTCGCGGCGGCTAGCGCCGCCCTGGCGAAGAAGACCTCGCACCGGTTCGGCCACGGCCTGATCGCGCTAGTCGCGCTCTGGTCCCTGGTCGCGGCACTGGCCTTCTCCGGGTCGGCCCTGACCTGGCTGGTGTTCGCGGACGCGATCGCCATCGGCGTCCTCGGCCTCGCCGACCTCGCCGTGCACGAGGCGACCACGGAGCGGATCGTGCACCAGCTCGAGGTGCGCGACCTGTCGCACGCGGCCTGACATACCGGTCCCACGCGGCGTGATACGCGCCGCGTCCCAGACGCCGGAAGGGCGGACATCCCCGGGTCCGCCTTTCCGGCTTTCTTTTTGCACCCTTCTTCCATGCGGGAAGGGATAAGTGAGCAGACTTGAGTAAGCGGGGACGTGATGGCTAATAATTCTAAAGAGCGGCGCGGCGGAGGTCCTCGCGGATCTGATTGCCCAGCCTGCGGGTTTCCCGGCGATTGATCATGGCGCCGGCCACCGCGCCCGTAAATAGCGGCGCGAGCGACAGCGTCGACCGCCGGACGCGGGCCACGAGGCGACGGCGGACCTGGCCCGCGAGCGGCGACCCGGCGACCAGCAGGAGACCGCCCGGGACGACGTAGACGCCGCGCCGGTGCGCCCAGGACGCGATGTAAGCCCGCGCCCGCTCGGTGGCGCTCCCGGGGGCGGGCAGGCCATACGCCTCGTGGAGCTCGGCCACGAGCTTGATCTCGATACCCGTGATCGCGAGGGTCTCCGCGGCGATTTCCGCCGGGAACGCGGGCAACGCCGGCAACGCGGACCAGGCGCCGGTCGCACCGCCCACCGTCGCGGACGCCCGTGCCGCACGCTCGATAAGCAAGTCCGCGATCTCGTCATCGGTACGGCCGGGGAACTGCTCCCGCAACGTCGCCTGGTCACGGACCCGCAGACGGGGGCCCATCTCGATCACCTGGCCCGTGAGCCAGTTGACCGAGACCGAGAAGGCATGCCCGGCCGTGGTCACCCCCTGGCGGGCGGCCGCGGTGCCGCGACGTGCCACGGCACCGGCGCCCCGGGCGGCGGCGGTGGCACCCCGGGCGGCCGCGGCGGTGGTGCCACGGACGGCGGGTACCGTGCCGACCGGAGCGGCGTCGGCGGGCGTCGTGTCACCGGGCGTGGTGTCAGCGGGCATGGTGTCAGCGGGCATGGTGCCAGCCGGTGTAGTGCCGGCGGGTGCGGTGCCGACGGGTGCGGTGCCGACGGGTGCGGTGTTCCGGCGAGCGAACGGGCCGAGGCCGACGGGCTTCGTGATCTTGCCGAGTGTCCCGGCCACACGGCGGCGATCCTGCGGCTGAGCCGATTCGGAGAGTTCCGCCGCGAACTCGGCGGCCTCCCGCGCGGCGGCTCGCTCCCGCGTATCCTTTTCGCGCTGCGATTCGACCATGTGATGGCACCTACCCCGGGTCAGTGACTTCGATCTACCCCGGGACGGCGAGTTCGATCCGACAGCTGGCCAGTCCCATACCCATTACCTGGCCGAGCGCGCACAGCGAACGCGTGGTCACAGAATTATGCGGATAACACGACTCGTGTCGGCTGTATCGCCTATAGTGACGCAGAGATCCTTTGCACGCTGTTCCCGCCGGTTCCGAACAGGAGCGCCCCCATGGCTGAGACGGCTCTGCACGAGGTCGCGCCACCCGCGCCCGTCTTGCCCGCGCCTGATTCACCAGCCTCTCAGCTCGCCCTCGCGTGGCTGACGGCTTTGGCCGGTGACGGCGACGAGTCCACGAGCCAGAGTGGCAGGCCCTCGGCCGATCCGGCCATCGCGCAGCGCACGCTAACCGACCTTTCCGGGCGGCTGGTGACCGTACTGCTGGACCCGAAGTTCCAGCCGCGCAGGGCCGCGGCCGTCGGGCGCGCCCTGGTGAGCGCGGACTTCACCAGCGCCGACGTGCTGGGGCGCAGCCTCCGCGTGATGATTCTGCTGTTGCCCTCGCTCATCCGGGGCAGCGCGCCCGCTCGCCTCCCGGGTGCCGTGCCGGCGGACCTCGAGCATCGGATCGCGGCGGTCACCGAGGCCCTCGCCAACGGATACGTACGGGCGCTCCGGGACCGCACGCTGGCGGAGCAGGAGTCGATCAGGCGGGCCGAGCTCGATGCTGAGCGCATCCTCAGCGCTCAGCTCCGGCACCAGGCCACGCATGACCCGCTGACCGGACTGCCCAACCGGGCAGCCGCGTTCGGCCGGCTGTCCGCCGCGCTGACGGCGGGTCCCACGGGCCGTGTCGGACTGTGCTACCTGGACCTTGACGGTTTCAAGGCGGTCAACGACCGGCACGGGCACGGCGCCGGCGACCAGCTACTCGTCACGCTGGGCGAACGAATCGGCCGTGTCGCGGGCCGGCACGGAGTGCTCGCCGCGCGGATCGGCGGCGACGAGTTCGTGGTGCTCGCCGAGAAGTCACCAGGCCTGCACGGGATGGTCACCCTCGTCACGGACATTCTCACCGAGATCAGCCGGCCCGTGCCCCTGTGCCCGGGCGGCGTGCGCGTGTCCGCGTGCGCGGGAATCGTGGATCGCGATTCCGGCGGCACGACCCCCGAGGCCATGGTGTCCGACGCCGACGCGGCCCTCTACGAGGCCAAATCGCGTGGCGCCGGCAATTGGTCGGTCCACGCCCCGCGGCCGCGACAGGGAAACTGATCCCCGGCTTACCTGCCAGCGGGGATCACTACAGGCCGAGGCAACCGCCTAGCGAGCCAATGTTGACGCAGACGGCCAGGGATCCGCCCGACCCGGAGCCGGAAGAAGAAACGCCAGACGCAGCAGAGCCGGCAGACGGCGACGTCTGCGGTGCGACGGACAGTCCCACCGATGTGCTGGTCCCCCCGACGCCGGCCGAAACCGCGGCCGATACCCCGGGTGCGCCCACCGCCGCGTCCGCCGAGAGCGACGCGGACGCCGCCGCCACCGACGCGTTGACCGACAAGCCGCTTGACGCCTGGACGCCGGAGCCGCCACCCGAGCCTGAACCGCTCCCGGAGCCGCTGCCCGAACCGGAACCGCCCGAACCGGAACCGCCCGAACCGGAACCGCCGCCGGAGCCGCC
>Ga0210389_10000072_pt1 | contig 98576 bp, 86 predicted proteins | sample IncBWH28OmetaG_FD_160127 | JGI IMG/M metagenome (GOLD analysis project Ga0210389, IMG submission 160127) | Forest soil microbial communities from Barre Woods Harvard Forest LTER site, Petersham, Massachusetts, United States - Inc-BW-H-28-O ...
CGCGTACCTGGGCGCGGTTGCGAGCGGCCACGAGGCCTCCGAGCCGCGCCTGGCCAACGCGGAATGGCTGCGCGCCGCACACGCCCGCCACCTAGCCGCCGCCCGCCAGCGCCCGTAGCCCACCCCCCCCGCCGCTCAGCCACCCCACCCCACCCGCCGCCAGCCACCCCGCCGCTCAGCCACCCCGCCGCTCAGCCGGCCCAAATGCGCAAACAAGCTCGCAATAACGGGTTCGAAAGCGCATTTGGGCTCGCGGGATAACCGGCCCAAATGCGCTTTCGCGCACCCTCTTAGTTCTTCTTCTCCAGGACGAAGACGGGGATGAGGCGATCGGTCTTCGTCTGATACTCGGCGTACGGCGGGTAAGCCGCGACGGCCCGCTCCCACCAGACGGCGCGTTCCTCGCCGCTGATCTCGCGCGCGGTCGCCGCCCACTTCGCTGCCCCGTCCTGCACTTCCACGTCCGGGTTGGCGATCAGGTTGTAGTACCAGAGCGGGTGCTCCGGTGCGCCGCCCTTCGACGCCACCGCGAGGTAAGTGCCGTCGTGCTCGACGCGCATCAGCGGCGTCTTGCGGATCTTGCCGCTCTTGGCGCCCCGGTTGGTGACGACCACGACCGGCATGCCGGTGTCACGAAGCGTCGTGCCGCTCGTGCCGCCGCTGCCCTCGTACTCTTCGACCTGATCCCGAACCCAGGCAGCCGGGCTCGGCGCGTATTCACCGTCAATACTCATGTGACTATCCAACACCGCGTCCGTCGACGCTCTTCCGCCCGCGCCTTGCGATGGGGAAGCGACCCCTTACGCGGCCGGTGGCGGGGCGGCCTTCTTCCCCTTGGCCTTGGCGTCCGGCTTGGCCTTCCCGTTCGTCTTCCCCTTGGCCGACTTCGCCTTCTTCGGCTTGGTCGCCTGGTCCTTCGCGGGATCTGTCTTCCCGGCGTCGGGCTTCGCCGCGTCAGGCTTCGGCATGTCGGCCTTCGTGGCGTTGGCCTTCGCCTCTTCCGCCTTGGGCGTGGTGGCGCTCCTGGCCGTGCCGGCTCGTGCGGCGTCAGCCGGTCCGGTGCCAGCCCGCGCGGTTCCGGTCCGCGTGGTTCGGGTGCCGGTCGCACGCGTGGCGGTCGCACGGGAGGCGCCGGTGCCGGTGGAGGTCGTGGCGGGCAGCGACGCGGACATGGCGGTGGCCGCGTCCGTCAGGGACTGCACGGCGGTCTCCATGGCCTTCGTCGCGGCCGAGATCGCCTGCAGCGCGCTGGCCATCGTCTTGGCCGAGTCGGTGGCCTTGGCGGCGGCGGTGTTGAGCTTCGCGGCGGCGCTGGTCACCTTCGTGGCCGCCGCCGAGACCGCGCGCGGTGCCGCTCTGCGCCCAGTCGCTGCGCGCCCAGTCGCTGTGCGCGCTGTCGTCGTGCGCCCAGTCGTGGTGCGCGCTGTCGTCGTGCGCGCTGTCGTCGTGCGCGCTGTCGTCGTGCGCCGGGCGGCGGTGCCAGGCGTGCTCCTGGTGGTGGCGCTCCCCGTCCCCCTCTTGGCCGCCGTCGAGCGCGCGGCGGGCTTCGCCGTCGTCGGACGTGCTGTGGTCGTCGGGCGCGTCGCTGGCTTCGCCGCGTTCGCCCCGGCGGCACTCGTGCGGCTGGCGGTAGCCCGCTGGCGGGCTGGCTTCGCGGCCGCGGTGTCTGTGGGCACGGATCTCCCCCTATCACTATCAGTTACGGGGAGTCTCATTCCACCGGCCCCGATGTTTTACACATCGTAGTGGTGTGCTAGCGGAAAGTCACAGGATCGCAAGAATGCCAAGTTGATGCCCGACGTTGAGAATTCCGTCGGGCCTTGACCGTACTTTCGACGACTACTATGAGTCGGGACGACAGGATTTGAACCTGCGACCCTCTGGCCCCCAGCCAGATGCGCTACCAAGCTGCGCTACGTCCCGGTGTCTGCCGGAAAAACCGGCCGACTCAGATACCTTAGCGCATCCCGGCCACCAGTCGGAAACGAGATCGCCAACACGACGGCGTTCGCAACCAGCCATCGGTGATGAGCGTTCTACCGTAGAGAAGAGTGGTGAACGCTCTGCCATAGGGGAGAGAGGCTGGATGACCGAAACGAGGCCGATGCCGGACCAGCAGTTGCCGCCGCGCCAGCCCGCCAGGCGAAAGCCCGGCCGCAAGCGCCGCTTCATCAAGCGCCTGGCCTTCACGGTCATCGTTCTCGTCTCGGCCGTCGTCATCGCGTTCGCCGTCTTGCTGGTGATCACCCCCTCGGCGGACCAGGCCACGCAGATCGCCGGGCAGCAGGCCAGCGCCCGCGGGATCACCTACCCAGGCCCGCCCGTGCCCGGTAACTTCGCCAAGCCGCTCGTCGCCACGGAGGACAAGCGCTTCTACAGTGAGGTCGGCGTCGACCCGTTCGCGGTCGTCCGGTTCGTCGCCAGCCAGGTCACGGGCAACACCACCGACGAAGGCGGCGCCACGCTCGAGCAGCAGCTCGCCAAGCTTCTCTATACGCCAGGGAAGAGCGGGGCCGCCGCCGAGGCCGAGCAGGTGGCGCTTGCGGTGAAGCTCAACTTCACCTACAGCAAGGCGCAGATCCTGCGGCTGTACGCCGAGGTCGCCTACTACGGCCACGGCTACTACGGGCTGGAGGCGGCGAGCTGCGGGTACTTCGGGCACCCGGCGGCGGACCTCACGCCCGTCCAGGGCGCGATGCTCGCCGGGGTCGTCAACGCGCCCACCCTCGATGATCCGATCAACGACCCCGTCGACGCGCGGGCCCGCCTGGACCACGTGATCGGGCGCATGGAAGCCGTCGGCGACATCACGGCGGCGGAGGCGAGCCAGTTGCGGAACACGTCGCTCGGCATCGTCCCCCGCGCTGAGGCCGGCTGCTAGGCCGCCCGGCTCCAATTACGGTGACAGGAAGTGCCACAAGGTGCATTCGGGTGCCCGTAGCCGGAATGGCGGACTGTATCTATCAATGCGAAATTAACGATGATATTTCGGAATAAGGCGGGCGTGACGCTCAGCGGGACGGCTCGGCCTCGAGGGACTCGGCCTCGATCGACCCCGGCTGGGCCAGGAAGACGAACTTGCGGTACGCGAACAGCCGGAACAGCGTGCCCAGGCCGATGCCGACGCACGTCATGAGCGTGTAGGAGATGCCGTCCCGGTAATTAAGCCCGTAGGTGCCGATGGCCGTCACGCCCAGCTGGATGCCGGTGCCGATCACGCTCATCACCACGAAGATCATGCTCTCGCGGGGCACGTTGTCCGTCTTGCGGTGCTTGAACGCCCAGTACCGGTTGCCAAGGTAGGTGACGACGATCGCGATGATGATGGCGATCAGCTGCGACGTGATGGCGCCCATGCCGAACTTAAGGTGCAGCGGAGTCTGGATCGCGAACTGGACGATGGCGCCGACGATGCCGACCACGCCGAACTTAGCCGTTTCGTGGATCAGCAACTGGAAGCGGTAGTAAGTGTCCCGGATGAGACTCAACTGGGATGTCCTCTCGTCGCGCCCCGCTCCTACCGCGGTGCCATGACCTGTCGTACTCTACCCGGCCGTGTCCCGATAACCATTCGGAAGCCAGCGTTCAGCCAGGTATTCTCCATCGGGTGCCTGATGAAGTGCTCGTTCGCGCCCGTGGACTAACGAAGCGGTTTGGCGGCTTCACCGCAGTGGACGGGATCGACTTCGATCTCTACCGGGGAGAAGCCTTCGGTTTTCTGGGCCCGAACGGAGCGGGCAAGTCCTCGACAATGCGGATGATCGGCTGCGTATCTCCGCCGACAGACGGTGAGCTTACCATTCTCGGTGGTGACCCGGTGCGGAATGGGGCAGCGATACGGGCGCGCCTCGGCGTGGTGCCGCAGGAGGACACGCTCGACGTCGAGCTCACGGTCCGCGAGAACCTGCTGATCTACGGGCGCTATTTCGGCCTGCCGCGCGCCGTCATCCGGGAACGGACCGACCAGCTGCTGGAGTTCGTGCAGCTCACCGAGCGCGCGAACGACAAGGTCGACCCGCTGTCGGGCGGCATGAAGCGCCGCCTCACGATCGCCCGGTCGCTGATCAACGAGCCGGACATCCTCATCCTCGACGAGCCGTCCACCGGCCTGGACCCGCAGGCCCGGCACGTGGTCTGGGACCGTCTCTACCGCCTCAAGCAGCGCGGCGTCACGCTCATCCTCACCACGCATTACATGGACGAGGCCGAGCAGCTTTGCGACCGCCTCGTCGTCATGGACCACGCCAAGATCGTCGCCGAGGGCGCGCCCCGCGAGCTGATCGAGCGCTATTCCACCCCCGAGGTCGTCGAGCTTCGCTTCAGCGCGGAAACGCAGGAACAGGCCGCGGAAAAGATTAAAGATCTTTCTCCATCACGTTCCGAGGTAACCGCCGACCGCATAATTCTCTATGTGCCTGACGGGGACGAGATGCTGGCACGCGTGCGGGAAATCGGACTCGAGCCGGTGGCGTCGTTCGTCCGGCGCTCGACGCTGGAAGACGTTTTCCTCCACCTGACCGGCCGGCGGCTGATCGACTGATGACCGCGCGGACATTGTCGGCGGCGCAGCCGCGCCCGGCGCCCGGGCGGCTGGCGGCGGTGCCTGGCGAGTGGGAGATGACCGTCCGCGCGCTGCGCTGCTGGCTCGTCGTGTACCGGCGGATCTGGCGCTCGTCCATCTGGTCCAGCTTCCTCGGCCCCCTGTTCTACCTCGGCGCGATGGGCTACGGACTCGGCTCGCTCGTCGACGCGCACGGCACGGCGGCGCTCGGCGGGGTGCCGTACCTGCAGTTCGTGGCCCCGTCCATCCTCGCGACGCAGGCCATGCAGACCGCGCTCAGCGAGTCGACGTTCCCCGTGTACGGCTCGGTGAAGTGGAACAAGATCTATATCGCGGCGCAGGCCACCCCGCTGCGGCCCGCGGACATCTACCGCGGCCACCTGCTGTTCAACACGATCCGCATCGCGATGAACTCGGCCGTGTACCTGATCGTCATGTGGGCGTTCGGGGCGGCGCGCTCGCCGTGGATCATCCTCGGGCTGCCCGCCGCCGTGCTGCTCGGCGTGGCGTTCGCGGCGCCTGTGGCGGCGTGGGCGGTGACCGTTCAGGTGGAGACGCCGTTCAACTACGTGTTCCGCTTCGGCATGGTCCCCCTGATGCTGTTCTCCGCGACGTTCTTCCCGCTCAGCCGGCTGCCCGGCTGGCTGCAGCCCGTCGCCTACGCGACGCCCCTGTGGCACGGTGTCGCGCTGTGCCGCGGGCTCAGCCTCGGCACGCTCACCCTCGGGGCCGCGGCCATTCACGTCGGGTACCTCGCCGCCCTCGCCGCCCTCGGCATCTGGGCGGGCGGCCGCACGTACCGGAGGCGCCTGTATGTCTGACGGAGCCACCACCGTTCGGTCCGGATATGGCAGGGTGTTGCCCCCGGTCGGGAGGCTGCGCGGGCTGCGGACCGCGCCGTGCGGGAGCCTGAAGCTCATCGAGCGGCACGCGCGGGTGTACCGGCACGCGTGGCTCGTGTTCGCGTCGGGCGTGTTCGAGCCGCTGTTCTACCTGCTGTCGGTCGGCATCGGGCTCGGGGCCCTGGTCGGCGAGGTCGCCGGGCCCGGCGGCGAACTCGTCCCGTACCGCGAGTTCGTCGCCCCCGGGCTGCTCGCCGTGTCGGCGATGAACGGCGCCATGTACGACTCGACGTTCAACGTGTTCTTCCGGCTGAAGTACGCGAAGCTGTATGAGTCGGTGCTCGCGACGCCGGTCGGCCCCCTCGAGGTGGCCCTCGGCGAGATCGGCTGGGCGCTGCTGCGCGGGGCGATCTACGCGGTCGCGTTCGAGCTCGTCATGACGTGCCTCGGGCTCGTCACGTCCTGGTGGGCCGTGTTCGCGGTGCCCGTCGCGGTGCTGGTCGGGTTCGCGTTCGCGGCGGTCGGCATGGCCGGCACGACGTTCATGAAGAGCTGGCAGGACTTCGACTACGTCCTCTTGATCAGCATGCCGCTGTTCCTGTTCTCCACGACGTTCTACCCGCTGTCGGTGTACCCGCGGGTCGTGGGCGTGATCGTGGAGTGCACCCCGCTCTACCAGGGGGTCGCGCTGCTGCGCGATCTCGTCCTCGGCGATCCCGGCTACGACCTGCTGTGGCGTGCCCTGTACCTGCTGCTGATGGGCGCCGCCGGGCTGTACGTGGCCGCCCGGCGCATCGCGAAGCTTCTCCTGGTCTGACTCGCCGTAGTAACCTTGCGGTACCGCTAACGATATGAGGGAACCAGACGAGCATGCCCGCGGGACGGCAGACCGGACGGTTGCCGGCCGAGTCGACAAGCTTCGTCGGCCGGCAGGTCGAGCTCGCGCGTCTCATTGAGGTGCTCGGCACACGCCGGCTCGTTACGATCACCGGCGTCGGCGGGGTCGGCAAGACCCGCCTCGTGCACCAGGCCGCGGGGCAGCTGTCCGAGGCCTTCCCAGACGGTGTGTACCTCGTTGAGCTCTCCTCGCTGCAGGCCCCGGGCCTGCTCGCGAACATCGCGGGCGCCTCGCTCGGGCTCGCGGGGCTCAAGGGGCGCCAGGCCATGGACGCCGTCCTGTCCTACCTGCGCGACCGTACCTCGCTGCTGATCCTGGACACCTGCGAGCACCTGGTCGAGAACGTGGGCGAGTTCGCGCTGACGGTCCTGAACGAGGCGCCCGGCGTCACGGTGCTGGCGACCAGCAGGCAGCCGCTCGGGGTACGCGGGGAACGGACCTATCCGCTGCTGCCCCTGCCCGTTCCCGATGATGGTTTCGGGCCGTCGGCGGGCGACGCGGTGGACCTGTTCGTGCAGCGCGCCGCGAGCGCCGCCCCCGGATTCGCGCTCGACGACGACAACCGCGAGGACGTCATCACCCTCTGCCAGCGGCTAGCCGGGATCCCGCTGGCGCTGGAGCTCGCCGCCGTCCGGCTGCGCGCGCTCACCGTGGCCGAACTGGTCGAGGGCTTCGGCGGCCTCGACATCGCCACCGGGTCCCGGCGCACCGCGCTCAGCCGCCACCGGGACCTGCGGACCGCCGTCGGGTGGAGCTACGAGCTGTGCACCGAGGCGGAACGGACGCTGTGGCGGCGGCTGTCGGTGTTCGCCGGGAGCTTCGACTTCGACTCCGCCACCGCGGTCTGCGTGGACGCCGCACTCAACGCCGACGCCGCCGAGACGGCCCTGGACGGCCTGATCCGCAAGTCGGTGCTGACGGAGTCGGGGGACCGGTACCGGCTCCTGGACCCCATCAGGGAGTTCGGCGCCGTGGAGCTGGAGGCGTCCGGGGCCGCCGCCACCGTACGCGGCAAGTACATCGCGCACTACCTGACCATGGCGCGGGAGTTCGGCAGGCGGGCGGTGGCGAGCGACCAGCTCAGCCGCTACCAGGAGCTGCGGCGCGAGCACGCCAACATCCGCGGCGCCATGGAGAACGCGTTCTCGCTCCCCGGGAACGAGCGGGCCGCCATCGACATCGCGACGTCGATGTTCCTGTACTGGTACATGGCGGGCATGGCCTGGGAAGGCGAGTACTGGGTGAACCGGGCCCTGGAGCCCCTCACTTCGCCGTCCCCGCTGCGTGCCCGCGTCCTCGCGGTCCGGGCGTACCTGCTGTGCATCCTCGGCGAGATCGCCGCGGCGCGCGACGACGCGGCCACCGCCATCAAGATGGCCGAGCGGTACGGCGACACCGACACCGTCGCCCGGGGGTACGGCTGCCTGCACCGGGCGCTCACCTGGAGCGACGATCTCGCCTCGGTCAGCGCCATCGCCGACATCGCCTACCGCCTCCTGGAGGACGCGGGGGACGCGCTCGGACTGGCCCAGTTCGACATGCAGGCGGTCTTCGCCGAACTGCAGGCGCGGGACGCCACCTCGGCGGCGATGATCACCGACCGGGCCCTGGACCGGCTGCCCCCGGGCGAGCTGTGGGGACGCGGCTACCTGCTCATGCAGAAGGGCATCTGCCGTTTCGTCGCCGGGGAGCAGAAAGAGGGCGCGTCGCTGGTCCGCCGGGCGGTCACGATGAAGCACGAACTCGGGGACGTGGTGGGGATCGCCTACACAGTCGGCGTCCTCGGCCTCATGGCGGCCGACCAGAAACGGTACGATCGCGCGGCCTGGCTGCTGGGCGCGGCGGAAACCCTGTGGGAGCTGGCGGGCCGCCGGTACACGGGGAGCCCGTTCCTGGAGGGCTGGCACCAGCGCGCCACCACGATCACCCGCGAGCACCTCGGTGAGGACCGCTACGACGTGCTGTGGGCCCGCGGCGTGTCCGCCGGCCCGAACGCCCTGGCCCTGTTCGCCGCCACCGACGCCGACGACCCGTTCCCCGCCCCCGGTTCCCACTCAGCCGGCCCAAGTGCGCATTCGAGCCGCCTATAGCGGGAGCGAATGCGCATTCGAGCCGGTGATCTCGCGTGTTCGAATGCGCAGTCGGACCCGTTCGCGCGCGCTCCGCGGAGCCCTCTTCGGTTGCGCGTCCTGCCCACGCGGACGCGGAACGGATAGGCTGCTACGGATGCTGGAGGAACGACGGACTGAGGCGGACGCCGGGGTCGCTTCGGCGGGCGGCGACGGCGCCACGGTCGCGAGCGCGTACCGCGACTGGTTCACCTGGGTCGTCGCGGCGCTGGTGTTCGGCGCCTACACCGTGATCTCGCTGTTCCGGCTGCTGACGCTCACGCCGTCGTCCTGGGACCTCGGCATCTACACCGAGTACGTCAAGCAGTACGCCGACCTGCGCGCGCCCATCGTGGACATCCGGGGCCCGGGGTTCAACCTGCTCGGCGACCACTTTCAGGTGATCGTCGGGCTGCTGGCGCCGTTCTTCCGTATCTTCCCGTCTCCGGCGACGCTGCTGGTCGCGCAGGCCCTGCAGACCGCGGTGTCGGTGTTCCCCGTGGTGCAGGCGGGGTTCGCGGTGCTCGGTCCGGGCCGGAGTCGCGGGCGGGCCATCGGGGTGGCCTACGGGTTCTCCTGGGGCCTGCAGCAGATGATCAACTTCGACTTCCACGAGATCGCCTTCGCCGTCCCGCTGCTGGCGTTCTCCTTGTCGGCCCTGGTGCGCGGCAAGTACCGGTCCGCGATCTTGTGGGCGCTGCCCCTGGTGTTCGTCAAGGAGGACCAGGGCTTCACCGTCGCGGCCATCGGGCTGTACCTGGTCTTCGCCGGACGGCGTGCGGGGGACTGGCGGCGGATGCGCGGCGGCGTGTTCCTGACGGCTTGGGGCCTGGCGTGGTCACTGCTGGCGATCGCGGTGATCATCCCCCATTTCAACCCGCAGCACGAGTACTACTACTGGAGCAAGGGTGGCGTCGTGGGCGGCAGCTCGGCGTTCTCGCCGTTCGGGCTGGCCCGGCAGACCGTCTACGCGTGGCCGGTCAAGCTGCAGACGTCGGTGCTCCTGTTGCTGCCCACCGCGTTCGTCGCCCTGGGGTCGCCGATCGCGCTGCTTACGCTGCCGAGCATCGCGCTGCGGTTCATGTCGACCGACAGCAGCTACTGGGGCACGGACTGGCATTACAACGCCACCGTCATGCCCATCTTGTTCATCGCGGCCATCGAGGTGATGGGACGGTGGGGCACCCGGTCGGCCGCGACGTCAGTGTCTCCGCTCTGGAGACAGGTGACGACGGCGGCGTCGCGCCACGGCGCGGCGATGATGGTCGCGGTCTCCTTCGCGATGGCGTTCCAGTTCCCGCTGAGCAGCCTGTGGCACGGCTCGACCTACACCATCAGCTCGCACGTCCAGGCGGACAACGCCGCGATGGCGCGCGTGCCGGACGGCGCCACTGTCACGACGACGCTGACCCTGCTCGCGCCGCTCGCGGCCCGCACCGACACGTTCTGGATCGGCAACGCGGGGAACCCGCTGACCTCCTACATCGTGTTCGACGGGGAGACCAGCGGCTACTCCCCGGCCCCGTCGAACGTGACGCAGTTCATCGAGCAGCAGCTATACCGGAACGACGGTTACCGCCAGGTCTTCGAAGACGACGACGTCTACGTCTTCGAGCGCGGCTGAGCGCCCGTCTATCCCAGGACCGCGGCGGCGGCCTGGCGCTTCATCAGCGCGTAGTTCAGCGCCTGCCGGGCCGGGGCCGACGGCGGGGCCGCGCCAAGTCCGATGGCGGCCACGCCGAACACGTCCGGGCCGCTCGCGGTGAACAGCGTGTCCAGCGTCACGTTCGAGCCGCTGATGGCGCCGACCTCCTGGATTTCGACCGACGGGTGCCCGCCGACCGCCGGTCCGGCGGCGGCCTTCATGGTGAACTTGCCGGTCGTGCCGTCGTCGGACGCGGTGAACGACCCGCACCGGCCGGCCAGTGAGGTGGCACCGGAAAGGAAGGCAGTGGCCTGCGACGTGCCGGGGAATTGGTAGATGACCTGGTCAAAGCCCTGAGCCGCGTCGGGGCCCCCGAAGCTGTCGGACGCGATCGCGCTCTCGCCGAACCCGGTGTTGCCCAGGTGCTCGAGGAAGTACGCGCAGGTCATCGTTGCGAACGGGTGCGAGGCGGGCGCCGTCTCCAGCTTCCCGCCCGAGGAGACGGCGCTCGACGCGGACACCGTGTACCCGGCCGGGAAATACGACTGGGGGAGCAGCACGGTCTGCAGCTGCGTGCCGGTGAGCTGCCCCGACGCCGCGGCGAGCGGTGACTGCGACCCGGTCGGCAGCGCAGCTGGCGCGGAGGGCGACGCGGCCGGCGTCGACGCGGCCGTCGTCGGGCGCTGGTAGGGCACCGGCTTGGACGAGCACGCCGCCGCGCCGAGCAGGACAGACGGCAGGCCCAGGGCGAGAACCGAGCCCCGGACGAGAACCGAACCCCGCACCCTGCCCCGGGTGACGCGGCGGGACGACACGACCTGTTTCATGGGGAAACGGTACCTGCCCGCGCGCCGTGACGTACCCGGCGGTTCGGCCAGGCCCTTGCGACTGCGCGGTAAGGCGCGATAGGAAACCCGGTAGGGAACCTGACGCGCGGTCGGCACGCCGACCGCGCGACACAGGCGCGAAGACCATAGAGAGGGATGCAATGCCGCAGCGAATCGCTATCGTCACCGGGGCCGCGCGCGGGATCGGCGCCGGCACCGCCAGGCGCCTGGCCAGTGACGGCATCGCCGTCGCCGTGCTCGACCTGAACGAGGCTGACGGCGCCGGCACCGTCGCCGAGATCGAGAAGGCGGGCGGCAAGGCGATCGCGGTCGGCGCCGACGTCAGCAACGCCGAGCAGGTCGAGGCCGCGGTCGCCAAGGTGGCGGCCGATCTGGGCGAGCCCACCGTCCTCATCAACAACGCGGGCGTCACCCGTGACAACCTGATCTTCAAGATGACCGAGACCGACTGGGACACGGTGCTGGGCGTCCACCTGCGCGGCGCGTTCCTCATGACCCGCGCCGTGCAGAAGTACATGGTGAGCGCCAAGTGGGGCCGGATCGTCAACCTGTCCTCCACCTCGGCGGTCGGCAACCGCGGCCAGGTCAACTACTCCGCCGCCAAGGCCGGCATGCAGGGCTTCACCAAGACCCTCGCGATCGAGCTCGGCAAGTTCGGCGTCACGGCGAACGCCATCGCGCCCGGGTTCATCGTCACCGACATGACCGCCGCCACCGCGGCCCGCCTGGGAGTGAGCTTCGAGGACTTCCAGAAGGGGGCCGCGGCGAGCATCCCGGTCGGCCGCGTCGGCCAGCCCGACGACATCGCGGCGGCGGCCTCGTTCTTCGTCAGCGAGGGGGCCGGCTTCGTCTCCGGCCAGGTCCTGTACGTCGCCGGCGGCCCGGTCTCCTGAACGGCGGCGAACCAATGACCACCGATAGCGTGAGCACCACCCCGGCCGCCGCGGGCGGAGAAGCGGAGCTGCGCGAGCGTGTCCGCGCGTTCACCGCCGAGCACGACCCAAGCTCCCTGTCCCGCGATGAATTCAACGCGGCCCGTTTCGCCGCCGGGCTGGCCGCCGTCCACTACCCGGAAGGACACGGCGGGCTCGGTTTCCCTCGCGGCCTCCAGGCGGTCGCCGACGAGGAGTTCGCCAAGGCGGGCGCCCCCGTCCTCGACCCGTCCCGCAACGTCATCGGCCTCGGCATGGCCGCCCCGACCATCATCGCCTACGGCACCGATGAGCAGCAGGACCGCTGGCTCCGTCCGCTCTGGACGGGCGAGGAGATCTGGTGCCAGCTGTTCAGCGAGCCGGGCGCGGGCAGTGACGTCGCCGGCCTCGCGACCCGCGCGGTCAAGGACGACGAGACCGACGAGTGGGTCGTCAACGGCCAGAAGGTGTGGACCTCGCTGGCCCACCTCGCGCGCTGGGGCCTGCTGGTCGCGCGCACCGATCCGGGCGTGCCCAAGCACGCGGGGCTCACCTACTTCGTGATCGACATGCACCAGCCCGGCGTCGAGGTGCGCCCGCTGCGCCAGGCCACCGGCGAGGCCGAGTTCAACGAGGTGTTCCTGACCGACGCCCGCGTCCCCGACGCCAACCGCCTGGCCGGCATCGGCGACGGCTGGCGGGTCGCGACGACCACGCTCATGAACGAGCGCGTGTCGATCGGCAGCGGCCGCTCGGTGGCGCGCGAGGAGAGCATGATCGGCTACGCGGCCACCGGCTGGCGCCAGCACCCCGAACGCCGCACCCACGAGCTGCACGACCGGCTCCTGAAGCTGTGGGCCGAGGCCGAGGTGGCCCGCCTGGCCGGGGAGCGCCTGCGCCAGCAGCTGTCCGCCGGGCAGCCAGGCCCCGAAGGTTCCGCCGCGAAGCTGACCATGGCGCGGCTGAATCAGGAGATCTCCGGCTGGGAGATCGAGTTCGACGGCCCGGACGGCCTGCGCTACGACGACTGGGCCGTCCGCCGCGACGGCTCCTCGAACTACTCGCGCGGCCCGGGCTACCGCTACCTGCGCGCCAAGGGCAACTCCATCGAGGGCGGCACCTCGGAAATCCTCCGCAACATCATCGCCGAACGTGTCCTCGGCCTGCCCGCTGAACAGCGCGCCGACAAGGACGTGGCCTGGAAGGACATCCCGCGGTGACCGATCTCCTGTATTCCGAGACTGAACGATCCCTGGCATCCGCCCTCCGCCCCCTGCTCGCCGACCGGGCCGCGCCGTCCGCCGTGGCGGCACGCACCGAGCAGCCCGACACGTGCGACGTCGGCCTGTGGCACACGCTCGCGGCCGAGATCGGGCTGGCGGGCCTGCTCATCCCGGAGCCCCTGGGCGGCGCTGGCGCCTCGTACCGTGAGCTCGCCGCCGCGGCGGAAGAACTCGGCGCGGCCGTCGCGCCCGTCCCGTATCTCGGCAGCGCGGCGGTGGCGACCGCGGTCCTGCTGTCGGCCGCCCGCAGCGGCGTGGCGCGCGCGGGATCGCGGGACGGCGGTGTTTCGCCTGGTGCGGTGGCCTCGTCGCCGCTGCTGTCTCCGGCCGCCGCGCGTTTCTCGGGTGCCGGTGGGTCGGGTGCCGGTGGGTCGGGTGCCGGCGACGCGGGTGCCAGCGGCTCGGGTGCCAGCGGCTCGGGTGCCGACGACTCTGGCGCGGGCGCGGCGGGCACGGGCGCGGCGGGTGTGTCGCCCGCCGCGTCACTGCTGACGCGGCTCGCGGACGGCAGTCTGACCGCGGCGCTGGTCGTGGAATTCACGGCCGCGCCCGGGTGGTCGCCGGATAATGGTCCCGCCGGGACAGGCGCCCGGGTCGCCGGGCCCAGGCCGGGTGACGCGGCGGCCGGGGTGACCCGGTTGCGCGGGACGGTCCGGGCGGTCGCGGACGCGCTGGTCGCCGGGGTGCTGCTCGTGCCGGCCGCGGGTGTGCCCGGTGCCCTGTACCTGGTCGAGGCGAACGACCCGGGCGTGCACGTGGCGCCGTTCGTGTCCCTGGACATGACACGGCAGCTAGCGGACGTGACGTTCGACGACGCCCCCGCACGGGTGGTCGCGGTTGGCGCCGACGCCGACGCGGCCGTCGAGGCCGGGCTGATGGCGGGAGCGGCGATCCTGGCCGCGGAGCAGCTGGGCCTGGCCCAGCGGTGCCTCGACGTGACCGTCGCCTACGCGAAGGAACGCCGCCAGTTCGCCCGGCAGATCGGCTCGTTCCAGGCGGTCAAGCACCGGCTGGCCGACCTGTGGACCGCGATCGCGCAGGCCCGGGCCGCGTCCAGGTACGCGGCCGCCTGCCTGGCCGACGGCGACGCGGACGCCCCGGTCGCGGTGGCGCTGGCGAAGTCGGCGTGCTCCGACGTGGCCGTGCTGGCCGCGGAGGAGTGCGTGCAACTGCACGGCGGCATCGGCTTCACGTGGGAGCACCCCGCTCACCTGTATTTGAAGCGCGCCAAGGCCGCCTCGCTGGGCTTCGGCACCCCCGGCGCGCACCGCGCGGCCCTGGCGTCCCTGGTGAACCTCCCCGCCCCATCCTGATCTCCGCCTCCGGGGCTAGTCGGCCTCGGGCCCTCGGGCCCTCGCGTCCTCGTGCCCTCGCGCCGCTGCCCCGCGCGCTCGTGCCGTCGCGCCGCTGCCCCCCCGCGCTCGCGCTGTCGGGCCGCGCGCTCGCGCGCTCGCGCGTTTGGCCCTCGGGCGCCAACGATCCAATCCGATTGGATCGTTGGCGCCACCGGGCCAATCCGGTCGGGGCGGACTCGGTTAACACGGGTAGTTCGGGCCGTTTCATGGGTCGTTGATGCCACGGAGCCTGCCGAGGTGTTCCGGGCCGAAATCCGCGCCCGGATATATCGCTTATGTCCGGTGTTATTGGGCGACTGTCCGGTCTCGCATAAGCCCAGGTTGGCGCCACTTTCATGATCGAGGGTCGTTGCTGCCAAATAACGGCATGTCTGACCCGCGATCATGAAACGAATACCCTGTACAGGTATCCCGAAATGCGAAAAACAAGCTGATATTTCGTAATAAGTGAGACGCGCTCGGCGCGCTAAATCGGGGCTCTGGCGCGAACGACCCATGATCATCGCACCAGGGGAAGGTGCGAACCGCCGCGGGCGGCGCCCCTTGCGGGGTGACCTGTCGTTGCCGGGTGGCCTGTCGTTGCGGGGTGGCCGGTCGTTGCGGGGTGGCTCAGTGGCGGTCGTCGTCAGCGGCGCTGTGTTGCGGTTCGTCGGCATCCGCGGTGCGCTGCGCTGGCATGGCGTGCCGCGGGCCCGGTCCGGCCTGTGCAGGCGCCGTGGACCCGGCCCGCTGGCCGGGCACGTAATCCGTCCCGGATCGCTCGCCGGGCACCCAATCGGGCTCGGGCCGCTCGCCGGGGACCGGCTCGTCTTCGGGGCCGAGAATCCGGACGGCGCCGCTCGCGGGCACCCTGGTCCCGCCGATCGGCTCGGTCGGCTCAGCCTCCCCGGCGGCGGGGACCACTTCGGCCAAGCGCGCCGCGCCGGCCTCCGCCGCGCCCACGCTCGCCCCGCCGGCCGCCGACTGCATCAGGGCCAGCCGCTGGCGTCGCCGGGCCGGGATGTCGCGGGACGCTACGTTCACCGCGATCAGCCAGAAGGCCAGGCATGCTACCACTACCACGACCACCACCCAGATAGCGGCCGGTGACGCGCTCGTCTGGACGGCCTCAATGTGCGCCGCCTCGATGTGAACTGTCTCGAACTGCGCTGCCTCGATCATCGCTGGCCCCCCAAGAACCAGCGCACCATCCTGTCCTCAACCTACCCACTATTACGGCGGGCAAAGCGTCGCGAAAAATCGGAAATGTTACAGGGATATGTCGTATCGCCGCACCCCGCGTCACGGGACTAAACCGTCGCCCGGGGCCGTCCAGCCACCGCCTAAGCGGGACATACGTGTCACATCCGCGAAACATGATGTCCCGTTTCACCTGGTGCGTTACCGGCGGCGTAACGATCGGGAAATACCGCCGAAACCCGTGCGTGGGAAACATTAACCGTTGCACTGCAAGCGTGTGGAGCGGCCGGGGAGGGCCCAGCAAGCCCGGGGGGCGACCCTGGATCCCGAGTGGCCCCTTCAGCAGGTTAGCCCCTGGAGGAGTAAGTAAATTGGTTCCATATTCAAGCTGGCTAGTGTCAGGTGATAACGCCTGGCAGATGACGGCGGCCACGTTGGTCGGCCTCATGTCTATCCCCGCTCTCGCCGTCCTGTACGGCGGGCTCGTGCAGAAGAAGTGGGCGATGAACACCATGATGATGGTGTTCTCCGCCTTCGGGCTCACGCTCATCGTCTGGGTGCTGTGGGCGTACCGGATGGGCTTCGGCACCCCGCTGATCAGCTCGTTCGTCGGTGACCCGCGGACCATCCTGGGTGTCAACGCCGAGCAGGGCCAGGCGAGCATCCCGCTGCTGAACGGCCTGATGCCGAAGTTCACGCAGCCAGGCGCGTCGGTCGCGTATTTCCAGTTCGTGTTCGCGGGGATCACCCCGATCCTGTTTATCGGGAGCGTCCTCGGGCGCATCAGCTTCAAGGTCTGGCTGATCTTCGTCCCGCTCTGGATCACCTTCGCCTACGCGGTCAACGCCTTCCTCCTGTGGGGCGGCGGCTACTGGGCGCAGAAGGGCGCGCTTGACTTCTCCGGCGGCTACGTCATCCACCTGGCCGCGGGCGTTTCCGGCTTCACGGCGGCGGCGATCGTCGGGCCACGGCTGAAGCGGGACCGCGAGAAGGCGGTGCCGAACAACCTGCTGTTCGTCGCTGTCGGCGCTGGGATCCTGTGGCTGGGCTGGAACGGCTTCAACGGCGGTGACCCGTACTTCGCGGGGGCGGACGCCTCGGCGGCCATAATCAACACCAACCTCGCCGCGGCCGTGGCCATGATGACCTGGATCTTCATGGACATGTTCCTCAGCAAGGAGAAGAAGCCGGCCTTCCTGGGCGGCCTGAACGGCATCATCTGCGGCCTGGTCGGCATCACGCCGGCCGCCGGCTACGTGAACGGCCTCGGCGCCATCGTGATCGGCGCGGTCTGCTCGGCGGTCGTCTGGGTCGCCTGGATCTACCTGCCGAAGTACGTCTGGCCGTTCAACAGGGTGGACGATGCCCTCGGCGTCGTCTACACCCACGGCATCGCGGGACTGCTCGGCGGGCTGCTGGTGGGCCTGCTGGCGGACCCGAGCATGATCGAGTACATCGGCCTCGGCAAGAACTCCTCGATCAGCGGCACGGGCGCCTTCTACGGCCACCCGCACCAGCTGCTCGTCCAGTTCCTGGCCGCGCTCACGATCATCGTCTGGGACGCGCTCGTCACCGCCGCGATCTTGTACTTCATCAAGTTCGTGCTGCGGATGAAGCTCCGTCTTTCGGATGAGGAACTGGAGATCGGCGACGTGGCGGTGCACGGCGAGGAGGCCTACCCGGTCGAGGAGACCCTCTCCCATCTGTCGGTCCGGGCGCAGGCCGAGGCTTCGCCCACCACCGAGGAGCCGGTCCGGGCAAGCGCCGACGACGCCTGATCTGCGCTACGTTGCGGCCGTAGCGTAACTAGGCCTCACGTTCCAGGTTCTCCTGCCCGGAACGTGGGGCCTGGCCGCGTTTTCGGGAGCCCTGCCAGGCGACATAGGCTTGAATGCATGACAGACCCCGTCGTCACGACCGCGACGCTGGTGACCCAGGACGGCGTCCCGATCGAAACTGTGCATCTTCCCGGGCCGGGCCAGTCCGGCGGGCCGCCCGGGCCGTCTGGGTTGTCCGGGTCAGCTGAGCCGGCCGGCCTGGCGATCGTCATGGCGCACGGGTTCACGCAGTCGTGGCAGCGTCCGATGGTGTGGCGGATCGCGCAGCGCTTCAACGAGGTGGCCGGCGTGGTCACGTTCGACTTCCGCGGCCACGGCCGGTCCGGCGGCCTGTCCACGCTGGGCGACAAGGAGATCCTCGACCTGGACGTCGCGGTCCGCTACGCGCGCCAGCTGGGCTACGAGCGCATCGCCACCGTGGGGTTCTCCATGGGCGCCTCCGTGGTGCTGCGCCAGGGCGGGCTGCTCGGCGGCGTCGACGCCGTGGTCTCGGTGAGCGGCCCCGGCCACTGGTACTACCGGGGCACGGTGGCGATGCGCCGGGTGCATTTCGCGGCCGAGCATCGCGCCGGGCGGATGTTCGCCAGGCACGTTCTCCACACCCGGATCTCGGCGGGCGGCTGGCCCTCCCCGGAACCCGAGCCGCCCGCGGTCGCGGCCGGGCGCATCACCCCGGTCCCCGTGCTCGTCGTGCACGGGGACAAGGACATCTTCTTCCCGCCCGATCACGCCCGGGAGCTCTACGACGGCGCCCGCGAGCCGAAGGAGCTGTGGCTCGTCCCCGGCTTCGGCCACGCCGAGCGGGCGATGGACGACGCCCTCGCCGACCGGATCGCGGCCTGGGTCGCCGACGTGGTGGGCAAACGGGACAGCTCCCAGGAGGCGGCGGCTACCAGCTGACCGGGACCGGCATGCCCTCCGTGTAGCCGGAGGCGCTCTGTATCCCGATCACGGCCCGCTCGGCGAACGACGGCAGGTCGCGGGCGCCCGCGTACGTACACGAGCTGCGCAGCCCGGCCACGATCATGTCCAGCAGGTCCTCCACGCCGGGCCGGGTCGCGTCGAGGTACATCCGCGCCGATGAGATCCCTTCCTCGAACAGTGCCTTGCGCGCCCGCTCGTAGGCCGAGTCCCCGGCCGACCGCAGCCGCACCGCCCGCGCCGACGCCATCCCGAAGCTCTCCTTGTACAGCCGCCCGTCCGGGTCCCGGAAGGCGTCCCCGGGCGACTCGTACGTCCCGGCGAACCACGACCCGATCATGACGCTGGAGGCGCCGGCCGCCAGGGCGAGCGCCACGTCACGCGGATGCCGCACGCCGCCGTCCGCCCACACGTGCGCCCCGAGTTCGGCCGCGGCGGCGGCGCACTCGAGCACCGCGGAGAACTGGGGCCGGCCGACACCGGTCATCATCCGCGTCGTGCACATGGCGCCCGGCCCGACGCCCACCTTGACGATGTCCGCCCCGGCCTCGACCAGGTCCCGCACCCCGCCCGCCGTCACCACGTTCCCGGCCACCACCGGCACGTCCGGCGACAGCCCGCGCACCGCGCGCAGCGCGGACATCATCTTCTCCTGGTGACCGTGGGCCGTGTCCACCACGAGCACGTCGACCCCGGCGTCGAGCAGCAGCTTCGCCTTCGCGGCGACGTCGCCGTTGACCCCGACGGCCGCGGCCACGCGCAGCCGTCCCCGCGCGTCGACGGCAGGGGAGTACAGCGTCGCCCGCAGCGCCCCGGTCCGGGTGAGGATGCCGACGCACTCGCCGGAGTCGCCCACGACGGGGGCGAGCCGGTGCCGGCCCTCGTGCAGCCGCTGGAACGCATCGGCGGGCGGCAGCCCGGCCGGGAGCGTGAACGGGGCGGCCGACATCACTGCGGTCAGCTGCGCGAACCGGTCGGCGCCGGCGCAGTCCGCCTCGGTGACCACGCCCACCGGGGCCCGGCCGCCGTCGACCACGACGACCGCGCCGTGGGCCCGCTTGGGCAGCAGCGCGAGCGCCTCGCCGACCGTGTCCGACGGCGACAGCGTGATGGCGGTGTCGACCACGAGGTCGCGGGTTTTCACCCAGGCGACGACGTCGGCGACCACGTCGGCGGGGATGTCCTGCGGCAGGACGGCGAGGCCGCCGCGCCGGGCGATGGTCTCGGCCATCCGGCGGCCGGAGACGGCGGTCATGTTGGCCGCGACGACCGGGATCGTGGCCCCGCTGCCGTCCCGTGTGGTCAGGTCGACGTCCAGCCGCGACCCGATCGCGCTGCGTCCGGGGACCATGAAGACGTCGCTGTAGGTGAGATCGGTGGCTGGCTCAGCATCGTGGAGAAAACGCACGTATTTGATTGTTGCCGATAACCGGCGCTACTGAACACATTCGGCCCGGCCCGGGCAGCGTCGCGGGGCTTCCTCAGCCGAGCAGGAGCCGTGACGGGCGGGCCGCCGTGTGCCAGATCCGGTTGACGGCCCGCACGCCCTCGGTCTCGGTGATCATGTCGCCGCCGGTGCCGAGGTTCACGTCGAACTTGGGGAACGCGGACGAGGCGATCTCGAGCCGGACCCGGTGGCCGGGCGCGAGCCGGACGCACGTGTCCCACAGCACGACCTCGACCTCGTACACCTCGCCCGGGGTCACCGGCGAGCGCGCCGCGGGACCGTCCCGGTAGCGGAGCCGGACGATCCCGTCGCACAGGCGCTGCGCGAATCCCCCGGGATGCACGTCCACCAGCTTGGCGGTGATGTCGGTGTCGGCGGCGTCGGTCGCCACGTGGGCGATAAGCCGGACCGGGCCGATGATCTCCAGCGGCTGGGCGAGCACCTGCGACGTGAAGGTGAGGATGTCGCCGCGGCTCTCGACGCCGAGATAGTCATCCGGGCCGCCGATCTGCCCGCTGCCCTCGCCGGTGATGAAGGGGACGGGCCGGTCCGGGTCGTGGGTCCACTCGTCCGGCGGCTGCTCGCCGGCGGGTGGCTCCGTAGTGAGCCGGCCGTCGCCGAAGCGGCTGTTGGCGTGCCCTCCGCCGGACAGGTACAGGACGGTCCGCGCGGCGTCCTCGGGCGGCCAGGCACGCGCGTCGCGCCACTCGTTCGCGCCCATCACGAAGATCCGCGCCGGGGCGGCCGGGGCCGGCGGCCGCATTCCCTTGACGTGCTCGTCGAGGAAGTCCAGGACGTACTGGTCGAGGTCGATGAGCGCGTCCGGCCCGAAGTCCACCTCGCCGAGGACGCGCTTGGTGTTCACGGCGTGTCCCCACGGGCCCATCAGCAGCCGCTGGCCCGGCTTCCCGGCCGCCATCATGGCGGCGAAGTTGGCCGGCGTGCCGATCTCCTCGTCGTCGTACCAGCCCGAGATGTGCAGCACGGGGACGTCGACCTCGGCGATCCGGTGCTGGTAGCGGTGGGGCTCCCACCAGTCGTCGAGAACCTGGTGGCTCAGTTCCTCGCGCCAGACGGGCGCCCGGAACCCGGCCGCCTCGTCCATGGTTAGCAGGGGACGGTGCGCGTAGACGCTCATCCAGTCGACGTTGCCGGTGTACTGCGCGCCGCGCCCGTCGGTGAGCCGGTACCAGTTGACGTGCATCGGGGTCGGCAGCCCGGTCGGCCACTCGACGAACGGGTCACTGGGGGTCACGAGACAGACCATGGCGCGCAGCGCGGGCGGCTGCTCCAGGGCGGTGAGCCACTGGATCTTGCCCCCGTAGCTGCCGCCGTAGGTCGCGACATCGCCGGTGCACCAGTCCTGGGCGGCGGCCCACGCGATCACGTCGGCGCCATCAGGCCCGTCGTTGCGGTACGGCGCGAAGACGCCGTCGGAGTCACCGCGCCCGCGGACGTCCACCGACAGGAGCGCGTAGCCGCCGCGGGCGAACGTCTCGCCGCGCTTGGACTGCACCTCGCCGGTCTTGCCGTACGGGGTCCGGACAATCACGGCGGGCACCGGCACGGACACCTCGGGCGCCGGTCCCGGGCGCGCGAGCGCGGTCGCGGGCAGCGCCAGGTCCGCCGACAGCGTGCTGCCGTCCCGCAGCGGGACGCGGACGTTGAACCGCCGGGCGGCCTCCGGCCCGCTCACGCGTTGGGTCCGCTCACGTGCCGGTCGCGGTGAGGCCGAACGCCGAGAACATGATGTCGGCGATGCGGTCGGCCATCAGGTCGGTCGGGAACTCCACTTCCTCATCGGCCGGCAGCTGGATTTCGGTGGTGGCCACGAAGTTCACCTTCTCCAGCATCATCATGCAGGCGAACGCGGTGAGCTCGGCGTGTTCCTGGTGCTTGCCGGCCACCGCCGCGGCCGCCGTCATGCCGGTGGTCATCGCCTCGGTGATGCTGTAGAACAGCCGCAGCGCGTCGCTGAACATCTCGCCGGGCGCGCCCGCCGAACTGAGCGTGCGGAGCACCGTGGAGTGCGAGGCGTAGACCGTGAAGAATTTCCGCACCCACGAGCGCAGGATGCTCAGGCCGGTCTCGTCGCCGGTGACGACGGGGAAGTCGCCGGCTACGGTCTCCATGTCGTGCAGGGCGTCGCGCACCAGCGCCTGGAACAAGTCTTCCTTGTTGGAAAAGTACAGGTAGAACGTGCCGTGCGAGATTCCCGCCCGCTGGACGACATCGTCCACGCGCACGCCCTGGAAACCGCGCTCCTCAAACTCGATGATGCCCGCCTCGAGGAGCTTGCGCACGGTCTCGCGACCCTGCGCCCGCAACTCGCGGTCCTGGGCGGGCGTCCCGCCGCCAAGCGATGGCCGCCCCTGCGGTTTGCGTGTGTTCCGCCCGCTCGCGCGGCCCTGTCCCGGGCTGTGCGCCTGCCCGGCCGGGTGTGCCTGCCCGGCCGTGCGTCCTGGCACGGGTGCGCGCCCGGATCCCGCACCCAGCCGTGCGGGACTTCGGTCTGCCTCCTGCGTCATCGGATGTGCGGCGCGGATACTCCGTCATTCATGATGAAGAGAATACCCCGCCCCCCTCCCTTCAATATTCGCAATAACATTCGGATGTTACGAGACAAGATTCAAGCATGGCATCCGTCCCGGGATTTCGCCGTTAAGCGGCAGGGACGTCAAACTCAGAGCCTAGTCCCCGCGAGCCCGATCCCGCGCGCGACCGCGCGTGCTCGGCCGCCTTTCGGGCCGGCTGAGCACACGAGCCGGACACGGATGAGTGCCGCACGATTCGGGGCATCCCTTATGAACCCGGGACATCCCCTATAGAGTGGTGTAACTGTGAGGCGACCGACGATCAGCCGCAAGTCCGCGCCCGTCGCCATTGGCGGCGGAGTGGTCGCGGTCAGCGTGATAGCCGGAAGTTGCGTCGTGGCCCTGTCCGGCGGGCCTGGCTCGGTGAGCGACGCGTCGGGGGCGCCCGCCGCCAGCGGCGCGACGGCCGCGGCCAGCGTGAGCAAGACGGCTACCCCTTCCGGCGCCGAGTGGGCCGCCGATCTCGGCGGGAACAGGCCGGGAGCGACGCCGCTGAGCCTGCCCTTTCCGGTGCCGCTCGTCAGCCAGTCCGCCAGCGGCGCGACGGCGGGGAGTGTCACGGGCGCCCAGAACGCCGCCGATTCCATGCCGCCCCGGCTCGTCGTGCCGGACGTCATCGCCTCGGTCCGCGGCGGAGTGACCGCCGCGGACCTGGCCAAGCTGCGGAAGATCGGGCAGGTCCGGTCGGTCCTGCCGGTCGCCGGCGCCAAGATCAGCGTCAACGGCAAGCCGCTCACCGTGGTGGGCGCGTCAGGCGCCGAACTGCGGTCCTGGATGCCACCGGACACGGCGGCAAACGCGAGCGTGTGGAGCGCTTTCGCCAAGGGCGACCTGATCACCACCGCGGCCGCGGCCAAGGCGGGCAGCCTGAGCGCCGGCACCGCGTACGACGTCAGCGCCGCGGTCCGCACCCAGGTCACGTTCGGGACCAGTGCGCCCCTCGGCATCGCGGGCGTCGACGGCATCGTCAGCACCGGCCAGGCTAAGCGGCTCGGCCTCGTCAAGAACGTCGCCGTGCTGATCAACGCCCCCGCCGCGAACATGAGCACGCTCGTCAGCCAGGTACGGTCGGCCCTGGGCGACCGCAGCCAGGTGATCCGGCTTGTCCCGCTCACGGTCAGCACGAAGCTGCCGGTGGACACCAGCGCGCCGACCGGCACGCCGACGAGCTACATGAGCCTGTACCAGGAGTCGGCCGCGCAGTACTGCCCGGGCCTGTCGTGGACGGTCCTGGCGGCGATCGGCCAGATCGAGAGCGCCGACGGCACCAACGACGGCCCGTCCAGCGCCGGGGCGCTCGGGCCGATGCAGTTCCTGCCGTCGACGTGGAAGATCTGGGGCATCACGGCGTTCGGCCAGACTGGCGCGCCGAACATCATGAACCCGTTCGACGCGGTTCCCTCGGCGGCGCGCATGCTGTGCGCGGACGGCGCGGGCGACGGCGGGCAGGACCTCCGGCAGGCGATCTTCGACTACAACCACGCCGACTGGTACGTGGACGAGGTCCTCACCTTGGCGAACGAGTACGGGAGCGAGTTCAGCTAGGCCCCGCGCCCTCCCGGTTACGAGCGGAGGCGGCGCAGGCCGGCCAGGCAGGTCAGGGCCGCGGCCACGCCGCAGGCGGCGGCGAACGCGTACCCCCAGCGCGCGCCGTGGGCATCCAGGATGAAGCCCGCGGCCGTCGACCCGCAAGCCACGCCGACCGATATGCCCGTCGACAGCCAGGACATCGCCTCCGTCGTCCGTCCCGGCAGCGCCTGCGATTCGAGCAGGCTGTACCCGGCGATCAGCGTCGGCGCGATCGTCATGCCGCATATGTAGATCACCGGCACGAGGACGAACAGCGACGGCATCGCCCAGAACGTGCACACTCCGGCGACGGTGACCGACAGGGTGATTGCGAACCGCTGCCAGACCGGCGAGTTCCAGTGCCGCGCCCCGTACCACAGGCCGCCCGTGCCGCTGCCGGCCGCGTAGCACGCGAGCACCAGGCCCGCCAGGGGCTTGACGCCGAAGTCGGCGGCGAACGCGACCGTGGACAGGTCGATCGTCACGAACATCGCGCCGAGGAACAGGTACACCGGCAGCAGCACCGCCAGGCCCGGCGCCGCCAGCAGCGGACGCCGCCCGCTGGGTACCGGGGCCGAGCCGGGAACCGGGGCCGAACCAGGGACGGGGACCGCGGCGGGAACAGAGTCCGCGCGGGGAACGAGATCCGGGGAACGTGACGGGGAAGTAGCCGTGCGGTGCGGTTCGGTGTCGCGCTGAGACGCGAACCACAAGGTGCCCGACAGGCACAGCAGCGCCGCCGCGCCAACGCCCGCCGCCGGGTGGACCTCGGTGGCCAGCACCGTGACCAGGGCCGGGCCGATGACGAAGCACAGCTCATCGGCGACCGACTCCGGCGAGAAGGCCGTGTGCATCCGCGGCGATCCCGCGAGCAGGGCGCTCCACCGCGCCCGCGCCATCGGCCCGAGCGACGGCATGGTGGCGCCCGCCACGATCCCGGAGACGAACAGCGTCCACAGCGGGGCGGACACCTCCACGGCCACGATGAGCCCGACCGCGCTGAGCGTGAACAGCGCCACGAGCGGCAGGAGCACCGCACGCTGCCCGCGGGTGTCGACCACGCGGGCGATCTGCGGCGCGCAGATCGCCATGCCGACGGACCCGGCGGCCGACACGCTGCCCGCGACCGCGTACTGGCCGGTCCCGGCCGAGATCAGCAGCACCGTGCCGAGCCCGAACATGGACATGGGCATTCGCCCGATGATCCCCGCGACGGAAAACCGCCAGGCTCGCGGCACGCGGAAGATCTCGGCATACGGCAGCAGGAACCCGCGCGGGCCGCGCGCCCGCTCGTCGGCACTCGTCATATCGAGGCCATTTAACCTGAATGTCACAGATGTTGTTCCCATGGACACGCCTGCTGCCGTTCGCGAGGGTTGGCGCGACGCCGGCGTGCGGACACGGCCTTCCCCGATTCCCGCTCCGCGCCGGGTCCCTGGTTTGATAGGAGCATGCCCGCATACGACGCGTTCCTGCTGCTGTCGTTCGGCGGTCCCGAAGGGCCCGACGACGTGATGCCGTTCCTGGAGAACGTGACACGCGGCCGCGGCGTCCCGCGCGAGCGGCTGGCGGAAGTCGCCGGGCACTACCAGGCCTATGGCGGGGTGAGCCCGATCAACGCTCAGTGCCGGGACATGCTCGCCGCGGTCAAGGCGGCCGGGCTGGAACTGCCCGCGTACTGGGGCAACCGGAACTGGCACCCGTTCCTGGAGGACACGGTCCGGCAGATGGCCGACGACGGGGTGGAGCGCGCCATCGCGTTCGTCACGTCCGCCTACAGTTCCTACTCCGCCTGCCGGCAGTACCGGGATGACATCGAACGCGCGGTCGCGGCCGTCGGTCCCCGCGCGCCCAGGATCGACAAGATCCGCCCGTACTTCAACCACCCGGGCTTCATCGAGCCGTTCGCGGCGAGCGCCACGGCCGCCCTGTCGTCGCTGCCCGAGCAGGCCCGTGACGGCGCGCGCCTGGTGTTCACCGCGCACAGCGTCCCGGTCGGCATGGCCGCCTCCAGCGGTAGCGTGTCGGCGGGGACGGCGAGCACCGCTCCGGGCGGCCGGTACGCGGCCGAGCTCGGCGAGGTCGCCCGCCTTATCACGGGGCGAACGCCGGACCCCGCCCGTGGCCATGACCTTGTCTGGCAGAGCAGGAGCGGCCCGCCCTCGGTCCCGTGGCTGGCACCGGACGTCTGCGACCACATCGAATCGCTGGCGGAGGCGGGCGCCGCCTCGGCGGTGGTGGTGGTGCCCGCGGGGTTCGTGAGCGACCACATGGAGGTCGTGCACGACCTGGACGTGGAGGCGGCGGCCGTGGCGGCGTCGCTGGGGCTCCCGTTCGCGCGGGCCGCGGCGCCGGGGTCGTCGGAGCGTTTCGCGCGGATGGTGTGCGAGCTGGTGGATGAGCGCGTTTCCGGCGCGCCGGCGCTGGCGCTGGGAGATTTCGGAGTGTCGGCCGGGGACTGCCCGCTCGACTGCTGTCGGTACGTGCCGAGGGGGAGGCCAGCATGAGCGGTACGGACGTGGTCAGCGGGACGGACGGGGAGGCGCTCGCGCCTGACCTGCTGGGTCTCGCGGAAGACGTGGCGCGCGCGGCGGGTGAGCTGCTGGCGTCCTTCACCGGACGAGTGACGGTGGCGGACACGAAGTCCAGCCCGACCGACGTGGTCACCGAGATGGACCGGCGCGCGGAGACGCTGATCCGGGAGCGGATCGGCGCGGCGCGGCCGGGCGACACGGTCCTCGGGGAAGAAGGCGGCGAGCAGTCCGGCGCCGGCGCGCCGGACGGCGGCGGCGCCCCCGTCCGGTGGGTCGTCGACCCGCTCGACGGCACGGTGAACTACCTGTACGGCTTGCACGACTGGGCGGTGTCGATCGCCGCCGAGGTGAACGGCGTCATCGTCGCGGGTGCGGTCTACGTCCCGCGCCGGGGTGAGATGTTCTCGGCGTCCGCCGGCGGCGGCGCGTGGCTGTCGGCCGACCGCGCCGACGGGGCCCGCGCCGCGCTGCGCTCCGGGCCGGGCGTGCCGCTGGACCGTGCCCTCGTCGCGACCGGCTTCGGGTACCGGGCCGAGCGTCGCACGGTCCAGGGCGAGGTCGTGGCGGCGCTGCTGCCCCGGGTGCGGGACATCCGGCGCGGCGGATCGGCGTCCGTGGACCTGTGCGCGGTCGCCGCCGGGCGTGTCGACGCCTACTATGAGCGCGGCCTGAACTACTGGGACTACGCGGCCGGCGCGTTGATCGCCGCCGAGGCGGGGGCCATGGTCGGCGGCCTGCGCGGGGCGCCGCCCGGTACCTCGATGACGGTCGCCGCCGGCCCTGACCTGTTCGCGCCGCTCACGTCGGCGCTGGCCGCGCTGGACGCCGAACGCGACGGCTGAACCGGCCTTTCCCCCGTCTCGGCCAGCGTGTTATGGGGACTTGAGCGATCAAGGAATAGATGGGCGAGATGGCGGTTTACCAGCGGCCAGCAGTGGTCCGGCTGGGGACACGCCGGCTTGGTTGCGTATGCTGCGTGCGCGACGGAGCAGAACGTGGGAGAATTCCCCGCCGGAATCGGGCACAACTACGGCTTCCGTAGCGTTACAACCCGCGCAGCGACCGCGCACCACCTATGGAGGGGGATGGGTCAGCACCATGGCTACTGATTACGACAGCCCGCGCAAGACTGACGACGACCTGGGCGAGGACAGCCTGCAGGAACTGCAGGCCCGCCGGATGGACAAGTCGTCGAGCACGATCGACCTTGACCCGGACGACGTCGCCGAGTCCCTTGAGCTCCCGGGCGCCGACTTGTCGAACGAGGAACTTTCGATCCGTGTGATCCCGCGGCAGGCTAACGAGTTCACCTGCTCGCGTTGCTTCCTTGTGCACCACCTCAGCCAGCTTGCCGAGGAACGCAACGGCCAGCCTGTCTGCCGGGAATGCGCGGCCTGACAAACTTGGGTCCCCGCGGGCGGTGGTGCCCGCGGGGCCGGCGAGTCAGGCTTCAGGCGCGGCTTCGGCCTCGGTCTCGGCAGCGGGCAGTGCCCGCCGCGTCGTGGCTCGGGCCGCGAACAACTTAGTCACCTCGACGGTGACGCCAGCGATGACAGCCCAGGTGAGCGCCTCGGCGATGCTTACCGTCGGGTCCGCCGGGTCGGTCGGCGGGGTCTTGCCCGTGGCCCGCGTCCACACCGCGTTAAGCGTCTTCCGCGCCACGAACACCGCGCCGGCGGTCACCAGGGTTCCCACTAGCTTCCCCCCGGTACCGCCGCTCTTCTTGCCCATCCGTCTTTCCTCCTCTGCCTCCGTGCCCTGCCTCCGTGCGGTACGCGCGCCATCATCCCACGGTTCGCCCGGCGTGGCCGGTCTTCGCCACGGCCGCCGCCTCGATCGCGGCCGCCAGTTCCTCCGGCCGCCGCGTAGCGATCAGCCAGTACGGCACCGTGCTCGCCGGATCGGCCACCGCGATGTAGACGGCCTGCTTGAGGTAGGGGCGCAGCAGCAGGTGCGCCGCCGGGTCGGCCCGCGGCCCCCGCAGCACCGCGGCCTCCTCCTCGCTCAGCGGGACCACATCCCCGATCTCGCCGAGGTCGAGCGCGTTCCGGCCGGCGCGGAGCGAGCCGTCGGACACCTCGACTACCGCCAGTTCCCAGTTAACCAGGAACGCGCCGACCAGCACGGCGAGCAGGATGTAGGTGAGCGCCGGCCAGTATCCGCCGAGCCCGGCCCAGATGATGCTGCCGATGAGGAGGATGTTGACGACGGCCAGGAACCACCAGAGCAGCGGGACACGCAGCCGTTCGCGGTAGGAACGCATGCACCCACGTTAGTTGGTTAGATGGACTCATGGCGGCTGGGGGAGCAGGCAAGCGCAGCGGAGCGGCATCGGCGGTGCCCTCACCGGGGCGTGCCCCGGATAACACTGGCACCGTTCACCGCGCTGAACCTGACCGTGCCGAATCCGCCGCCGGTACGGCCGGGCGCGCCGATTCGCCGGGCCGGGCCGATCCGCCCGGCCGTGACCGCGCACCGCGTGCGGACGTCCCCCGCTGGCTGCGCACGAGCGCGGACTGGTCGTGGCGGCTGCTGCTGCTCGGCGTCATCGTGTACCTGCTGGCCCGGATCAGCGTCGTGCTCTACGTCGTGGTGGTGCCCTTCACCGGCTCGCTGCTGCTGACGGCCCTGCTCCAGCCCCTCGCCGCGCGGCTGCGCCGCGCCGGGCTCGGGCCGCTGAGCGCGACCTGGTCCGTGTTCCTGCTGGCGATCTTCCTGATCGCGGGCACGGCCGCCCTCATCACCGCGCGCGTCCAGGCGGAGTACCACGGCCTCGTTATCCAGGTCAGGCATACCTTCACCCAGGTGCAGTCCGTGCTCACCGGGCCCCCGTTCCACCTGCACATCGCCAACCTGCAGAAGCTGTCGGAAGACATCGTGCGGTACCTGGGCAAGCACCAGAGCCTGGTCGAGGGCACCGTGGTCGCGGGCGGGCGGGTCGTCGCCGAGATCCTGGCCGGGCTGGTCCTGATGTTCTTCGTCACGTTCTTCCTGATCAAGGACGGCGACAAGATCTGGTCGTGGCTGACGAGCGGGTTCCGCCCGGAACGCCGGGTACGGGTCGACGCGGCCGGCCACGCCGCGTGGCGCGCGGTCGTGTTCTACATCCGCGGCACGGTCGTCGTGGCGGCCACCCACGCGGTTGTGATGGGCGTCACACTATCGATCATGAACGCCCCGCTGGCCGCGCCGCTGGCGCTGCTGATGTTCCTGGCCGCCTTCGTGCCGCTGGTGGGCGCGCTCGTGGCCGGCGCGCTCGCGATCCTCGTGGTGCTCGCGGCCAAGGGCTGGATCCTGGCCGTCGTCCTGCTCGGCATCCTGCTCGTCATGAACCAGCTGGAAAGCCACCTGCTACAGCCGCAGATCGTCGGGAAGATGGTCCGGCTGCACCCGCTCGCGGTGATCCTGGTCCTCGCGGTGGGCGGCGTGCTGGCGGGCATCTTCGGGGCGGTCATCGCGGTGCCGCTTACCGCCGCGATAACGCGCGCGGTGCCGAAGCTGCGCGGCGAGGACCCGCCCGGCCATGACGTCGCGTAACCTCTTGAGAGAAACCCCGTACTCGCGAAACCGACCCGAAGGGCGGGCAGGATGAGCCTCGCCGATCCCGTCGACGTGCTGATCACGCGCGTGGACGACGGCGTCCCGCTGCCGTCGTACGCCCGGCCGGGCGATGCCGGTGCCGACCTCGTGACGGCCGAGGACGTCGACCTCCCGCCAGGCGAGCGTGCCATGGTGCGGACCGGGATCGCCGTCGCGCTGCCCGACGGGTACGCGGCGTTCGTGCACCCGCGTTCCGGGCTGGCCGCGAAGCACGGGGTGACCGTGGTCAACGCGCCGGGGACGATCGACGCCGGGTACCGCGGCGAGATCAAGGTGATCGTCCTCAACACCGACGCCGCGCGGCCGGTATCGTTCCGGCGGGGCGACCGGATCGCGCAGCTGGTGGTGCAGCGAGTGGAATACGTGACGTTCCGTGAGGTTCCGGCTCTGCCCGGATCGGACCGGGGCGAGGCTGGGTTCGGCTCCACCGGCGGGCATGCCGCCGGGGTTCCGGCGGGCAGTCCCGGCGGGCGATGAGACCGGCCGGGCGATAAGCGAAGGAGATGCGCAGTGTTCGGTAGGCGACGCGACGCCGCTGACCGTGACGTGGCCAGGGGCGCCAGCGCCGACCTGTCCGCCGCGGTCGAGGAAGCGTCCGAAGGCTCCGCGGCCTCGGACGGCGGGCCGTGGGACTCGACTGAGCGGGCGACCGCGATAGAGCGGGCCGACCTCGGCAGCCTGCAGGTGCCAGTGGCGCAGGGACTGGACGTCCAGCTGGTGATCGCGGAGAACCACGGCGCCTGGGTGACCGTGCGCCAGGGGCAGGAGAGCGAACTGCAGCTCCAGGCGTTCGCCGCGCCCAAGTCCAGTGGCCTGTGGGAGGAAGTTCGCGGCGAGATCGTAGCGGAGATCACCGCCGCGGGCGGGGCCAGCGAGATCGGTGAGGGCCCGTTCGGCACCGAACTGCGCGCGCACGTCCCCGCCGAGCCCGGCAAACCGCAGTCCGGCTTCCGGCCGGTCCGGTTCGTGGGCGTGGACGGTCCCCGCTGGTTCCTGCGCGGGCTGTTCGCGGGCCAGGCCGCGATGGACCAGGCCGCCGCGGCGCCGCTGGAGGCGGTGCTGCGCGAGGTAGTAGTGGTCCGCGGCGACCAGCCCTTGCCCCCGCGCGACCTGCTCGAGCTGCGCTTGCCGCCGGACGCGGTCAAGGCCCTCGAGGAGCAGGCCCGCGCCCAGGGGCAGCAGCCAGACCGGTTCAACAACCCCCCGAACCCGTTCGAGCGCGGCCCGGAAATGACCGAAACCCGCTAACCCGGGCCAACGGTCCGCCGCGTCCAAACGGTCCGCCGCGTCCAAACGGTCCGCCGCGTCCAACGGTCCGCCACCCAGCGAGCTCAAATGCGCGTTCGCGCACGCCATAGCGTGCGCGAACGCGCATTTGAGCAGGCGGCGGAGCGTGCTCAATCGCGCAGTCGAGCCCGCTCCGCCGGGTGCGGCCTACGACCGCCTGTCGCCTAATCGGCGGCGAAGAGGTCTTCCAGCTGCTGTTCGACGTCCTCGGTCGTGACGAAGAACAACTCGTCGCCCGCTTGCAGCGGGTCATCCGGCTGCGGGACGAGCACCCGGCCCTCGCGCAGGATCGCTACCAGCGCCGCGTCGGCGGGCCACTCGATGGCGCCGACCTGCTGGCCGGCCAGGGGCGCGTCGGCGGGCATGGTCAGCTCGACCAGGCTCGTGTCGCTCTGGCCGAACGTCATCAGCCGGACCAGGTCGCCGACGCTGACCGCTTCCTCGACGAGCGCCGAGAGCAGGCGCGGCGTGGAGACCGCCACGTCCACGCCCCACGACTCGTTGTACAGCCACTCGTTGCCGGGGTGATTGACCCGGGCTACCACGCGGGGAACCCCGTACTCGGTCTTCGCGAGCAGCGCCACGACCAGGTTCACCTTGTCGTCGCCGGTGGCCGCCACGACCACGTTGCAGCGGTCCAGGCCCGCGTCGTCCAGGGAGCTGATCTCGCAGGCGTCGGCCAGCAGCCATTCGGCCCGCGGCACGCTGTCCACCTTGATCGAGCTCGGCTTCTGGTCGATGAGGAGCACCTCGTGGCCGTTCTCGAGGAGCTCACGGGCGATGGACCTGCCCACGGCGCCCGCGCCGGCGATCGCGACCCGCATCAGTGACCGCCTCCTTCACGCGCGGCGAACGCGGCCGCGATCCGGTCCAGTTCGCTTTCCTTGGCGATGACGTGCACGACGTCGCCGTGCTGAAGGACCGTGCCGGGCATCGGCACGACCGCCTCGCCCAGCCGGTCGATGTAGGCGACGCGGGTGCCGGCCGAGATCTCGAGCGCCTTGACCGGCTCCCCGATCCAGTCCGGGGCCACGTTCATCTGGGTGATCACGACCTTCCCGGTGGCGTCGCGCCACAGCGGCTCGGCCCCTTCCGGCAGCAGCTTGCGCAGCATCTGGTCGGCCGTCCAGCGCACGGTCGCCACGGTGGGGATCCCGAGGCGCTCGTAGACCTCCGCGCGGCGGGGGTCGTAGATGCGCGCGGCGACCTGGCGGACGCCGAACGTCTCGCGGGCTACCCGGGCGGCGATAATGTTGGAGTTATCGCCGCTGCTCACTGCCGCGAAGCTGTCTGCCCGCTCGATGCCTGCCCTGGCGAGCACGTCGCGGTCAAAGCCGACGCCGGTTACCCGGTCGCCCTTGAAAGCGGGCCGGAGCCTGCGGAAGGCCTCCGGATCCCGGTCGATTACCGCGACCGTGTTCCCTCGGTCTTCCAGGATGTGGGCAAGCGTCGAGCCGACCCGGCCGCAGCCCATGATCACGATATGCACGACCCATCCTCTCGCGTGCGCCATTGGGCTCGATAGGAAGCGCCTGTCGAGGCGCCCCGCCAAAGTTATGCCCTCACATGGGAGAATGCGACCCCGACAGAAGGGACTGTTGGTGAGTTTTCACACTGGCGACGTCATTGACGTGACGGTCGTCGACGTTGCGCAGGGAGGCTGGTGCGTCGCGAGGCCCGAAGAGGGTCCCGTGGTGTTCGTGCGCCACGCGCTGCCGGGGGAGCGGGTCCGCGCCCGGGTGACCGAGGTGACGACGCGGTTCGCCCGTGCCGAGGCCGTGCAGATCCTCGACCCCTCGCCGGACCGCGTCCAGGCGCCGTGCCCGAGCGCGCGGCCGGATGGTTGCGGCGGCTGCGACTGGCAGCACGCGTCGCTGCCCGCGCAGCGTGCGCTCAAGGCCGCCGTCGTCGCCCAGCACCTGCGCCGCCTCGCCGGCGTCGACCGCGAGGTCATCGTCGAGCCGCTGCCGGGAGACGAGCCGGGAGATGAGCCAGTAGACGAGCCGGGAGACGGAGACGGGCCCGGGTTTGGCTGGCGCACGCGCGTGCAGTTCGCCGTCCGGGGCGACGGCCTGGCCGGGCTGCGCGGGCACCGCTCGCACGAGATCGTCGACGTCGGTGACTGCCTCATCGCCCACCCCGGGATCAGGGACCTCGGCATTCCTCGGCTGCGCTGGGAAGGCGCGTCCGGGGTCGAGGCCATCGTGGCGGCCGACATCGCCACAGCAGATGCCGAAGCCGTAGACGAGGCAGCAGACGCCGAAGCCGCGGCCGCGGCAGACGCAGCTGACGCCGAAGCCAAGGAGGACGCGGACGACGCCGCGAACGGCCCGGAGCGCGCCGTCATCGTCTCGCGAGACGACGGCCGGCGCGGGGGAAGGCCCCACGGCCGGCGAGCCGTGGCGGCCGGAGATGGCCGGGCGGCCAGGAACGAGCGAGGAGCCAGGGGCGAGCGAGAGGCCAGGAGCCACCGCGAGCCGGAAGGGCTGACCGCCGTCACGGCGAGTACCGTGCTCAGCCGGGCCGGACGCCGGCTGACGCCCCTGCGCGGGCGGCCGTACCTGACCCATCACGCGGCGGGGCGAGACTGGCGGGTCAGCGCCGGGTCCTTCTGGCAGGTGCACCCGGCGGCGGCCGACACGCTCGCCGCGGTCGTGCTCGAGGCGCTCGACCCGCGACCGGGCGACGTGGCGCTCGACCTGTACTGCGGCGCGGGACTGTTCGCCGGGGTGATCGCCCCACGGGTGGGCCTGGACGGCGCCGTGATCGGCATCGAGTCGGACGAGGACGCCGTGCGGGACGCGCGCAATAACTTGCGGGAATGGCCGCGGGCGCGCTTCCACCGCGGCGACGTGGCGCAGGTGCTGCGGCGCGGCGGGCTACCCCTGGCCCGTCTCGCCGTCGCGGACCCGCCGCGTGCCGGGCTGGACCGCGCGGTGGTGGATTACCTCTCGGCCGCCGGGACCGAACGCTTCGCGTACGTGTCCTGCGACCCGGCGACGCTTTCCCGCGACATCGGGCTGCTGCGCGAGCGCGGGTGGACCATGGACGGGCTGCGGGCGTTCGACGCGTTCCCGATGACGCACCACGTCGAGTGCGTGGCCGTCCTCACCCGCTAGCAGTACTCATCCGCTAAAGAACTCATCCGTAAGGGCGCCGCTCGCCGGGAGCGGCGCCCTTACGGCGCGTCGGCGCCCTTACGGCGCGTCGGGGCCGTCCGGCGTGCGCTCGGGGTTGTCCGGCTTGGCGGTACCGACCACGTAGTAGCCGAGGCCGGGGTAGCGGGTCAGCAGTCCTTCGTCGACCAGCAGGCGCAGTGCCTTGGCACAGGTCTGGCGCGCGTGCCCGTACTGCTGGCTGAGCGTGGTGATGGACGGAGTCGGCTTGCCGGGCTTCAGCTTGCCTGCCGCGATGTCCTTGCGCAGTTCAGCGGCGAGGCGGATGTACGCCCGTGGGTCTGTTTCGTCGCTTATCGACATGCTTGTACCATACTCGATTGGCAATATTGCCAATCGCAACGCTTCGACAGTGGTCGACGATGCACTAGTGGGCACGATGAGGAGCGACGAGGAGTGACGGGGACCGGCGCACGGGCGAGCGGGCGTGCGAGAGGATGGAGCGCATGCGACTTCGGATCTTCACTGAACCCCAGCAGGGCGCTAGTTACGCCACCTTGCGCAGTGTGGCCCGCGCCGCCGAGGATCTCGGTTTCGACGCGTTCTTCCGCTCCGACCACTTCCTGAAGATGGGCGACGTGTCCGGGCTGCCGGGCCCGACCGACGCGTGGGCGACGCTCGCCGCGCTCGCGGTCGAGACCAGCCGTATCCGGCTCGGAACGCTCGTGACGTCCGCCACCTTCCGGCTGCCGGGTCCGCTCGCGATCACCGTCGCCCAGGTGGACGAGATGAGCGGCGGGCGCGTCGAGCTCGGCCTTGGCGCCGGCTGGTATGAACGCGAGCACGCCGCCTACGCCGTGCCGTTCCCGCCGCTCAAGGAGCGGTTCGACCGTTTCGAGGAGCAGCTCGCCGTCATCACCGGGCTATGGTCCACCCCGTCAGGCTCCGCCTTCTCCTACGACGGCCAGTACTACCAGGTCACCGACTCACCCGGCCTGCCCAAGCCGACGCAGAGCCCGAAGCCGCCGGTCATCATCGGCGGCGGCGGGAAGCGCCGCACGCCCGCCCTCGCGGCGAAGTACGCCGACGAGTTCAACGCGGCGTTCGCGTCGCGGGACGACTCGGCCGTCCTGTTCGGCCGGGTGCGGGAGGCGTGCTCGGCGGCCGGGCGCGACCCGTCGTCGATGACTCTCTCCGCCGCCCAGGTCGTGTGTGCTGGCAAGGACGAGGCCGAGCTGTCCCGCCGGGCCGCCGCCATCGGCCGTAGCGTGGACGACCTCCGTGCGAATGGCATCGCCGGGTCGCCCGCCGAGATAGTCGACAAGATCGGGCAGTTCGCCGAGGCCGGCGCCACGACCGTGTACCTCCAGGTGCTCGACCTGTCCGATCTCGATCACCTGGAGCAGCTCGGGGCGGACGTACTACCGCAGGTGTGACATACCTCGCATCGGCGTTTTTGCACCCTCCGCGGGCCACGTCCGGCCCGGCCGGACGGGCCCGCGGGAAGCGGTTGCGTGGCCCGATCGCGGCATGCGAAGGTTGAACGGTACACGGGGATGCCGTCGGTTGCCGTAAGGCGCGGCATCCTCGTCGTGCCGGTCATCCAGCCCCGACGGATGGGCGGATGACAGGGGGCCTGTTTCGCCGTCGCCGGGATGCCGGAGGCGGTCGTGATGCTTACGATCGTTGGTGTGGGAATGCTTTCAGGGGGGCAGCGCGGGCAAGAGGAGCCCGTTGCTGGCGCGCCGTACCAGGATGCCGCGGGGGGTCCTCCGTACGGCTGGCAGCAGCCGCATGAGGCGCCGTACCCGCCGTCGGGGACGCCCTACCCGGGACAGGGCCAGGCGCCCGGCCAGGGATACGGGCAGCCGTACGGAGGCCAGCCTTACGCCACGCATTCCGCGGCGCCGCAAGGCCCGAACGGACCGCCGTCCGGACAGGACGACGAGGTGGTGCTGGTACCGACGACGATCTACGCGCCGGGCACGCTGATCAACACCGGCCCGGACGAGGCGGGCCCGCAGCCGGGCGGGGCACCCGGTTACGACCCCGGCGCGCAGGCTGGATACGAGACGCCGGGCGGGTACGGACCTCCGCCGGGCGCCTACGGGCCGCCGCCCGGGAACGGACAGGGCCAGTGGGCCGGACATCCTGCCTGGACCGGTCAGGAGGGCTGGAACGGCCAGGCGCCGCCACCCGCGCCCGGACCTGTCTCACCGCCCGCTGCTTACAATCAGCCCAGCCATCACGTTCCAGGTTCTCCCCAGCCAGGACCCGTCTACGGCGCCGCCTCCGGCTACGTTCCCCCGGCCGATCCGGCACATGCCGGCGGCTATCCGGCTGGCGCGCCGTACGGGCCAGGCGGCGGATACGCGCCTCCGCCCGGTAACGTGCCGGCGCCTGGCGGCATGCCCGGCTACCCGCCGGCGCCGGTGTACGACCCCGCGAGCGGCGTCCCGTACGGCACGGCGCCCGGCCCGCCCGGCGGGCCCATGCCCGCCTACGCGCCGAACCCCGGCTATCCGGCCAATCCGGGGTACGGCCCCGGCCCGATGCAGGCGCCTAATCCGGGTTACGGCGCCGTTCCCGGCCAGGCCGTCGGATACCAGTCCGGGCCGGCCCCCGTCCCGGGCTACGCGCCGGTCCCCGGTTACGCGCCGGGACCGGGCCCCGACGCCTACCAGGGCCAGCCAATCGTCCCCGGCTACGGCGCGGTTCCCGGTTACAACGGTGTTCCCGGCTACGCGCCGGTTCCGGGCTACGCCGCGCCGCCGAACACGGTTCCGGGCCCGGACCCGGCCGCCGCCGGGCAGTTCCCGCCCGGCCAGTTCCCCGGGGGCCAGTTCCCCGGCGGCCAGTTCCCGCCCGGCCAGTTCCCCGGCGGCCAGTTTCCCCCGGGACAGGCCCAGGCTGGGCAAGTACCCGCCGGGCCGGTGCTCGCCGGATACGGCCCGCCGCCCGCGTACGGTCAGGCACCGGGTCAGGTACCGCCTGGGTACGGCCCCGGTCCGGTGCAGGTGCCCGATCCCGGCTTCGCGGTCGGCCCGGTTCCGCCGGGAGTCCCGGCCCCACCGGGGGCCTCGGTGCCCCCGGGCTACGGTCCCGGTCCTGGATACACTCCGGGTTACGGTCCCGCGCAGCCGGACGCGTTCGACGGCGGACCCGGCTACGGCGTGAACCCCGGCAACGGGAACGCCGCCCCGGCCCACGGCGCACCTGGGTACGGACCGCCGGAGGGCGCGCCCGGGCACAACGCGGCGGCGTACAACGGAACGATCCAGCACGGGGCGCCCCGCAACGGGACCGCCCATGGCAACGGCGCGGGGCATCCCGACCAGTCCCACGGCGGCGCGCCGGCGTACTCGCCGCCCGCCGCGGCACCGGGACACAACGCCCCCGGCCCCAGCGCCCCGCCCAACGGCAACGGCAACGGCGCGCCCAGCCACAACAGCGCACCTAGCCACAACAGCGCGCCCAGCCACAACAGCGCACCTAGCCACAACAGCGCGCCCAGCCACAATGGCGCGCCTAGCCACGCCGACACTCACCAGCAGCAGTCGCAGTCGGCCGGGTCGTCCGCCAACGGCCACGGCACCCATGGGGCGCAGGCCGAGAGCGACACCGGACGGGTGGATGCCTACACCGCGGATGACCCCGGCTACGGGCCGCCCGATCCGTCCTGGTACGCCCGACGCCAGCAGGAAGCGCAGGAGCAGGCGGAAGAAGACGCCCGGCGGGAGGCCACCGCGGAGGAACTGCGCACCGCCCGCGGGCCCTTCGAGCCGCCGGCGGAGCAGGACATCTTCCGCGACCGGGAGCCGCAGGCCGGCGAGGCCGACTTCCCGTTGTCGCCGAACGGGGACGGTGGCTACGACCAGGACCCCCTCGGGCGGATCAAGGACATCTATGTGACCGCCGAGGCGGTCGGCGACGACAAGCTCGAACGGCACTACGACGAGCTGCTGGCACGGCAGCGGCAGCTGATCACCGAGTACTTCAAGGAGTCCGACGTCACCAGCCAGGATGGTCTCGGCGACAGCGCGATGACCGCCAGCGGCCGGGGACGCCGGTAGTGCCCGACGTCATCGCGGTCCTCGGACTCGGCGAGGCCGGCTCGCTGATCGCCAGCGACCTCGTGGCGGCCGGCGCCGCGGTACGCGGCTACGACCCGGCAGTCCCGGCGCCGAACGGGATCACGGACACCACGAGCGAGGCGGACGCGGCGCGGGGCGCGGACTTGGTGCTGAGCGTGAATAGCGCCAAGGCCGCGGTGGACGCCTTCCGGGCGGGACTGCGCGGGATGAAGGCCGGCGCGGTGTGGGCCGACCTGAACACGGCCGCGCCCGGCGTGAAGGCGGAACTGGCCGAGATCGGGCGCGCCCGCGGCATCCCGGTCACCGACATCGCGATGATGGCGCCTGTCCCCGGCAAGGGCCTGCGCGTGCCGATGCTGGCCAGCGGGGAAGCGGCCGGGCAAGTCGCGCGGCGGCTGCGCGCGCTCGGCGCGAATATCGACGTGCTGGCCGGGCCCGCGGGCCTCGCCGCCACGAAGAAGCTGCTGCGTAGCGTCTTCTACAAGGGCATGTCGACCTCCATTGTCGAGGCACTCGAAGCCGCCCGCGCCGCCGGGCAAGAGGACTGGCTGCGCGCGCACATCGCCGAGGAGCTCGGCAAGCTCGACGCCGCGACCGTGGACCGCGTCGTCACCGGCACCCGCCAGCACGCCGTCCGGCGGGGCGCGGAAATGGGCGCGGCCGCCCAGATGCTCACCGAACTCGGCGTTCCCCCGCTCATGGCGGACGCCAGCCGCGCCGTCCACGACCGTCTCGCCGCCGAGGGACAGTAGCCGCACACGTTGACTTGAGCCGCGCACAGCGTGAGCCGCACAGCGTGAGCCGCGCTGCTTGAGCCGCGCACATTGGCTCGCTGGCGCCAGCGAGCCAATAGGTTCGGGTCGCTGGCGCCGGAGAGCCAATCGCGGATCGGGGAATCGCCCGGAGCCCCCGCGAGGCACAGCCCCCTGGGGCCGCTCCCCGACACGCCGGGAGAGCCGGCGGGACCGGGGGAGTCACCTGGAACGTGATGGATGAAGTCAGGCGAGGGGGGCCAGAGCGGCGGCCAGCGGGGCCAGTGATTCCGGCTTGGCGTGGTGCGGGAGGTTCAGGATCGCCAGGTCGACGCCGGCGTCCCGGTAAGTCTCGGCGTCGGCGGCCACGGCGTCAAGGTCGTCGGATACCCGCACGTTCACCGAGCAGGTGATCTCGTTCACGTCGCGTCCGATCGCGGCACAGTGCCCGGCCAGGATCTCCTTCGCCGCCACCCACTCCGACACGTCACCGCGGACGATCATGTTCCACTGCTGCGCCCAGCGCGCCGTCGTGCGCAGCGTGCGCTTCGGGCCGCTGCCGCCGATCGTGATCGGCGGGTGGGGACGCTGCACGGGCTTCGGCTCGCAGCGCGCCTCGGTCAGCCGGAAATACTGGCCGGAGAAGTTCGCGACCGGCTCGGTGAGCAGCGCCACCATCGCCGCCACGCCCTCGTCGAACCGGTCGAACCGCTCCTTCAGCGGCGGCAGCTCGATGCCGTAGGCGTCGCACTCCATCTGGTTCCAGCCCGCGCCGACGCCGAGCTCCAGCCGCCCGCCGGACAGGACGTCCACGGTGGCGGCCATGTTCGCCAGCACCGCCGGGTGCCGGTAGATCATGCCGGTGACCTGGCAGCCGATCCGGATCCGGCGGGTCACCTGGCTCAGCGCGGCCAGCATCGTCCAGCCCTCGAAGTTCGGGCCGGACATGTCGCCGCTGAGCGGGTAGAAGTGGTCCCAATTCCACCCGGACTCAAACAGCTGGATGTCGTCGGCTGCGACCCAGACGTCGCGTATCTCTTCCCAGGACTGGTGTTCCGGCCGTGTCTTGATCGCGAATCGCATGAAGACAAGCCTACGGCGAGGCCCGGCGGGGCCTGATCCGCGTCTCGCTTAGGTAACGCCGCACCGTTTCGGAGATATGTGTGATTACGGAGGTTTAGTGCCGATCCGGGATTTTGGGCGATGGGACTCTTGGGGAGATAAACGACGTAATGGCGCGTTCACGAAACACTCCGCGGTTTGCCGGCGTATTCGTCTTAGCCGCGGTCGCTTTGCTGGGGACCAGCACCGCGGCGACCGCCGCCACGGGACTGATGCCGGTGGGCACGCCGGTGCCGACCGGGCCGCATAAGACCACCACGGCCGAGTATGACTGTGACCTGTCGCCCTACGGGTATCAGAGCGGCACTGACCAGATCACGATGGACGTGTCCACCACGGCATTCGAATCCGCGGTCCAGGGCACTACGCGCACCTGACCGACTGACGGGCGTGTACGCCGGCGGGCACGGGGCAGGGGCCGGTAGTGCCGTACTCCACGATCGTGCATCCATGATGCTACTGATAAGTAACATGCCGCGTTGTGAAGTACCTTGATGTCGAGATACTGTAGGTTGCGTACAGCGGGGAGAACCAGACAAGGGGCGAGGAGGCTCACTTAACGATGACTGCGAACAGCTTCGGCAGCCGCGCGACACTGCAAGCGGGCGGCGCGGCCCACGAGATATACCGGCTGGACGCCGTCCCCGGCGCGGAAACCCTCCCCTACAGCCTAAAGGTGCTGCTGGAGAACCTGCTGCGCAACGAGGACGGCCTGAACATCACCGCCGAGCACGTCACCGCGCTCGCCGGCTGGGACCCGGCGGCCGAGCCCGACACCGAGATCCAGTTCACGCCGGCCCGCGTGATCCTGCAGGACCTGACCGGCGTCCCGGCCGTCGTGGACCTCGCCGCGATGCGCGAGGCGATGAAGGCGATCGGCGGCGACCCGAAGAAGATCAACCCGCTCATCCCGGCCGAGCTGGTGATTGACCACTCGGTAGTCGCCGACGTCTTCGGCACCCCGGACTCGTTCACCCGCAACGTGGAGATCGAGTTCCAGCGCAACCGGGAGCGCTTCCAGTTCCTGCGCTGGGGCCAGCATGCCTTCGACGGCTTCAAGGTCGTCCCGCCGGGCACTGGCATCGTGCACCAGGTGAACATGGAGCACCTGGCGCGCGTCGTGATGACCAGCGACGGCAAGGCGTACCCGGACACCTGCGTCGGTACCGACTCGCACACCACGATGGAGAACGGCCTCGGCATCCTCGGCTGGGGCGTCGGCGGCATCGAGGCCGAAGCCGCCATGCTCGGCCAGCCGATCTCCATGCTCATCCCGCGGGTCGTCGGCTTCAAGCTCACCGGCACCCTCCCGACCGCGACCACCGCCACCGACCTGGTCCTCACGATCACCGAACTGCTGCGCAAGCACGGCGTGGTCGGCAAGTTCGTCGAGTTCTACGGCGAGGGCGTGGCCGAGGTGCCGGTGCCGAACCGGGCGACGATCGGGAACATGTCGCCGGAGTTCGGGTCCACGTGCGCGATCTTCCCGATCGACGAGGCCACGCTCGAGTACCTCAGGCTCACCGGCCGCCCGGAGCAGCAGATCGAGCTGGTCGAGACGTACGCCAGGGAGCAGGGCCTCTGGAACGACCCGTCCCGGACGCTCCGTTACTCCGAGCACCTCGAACTCGACCTGTCCACGGTCGTCCCCTCCATCGCCGGGCCGAAGCGCCCGCAGGACCGGATCGAGCTCGCCAACGCCAAGGCCGCGTTCCGTGACGCCCTGCCCGCCTACACCGGCAACGGCGGCAACGGCTCGTTCCCGGCGTCTGACCCGGGCGAGACCGAAGACATCCGCCCGACGCATCCGGTCAAGGTCACCCTCGAGGACGGCACGGAGACGGAGGTCGATCACGGCCACGTCGTGATCGCCGCGATTACCTCCTGCACGAACACGTCCAACCCGTTCGTGATGATCGGCGCGGCGCTGCTCGCGAAGAAGGCGGTCGAGCGCGGGCTCAGCAGGAAGCCGTGGGTGAAGACCACCCTCGCGCCCGGCTCCAAGGTCGTCATGGACTACTACGAGCGGGCAGGGCTGATCCCGTACCTGGACAAGCTCGGCTTCAACCTTGTCGGCTTCGGCTGCACGACCTGCATCGGCAACTCCGGCCCGCTGCCCCCGGAGATCAGCAACGCCGTGAACGAGAATGACCTCACCGTTGTGTCCGTCCTGTCCGGCAACCGGAACTTCGAGGGCCGCATCAACCCGGACGTGAAGATGAACTACCTGGCGTCCCCGCCGCTGGTCGTCGCCTACGCCCTTGCGGGCACGATGGACATCGCCCTGGACAGCGACCCGCTCGGCATCGACGCCGAAGGCAAGCCGGTCTACCTCGCCGACATCTGGCCCTCGCCGTCCGAGGTCGCCGAGGTGGTGCAGAACGCGGTGGCCGCAGAGATGTTCACCCGCGACTACGCGGACGTGTTCGCCGGTGACGACAACTGGCGCGGGCTGGAGGTCCCAGAGGGCGACACCTTCGCCTGGGAGGGGAGCTCTACCTACGTCCGCCGCCCGCCGTACTTCGACGGGATGCCCGCCGAGCCGGCCCCGGTGACCGACATCCACGGCGCCCGCGCGCTGGCGAAGCTGGGCGACTCGGTGACCACCGACCACATCTCGCCGGCTGGCGCGATCAAGTCGACGGCGCCCGCGGGGCTGTACCTGACGGAGCACAACATCGAGCGGAAGGACTTCAACTCCTATGGCTCTCGTCGTGGCAACCACGAGGTGATGATCCGGGGTACTTTCGCCAACATCCGGCTGCGCAACCAGCTCGCGCCCGGCACCGAGGGCGGCGTCACCGTCAAGGACGGCCAGGAGATGTCGATCTACGACGCCTCCCGCGAGTACATCGAGGCGGGCACGCCGCTGATCGTGCTCGGCGGCAAGGAATATGGGTCCGGCTCCTCCCGTGACTGGGCGGCGAAGGGCACTCTCCTGCTCGGCGTCCGCGCCGTGCTCGTCGAGTCCTTCGAGCGCATTCACCGCTCCAACCTGATCGGCATGGGCGTGCTGCCCCTGCAGTTCCAGCCGGGCGAGTCGGCGGACAGCCTGGGCCTGACGGGCTTCGAGACCTTCACGATCGAGGGCATCGAAGAGCTGAACTCCGGCACGGTCCCGGGCGAGGTCACGGTCACCGCCGACGACAAGCGGTTCCAGGCCGTCGTGCGGATCGATACCCCCGGCGAAGCCGAGTACTACCGGCACGGCGGCATCATGCAGTACGTGCTCCGGTCCCTCCGCGCCGCCGGCGAGAAGTAAGCAGTTCCGCCGCACCCCCTTCGCCTCATCTGGCGGAGGGGGTGCCCGCTTTCCGCACGGTCATGCCGGGCAGCCCGGCCGGGCAATAGTGGCAAGGACGGGACCGGGGACCGTCCGAGCCGAGCGTGCCGGAAACCGCGCGGGCGCGGCCCCGTCGGAAATCCCCCGACCAGAGGGCCGCGAGGGACCCGGGGAAGGCAGCGGCAGCCGCCCGCCACCGATAGGGTTCAACCATGGCGGACGACACGTTCGGCGGCTTCGACGGTGACGGCGGCCCCGAGTTCGACGATGACGACATCGAGTTCATCGACGACGAGGAGGACGACGGCCTCGACCTCGACGACTACGAGTACGACTTTGACGAGGCTGACCTCGAGCCACTCGGCTTCGAGGACGTCGCCGACGCGATCGGGCTGCCCGATGAGCTGCCCGCTCTCCGGCTTCCCGCGGTCCCCGAACTGGCCGCTCAGGCGCGTGCTACTGCCCTGCCCGTGAAGCTCGCGGCGCTCGCCGACTGGGTGGGCGACGACGGCCGCGTCACCTCCGACGAGGGGGACCTGAGCGAGGAGGACCTCACCGCGGCGGCCAGCGCCGTCGGCGTCGATACCGACGAGCTGCTGTTCCTGTGGGAGTACGCGCTCACCGGGGACTGGATCGACTTCGCCGACGAGGACGAGGATGACCTGGAGGCCGGCACGGCGCGTGTCTGCCGGGCGCAGACCGCGCAGTCCTGGGCTTCGGAGGGCGGCGTCGCTGACAGCGGCACCGCTGACGGCGGCGCCTCCGACACCGAGAGCGCCTCCGACACCGAGGGCGGCGACGCCGAAGTCGGCGACGCCGACGCCGACGTGCTGGACGCCTGGCGCAGCACGTTCGTGAGCGTGCTCACCTCGACGTTCGACGTCATCCTCGACGTCACCGAGGACGACACGATCGCCGCCATGGACTTCGACGGGCAGGGCATCGCGATGGCGGTGATGCTCTTCCTCGACCGCGGCGACGAGCTCGCGTACGCCGACATCAACGACGTCCTGCTCGAGACCGCGACGGCCGAGATGGACCCGGAGACGGGCCGCGAGGCGCAGGAGGCCTGGGTCGTCGCCCACGGCGACCCGTCCCGGCTGATCCTCGGCAAGCTCATGGAGCTCGGCGCGGTCGCCCCGCCGGACGCGGATGACGGCGCGGTCCGGCTCACGCCCCTCGGCCTGTGGGCCGTGCGCGAGGAGCTCTCCGACGTCGGCATCACCATCCCGCTGCTGCCCGCCAGCGTCAACGAGATGACGGCCGCGCAGCTGCTGCTCGTGGCCGACGACGCGGACGCCGAGGAATTCGAGTCCGAGTCGACCGCGTGGGTCGCCGCCCGCGACCCGGAGCAGGCCGCGCGGGAACTCCTGCGGATCGCCGCGTCCGACGGGCCCGACTCGCGGTTGCTCGCCGTCTCGGTCGTCACCCGGATCGGGCCCGCCGCCGAGCCCGCGTGGCGGGACAGCCTGAGCATTCCGGAGCTGCGGCCGTACGCCAAGATCGCGCTCGCCACGCCTGTCGAAGACGCGGAAACGGGGGACCTCCCGGACGAGCTCGAGCCGACGGCGGAAGACCTGGCCTGGGTCGCGACGGACATGCTCGTCCTGGCGTGCGACGACGACGAGCCGGACCCCGACGCGATCGCCGAGTGCCTGGCCGACTCCGTGCCCGCGGGCGAGGAGGCCATGCTCCTGGAGATGATCGCGCGGACGGAGCACCCCGACGCGGTGGAGGTGCTCAAGCACATCGGCAAGCACCACACGGACAAGCGCATCGCCAAGGACGCCCGCACGGCCGCCCGCCGCGCCGAATCCCGCCGCGCCAACTCCTAGTAACCGCCGTTACCCCCCCACGCCCGGCCAAATTCAGTCGGCCCGAACGCGCATTTGAGCACGCAGCTTAAGGTGCTCGAATGCGCGTTCGCGCATCCTATGGCGGGCTCGTTTACGCAGTTGAGCCGGCTGGGTGGGCGGGGGGCGAGGCGGGGGCGAGGGCGAGGCGAGGGCGAGGCGAGGGCGAGGCGAGGGCGAGGCGAGGGCGTTTGTAAGGGAGCTCTGTATTAGTCGAACACTGTGTTAACAGCCGGATGTCGCCCGGTGACCGCCGGTAGGTTCATGGCCGACGGGAACAACCGAACAAAAAGGGACGTGTCGATGGCTGGCAGCACTAACAGCAACGGTCTCGCGTCGATCGAGCACATCGTGGTGCTGATGCTCGAGAACCGCTCGTTCGATCACATGCTCGGCTACCTCTACTCCAGTGCGGGCAACGTCTCGCCGACGGGGCAGCCGTTCGAGGGGCTGGCGGGCAGCGAGTCCAACCCGGATTCAAGCGGCGATCCGGTCGCCGTCTTCCAGATCACCCAGTCCACGCCGAACGCCTACTTCATGCCCGGCGCGGATCCGGGCGAGGGCTACAGCGCGACCAACCAGCAGCTGTTCGGCACCGACGCGGTGCCGTCGTCGGGGCAGGCGCCGACCAACAACGGCTTCGTCACCGACTACTCCTACACACTCGGCTGGGAGAAAACCGAGAACTGGTCCATTGTCGCCGGCACTACCCAAAATGACGTCATGGGATGCTTCACGTCCGAGGCTCTCCCCGTCCTGTCGGCCCTCGCGAAGGGCTACGCGGTGTGCGACCACTGGTTCTCGTCCGCGCCGACGGAGACGCTGCCCAACCGGGCGTTCACCCTGGCGGGCACGAGCCAGGGGCACATGGACGACAAGACCACGACGTTCACGGCCCCGAGCATCTTCGCCTCGCTGACCGCGGCGAACGTGAGCTGGGCGGTCTACGGGTACGACGCCGAGCCGCTGACCAAGAACACATTCACCGACATCACGAACGCGCCCGCGGCCAACTTCGGGCTGTTCACGGACTTCCAGTCGGCGGCGGCGAACGGGACGCTGCCGGCCTTCAGCTTCCTGGAGCCGAGCTGGAGCTCGACCGGCAATAGCCAGCACCCCAACTACGACGTGGCGCTCGGCGAGCAGCTCATCCACGACGTCTACGAGGCGTTGCGGTCCGGCCCCGGCTGGGGCCAGACGCTGTTCGTGCTCACCTACGACGAGCACGGCGGCTGCTACGACCACGTCGCCCCGCCGTGGGGCGCGACGCCGCCGGACTCGACGGCGGGCGAGTACGGTTTCGGGTTCGACCGGTTCGGCGTCCGCGTGCCCACCCTGCTGATCTCGCCGCTGATCGCCGCGGGAACCGTGTACCGCGTTCCCGCGACCGGCACTCCGCTGGACCACACGTCCATCCTCAAGACCGTCGAGCAGCGCTGGGACCTCAAGGCGCTGACCGCGCGGGACGCCGCCGCGCCCGCCTTCGGCGACGTGCTCACGCTGACCACGCCGCGCACGGACGACGTCCTGGCCGGAGTCACCGTCCCGGTCTCCGGGAGCGCCGGACCCTCGGCGGGCCAGCTGTCCCACCTGGAGGCCATCCAGGAGGGGCTGTCCACCCGGTTCGACCCGGACGCACGGCCCGCGCCGCCGGGCGCCACGCCGGCGCCCGGCCGCGAGCGGGCCCACGCCGGCCAACGCTCCCGTGACCACGGGCACTAGAACCGCGGGAAGCCTGCCTCGCCCGGGGTCACAGAGGGGGACCCTGGGCGAGGCGCCAGGGACGTTTGGGGGCATTATTGTGGTTTTGATCGTGAGTGAAGTCCGACGCGCGTGTCGGTGAACCGCGGATCACGTCGCGAACGGCGGGGGTGATCGGCCGTACACTCGGATAATTCACCGACAGGCGAACGCAGCGCCAACGGAACATGAGGAGCAGCCCGCCGTGACCATGCTGGAGCACATCAACGGCCCGCAGGATCTCAGGGAACTCTCTCAGGACCAGCTGAGCATCCTGGCCAGCGAGATCCGGGACGTTCTCATCGAGACGGTCACGCGGACGAGCGGCCACCTGGGACCCAACCTCGGCGTGGTGGAGCTCACCATCGCGCTGCACCGCGTCTTCGACTCGCCCAAGGACAAGCTGATCTTCGACACGGGTCACCAGTCCTACGTGCACAAGCTGCTGACCGGCCGGCTACCCGAATTCCACACGCTGCGCCAGGCGGGCGGCCTGTCGGGTTACCCGAGCCAGACCGAATCCGAGCACGACCTGGTGGAGAACTCGCACGCGTCCACCAGCCTGTCCTACGCCGACGGCCTGGCCAAGGCCTACAAGGTGCGCGGTGAGTACGACCGCACGGTCGTCGCGGTGATCGGCGACGGCGCGCTGACCGGCGGCATGGCCTGGGAGGCGCTGAACAACATCGCCGTCGCCCGTGACTCGCGCCTGGTGATCGTGGTCAACGACAACGGCCGCTCCTACCAGCCGACGATCGGCGGGCTCGCGACCCACTTGTCCACCATCCGTATGAGCCAGCGGTACGAGAACGTGCTGGACATGATCAAGACCACGGTCACCAACACGCCGATCGTGGGCAACCCACTGTTCGGCGCGCTGCACGGGGCGAAGAAGGGCCTGAAGGACTTCCTGCAGCCGCAGGTGCTGTTCGAGGACCTGGGCATCAAGTACGTCGGCCCGATCGACGGCCACGACGAGGCGATGGTCGAGCACGCCCTGCGCAAGGCCGACGAGTACGGCGGCCCGGTCCTGGTGCACGTGATCACCCGCAAGGGCTTCGGCTACCCGCCCGCCGAGCAGAACGAGCAGGACCAGATGCACCAGGTCCCGGCCAAGCCCGCCCAGCCGCCGCTGCCAGGCGCGCCGCGGCAGAAGGACTGGACGGACGTGTTCGCCGAGGAGATGGTCGCGCTCGGCGCCCGCAGGCCCGACGTGGTGGCGATCACCGCGGCGATGCTGCACCCGGTCGGCCTGGCGCCCTTCGCGGCCGCCTACCCCGACCGCGTCTACGACGTCGGCATCGCCGAGCAGCACGCCATGACCAGCGCGGCGGGCCTGGCGCTGGGCGGGCTGCACCCGGTCGTGTCGCTGTACTCGACGTTCCTCAACCGCGCGTTCGATCAGCTGCTGATGGACGTCGCGCTGCACAAGCTGCCGGTCACCGTGACCCTCGACCGCTCCGGCGTCACCGGCCCGGACGGCGCCAGCCACAACGGCATGTGGGACTTCTCGATCCTCCAGATCATCCCGGGCCTGCGGGTCGCCGCGCCCCGCGACGGCAGCCGCATCGCGGAGCTGCTGAACGAGGCGGTCGCGGTGTCGGACGGGCCGACCGTGGTTCGCTGGCCGAAGGGGCAGGTCGGCGCCGAGGCCACGGCGATCGGGAAGCTCGGCGGCATGGACATCCTGGCCGAGCCGGGTTCGGGCGCGAGCGCGCCGGGTGCGGAACCACTGGGCAAGGACGTGCTGCTGCTCGGCGCCGGACCGATGGCCGTGACGTGCGTCGAGGTCGCGGCGCGCCTGAAGGACCACGGCATCGGCGTGACGGTCGTGGACCCGCGGTGGGTGAAGCCGGTCGACCCCGCGGTGGTGACCGGAGCCCGCCAGCACCGCCTGGTCGCGGTCGTCGAGGACAACGGGCGGTCGGGCGGATTCGGCGACGCGGTCTGCCGCCTGCTGCGGGACAGCGACGTGGACACGCCGGTGAAGACCTTCGGGCTGCCGCAGGAGTTCCTCGAGCACGGCTCGCGCAACTCGATCCTCGAGGCGGCCGGGCTGAGCGCGCAGCACCTGGCGCGGCAGCTGACCGAGGCGGTGCTGCGGCGCACGCCGGGCGCGGAGACTTCCTCGGCTGACGGGTCTTCCGCGAGCGCGGCGCCCGCGACGGAAGAGCGGCTGCCGGAGTAACGTTCATTCCAGGTACGTGAGATAAGCGCTTCCTGGCCTGAAGGATGAGAATGCTGCGAGTTGCCGTGGTCGGCTCCGGGCCGGCCGGCCTGTACACCGCCGAGGCACTGGTCAAGCAGTCCGCCGCCCTGCCGACCCCGGTCCGGGTGAAGGTCGACGTGCTGGACCGGCTGCCAACCCCGTACGGGCTGGTCAGGTACGGGGTCGCCCCGGACCACAAGTCGATCAAGTCGGTCACGAACTACCTGCGCCGCATTCTGGAGAACCCGGATGTCCGGTTCCTCGGCGGCGTGCACTTCGGCACCGACGTGACGCGGGACGATCTGTTGTCGGCTTATGACGCGGTCGTGTACGCGACCGGCGCGATGCGGGACCGGCAGCTGGGCATCCCGGGCGAGGACTTGCCGGGCAGCTTCGCGGCAACCGACTTCGTGAACTGGTACTGCGGGCACCCTGACGTTCCGGCCGAGGCCTTCTCGCTCGACGCGGAGTCGGTGGCCGTGATCGGCGTCGGCAACGTCGCCGTGGACGTGGCCCGTATCCTGGCACGTGATGTGTCGGAACTTTCGGGGACCGACATTCCCGAGCCCGTGCTGGACGTGCTGCGCGCCAGCAAGGTGCGCGAGGTGCACATGATCGGCCGCCGCGGCCCCGCCCAGGCCAAGTTCACCACGAAGGAACTGCGCGAACTCGGCGAGCTGGCCGGCGTCTCGGTGGAGGTCCCGCCGGCCGAGCTGGCCCTAGACGGATTCGACCTGTCGGGGGAGTCCCTGTCGCTGACGGCGTCGGACCGGCGCGTGCGCGGCAACCTGGTCGCGATGAACGAGTGGCTGGCCTCCGCCGGTGACGTCGCCGGGGATGCCGCTGCCGAGGATGTCGTTGCCGGGGGTGGCGGCGGGCGGAAGCTGCGGGTCCGCTTCTGGCTGCGCCCGGTGGAGATCTTGGAGTCCCCCTCCGGCACGGTCGGGGGATTGTCCCTCGAGCGCACGCGTCTGACCGCCGAGGGCAAGTTCGAGGGCACGGGCGAGATCGAGACACTGGACGCGCAGATGGTGCTGCGCTCAGTCGGGTACCAGAGCGTGCCGCTGGAAGGAGTCCCGTTCGACACCCGCTCGAACGTCGTGCCGAACCTGGCCGGCCGCGTGCTCGACGCTTCTGGGGCGCACCTGCCGGGCGAGTACGTGGCGGGGTGGCTGAAGCGAGGGCCTTCGGGAGTCATCGGGACGAACAAGGCCGACGCGACCGAGACCGTCCGGGCACTCCTCGCCGACCTGGCCGGGGGACCCGATCCGGTACTGGTCGCGACGCTGCCACGGACCGGGCTGCTCAAGTTCCCGGATGCGGACACGGAGAGTGACGCAATTCCGCTGCCGCTGACCGGCGTGCTGAGTGGTCGCGGTGTGGTGCCCGTGTCGTATGAGGAATGGCTGCGTATCGAGGAGGCGGAGGCTGCGCTGGCCAAAAGTCTCGGCCGGGGCGAGCGTGTGAAGCTTGCCGGGCGGGACGCGATCTGGCTGGCCTGCCGCCCGGAAGTCTGATTCCTCGCGCTAGGTGTCCTGGTCCTGCCGCTTTGTAGTCTTGCGGCGATCGGTTACTCTCCGCGAGAATGTCATTGCCCCCAGGCATAATGGAAATGGGTCGGGCCGGGTGATCCAGGCACCGCGACTGGCGGTCCCGCGCGGGCCGTCGCACAAGCGGCAAGGGGGATTTGCCATGCGGGAATGTGGTGGCCAAAGTTCTCTGGTGGCCGAGACACTCGGGCTGGCGATGGCTCGGCGGGCGGCGGAGATCCTGCGGCGGCACCGCCTTGAGCTCCTCCAGCTCGCCGAGTCGAGCGCGGGCGCCTGACCGCCGCCGGCGTCCGCCGCTCTGGTGCTCGCATGGGGCGGCCGTTACTCCCGTGCCTGCTTGGGCGTCGCTAAATAATTTGACGGGACTACGGGACCCAGGGACGGCTCCGGCCGCCCATCCCGAGCGCCCGAAAATGTCAGACCCCCGCCGTATGGTTGGAATGTGAGTTCGATCAATTATGTGGAGGGTGTCGTGGCTGAATCACGTACGGGAGCCGACGACGAGTATCTGCCCGTCATTGACGAGGACGAGGAGTTCCTCTTCGATGACGACGAGGATGAGGATGCGTGGCGGCTGCGCCCGGAGTGGCTGCATCCGGGCTGCCGGAACGTTTGCTTCGCGCTTGATGTCGGAACCTGTTGCAAATATCCGGACAATCCGCTGGTACGGGTAGCGGTGGACCTCGCGGAGTCCGTAGATGTCCTGATCGGCCGGCTGGACGGGGACTGCGCGGGCACGGGAACTGAGCTGGCCCGCACGCTGCGGTTCATCCCCGGATTGCTCGCGCAGGTCCACGCGATCTTGCCGAGGCTGAACAAGAGCGCGCTAACGCAGCTCCTGTGCCCGGTGGGCCGGCTCGCCAGCACCCTGCATCAGGTGTGCGGCGGCGGATGTCCGTGGGCGTGCTGTGACCCGGCGGTGCCTGACCGGCGGGCGGAGTTCGTGCCGCTGATCGAGCTGGTCGGGGAGTGCTCGGCCGCCGTCAGGGCTCGGCTGGGCTGGCCGGCGCGGGCCGCTCGCGGGTCTCGTCCAGCCCGTGGGTCTCGCCCGGATTACGGCGCCGCCACGCGCTGACCTGGACGTCGACCGTCACTGAGACGAGGGCGGGCAGGACGTCGACGCGCCCGGCGAGTTCCTCGGGCGTAATGTGGCGGGCACTGGGACCCATCGCTACCAGCGCGGCGAGACCGGCGTGATCCAGTTCCAGCTCAAAGCGCACGTCTGTCTCGCCTAGCTGGGCGTAGTCGCGGAAAGCACTGGCGATCCGGTCCTGCTTGCGCTCGTCGATCCCGATCAGGCCCAGCCGCTCGCGCAGTTCCCGCAGGTGGCCCCCGCCCGGCGCGGTGATGGTCAGGGTGCCGCCGGGCACGAGAAGCCGGCTGGTCTCGGCGGCGTTGCGGGGCCCGAAGACACTCAGCACATGGGCCGCGCAGCCAGCCGCGAGGGGCAAGGGCCGCCAGACGTCGGCGCCGACCGCGGCCACCCGCGGATGGACGCGCGCGGCACGCCGGAGGGCCGGCGCGGACAGGTCGACGCACAGGCCGTCGCGTTCTCGCAGCGTGTCGAGCACGCCGGCGAGATAGTAGCCGGTGCCGCCGGCCAGGTCCGCGACCAGGCCCGGGCCGGCCGGATCGTGCCGGGCGGCCAGGGCCGACGTGGCGTCGGCGATGCGGCGGTAATGTCCGCCGCCGAGGAACCGGTCGCGGGCCGCCACCATGTCCGCGCTGTCCGCGGTGCCCGGCCCCGGTCGCCCGGATATCAGGTTCACGTAACCGTGACGGGCGATGTCGAAGCCGTGCCCGCGTGCGCAGGCGAGCCGGCCGTCGAGCATGCGGAGTTCGCCCGCGCATACCGGGCAGCGCAAGTACGGGACGGCCGCGGCGAGTGCCCGTCGCCGTTCGGCGACGGGGCTGGTGCCAGTGCTGCCGCCGGTGCCAGTTCCAGTGCCATTGCCAGCGCCGCGGGCACGCTGGCCAGCGAAGTCGTGCATGGAGTATCAGCATCCTGCCGGGAAACGTCTCCGGACAGCATAGTGGTCCCCGGCTGTCCCGCGGGCTCCGCCGCGGTCTGGCCCGGGCCGAAGGTGACCGGGCGCGGTACGACGGCTTCCGGCACGGCGGTAGATTCAACGCGGAGACAGCGGATGCCCGGGAAGCGAGGGGCAGATGACCGGACCGCACGCGTATCCCCGCCTTGGCCGGCGCGACGACCCCGAACACCATGACCAGCATGCGTCCCGAGACCGCCGTGAATGGCGGTCGGGGCGGCAGCGGATCTCGCGGATGGTCGTGGGTGTCGCGCCGTATGCGATGCTCGCGTTCGCGGTCGCCTTGACGCCGCTGCTTGACGACGCGGGGCAGCGTTCAGTGCTGGGCGCGGTGGCCGTGTCCGGGCTCTCGGCGGCGTGGATGCTCTGGATGTACACGCTGCATCCCGCGTGGCGATCGAGGCCCAGGCTCATGGGCGTGTTCATTATCGTGCTGCTTTGTCTCATGGCGATCCTGGTGCTCGGGTACCCCTGGTTCGGGTTCTTCTCGTTTACCGCGTACTTCTACCTGTTCACGGTGGTGCACTCGTGGCGGCCGCGGATGGCCGGGGTCGTGGTGGTGGCGGTTCTCGCCGGCATCTCGCAGGCGGGCGGCATCGCGCAAGTGACCGTCGCCCATATCGCGGTCCTGTCCGGCGCGATCGCGGTCAACGCGGTGGTCGCGTGCGCTTTCACCTGGGCGGACTCGGTCAGCGAGGGACAGCGGCAGCAGCGCGACCAGGACGCCGCGGAAATCGCGGCCGCCAACCGCAAGCTCACGGCGAGCCTTGCCGAGAACGCCAGCCTGCACGAGCAGCTGGTGGCACAGGCGCGCGAGGCGGGCATGCTCGACGAGCGCCAGCGGATGGCGCGGGAGATCCACGACACGCTCGCCCAGGGCCTTACGGGGATCATCACCCAGTTGCAGGCGGCGGAGCGCTGCGGCCAGGATCCCGCCGAGCGGCGCAGGCACTTCGACGCCGCTGTCACCCTGGCACGGGAAAGCCTCACGGAGGCGCGCCGCTCGGTACGCGCGCTGTGCCCGGAACCGCTGGAGACCGCTCGTCTTGGCGAGGCGCTGACCGCGGTCGCGCGGCGCTGGACGGAACGCGGTGGTGTCCCCGTGCAGGTCACCGTCACCGGCACGGCGCGCCCGGTGAAGCCGGAGGCTGAGTCCGCGCTGCTGCGGACCGCGCAGGAGGCGCTGACGAATGTCGCCAAGCACGCCGGGGCGACGCGGGTCGGCGTAACGCTTTCGTACATGGATGACGAGGTTGTCCTCGACGTCCGCGACGACGGCGCGGGTTTCGACCTGGTGTCCGTCCGGGATGCCGGGAACATCGCGCCGGAACGAGCAGGCGGATTCGGGTTGTGCGTGATGCGACAGCGGATCGAGGGCCAGTCCGGCACTTTCCGGGTGGAGTCCGAGCCCGGCTTCGGCACGGCGATCTCCGTGAGCGTCCCGGTCCAGCCGTGCGGCGAGCCGGCAGCCGGATCAGCCCCGGACGCGGTCCTCGCCGCGACGGCGCAGGCGCGCGGATGAGCGGCCCGGCGCCGGCGAGCGGCCCGATTCGGCTGCTGATAGTCGATGATCACCCGGTCGTGCGGGACGGGCTGCGCGGCGCCTTCGGGCCCGACCCCGAGTTCGAGGTGGTCGGCGAGGCGGGAGACGGTGCCGAGGCGGTGCGCCTCGCCGAGTCACTGCGCCCGCACGTGGTCCTCATGGACCTGCGGATGCCGGTGATGGACGGGGTGACCGCCATCAAGAAACTCGCCGAGCGCGGTGTCCCGGCCCGCGTGCTGGTGCTGACGACCTATGACACCGACAGCTACGTGCTGCCCGCCGTCGAGGCCGGCGCGACCGGCTACCTCCTGAAAGACGCGCCGAGCGGCGAACTGCTCCGGGCGGTCCGGGCCGCCGCGCGCGGCGAGAGCGTGCTCGCGCCGACCGTGCGGGCCCGGCTGCTGAGCGGCACCCGGCCGCAGCCCGGGCCGGAGCCGCTCAGCCAGCGTGAGCTAGAGGTCCTGGAACTCGTCGCGGCGGGCAGTACCAACCGCGAGGCCGCGACCCGGCTGTTCATCAGCGAGGCCACGGTGAAGACCCACCTGCTCCACCTCTACGCCAAACTCGGTGTCAGCGACCGGGCGGCCGCCGTCGCCGAGGCGTTCAACCGCGGTCTGCTCACGCCAGATACACAGGGACGCCCGTCCCGGTTAGGTCGGATAGCCTGGCCGGCTCCCGCGCTAGCGAGCGAATCAGCCGACGGCGCGCTGTTGACCGTCCGTGGATATCCCCATTAAAATCATCGGAAAACTTGATAACGCCATCCCCGCGATGGATGGCGTGTGAGCGCGGATGGTTCGGCGGCAGACCCCGGCAGCCAGGGTCAGCCGTCGGCGCATACGGTGTGCGTGGCCTGCGGAGCGAAAGGGTGCGGCGGTGGGGCTTCCCGACTTCCTGGTAGCCGGCGTCCCGAAGGCGGGGACGACCGCTCTGCACTCGGCGCTGTCCCGGCATCCGGGCCTCTACATGTCGCCGATCAAGGAGCCCAAGTTCTTCCTGACCGACGGCCCGCCGCCGGCGAAGGGCGGCCCTGGTGACGCGCTCACGTACCGCGAGCACGTCTGGCAGCGCGACCGGTACGAGGCCCTCTTCGGCCAGGCGCGGGAGAACAGCAGGAAGGGAGAGTCAACTCCCCTCTACCTCTATGACGAAGACGCCATGTGCCGTATACAGGCCCTGATCCCGGAAGTGCGGATCATCGTCATCGTCCGGGATCCGGTTGAGCGTGCGCACTCGAACTGGACCCACTTGTGGTCCGCGGGCCTGGAGCCGGAAAGTGACTTCCTTCGTGCCTGCGCTGAGGAAGAGCGGCGCAAGGCGCAAGGATGGGCGCCTTTCTGGCACTACACCGGCCTGGGTATGTACGGTCGGCAGCTCCAGCACGCCTTTACCCTGTTCCCGCGCGAGAATGTGCTAGTCCTTCGCTACCGTTCGCTCGTCAACGAGCCCGGACAGACCCTCGACCGGATCTGCGCCTTCCTCGGCGTGGAGCGGGGGATCCTCACCGAGATCCCGCGCGAGAACGTGACCTCGCACCCGGAGCACACGCTCGCCCACCGGGCCGCTTCCCTGGTCATGCGGGTCAGCGACGCGATAGGCCGGCGATTGCCAGGTGACGCGGTGCCTGTCGCGGCCCATCGGCTCGAGCGCTTCCTGCAGCGGGACAACAGGCAGCGGCAGCCGCTCGGCTGGGAACAGCGCCAGGCGCTCCTGCCGGCGTTCGAAGATGACATCCGCCTGCTCGAGCGGGTGCTAAAGGAGGACTTCAGCGACTGGCTGGCGCCGCGCGAGCGATCCGGCGGGATGGTGGGTACTCGCCCGGCCGGCCAGGGTCAGGCTAAGAACGGCCGCTTTCCCGGCCGCCAGGAAGCGCGGAGTTAGGTACGCCAGGAAGCGCGCGGCGTGACGCCGCCGTATGGCGGTAACCGCGTCTCGGTGACCAGCACATGCGACCCGTCTGCCTGGGTGAGCTCGTAATACAGGCGGTGTGTGCCGTCCGGCAGGTCCACGATGTCCAGGTACCGCAGGCCCCCGCCGCCGTGCGCGGAAAACGCGGCCGGGCCTGCTCCGGCCGGCGACGTGGCTAGCAGCGCGGCGGGGTCGGCGCCGACGGCCACCCCGGTGCGTTCCTCGAAGTTCTCGGCGGCCGTGGCGCGTCCGTCGTAGAACGCGGTAACCCCTTCGTTCCCCAAGCGAACCGCGGTGACCCTGGTTCCCCGGGCATCCCACTCCCCGGGCCGGCCGGATAGCGCGATGCCCTGCCATGTCCAGCTGAGCCCGTCCGCGGACGTGGCGTACTCGGTGGTCATCTGGTCTGTCTGGCCGGGGTCGAAGAGCGGGTGAATGGTCACCCACATGTGCCACACGTCGTCCGCGCGCACGATGACCGGGTCCTTAACCGCCCGCTTAGTGAGGTCCCCGGGCAGGAGTATTTCGCGCCGTACCGCGTCGAACTCACTGGGGTGAGCGGCCTCGAGTACCTCGACGCGCCAGTGCTTGGTGCCCAGGGTCGCGCAACTGAGGTACAGACGCCACCGTCCGTTCGGCAGCCGGACAAGTCCGGGGCGCTCCAGTGACTCGGAATCCATCTCGTCCTTGCCGATCAGCGCGAGATCCGCGAAGTGAACGCCGTCGCGGGCGAAGGCGATCGCGTTGGCGTAGCCACGGCCGGTAGGCCGGCGGAGCCGGTAGGCGAGGTAGACGCCGTCGTCGGCCGCGACCGCCGACGGGCCGCCAGCCCAGTATCCGGTACCCATGCCGGGCGCACCGACGACGACGGCGGCGTCACCAGGCCGGGGAAGGAAGATCCCGCTATCGCTACTTATCATGTAGGAATTATAGGGTATGTCATTACCCAACGTAGCGGGAACGCGCTAATCGCGAGCAAGATCGTCAGGCGGGAGAAACATTAACAGGTGCGGTCTAGCCAGAATGCCCGTTTCGGGTAAAGATGGGGGAAACGGGCTGGTCGTCGCAAGGGGAATCGATGATGTCATCCCGTCTCGCCTGGCGGGTCGCCGCGGTCGCCGCATTCGCTGCGACCGCGGTGCTGGCGGTTGCCCTCTCGCGCGGGGCTCCGATGGATACCGCCTCGTTCGTGTCCGCGGGCTCCGGGATCTCCGCCACCCAAGGACCAGCGCCCCGGGGCATGTCGGCGCAGGCCACCAGCGCCACCCGCTGCGACGCGTCGCGACTGCGGATACGGGTGAGCGGCGGCGGCCCGGCCATGCGCTACGCCGTGGAGTTCACCAACGTCTCGCCGAGCACCTGCACCCTGACCGGCTACCCGTCGGTGTCCGCCTATGGCGCGAGGGGCGCGCAGGTCGGCAACGCCGCCGCGCGGGATACCTCGGCCGTCCGCCGGATCGTGCTCGCGCCGGGGGCCAGCGCGGACGCCCGTGTCGTCGCCAGCCCGACGAGTTTCGGCGCCCGCTTGTGCCACGCGGTCACCGCCGACGGCCTGCACGTCGTCCCGCCCGGGCAGACGGACGGGCAGGATGTCCAGCACACCTTGCCGGCCTGCTCGGCGCGCGGGCATCAGGCGCCGGTCTTCCTGCGCGTACTGGCTATCCAGGCCGCGCCGAAGGTCGCGCTCGCCGGATAAGCACCGGGCAGCACCGCATCGCACCGGACAGCGCCGGGCCGCGAGGACGCTATCGCCGTTTTCACCTCCGGGCGCCCCGGGGACAATGGTGATCATGAGTGAGACCGGGATCGCGCCAACGCCAAACACGCAGGACACACAGCACGCACAGGCCACACAAGAATCACACGACACCTCGGGCGAGTCAGCGCAGGCTAAGGCGGAGGCAACGGCGAAGGCGGCGGCGACGGAGGCGGGGCAGCTCGCCGAGCTTCCGGACGACCGGTACCTCGACCGGGAACGGAGCTGGGTCAAGTTCAACGACCGGGTCCTCGAAATGGCCGAGGACGAGAGCGAGCCGCTGCTCGAGCGGGTCCGGTTCCTGGCGATCTTCGCGTCTAACCTCGACGAGTTCTTCATGGTCCGCATAGCTGACCTGACCCGCCGTCAGGAGGTCGGGTTCCCGGTCGAGGGCGTCGTGCCGCTGATGCCGGGCGAAATCCTGCAGGGCACCCTCGAAAGCGCCCAGGAGAGCGCACAGCGGCACGCCGGCGTGTTCAAGGACCTGATCCAGCCGGCCCTCAAGGCCCATGGCATCGAGATCCTCCGCTGGAAGGAGCTCGACAAGTCCGGCCAGGACACCCTGACGAAGCTCTTCCGGGACCGCATCTACCCGGTGCTCATCCCGCTCGTGGTCGATCCGGCGCACCCCTTCCCGTTCATCTCCGGGCTCTCGCTCAACCTCGCGGTCACGCTGGCCGAGCCCGGTTCGGGCACCCAGATGTTCGCGCGCGTGAAGGTCCCGCCGAACTTGCCGCGCTTCCTCAACGCGGGCGCCCGCCGGTACGTGCCCATCGAGGACGTGATCGCCGCCCACATGGATCAGCTGTTCGGCGGCCTGGACATCATCGACCAGCATGTCTTCCGGGTCACCCGTGCCCGGGAGCTCGAGGTCGACGAGGATCTCACGGAGAACCTCCTGCAGGCCATTGAGCGGGAGCTCGTGAAACGGCGGTCCGACCCGGCGGTGCGCCTGGAAGTCGAGGACAGCATGGACGGCGATGTCCTCTGCCGCCTGGTCAAGGAGCTGGGCGTCGACGAGCGGGCGGTCACCAAGGTCCCCGGGCCGCTGGACCTGAGCGGCCTGGACAAGCTGGCCGACCTGCCGCTCGGCGAGCTCCGCTACCCGGCATTCGTGCCGTCGATCCGCGCCCTGCCCGCCGACGCCAGCGTCTTCTCGATCCTGAAAGAGCGCGACGTCCTCGTGCACCATCCCTACGACTCGTTCGCCGCGACCGTCGAGCGGCTGATCGAGCAGGCGGCTGACGATCCCCGCGTGCTCGCGATCAAGCAGACGCTGTACCGGACCGGCGGCGTGTCCCCGATCGTGGACGCGCTCATCGACGCGGCCGAGGCCGGCAAGCAGGTCGTCGTCGTGGTCGAGATCAAGGCGCGGTTCGACGAGCGCGCCAACATCAACTGGGCGCGCAAGCTCGAGCAGGCCGGCTGCCACGTCGTCTACGGCATCGTCGGCAAGAAGACGCACGCCAAGCTGATGCTCATCGTCCGCGAGGAGTCCGACGGGAGCCTGCGGCGCTACTGCCACATCGGCACCGGGAACTACCACCCGACGACCGCGCGCTACTACGAGGACTTCGGCCTGCTCACCGCCGATCCCGCCGTCGGCGAGGATGTCAACGACCTGTTCAACCACCTCACCGGCTACTCCAGGAAGGACGCCTACCGGCGGCTGCTCGTCGCCCCCGAGGCCCTGCGGGCCGGGCTGGTCGGCCGGATCGGCCGTCAGGCGGCCCGGGCCCGCGCCGGCCAGCCGTCGCGGATCGCCATCAAGTGCAACGCCCTCACCGACGAGGTGGTGATCGACGCCCTGTACCGGGCGTCGATGGCCGGGGTGCCGATCGACGTCTGGGTACGGGGCATGTGCGCCCTGAAGCCCGGCGTTCCGGGGCTGTCCGAGACGGTGAGAGTACGCAGTGTCCTTGGACGTTTCCTGGAGCATTCCCGCATTTACGCCTTCGGGACCGGCGAGCCGGGCGCGGCGTCGGGGGAGGACGCCGGCGACGAGGTGTGGCTCGGCAGCGCGGACATCATGCACCGGAACCTCGACCGGCGGGTGGAGACCCTGGTCCGCGTCGGTGACCAGGGACATTGCAATAGACTGCGTGAGCTGATCGCCCGCGGCATGGACGACGGGACGTCGTCGTGGTGGCTGGGCGGCGACGGCGACTGGACCAGGCACGCGCGTGACGCGAGCGGGCGCCCCCTGCGGGACGTGCAGGAAAGCCTGATCAAGCAGAAGAGCCGAGGACGGATCCCTGATGCCCAACAGCCTGGCTGACGAGCCAGAACAGTCCAAGACGATCCGGGCCGCCGGCGCGGTCGCCTGGCGGCCCGGCGAGGAAGGGCAACCCGAGATCCTGCTGGTGCACCGCGCCAAGTACGACGACTGGTCGCTGCCGAAGGGGAAGACCGATCCGGGCGAGCTGCTCCCGCTCACCGCCGTCCGCGAGGTCTTCGAGGAGGGCGGCGCGCGCCTGGCACTCGGCCGCCGCCTGAAGCCGGTCCGCTACAAGGTCAACGGCCGGGCCAAGGTCGTCGCCTACTGGTCGGCGCGGGTGACCGGTGTCGAGGAGAGCGCCGTCCCGAACGGCGAGGTCGACCGGATCGCCTGGGTGACCGTGGAAGAAGCGCGGAAGAAGGTCAGCTACGCCCGCGATATCGGCGTGCTCGACGACTTCACCGCCGCGCCCGCCGCCACGGAGCCGCTGATCCTGCTGCGGCACGCGATGGCCCGGCCGCGCACCGCCTGGCGGGGCGACGACATGGACCGCCCGCTGGACGACCAGGGCCGCGCCGACGCCGCGGCGCTCGCCGGCCTCCTCGCCTGCTTCGCCCCGCTGGCCGCGGTCGTCAGCTCGGCGACGGTCCGCTGCCTGGACACGGTCCTGCCGTACGGGGAGCAAACCGGCGCCCCCGTGCGGGCCGCGGTGGCGTTGCGGCCATCTTCATCCATCACGTCGCAGGCCGATGCCCGGAATGTCCTCGCGGCGGCCGCGGCGGCCGGTGCTCCCGCGATCATCTGCGCGCATCGGGAGAACCTCCCGGCCCTGATGGCGACGGCCGCGTCGGCGCTCGGCGCGCAGTCCGTCCCGCCAGCCGGGGAGGACCCGCTCCCGACCGGGGGCTTCGTCGTCTTCCACATGGCCGGCGGCGCCCTCGTCGCCGCTGACCGCTACGAGATGCCCGGGTCCTGACCGGGGTCTCGCGGCTGGTCCTGACCGGGACCCCGGCCCTGGCCCTGGTCGGCGGCGTGGCCCGCGTCCTGCTCCGCCGCGTGGCCCGCGTCGTGATCCGCGGCGTGGTCCCGGCGGCCGGCGGCGCGACCGCGCAGGCGGTACGCGATCAAGGCGGCGAGCACCACGACCGCGCCGATGACCACGTACACGAAGTACCTGGTCACGTCGGCGTAGATCGCGGCGATGTTGTCCCCGGCGAAGTAGCCGATGCTGACCCAGGTGCCGACCCACGTGACCGCGCCGATCGCGTTGAACACGGTGAAGGTCAGCGGGCGCATGCCGGTGACGCCGCAGATGATCCCATTGAGCTCGCGCAGCCCGACGATGAACCGGGCGACGATGACGAAGAGGCCGCCGAAACGGCTGACCGTGCGTTCGGCGCGGTCGAGATGATGCTCCCGGACCAACACGTACTTGCCATAGCGGAGCACGAGCGCGCGGCCGCCGAAGCGGCCGATCGCGAAGCCGATCATGGAGCCGGCGAAGGCGGCGATGGCCGCCGTGACGCCGACCGCGATCACGTTCAGCTGTCCGGCGCCCGCGTAGATCGCCCCGGCGATCAGCGCGAGCTCCCCGGGGATGACCGGCAGGCCGATGTTCTCGAGCAGGACGAGCAGCGCCACCGCCCACACGCCGTAGTGGTCGATTGGCCCCGCGACCGCGGACAGGAACGACGGGAGCTGCGGCTTCCCCGCCGCGACGGCCACCGTGGCCGCGGCCGAGACGAGCCATGCAGACGAAGCGAGCCGAGCGGTCACGCGCCGTTTTCGGGTGTCGCGGGCGTCTCCGGGCTGGCGGATGCGGCGGGTGCCGCCGGGGCCACGGCGGCCCGGGCGAAGGCATCGGCGGTCGGGCCGGAGATCAGGTCCGCCTGCCACTGGCGCGCGCCGTAGCCGGCCAGGGCCGCCGCGATCGCCTCCGCGGTCGCCGGGACGGGCGGCTCCCAGCTCAGCCGGCGGACCGCGTCCGGCGGCACCAGGTTCTCGGCGGGCATGTTGACCTGCGTCGCGAGGCCCGTCACGACCTCACGGGCGGCCGCTAGGCGCGCGGCGGCCAGCGGGTCTCGTTCCGGCCAGCGGTGCGCGGGCGGGGGACCGGCCGCGGTCTGGCCGGTGGCTTCGGGGAGCTCGGCGTCATCCAGGGCGCGCGCCGTGCGGACGGCGGTCATCCAGGCCGCGCCGTGCCGGCGCGCGTTACGCGCGACGAACCCGCCGATCGCGTCGAGCTGCGGGCGCGTGGCCGGGAGCGTGCGGGCCGCTTCGATGATCGCCGTGTCCACCAGCACGCGGCGCGGTGAGAGGTCGGCTTCCCGCGCGATCGCGTCCCTGGTCTCCCACAGTTCCCGGACCACCGCGAGGCCGCGGCGGCTCCGGACCTTGTGGATGCCGGAGGTCCGGCGCCATGGTTCGGCCCGCGGGGCCGGCGGGGGCGCGGCCGCGACTGCGGCGAACTCCTGCCGGGCCCAGTCCGCCTTGCCCTGCTCCCGCAGCTGTCCGGCAAGCGCGTCCCGCAGGTCGACCAGGATCTCCACGTCCAGGGCGGCGTAACGGAGCATCTCCTCGGTGAGCGGCCGCATCGACCAGTCCGCCGCCGAGTGCTCCTTGGCCAGCCGGTAGCCGAGAACTTCCTCGATCATGGTGCCGAGGGCGACGCGCGGGTAGCCGAGCAGGCGGCCCGCGAGTTCGGTGTCGAACAGGGCGCGCGGCTTGTAGCCGATCTCCGCCAGGCACGGCAGGTCCTGTGAGGCCGCGTGCAGCACGGCCTCGACGTCCCGCAGGGCGCGGTCGAGGCCGCTGAGATCGGGGCAGGCGATCGGGTCGATGAGGACGGTGCCCGCGCCATTGCGGCGCAGCTGCACCAGGTAGGCCTTCTGGCCGTACCGGTAGCCGGAGGCTCGCTCGGCGTCCACCGCGACCGGCCCGGTGCCGCCCGCGAGCCGCTCGACCGCGTCGGCCAGGTCGCTCTCGCTGATGATGACCGGCGGCAGCCCGTCGCGGGGCTCGAGCAGGTCGGTGACCACGCGGTCCGGCTGCCCGTTGTCCGGCTGCCCGGTGTCCGCCTGGTGTTCCGCCTCTCCCGGCCGTTGCTCCGGCGCCGCTTCGCCCGCCGTCATCGGGGCCGCTTTCCGGCCGCGCCCGGGTTCGGGCCGGGACGCAGCGCGGTCGTGCCCGGCGGCTGGGCGGGCAGGCCCGCGGCGGCCACGAGCACGTCGCACCAGGCCGCCACGTTGACGCCGAGGTCGGTGTCCTCGGGCGGTGACCAGGAGGCGCGGAGCTCGAACCCGGTGCTCACCGGCTCCTCGCGCTTGGCCCCGAAGCCTTCGCTGATCTCCCGCGTGACCGTCCCGCTCGGCGCGGTGTAACCCGGGGCGTGCAGTTCGAGGGCGTCCGTGAGCCAGCTCCAGCCCACCTCCCCGAGCAGCGGGTCGGCGGCCATCTCCTCCTCGATGTCCGCGTGGACGAACGCGACCAGGCGGAACACGCCTGTCCACCCTGGCTGACCGTCCGGGTCGTACAGCAGCACGAGGCGGCCGTTCGCGATCTCTTCGTCGTCACGGTAGGCGGCGGCGCTCACGGCGGCGGCGTAAGGGGCCAGTCGGCGGGGGGCGGGGGAGTCCTCGAAGACGACATCGTCGCGCAGCCGCGCGAGCGCGTCCCGGGCAGCCTTGAAGCCGCCCGCCGCCATCCGGAACACCTGGTCGGTGCCTGGCGTGGTGTCCTCCGCCCGGACCGTCCGGGCCTTGTCCTGCGCCAACCTCATGGCCTGAGGGTATGTCGTGAATGGCAGCGGACGGTGCGCGGACCGCGAAGGGCCCGCGGGCTACGCGGCACGGACGGACTGTCTGGCCGTCTCGGCCGTCTCGCCCGCCACCTGGATAGTGCTCATGATGACCGCCGCGCCGCAGGCCGTGCAGGCCCACTCTGGGCACTCCGCGCCGTCGGCGTCAGGGCAGGCTCCCGGGTGGATCTGCTCGAACGGCTGGTCGCTCCCGCAACCGGGACAATCCCCGATCGGCTGGCTCATGGGTGCGCCCCCCATCGTTTTCGGCTGTTAACGCGCTTGACTCGTCCTGATCTTGGCATGTTCGGCCGCTACTCGCGTGAAAATCACCCGGCGTGTCGCTGTTGCATCAAGATGATCTTCCGGACGCCCGGGGGCGGTGCCCGGCTCGCGCACGGGCCGGGCCGGATGACCGGCCTGTGCAACTTTCTGCCCGCGTACCGGGCACTCGCCGGCATGTGGGAGAATCACGCGGGTGACCCAGCCTTTGACGACCTCCCCGTTCCTCCGCGCGTGCCGGGGTGAGTCGACTCCATATACACCTGTCTGGTTCATGCGCCAGGCAGGGCGTTCCCTGCCTGAGTACCGCACCTTGCGGGAAGGCATCCCGATGCTCGAGTCCTGCACGCGGCCCGAGCTGGTCACCGAGATCACGTTGCAGCCCCTGCGCCGCTACGACGTGGACGCCGCGATCTTGTACAGCGACATCGTGGTGCCGCTGCGCGCGATCGGCGTGGACGTCGACATCAAGCCGGGCGTCGGCCCCGTGGTGGAAAAGCCGTTCCGCTCCGCGTCCGACCTGGACCGGCTGCGGCCCCTGGAACCGTCCGACGTGCCTTATATCACCCAGGCCGTGCAATCCCTCGTCGCCGAGCTCGGCGGGAAGCCGCTGATCGGCTTCGCCGGCGGCCCGTTCACCCTGGCGTCGTACCTGATCGAGGGCGGTCCGTCGAAGAACCACGAGCGGACCAAGGCGCTCATGTACGGCGAGCCCGAGCTGTGGCACGGCCTGATGAGGCGGCTGACCGACATCGACCTGGCGTTCCTGGAGGTGCAGGTCGCGGCGGGCGCGTCGGCGATCCAGGTGTTCGACTCCTGGGTGGGCGCGCTCAGCCTGGCCGACTACCGGGACACGATCCTGCCCCACACGTCACGGCTCTTCGCGGCGCTGGCGTCGCGCGGGGTGCCGCGCATCCACTTCGGCGTGGGCACGGGCGAACTGCTCGGCATCCTCGGCGAGGCGGGCGCCGACGTGGTCGGCGTCGACTGGCGCGTCCCGCTGGACGAGGCGGCCCGCCGCATCGGCCCCGGCAAGGCGGTCCAGGGGAACCTGGACCCGGCGATCCTGCTGGCGCCGTGGCACGTGATCGAGTCCCGGACACGGGAGATCCTGGAGTCCGGCCGCTCCGCGTTCGGCCACGTCTTCAACCTCGGCCACGGCGTCCTGCCGGAGCTCAACCCGGACACCCTCGCCCGTCTGGCCGACCTCGTCCACGAAGCCTCCGCCCGCGCGTGACGCGCTAGTCGGGCACCTCCTCGGCCAGCGAGCCGGACGAGCGAGAGCGGGCCGTTACGGCAGCGACGCGGGCAGCCCGAACCGGGCGAGGATCCCGGCGGGATCAGCCTCTTCCGACAGCACGAACGCCGTCACCGCCGAAATCTTCGCGCCAGAGCCAGAGCCAGAGCCAGAGCCCGAGCCGGAACCGGGCGAAGCGAGCGTCAGCACGTCGATGACGTGGCCCGGATAGCACCCGGCCTCGTCTGAGTACAGGTAGCAGCCCACCGCGAGCTGCCCGTTCGACCGCGTCGGGAGGTGCCGCCACCGCAGCGGCAGCGGGTCCGTCACCAGCCAGGACCGCAGCGCCTCGTGCCCGGCGAACCAGGTGGTCCACGGTGGCATGCACCAGGTGGCGTCCTCGGTGAGCATGCCGATCAGCGCCTCGACGTCGCCCGTCTCCAGGGCGTCGGCGTACCGGCGCGCGAGGTCGGCCACCGACTGCTCGCCCAGTGCCCGCAGGGCCGACTGCTGGCTGTGGTCCGGGAGCCCCGCCCGGGCCGCCGCGCGTGCGCGCTGCAGCGCGCTGTTCACCGCGGCGACCGTGGTGGAGAGCTGCACGGCGACCTCGGACGCCGGGAAGGCGAGGACGTCGCGCAGGATGAGCACCGCCCGCTGGAGCGGCGGCAGGTGCTGGAGCATGATCATGAAAGCGATCTCGACGCTCTCCCGCTGCTCGTACCGCGCCTCGGGCGCGGCCGGTCCGGTGCCGCTCAGCCACTGATCCGGGTACGGCTCCAGCCAGGCCGGATCCCTGATCATGTCCTCGACCGCGGTCCCGGCACGGGCGGCCGCGCCGAAGTCCGCGGGCAGTTCCCGGCGGGACCGGTGGCGCGCGATGTCCAGGGTGGTGTTCGTGGCGATCGAGTACAGCCACGCCCGCACCGAGCCGCGTCCCTCGAACTTCGGCAGGCCGCGCCAGGCGCGGAGCAGGGCGTTCTGCACGGCGTCCTCGGCGTCGGCCACGGAGCCGAGCATCTGGTAGCAGTACGACCGCAGCTCGCCGCGGTGGGCGTCCACCAGCTCGCGGAACGCGTCCTCGTCGCCTGACCTGGCCAGTTCCAGCAGCGCAGTCTCTGTCTCCATGCCTACCGGACTGCGCCGCCGGCCGGAAATCATCGGCCCGCGGGCAGCTAGTTCCGGGGTGGTCCTCGGTACGCCCCCGATGCACGGCATGAGCACACTGCGCGCCGCTGGCCGCCGCGGTCGACAACGCGGATGACCTCCTCGGCGCCATCCGCGAACGGAAACCGGGCGTGGCCGTCGTCGATGTCCGCCTGCCGCCGACGTTCACCGACGAGGGCCTGCGCGCCGCCGACGGCGGCACCGCGATGGACCCCGAGGTGATCGCGCGGCTGGTGGCCCGGAACACCGCTGGCGAGGGCACGCTCGCCAAGCTCAGCCCGCGCGAGCGCGAGGTCCTGGAGCTGATGGCCGAGGGCCGCTCCAACGCGGCCATCGCGCCCTGTTCATCACCGAGCGCGCCATCGCCAAGCACACCGCGGCGATCTTCGCGAAGCTGGACCTGCAGCCCTCCGACGACGACAACCGCCGGGTGCTGGCCGTCCTCGCCTATCTCGGCCGCTAGCCGCGGTCCCGGCGGGCACCCCGGTACCGACTGTTCACCGGACCTTCGCGCGGTGCCGGGTGCCGGGTCGGGGGAAAAGACTGGGACAATAGCGACATGCCGTGGATTGACGTTGAAGGCGCCGCTAACATGCGCGACCTGGGCGGGACGCCCACCGAGGATGGCGGGCAGATCGTGTCCCGCAGGCTGCTGCGCTCGGACAACCTGCAGGATCTCACCGGTGACGACGTGGACAAGCTGGTCAACGGCATCGGCGTGACGACGGTCATCGACCTGCGCGCCGCCGCGGAAGTCGAGAAGGAGGGGCCTGGCCCGCTGGACGCCGTAGGCGGCGTCAGCCACGTCTACCACCCGGTGCTGCCGCAGTTCCCGTCGCGCCAGGGTGAGGTCGCCCGCGCGCTCCTGTCCGAGAAGCTGGAACGTGATGCCGCACGCTATCCTGACGACGTCACGACCGGGCACTACCTGGGCTACCTGGAGGAGCGGCCGGAGGAGGTGACCGCCGCCCTGCGCGCGATCGCCTCGTCCGAGGGCGCCGCGATCGTCCACTGCGCGGCCGGGAAGGACCGGACCGGCGTCCTCGTCGCGCTGGCGCTGACCGCGGCGGGCGTCGGCCGCGAGGCTGTGATCGCGGACTACGCGCTGTCCAGCGAGCGGATCGAGGCCATCCTCGCCCGCCTCACCGGCTCGCGTACCTACGTCGAAACCACCAAGGACACGCCCACCGCCGTGCACACGCCGCGCCCGGAGACGATGAAGGCGTTCCTGGAGCAGCTTGAGCTGCGCTACGGCGGCCTGGTCGCGTGGCTGTCGGCCAATGGCTTCACGGACGCGGACCTGGCCCGGCTCCGCGCTCGCCTTCGCCAGCCCTGACCGCTCCCCGGATCCTGGTCGCCGAGCGCCGATCACCCCTGGCATACGACAAGAGCGGTGCCGACGCCAACGTCGGCCCGCCGAGCACCGCGCACCGCCCGCATCACCGCTCGATCCTCCCATTCCTGACATACGCTCGCCGTGTGACACAGACCCGCGCGTGCCTCGTCGACGTGTACGAGACCCTTATCTGCTACGACTTCGAGGCGCACTCGGCCGCGCTCGCCGCGGCGGCGGGCGTGGCTCTCGCCGACTGGCAGCGGGCACAGCTCGAGGCGGTGGACCACCTTGACCGCGGGCGGCTGTCGATGACCGAGACGATCGCCTGGATCCTCCGGAACTGCGGGATCGAGCCGGCACCGGAACTGATCGGCGACCTGGTCCGCGCCGACCGCGACCTCATGGCAGGCGGGTGCCGCGCGTACGACGACGCCGTCCCGTTCTTGCGCGACGCGCGGTCGCGCGGGCTGAAGATCGCGCTCGTGAGCAACTGCGGCGACGAGACCAGGCCGCGCCTGAACCGGCTGGGCCTGGCCCCGCTCGCGGACGAGCTGGTCCTGTCCTGCGAGGTCGGGGCGGCGAAGCCCGATGCGGAGATCTACCGGCGTGCCCTCGACGCGCTCGGCGTGCGGGCAGCGGACGCGGTGATGATCGACGACCAGGCCGGGTACTGCGCCGGGGCGGAGGCGGCCGGGGTCCGGGCGGTCCAGGTCACCAGGAACGGGCAGCCGCCCGACCCGCGCTTCACGTCGGTCTCCACCCTGGCCGACGTCCCCGCGCTGTTGTGACGCACAAGCCGCGCCCCGCTTCTGCCCCCGCTCGCTCCCTCTGCTGCCGCCCCGCTCGCTCCCTCCTCTGCCGCCCCCGCCCGCCACCCTCTGCTGCCAAAGCGCGGCTTGGCATGCCCTGTCGCGGTCGAACCCCATTCGGCGGATTCGGCAAGCGGCGACGGATTCCGGCAAACTGGGGGCATGACGCAAGGAACACTCCCGCACGTCGTCGTCGTCGGCGGGGGGATCGCAGGGCTCGCGGCCGCGTTCTTTCTGCGGGACGAGCCCGTCCGGGTGACCGTCCTGGAAGGCGGGAGCCGGATCGGCGGGAAGCTGTCGGCCAGCGAGGTCGCCGGGGTGCCGGTCGATGAGGGCGCGGAGGCGCTGCTCGCCCGCCGTCCCGAGGGCATCGACCTGATAACAGCAACAAGCCTCAGCGGCGAGCTGGTGTCCGCGGGGGTCACGTCGAGCGCGATCTACAGCCGCGGCGCGCTGCGGGCGTTGCCGCGCCGTCAGTTCATGGGAGTGCCGGCCGACATCGACGAGCTCGCGGCCACCGGCGTCATCTCGGCCGAGGGCGTGGCCCGCGCCAAGGACGAGGCCGTCGTCGCGAACGGCGAGGGCGACATCTCCGTCACCGACTACATCGGCCGCCGCCTCGGCGCGGAGATCGTCGACCGGCTCGTCGACCCGCTGCTTGGCGGCGTCTACGCCGGCCGTTCCGCGGACTTGTCCTTCCAGGCCACCCTCGCACCGCTCGCGGCGGCCGTCCGCAAGCATGACGCCCTCACCGAAGCCGTCACGTCGCTGCTCCCTCCGTCAGCTCCGTCAACTCCGCCCGCTGCCGATAACAGCAAGAAGCCCGCGCCGGTGTTCGTGAGCCTGGCGACCGGCATCGGCGCGCTTCCCGAAGCGGTCGCCAAGGCGTCCGGCGCCGACGTCCGCACGGGCGCGATGGTCCGTGACCTCGAGCGCACGGGGGACGGCTGGCGTCTCACGATCGGCTCGGCCGCCGACCCCGAGTACCTGGACGCCGCCGGAGTCATCCTGGCCGTGCCGGCCGCTCCCGCCGCGCGCCTGCTGTCGACGACGATCCCGGCCGCCTCGTCGGCCCTCGCGGAGATCCCGTACGCGAGCATGGCGATCATCACCCTCGCGTTCCGCGCCGGCGACTTCCCCGCGGCCCAGCTGAAGCGCAGCGGCTATCTCGTGCCGGCCGTCGACGGCCGCGCGGTCAAGGCGGCCACGTTCTCCACGGTCAAGTGGCCGCACCTCGCGCGGGAAGCGGCTGTGCGGGCCGGGACGCGGGATCCGGTGCACATCGTGCGCTGCTCCGTCGGGCGTTCGGGCGAGGTCGCGATCCTCCAGCGCGACGACGAGGATCTCGTCGCCCTCGCGGCCGGCGAGCTCGGTGAGGCCATCGGGCTCGCGGCGGCGCCGGTAGCCAGCCGCGTCAGCCGCTGGGGCGGCGGCCTGCCGCAGTACAACGTCGGGCACCTCGACCGTGTCGCCGCGATCAGGTCGGCCGTCGCGGGACACCCTGGGATCGCCGTGGCCGGCGCCGCCTACGATGGAGTCGGCATCCCCGCCTGCGTGGCGACGGCCAAGTCCGCCGTTGGCCAGGTGCTCGGGTACCTGGGATCGGGCCGGGTCACCAACCCCTGAATAGGATTACGGCATGTCTGAGGATGAAGAGAAGCGGCTCAAGGCGCGTGAGCTGAACGAGCTGATCCGCTACACCATGTGGTCGGTGTTCAAGGTGACCGACCGCGCCCTGCTCGATGGCACGGGGCGCGACGGCACGGGCGACCGTGACGCGGCGGGCGCGGAGCTCACCGGGTTCCTCGACCAGGCGGCGGGCAAGGGCGTCGTGACGCGCGGCTGCTACGACGTGCAGGGCATGCGCGCGGACGCGGACTACATGCTGTGGTGGATCGCGCCGACCTCCGACGAGCTGCAGGAGATGTACGCGACGTTCCGGCGGACCCGGCTCGGGCGCGCCAGCGAGCCGGTGTTCAGCGCGATGGCGCTGCACCGGCCGGCCGAGTTCAACAAGAGCCACATCCCCGCGTTCCTCGCGGCGGAGACGCCGAAGAACTACGCCAGCGTGTACCCGTTCGTCCGCTCCTACGAGTGGTACCTGCTCGATGACGGCGAGCGGCGCACGATGCTCGCCGAGCACGGGATGATGGCGCGGGAGTACCCGGACGTGCGGGCGAACACCGTCGCGTGCTTCTCGCTGAACGACTTCGAGTGGATGCTCGCGTTCGAGGCGGACGAGCTGCACCGGATCGTCGACCTGATGCGGCACCTGCGCGCCGCCGAGGCACGGCGGCACACCCGCGTGGAAATCCCGTTCTTCACCGGCCGCCGCAAGTCCCCCGCGCAGCTGGTCGCCGACCTCGCCTAGTGGCCGCGGGCCGTTGCCGCCCACGGACGGGTTCGCGCGACCCGCTACCCGGGACCGCTTCCCGCATCACCACCCACGCCGGCCTCCTCCAAGATCATGGGTCGTTCCCGCAAAAACCCGGATGCGGGCCGCTCTGCCCGCCCGGTTTACCCCGAAATACCGCCATGAACACCGCATTTCGGGATACCCCTACAGGGGTATACGTTCCATGATCATGGGTCAAACAGGCCGATATACGGCATGTTTGACCCATGATCACCGCGGCGATGCCGTCTGGAGTCGCCCGGGACCGGGCGCCAGTCCGATATAAGCGGATTTATCCAGGCACGGATGCTGGCTCCGGAGGCCCGGGCGGCACCCGGGGCGGTAACGACCCACCAAACGCGCCTGACTGGCCGCGCAATCGGCCGGGACGGGGCGGGCTGAACCGGTCAACGGCACCCCCAGTCGGCAGCCCGACCCGGAACGGCAGGACGGGCGTACTACTGGGCACCCCGTGGCGTAACCGGGGTGCCTCACGCGGAGCGTGACCGGCGGCGCCGCAGCGCGTAGCCGAGAAAGGCGAGGACCGCGACGACGACCGCGAACGGCGCGGCCGCGCCGGCCACGGCCAGTAGCCAGTCGACGCCCAGCCGGAACGCGTGCCAGCCGCCCGTCAGGCCGCTGACCAGGCCAGGCGGCGGCGCTGGCTTAGCCCTCCTCGCCGCGGCAGGCTTTGGGCCGAGTACGGTGATCGTCACGGTCGCGTACGCGGTTTCGTCGTTGAGGGCCTTCTGCTGCGCCAGCATCGACTCCAGGGCGGACTCCTCGGAGTTGACCTGGTTCTGCACGGTGAGCAGTTCCGGCACCGAGCCCGCGTGCGTGAGCAGCGCCCGCAGCTGGGCGATCGCCGCCTCGTCGGAGGTCACCTGGCTGCCGACGTCGGCGACCTGCTGGGTGAGGTCCTGGGTCTGCTGTCGCAGGGACAGCTGGGTACCGAGGCCGCCCGAGTCCAGCCGGGCGAGGGTCGCCGGGTAGACGGCCACGGGGATCTTCAGGCCGAGCGTGGCCGACGACTGGTCCGGGCGCGCCGGGTCGGCGCTGTCGTTCTCCGACGACACGTAGCCGCCGGCCGCGGACACGATCGTCGTGGCGCGGCCGACGGCGGCGGCGACGCTGGCGGCCCGCACGGACAGCTGCGCCGTGTAGACGAGATCGGCGCCGGTCCGCGTGATCTCCCGCGCGGAAGCGGGCTGGGCCGCCCCTTCGCCGGTCCCCGAGCTCGCTGACCCCGAACGCACTGACCCCGAGCTCGCTGACCCCGAACGCACTGCCCCCGAACTTACCGCGGCCGAGCCCGCGGCCGCCGATCCGGCCGGCGCGTGGTTGACGCCCGCCGGCGCCGCCGCGGCACCGGCCGCGTTCGCGCCCGCTGACGACGGGCCGGCGCCGCCGGAGCAGCCGGCCAGGGCGACGATCGCGATGACCGGCAGGCCAGCCAGGGCGGCGGTCAGTCTGTGCTGTTGTATCCCCATGCACAGAACACGACGCGGGCGGCGGCGCGTGTTGAAGACGTATATGTCACGATTGCGTAGCGCACGCCGGCGCATGCGCCTACGGATCGCTCACGAGATCTGGTGCCTGCGTGTTCGCGGAGTTACTGTCAATTCGTGATTGTCACGGCTGCGCTCGGGTGCCTGGTCGTGTTTGTCGCCGCCTGTCTTGGCCTGACCGCGCGCCTGATCTACCTGGGCAACCTGGACGCGCACGCGCTCGCGGAGAAAGCCGGCGAGCAGGCGCCGGCCTCGGCGCTGGACTGGCCGGACCTGCATGTGCGCGCCGTGGTGACGGCGCCGGACGATCAGTCGCTCATCCTGCTGGACGTGTACTGGCCCGCCCATCCGGGGCAGACGTCGACGCTGCTCGTGGGACTGGACCAGGGGGACCGGCAGTCTCTTGCCCTGCTGGCAAGCTGGTGCGCGGGCGATGCCGCCGTCTGCCCGGCGCGCACCTCCGCCACGGAACTGGAACTGCGTCGGCGGCAGAGCCTCGAACGGGTGCACGGCTGCCTGATCGCGGAGGACTCCGCGTCGGCCGCGTGAGCGGTCGAAACCCATTACCAGAGAGACGGGCAGAGCGGGCAAACTAGGAACGTGATGGAAGACTTGCGCGTGAACAGCTGGCTGGCGATCCCCGCCGGCGAGCTGAGCGAACGGTTCTCGCGCTCGTCCGGTCCCGGCGGGCAGTCGGTCAACACGACCGACAGCCGGGTCGAGCTCTCGTTCGACGTGGCGGGGTCGCCGACGCTGCCGGACTGGGCGCGGCGGCGGGCGCTGACCCGGCTCGCCACCCGGATTTCCGGCGGCGTCATCACGGTCGCGTCCTCGGGCGAGCGCAGCCAGCTCATGAATCGCGAAGAGGCCCGGGGGCGGCTCGCCGCGATCCTGCGCGAGGCGGTCGCCCCGCCGAAACCGCCCCGCGTCCCCACGAAACCCAGCCGCGGCGCCCGCGAGCGCCGCCTGGACGACAAGCGCCGCCGCTCCCAGACCAAGCGCAACCGCCGCTACAGCGGCGGGGAGTAACCGCGGCGCCGCCGTGCTGGCGCTACTGCGCTAGCTCTACACGGGCCCGGCTCTACTGGGCCGGCTCGAGCGTGAGCGAGATCGAGTTGATGCACCAGCGCTCGTCGGTCGGGGTGTCGTACCCCTCGCCGGTGAACACGTGCCCGAGATGAGAGTCGCACCGGGCGCACCGGGCCTCGGTGCGGACCATCCCGTGCGTGCGGTCCTCGATCAGCGTGACCGCGTCGTTGTCGGTCGGCTGGTAGAACGACGGCCACCCGCAGTGGGACTCGAACTTCGCGTCCGAGCGGAACAGCTCCGCCCCGCAGGCCCGGCACCGGTACACGCCGGTCGTCTTAGTGTGCTCGTACTCGCCGCTGAACGGTGCCTCGGTCCCCGCCTGCCGGAGCACCCGGTACTCGTCCGGGGTCAGCTTCTCCTGCCATTCCGCTTCGCTACGGTTCACCTTCTCCATACCTGCGAGATTAATGGATTGGGGAGAATGTCAGACCTCCGCCGATAATGGAAGCATGACAGCACTGGTGGGGCGCGACGGCGAGCTGGCGCGCCTTCGTGAATTGCTCGCTGAGGCCGAGGCCGGCCACGCGGTGACGGGTCTGGTCAGCGGCGACGCGGGCGTCGGCAAATCCCGGCTGGTCGCCGAGGCGACAAGTGTCGCCACGGTGGCCGGCTTCACTGTGCTGTGCGGGCAGTGCGCGGAGATCGGCGACAGTGTCCCCTACCTGCCGTTCGCGGACGCGTTCCGCACCGCGCCGCCGTATGTCGAGGCGGCGGTCAAGGAGCGCCCGGTGCTCGCCCGGCTGCTCCCGGACGGCGGCGGGCAGCCCGGCGAGACCGACTGGTCCGGGCTGGCGCGGCAGCAAATGTTCGGCGCGGTCGTCGGCCTGCTGACCGAGCTGTCGGCTGAGCGGCCGGTGCTGCTCGTCCTGGAAGACCTCCACTGGGCCGACGCGACCACCCGTCACCTGGTGACGATCCTCACGCGCATGCTGCACCGCGAGCGTGTCGCGATCATCGGCACCTACCGCACGGACGACCTGTACCGACGGCACCCGTTCCGCGCGGTCCTCGCGGAGCTGCTGCGGCTGCCGTCGGTGACGCTGGTCGAGCTGGGCCCGCTCCCCGCCGCCGCGCTCGCCGAGCATCTGGCCAGCCTGGCGGCGGGAACGGGCGGCCGCCTCGCCGGCCGGCCCGGGCAGGCGGTGCCCTGGCCCCTGCCCGCGCTCACCCTGAATCGCCTCGTCGAGCGGGCCGAGGGCAACGCCTACTACGCCGAGGAACTGCTGGCCGTTTCGTCGGCGCCGGCCGCCACTGGACCGGTTTCCGCCGGACCGGCGACACTGGGCGCGTCGGACACGCTGCCGACCGGCCTGTCCGAGCTGCTGCTGTCACGGGTCGAGCGCGTGTCGGCCGCCGCGCAGCAGGTCCTGCGGGCGGCGGCCGTGGCCGGGCGGCGGGCCGACGACGGACTGATACGGGCGGCCTCGGGCCTGCCGGACGCCGAGTACGAGGAGGCCGTGCGCGAAGCCGTCGCACACCAGCTGCTCGTCCCCGACGGGCCCGACGGCTACCGCTTCCGGCACGCGCTGCTGCGCGAGGCGGTCTATGGCGACCTGCTGCCGGGGGAGCGGACGCGGCTGCACGCACGGCTCGCCGCGCTGCTCACGAACGTGCCCGGCGCCGCGGCCGAGCTCGCCCACCACTGCCTCACCAGCCACGACATTCCCGGCGCCCTGGCGGCGTCGGTCCGCGCCGGTGCCGAAGCCGAGCGCATCGGCGCCCCCGCCGAGGCCCACCGCCACTACGACCAGGCCATTGAGCTCTGGGACCGCGTGGAGGAGGCCGAGGAACTGGCCGGGATGTCGCGCGGCAAGCTTGGCATGAAGTCCGCGCTGGCGGCCGCCGCGAGCGGCGACGTGCCGCGGGCCGTGCACCTGCTGCGCCGCATCCGCGCGGTCCTGCCGCCCGACGCCGACCCCGGGCTGCGCTCCCGCGTGGGCGAGCGGCTCGCCTACTACCTCATCCAGAGCGAGAACCCGGAATGGTTCGACGAGGCTCTCAGCGTCGCCAAGCAGACGGTCGAGCAGACCCCAGAGGACCCGCCGACCTGGTACGGGGCCCGCGCGCTGGCGACTTACGCGATCGCCCTGATGGTGGAAGGCGACTGGGACGGCTCCCTCGCGTGGGCGCGGCGTGCCCGCGACGTCGCCGGGATCTCGGACGCCCCCTCGGTCCAGGCGGACGCCCTCGCGACGATCGGCCAGCTGGCCGTGCGGGACGGCGACACCGGCGAGGCGATCGGCATGTTCACCGCCGCGCTCGAGGAGGCGGCGGCCGCCCGTGCCCTCGGCGTCGAGTTGCGGGTCGCCTGCCACCTGGCGCAGGAGCGCCTGGTACGCGGGGAGCTTTGCGAGGCCGCGCGTGTCGCCCACGAGGGAGTGCAGCGGGCGGAAACCGAGGGGCTCGACCTCGCTCCCTTCGGGATGGACCTGCAGCACCTGCACTTTCAGGCACACTACGCCGACGGGGAATGGGACCACGCCCAGGAGCTGGCCGACGGTTTCCCGGTCCGGGTCGCCCGGCACCCGGAGGCGGTGCTGTCCGCGATGGCGCTGTTCATCGACGTGGCCCGGGGCACACCGGCCGCGAACGAGCGCCGGATCTGGCTGGAGCCCTTCTGGGACGACCTCTTCGTCGCCTACATCGCCCGGGGCCTGCTGGCCGAGCACGCGCTGTGGCAGGGGGACATCGACGGGGCACTGGCCGAGGCGGAGGCCGCGATCGCGGCGGACGACCAGCCGCACACCCCGGCCGTCATCCGGGTCGCGGGCGTGGCGCTGAGCGCGCGCGCCGACCGGGCCGCGGAACTGCGGGCCAGGGGCGATCTCGGCGGGGCCGCGGCGCAGGCGGCGGCCGGGGAACGGCTACTGGACCTGGCCCGCGAGGGCGCGCGGTTCCCGGCGCGGCCGAAGGCGGTCCTCGGCACGGAAGGCCGCGGCTGGGTCGCCCGCTGCGAAGCTGAATACGCGCGCCTGACCGGCGCGAACAGCCCGGAGGGGTGGGAAAAGGTGCTGGCCGAGTTCGGTCCCGGCTACGTGTACGAGACCGCGCGGACCCAGTGGCGGCTCGCCGAGGCGCTGGTGGAGGCCGGCCGCCGCGACGAGGCCGCCGAGGTGTGGCGCGCGGCCCGCGACACGGCGTCCCGGCTGCGCGCGAAGCCGCTGGCGGCGGCGCTCGACGGACTGGCCCGGCGCGCCCGCCTCGATGCCGGCCACGGCGAGGAGGACAGCCGCGGCTGGCAGCCGGGCCGGCTGGCGGGCCTGACCGACCGGGAATGCGAGGTGCTGCGCCTGCTGGCGCGCGGCATGTCCAACCGGGAGATCGGCGCGGAACTGTTTATTACGCCGAAGACGGCCAGCGTCCACGTCTCCAACATCCTCGCCAAGCTCGGCGCCGCCAGCCGCACCGAGGCCGCGGCCATCGCCCACCGCGAACTCGGCGCGCTGTCCTAGGCCCGTCGCCAGCGATCAGCCGCCGTCGGGCTGGAGCGCCACCTTGTCCGGCTGGAGGGTGGCCGGCGCGGTGGCCGACAGCACCACGACCCCCATGCACATCACGCAGAATCCAGCGGCCGCGGCGGCTAGCGAGGGGACGCTCATCGCGAAGGACTCCCCGAAGAGCCACACGCTCAGGGCCACGCTCACGACCGGGTCGACGATCACGAGCAGCGGCTGCGAGACGCGCAGCGGCCCGGCCTGCAAGGCCGCCTGCTCGAGCACGACTCCCGCCGCGCCGCCCACGGCGACCGCGTAGACCGGCCAGCGAGTGAACATCCCGGCCACGCCGGCCTGCGCCAGATCGTCGGTCATGGCCTTGATGAACGCGGCCTCAAGTGCCCACGTGACCCCGGTGGCGACGCCGCGCAGTGCCGCCCGGCGGGCGGGTGAGCCGCCCTGGGCCAGCAGGGTCAGCACCGCGGCGACGGCGGCGCAGCCGACGATCGCCGCGGTCCAGTGACCCGCGGTCGGACCAGGATGGCCGTCGCTTGGCTCCGCCGCCACGATGAAGACGGCCAGTCCCGCGCAGGTCGCCGCCGCTCCCGCCCACGCGGCCCCGGCGACCCCCTGGCGGATCCACACCCGCCGCAGCACGAGCGCCATGACGAGTTCGGTGACGAGCAGCGGCTGGACGACCGAAACCTGGCCGGCGTGCAAGGCCACGGCCTGGAACGCGAACGCGGCGGCCTGCGCGCCCCACCCGGCCAGCCACCGCGGATTGCGGAGCAGATAGCCGACAAGCCGGCGCCCGGTCGGCCGCCGCGGGTCGGCCGTACTAGCGATGTGCCGCGTCATCACGCTGACCGCGTTGCACAGCGCGGCCAGCAACGCGAAGACGATACCCCCCACCCGGGTCACCCCCTCCCGATGACCGCGGATTTCACCGTATCAGCACGGTGATCAGCGGACCGTCGGCCGTCCGGCCCAGGAGTGCCAGAGCGCCGCGTACCCGCCGCCGTTCTCCAGGAGCTCCTCGTGCGTGCCAAGTTCGGTGAGCTGGCCGTCGTCGAGCACCGCGATCCTGTCGGCGTCCTGGGCGGTGTGCAGGCGGTGCGCGATCGCGATCACGGTCCGGCCCCGCGTGACGGCGGCCATGGACCGCTCCAGGTGCCGGGCCGCCCGCGGGTTCAGCAGTGAGGTGGCCTCGTCGAGGATGAGCGTGTCCGGGTTGGCGAGAATGAGGCGAGCCAGCGCCAGCTGCTGGACTCGCGCGGGGTCCAGCGTCTGCCCGCCGGGGCTGATCGGGGTGTCCAGACCGACGTCTCGCACCCAGTCCCGGGCGTCCACGGCGGACAGGGCGGCGATCATCTCGTCGTCCCCGGCCCCTGGCCGCGCGATGACCAGGTTGTCCCGCAGCGTGCCGCGGAATACGTGATGCTCCTGCGTCACCAGCGCGACCGTGCCGCGCCGCCCGGCAGGCGGCAGGCCGGCGAGTTCCCGCCCGCCGATGGTGACGCTGCCGGTGCGGGGCTGGTAGATCCCGGCCAGCAGCTTGGCGAGCGTCGACTTGCCGGCGCCCGACGGGCCGACGACGGCGAGCCGCTCACCCTGCCTGATGGTCAGGCTGATGCCGCGCAGCACGTCATGATCCGCCTGGTACGCGTACCGCACGTCCCGCAACTCGATGTCCCGCGGTTCCGGCCGTGGCGGGGTCCCGGGCTCGGCAGGCTCAGCGGGCCTGGCGGCGGGCGACCCGGCAGCCGGCGCCGGTGCGGGCGCGCGGAAGCGCGCGATGCCGAGCAGGCGGGCCAGCCCGGCGCCGGCCGTCTGGAGCTCGTTCAGCCAGAACATGAGCTGGTCCACCGGGCCCATCAACTGCGAGGCGTACATGACCGCGGCGGTGACGGCGGCGAGGGAGACCACCCCGTGCAGGTACAGCGTGCCGCCGATGATGATCTCCGCCGCGACCGGTACCGCGTAACTGGTGTCGCAGACCGGCAGGAAGATATTGCGCAGCCGCAGCGTGTAGCGTTCCGCGGCGTAGGAGGCCGCGATGTCGTCGCTGGCCTGAGTCATCCGGCGGCCGGTGAGCCGCAGGGCCTCTACGGTCCGGGCGCCCTCGATGGTCTCGGCCAGGTCCTCGGTCAGCCTGGAGTAGGTGGCGGCCTCCCTCAGGTAACCCGCGTGCGCCCGCCGGAGGTACCAGCGGACCGTGCCGAACAGCGCCGGGACCGCGATCAGGCACGGCAGCACGAGGACCGGGCTGGTCAGCAGCAGGGCGCCGAGCGTGAAGACGAGTACGGCGACCGCGCTCAGGGTCATCGGGATCGCGGCCCGCACCGTGTTGGACAGCACATCGATGTCCCGGGTCGTTCGCGTGATCAGGTCGCCGGCGTCGGCGTTCTCGATGATCTCCGGCGGCAGGGCCATCATGTCCGCCACGAACTGCTCGCGCAGCGTGGCCAGGATCTTCTCGCCGAGCTTCGCCGCCATGTACCCGGCGACCCGGACGAACAGCGCCTGGGCGGCCAGGGAGAGGAGGATCAGCGTGACCGTGCGCGACACCGTGTCGTGGCCGGCGGACACGTCGGCGACCAGGCTGCCGAGCAGCCACGGGGCGAAGAGCCCGGAGATCGCCGCGAGCGACTGCAGGCCGACGACGACGCCGAGCTGGGCACGGTGGATCCGCATGACGCGCCGGGCGTAGGCGGCCAGTTCCCGGCTCGCGGCGACCGGCAGGGACTTCGCGGGCGGGGCGGTCAGGGCGGACGGGGCGCTCACGCGGCGACCGCCCCGCGCTCGACCACCGACCGGTACCGTTCGTCGGTCATGAGGGTCTCATGGGTCCCCTCCACCGCGACGGCGCCGTCCACGATCAGGGCCACGTGATCGGCCTGGCCCAGCAGGGGGATGCTCGTGGTGAACATGACGGTCGGGCGATCCCGGCGCAGCCGCGCGATCCCCGCCGCCATGATGCTCTCGGTGTTCGCGTCGACCGCGCTCGTCGGGTCGAGGAGGATCAGGATCTCCGGGTCGGCCATCAGGGCGCGGGCCAGCCGCAGGCGCTGCTGCTGGCCGCCGGAGAACTCCCGGTTCCCCGCGGAGGCCACGGTGGCGAGCCCTTCCGGCAGCGCCTCGATGATGTCCCGGGCGGCCGCGGCGTCAACGGCTTCCCACAGCAGGTCGTCCGCGGCGGTGCCGTCCAGCCTGCCCGCGGGATCGAGTTCGGCGCGCAGCGGCCCGGCGAACAAGTGCGCGTCAGCGCTGGCGACCAGGATCCGTTCCCGGACGCTAGCGAGCGGCATTTCCGCCAGCGGCTGCCCGTCATACGACGCGCCCGAGTCGGCGTAGCGTCCGAGACGGTCGGATATCGCGATCGCGTCGCCCGCGGAGGAAACGACGGCGGTAAGCCCGCACGCGGGCACCGTCAGGCCGGAAACGGGATCGGCCAGCACGCCCGTCCCGGTCGGCCTGGGCGCCGAATCGGGACCTGGGCCGATGCCCGGCTCCAGGCGGAGCAGCCGGCAGATGTTCGCGGCGGCTACGTGCGCCTGCATGGCCTTGCTGACGGCGTATCCCATCCGGCCGATGGGGAACACCAGGTACGAGGAGTAACCGTAGAAGGCGACGAGCTGCCCGGCGTTCAGGTGATGGGCCAGCACCAGTTCCCCGGCCAGTGCCAGTACGCCGGCCAGCAGCAGGCCCGGCAGGAACGTGATGGCAGCGCCGAGCAGCGCGACTGACCGCGCCTGCCGTACCACCGCGGACCTGAGCTCCTGCGAGCCGTCGCGGTACCGGCCGGCGAACAGCTCCTCGCCGCCGAACCCCCGCAGGACCCGCAGCCCCCGCACGATGTCAACGGCCCGGTCGGTGAGCTCGCGCTGCTGTGCCCGGACCTCGGCCTGGCTGCTGCGTAGCCGCCGCGACAGGCGGGTCGTGACGAAGAGGATGACTGGCACCCCCGCCAGCACGAGCAGCCCGGCCTGCCACGACGCGTTCAGCATGAGCGCCGCCACGAACGCGAAGGCGACGACCCCGCCGACGCCGCGGGCGCCGACCTCAAGCGCCTGCCCGATGAGGGTGACGTCCGAGACGCCGACGGTGACGAGGTCCCCGGCTGACGCCTGCCGGGTGACCGTGGCGCCCAGATCGCACACGTGGCGGGTGACCAGCCGCATCGTCTGGTAGGCGGGAACGACCCTGACCTTCATCTCGAGGCGCTCCACGAACAAGGCGGACACCGCTGTGACGACACCCAGCCCGAGGACCGCCAGGCCCCACCAAACCAGCGCCGCCTGGTTCCTGGCGGACAGGCCGTCATTGACGGCCTGTCCGATCACGTACGGAGTCAGCGCCTGTGCCCCCACCCACACCGCGTTGAACAAGCAGTCGGGCATGATGACGCGCCAATGCTCGCGCGCCATCCAGAGCAGGTATCTCCACGGTCCGCGGGTATCTGGCGTTCCGGGATCGGGCACGTCGTCAGCACCTCCGGAGCTGGGCGCGCTTAGGTCGGGCAGCGCGGTAATTACGCCGAATTCGGCACTCATCGTTCCGGGCAGGGCCGTCGGGAATCATAACCGAATGGGCGCTGTCCGCGCCCGCCGAGCGGAACCGCGGCGGAACTGGACGCGCTGGACGCCCATCTTGCCCGCGGCGGAGCCACCCAGGAATTCCCGCTACGCGGAGTGCACCCGGGCAGCCTTGACGGTCTGGAAGTACTGACTGGACGCGGACCGCCACAGCAGTATGACGGTCGCGAGCCCGATCGCCCACAAGACGAACCCGGCGACCTTGAGGCCGACCGGACTGCCGGTGGCGAGCGAGGCCGCGATGACGCACGAGATGCCGAAGAACACGGTCGAGACGGCCCGTGCCCAGGAGCGGCCGTGCCTGTTCTCCCAGGCCATCCACAGCCACAGGCACGCACCGACCAGGGCACCCGCCACGACCACGATCGCGAGGACGTTCACCAGGGCCGCCGCCGTGGAGGGCGGCTGCTGCCCGCCGCCGGGCAGGTGACTGAGCACCCTCGGCAGCTGCGCCTGAAAGAACGAGTTCGCCCACGGCCCGCAGACCGTGCTGATGGCGAGCGACACGAACGCGCCCGCGTACATCAGCCATACCGCCCGGGTCACGGTCGGCGGCGGTGGAACCGGCGCGGGCGAGGAGGACGGGGACAGTACCTGCGGGGAGGCCGGCTCTGGCGCGCAGTTCGTCACGTTCGGGGAGCTTAGCCGGGCAGCCTGGACGAGACCTGGATGTTCCCCGCAGGCCGTGGCGGGCTGGCGTGCGGCGGGAGGCGGGCGTACCGTTGTTACTCAACGGTAACTATGGCGACGCGGGACGGCCTTACTGGAGGTGGCGATGAGCCTCGCTTATGAGCGTCAGGGGCAAGGACCGGAACTGGTCCTGCTGCACGGCGTGGGGCACCGGCGGCAGGCGTGGAACGCGGTGACCGGCCTGCTGGCCCCGCACCGGACCGTGATCACGGTGGACCTTCCCGGCCACGGCGACTCCCCGCCGCTGCGGTCCAAGGGCGCCGACCCGGTGCAGGCCATGGGCGAGGAGCTCATCCGGCTATTCGACGAGCTCGGCATCGACAAGCCGCACGTCGCGGGGAACTCACTCGGCGGCGCGCTCGCCCTCGGCGCCGGAGCGCGCGGACGGGCCGCGACCGTGACCGGCCTGTCGCCCGCCGGCTTCTGGGCGGCGCCGTGGCAGTTCTACTACGCCAAGGCGATCTTCAAGTCCATGCAGCTCACCGGCAAGCGCCTCGGCCCCAGGGCGGCGAAGCTCGCGGGCAGTGCCGCCGGGCGGGCCATTCTCGACGCCGCGATCGTCGCCCGGCCCGCGCAGCTGAGCCCCGAGCAGGCCCGGGGTGACGCCGTCGCGTTCTTCCGCGCCACGGACGCGCTCAACGAGGTTCTCGCCAAGCCGATCAACTTCACCGAGACGATCCCCGCCGACGTGCCGGTGACCATCGCCTGGGGCGCCAAGGACCGGCTGCTCCCGATCAGCCAGGCGAACGTCGCCCGCAAGCACGTTCCGCACGCGCGCTTCGTCCTGCTCCCCGGCTGCGGGCACGTGCCGATGACCGATGATCCCGAGCTCGTCGCCCGGGTGCTGCTGGAGGCCAGCGACCGGTAAGTTTCCGGACGGTTCCCCGGCGAAGCCGCGCAGCGGCAGGCCCGCCGCCCGGTACGCGTCGTCGATCACGCGCATCGTGGTGACCGCGTGCGCCACCGTCGTCTGGAACGGCGCACCCTCCTGGATGGCCGTCGTGAATGCCCGCAGCTGCCACGCGAATGTCGTATCACCCGGCGCGCCGAGATCGGCGTCCTCTTCCGGCCATGTGGGACCGTTTGGATAAAGGGTGAGGCTGCCCTCGTGCGCGAGTACGAAGTTGCGCAGGAACAGTTCGCCCTCGTCGCCGCTCACGTGCACGTCGGCGCGGAAGTCGCCGCCGCGCGTGAACGCCGACTCGAACCACCCCGTCAGGCCGGACGGCGAGACGAGCCGCGCCGCCAGCGCCCGGTCCACGCGCGGATCGGCCGGCATCGGGTCGGCCAGCGCGTCGCTGACCTCCGGCTCGGAGAGGCCGGCCAGGCGCAGGCAGTCGATCGCGTAGCAGCCCGCGTCCATCAGCGCGCCGCCCGCCATCTCGTAGGAGTACCGGATGTCATCGAGGTCGGGGACAGGCCAGATCGTCCAGCACTGGACGTGCCGCGGCGTGCCGATGGCGCCGTCACGGATCATGGTGGCCATCCGCTGGGCCAGCGGGTGATACCGGTAGTGCATCGCCTCCATCACGACCAGTCCCGAATTGTGAGCCTTGCTGAGGACCTCTTCGGCCTCGCGCAGGTTGGCGGTGAATGGCTTCTCGCACAGCACGTGCTTGCCGGCCTCGATGGCGCGCAGGGTCCACGGCGCGTGCAGGGCGTTCGGCAGCGGAATGTAGACGGCGTCGATCGACGAGTCCGCCAGCAGCTCCTCGTAGGACCCGTAGGCCACCGGGATGGCGTGCTGGACCGCGAACGCGTTCGCGCGTGCCTCGTCCCGCGCCGCGACGGCGGCCACGGTGGCCGACGGCACCTCCCGCGCCGGATGGATCATCGCCCGGGCCGCGATCCGCGCCGCGCCGAGAATCCCGATCCGCAGCATGGGCCTGTTGTCAGCCACGTCGCTCCTCCTTCGGTGCCAGGGCCTCCATGACCTCGCTGGCGCGTGCCGTCGCGTCTTCCGGCGACATCTTCGGGTTGCCGACCAGCGGGTCCCAGTTCAGGTCGTAGAAGACCTCGGTGACGCCGCAGCTTTCCAGCCACGCGACGTCCTCGCGGATCTGCGTGTAGCTGCCGGACAGCAGCAGGCGCTTGCCGGAGGCGCTGTGCGCCTCGGCCCCGGCCCGCACGACGCCCCGGACGATGATTCGCACCGGGGCGCGGCCCGCCGCGGCGGCGGCGTTCTGGACGACCTTGGCGTATTCGGCGATCTTGGACAGGTTAGCGGCCGACGGCGTGACCCAGCCGTCGCCGACGCGTCCGGCGCGATCCATGGCCGGGCGGGACATGCCGCCGAGGAGGACTGGGGGACCCGGGCGCTGCACGGGCGGCGGGTCCTGGCGCCCGGGCGGGATTTCGTAGTACTCGCCGCGGAACTTGGCGATGTCGCCGGACCACAGGGCGCGCAGCACGGCGACGTACTCCTCGGTTCGCGCGCCCCGCTTCTCCATGACGGCGCCGGACGCGGTGAACTCCTGCGGCAGCCAGCCGATCCCGATGCCCAGGTCCAGCCGGCCGCCGGACAGCACGTCGATGGTCGCGGCCTGCTTCGCGAGCAGCAGCGGCGAGGCGAACGGATGGTTGACGACCGCGACGCCGAGCCGGATGTCGGTCGTCACCGCGGCGGCGTAGCCGAGGGTCACCAGCGGGTCGAGCACACTCTGGTACACCGGATCCATGTCCGAACCGACGGGCACCAGCAGCCGCTGGAACGTCCACAGCGACCGGTAGCCGAGGCGCTGAGCCCGCCGCGCGAAGTCCGTGAGGTTCTGCGGAGATGCCCACGCGCCCGCGACCGGCGCCCCGAATCCGATGTCCATGATCAAGACCCTAGATCATCACCCCGGCCGCTGGCGGACGCGATCGTGCCTCATCGCGTGGAGATCTCTATTTGCTCCACCGACACTTTTTAGTTGCATACGTGAACTATTTTGGTCTAGTTTCCGTATCTGGGGTGAGACGGATAGTTAACTCCCGGGCGATTGGAGCCGTTGGCCTTGGCAGCGCTGAATCCTGGGGCACCGCTGAATTCTGGGGCAGCGCTGAATTCTGGCCGGTCCTTGCCCGAGCTTGTCACGTCCCCTCGCTGCCGCCAGCGCAGCAGGTCCCGCTCGGTCCGTCCAGCGAAAAGCGCCATGTACAGATACCATCACATTTCGCGTTGGGCCGCCGGGAGTTGGGGTCCGGCCCGCCGGGAGCTGAAGTGGGTGAGGTGAACGCCGGCGCCCCCCGGAGCCCGCCGGCGGGCCTCCGAAGCACCGGGTGCCCGCGCAGAATCGCCCCGGCCGACTGCGATTCGCTTAGAGTCAGGTCAAGGTTGCTTAGAGTTTGTTAGCGTCCTCGGCAGGACGCCAGGTGCGGCGTAGCGTCCGTGACCATGAGTGACGTTCTCCTTGTCGCCACCATCATCGTCTTCTTCGCCCTGGCGATCGGGCTGGTCCGGGCGACCGGACGGATGATCGAGCGCGACACCGACGAGGACGGTCGGGAATGACCGCCTCCGCACTCCCCGTTGCCCCCGGCACCCAGCCGGGAGAGTCCAGGCCACCCAAAGTCCGCCTCCGCCAGCCCGCGGCCGCGCTCTTCGAGCCCGCCATCGTGCGCCGCGCCCTCGGGCAGGCGTTCGTCAAGCTCGACCCGCGCTCGATGGTCCGCAACCCGGTCATGTTCGTCGTCGAGGTCGGCTCCGTGTTCACCACGGTCGAGTTCGCGGCGAGCCCGACCACCTTCGTCGGCCTCGTTTCCCTCTGGCTGTGGCTGACCGTGCTGTTCGCGAACTTCGCCGAGGCCGTCGCCGAGGGACGCGGACGGGCCCAGGCCGACACGCTCCGCCAGGGCCGCCGGGAGACGACCGCCAGCAGGCTGACGGCGAGCGGCGGGATCGAGACCATCCCGTCGGCGGAGCTCAGGGTCGGCGACCGCTGCGTGGTCACCGCGGGCGAGGTCATCCCGGGCGACGGCGACGTGATCGACGGTGTCGCCATCGTCGACGAGTCCGCCATCACCGGCGAGTCGGCCCCGGTGATCAGGGAGTCCGGCGGCGACCGGTCCGCGGTCACCGGCGGCACGGTCGTGCTGTCGGACCGGATCACGGTCCAGGTCACGTCCAGGCCGGGCGAGACGTTCCTCGACCGGATGATCGCCCTCGTCGAGGGCGCGAGCCGGCAGAAGACGCCGAACGAGATCGCCCTCGACATCCTGATCAGCGGCATGACCCTGATCCTGCTCGTCGCGGTCGTCACCCTGCAGCCGATGGCCATCCACGACCACGCGATTCAGTCCACGGCGGTGCTCATCGCGCTGTTCGTCTGCCTCGCCCCGACGACGATCGGCGGCCTGCTGTCGGCGATCGGCATCGCCGGCATGGACCGGATGGTGCAGCGGAACGTCCTGGCGATGTCCGGCCGCGCCGTCGAGGCGGCCGGCGACTGCTCCACGCTGTTGCTCGACAAAACCGGCACCATCACCTACGGCAACCGGATGGCCGCCGCCTTTGTCCCGGTCAAGGGAATCGACGAGGAGACCCTCGCCGAGGCGGTCCTGCTCGCGAGCGCCGCCGACGAAACCCCCGAGGGCCGCTCGATCATCGACTTCGGCGAGTCCCGGTTCCCGATCGTGCTGCCCGACCTGGCGGCGGAGGGAACGCTCGTCCCCTTCTCCGCGCAGACCCGGATGAGCGGCGTCGACATCCACGGCCGCCAGGTCCGCAAGGGCGCCGCCCAGGCCGTGTGCGACTGGGTGCGGGCAAATGGCGGGATGATCCCGGAGGACCTGGACGGCATCGTCACCGCCATCTCCGAAGAGGGGGGCACCCCCCTGGTCGTCGCCGAGGGGTCGCCGGACTGCACGGCGATCCTCGGCGTCGTCCACCTTAAGGACACCGTCAAGACCGGCATGGTCGAGCGCTTCGCGCAGCTGCGGGATATGGGCATCCGCACCGTCATGATCACCGGCGACAATCCGCTCACGGCCAAGGCGATCGCGCGGGAGGCCGGCGTCGACGACTTCCTCGCCGAGGCCACCCCCGAGGACAAGCTCGCCCTCATCAAGCGCGAGCAGCGCGGCGGGCACATGGTCGCGATGACCGGCGACGGTACGAACGACGCGCCCGCCCTCGCGCAGGCCGATGTCGGCCTCGCCATGAACACCGGCACGCAGGCCGCGAAGGAGGCCGGCAACATGGTCGACCTCGACTCGAACCCGACCAAGCTGATCGAGGTCGTCGAGGTCGCCAAGCAACTGCTCATCACGCGCGGGTCGCTGACAACGTTCTCGATCGCGAACGACGTGGCGAAGTACTTCGCGATCATCCCGGCGATGTTCGTGGCCGCGTACCCGAGGCTCGGGACGCTGAACGTGATGCACCTGGCCAACCCGCACACGGCCATCCTGGCGGCGGTCATCTACAACGCGCTCATCATCCCGGCGCTCATCCCGCTCGCCTTGCGCGGCGTGAAGTTCAGGCCGCTCGACGGCGCGGCGATGCTGCGCCGCAACACCCTCATCTACGGCGTGGGCGGCATCATCGCGCCGTTCGTGTTCATCAAGCTGATCGACCTGGTTCTCGCGGGAATGGGACTGCACTGATGAGCGCCATCCGCAGGCAGGTTCTCACCAGCGCCGTCATGCTCCTGATCGTGACGCTGGCGCTCGGCTTCGGCTACCCGCTGGTCGTCACGGGCCTGTCGCAGCTCTTCTTCCGGCACCAGGCGAACGGCTCACTGGTCTACTCGGGCGGCAGGCTCACCGGCTCGTCGCTGCTCGGCCAGAGCTTCACGTCCGGGGGCAAGCCCCTGCCCCAGTTCTTCCAGTCGCGCCCGTCGGCGTCGGACTACAACGGCGCCGACTCGGGCGCGTCCAACCTCGGCCCGACCAACCCCGAGCTGATTGTCGCGGTCGCGCAGCGAACCGCGGCCTACCGCGCCTTCAACCACCTGGCGCCGGGCACGACGGTACCGGTCGACGCGGTGACCGCCTCCGGCTCCGGCCTCGACCCCGACATCTCCGTGCAGAACGCCCTCGACCAGGCCCCGCGCGTCGCCGCGGCCCGGCACCTGCCCGCGAGCACGGTCACCGCCCTCGTGCGCAAGTACACGACGCCGTCGCAGTGGGGTTTCCTCAGCGAGCCGGTCGTCAACGTCCTCGACATCAACCTGGCCCTGGAGGACCTCCGGTGAATGCCCTCGGCTGGGAACAGCTCCTGTTCGTCTGCGCCGTCACGGCGATACTGGCGCCGCTGCTGGGGCGGTACCTGGCGGCCACGTTCCGGGGGACAGGGAAGGCGCCCGGAGAGACGACGGTAAAGGCGCCCGGCGACCGGGTCTTCCTGCCGGTCGAGCGGGCCGTGTACCGGGTGCTGCGGGTGGACCCGGGCAGCTCGTGGACGTGGCAGGCCTACGCGATCGCGGTGCTCGTCTTCGGGATGGCCTCGACCGTCCTGCTGTACGCGATCCTGCGGCTGCAGGGGGTCTTGCCGCTCAACCCGACGCACGCACCGGGCATGTCGCCCGACCTGTCGTTCAACACGGCGATCAGCTTCATCACCGGCACGAACTGGCAGGCGTACGAGGGCGAGACGCAGGCCGGCTACCTCGCGGACATGGCAGGCCTGGTGGTCGCGCAGTTCACCGCCGCCGCGATCGGCCTCGCGGTCGCCCTGGCGGTGGTGCGCGGAATCTCCGGCACCTCGCGCACGATCGGCAACTTCTGGGCCGATGTCACCAGGTCCCTGGTCCGCGTGTTCGTCCCGCTGTCGGTCATCGCCGCGCTGGTGATGGTCAGCCAGGGCGCGGTGCAGAACTTCAGCGGCTTCCGGACGGCGTCCACCCTCACCGGCGCCACGCAGCAGATCCCCGGCGGCCCGGTCGCCTCGATGGAGGCCATCAAGCTGCTCGGCACGAACGGCGGCAGCCTCTACGGCGCCGGGGGTGCCCACCCGTTCGAGAACCCGACGGGGTTCACGAACATCTTCGACCTGCTGCTGGTGATCGTGCTCCCGTTCGCGATCGTCTTCATGTTCGGCCGCCTGGTCGGCAACCGCAGGCTGGCCCTCGTCCTGGCAGGCGTCATGGCGGCGGTCTTCCTCACCCACACGGTGGTCGCCATGCAGGCCGAACTGCACGGCAACTCCATGCTCCCGTCTTCGGTCTCGCAGGTCGCGAGCGGCACGAGCCCGGGCGGCAACATGGAAGGCAAGGAGACGCGGTTCGGGCCGTCCGGCTCGGCGCTGATGACGGTCGGCACGATGGGCACCACCGCGGGGGCGACGGACTCGGCGCTGGACAGCTATACCCCGGTGGGTGGCACAGCGGCGTTCGCCGCGATCCTGCTCGGGGAAATCAGCCCCGGCGGCGACGGCGGCGGCCTCTACGGCATCCTCGTGCTCGCGCTGCTGTCGGTGTTCATCGCGGGTCTCATGGTCGGCCGGACACCGGAGTTCCTCGGCAAGAAGATCCGGGCGCCGCAGATGAAGCTGGTCGTGGCGTACGTGCTGACGATCCCGGTGGCGGTGCTGGCGTTCGGCGCGGCGTCGGCCGTGCTCGGCGCGGGCACGAGCGCCGCGCTGAACCCTGGCATGCACGGCCTGACCGAGATCATGTACGCCTATGCCTCGGTGGCGCAGAACAACGGGTCGGCGTTCGCGGGCCTGTCGGCGAACACGCCGTGGTACGACATCACGCTCGGCCTGACGATGCTCATCGGCCGGTTCGCGCCGATCGTGCTGTCGCTGGCGATCGCCGGCTCCCTGGCGGGCGCCCGGGTCCACGCGCGCACCCGCGCGACCCTGGACACCGCCGGACTCACCTTCGCGGGCTTCCTGACTGGCGTGATCGTGATCGTCGGCGGCCTGATCTACTTCCCGATGCTCATCCTCGGCCCCATCGGGGAGCGCCTCACCGGCTGACCGTTTCATCGCCTGCCCCTGCCCCGGCGCGCCGGCCCCCTCACCTCCCGGCGCGCCGGCCTTTCTTCCAGCGGTTACGCTATCCGCGTGCCACTTTTCAAGGCTGTCGTGCTCGACTGGTCCGGGACGCTCGTGGTGCCGATCTGGGGTCCGTCCGGGGCCGGCCGGCCCAAGGGCGGTGAGTGGATCGCGCGGGCGCTGACACGTATGGGGCGTGACGCGTCCGCCGCCGAGGTGGGGCGGATCAGCGCCGCCATGGTCGCGGCGGAACAGTTGCCCGCCGTGGCGGGGGCCCTGGCGCGCGGGGACCTGTCCGAGCGGGACTTCGCGACGGCGTTCGCGCTGTGGACCGCGGCTGCGGAGATCGACGACGCCCTGGTGGAGGCGCTGCGGGCGGTGAACGTCGACCCGGCCGGCGGACAGTTCGCGGAAGACGCCGCCCGGACGCTGGCCGCGCTGAAGGCGGCCGGGATGAGGGTCGCGGTCCTCAGCGACATCCACTTCGACCTCCGCCCGTGGTTCGCGCACGCCGGACTGGACCAGTACGTCGATCACTTCGTCTTGTCGTTTGAGCATGGCGTGCGCAAGCCGGACCCGGCCATCTTCCGGATCGCCCTGGACGCACTCGGCGTCGCGCCAGCCGATGCGCTGATGGTCGGTGACCGGGCCGGCTACGACGGGGCGGCGGTCGACGTCGGGCTGCCGACGCTGCTGCTGCCGCCGCTGACCGCGGTCACGGAGTCGAGGCTGCACCTGGTGCTCGCGGCCTGCGACGTGACCGCTGGCTAACCACGTCAGGCGCGGACCGCGGCGAGGCACCCGGTGACAACGTCGCTCCCGGGAGGCGATAACCCTGGCGCCCCGATGCCGGGGGTGCGTCAATAATGTGGGGCCGTGCATCCCCGCAAGATCATGGGTCGTTTCTGCGTTCATGGCACCACCGACCCATGATCTTGAAACACGCCCGCCCGGAATGACCGCTGTATGGCATTATTTCGGTCAGCCCAGACGGTGCCCTGGCTGCCATGACCAGCGTTTTCGAAGATCACGGGTCGTACATGCCAAATAGCGGCATGCACGACCCGTGATCATGATGAGCGGCTCTGGAACGGCTTTCCTGCACGGAAATTTCGGAGGTTATATCCGGAAATATCTGGCAGCGTGGTCGTCGTCCTGGCGGCTTTGGCGTGTTTGACCCATGAAACTCGCGTGGCGCCGCCCGGGAGGGGATCGGGGAGAGACGGCCCCGGGTGCGGCGGCGTTCAGGCCAGCCACCCGAGGGTCGGCGCCGCCGCCGGAATGTCAGGGAGCGGCGTTATGGTCGCGTCATGAGATACGGATTCGTGGTTCCGTCCGCGAGCCCGCGCGAGTTCGCCGAACTCGCCGCGCTCGGCGAACAGCGCGGCTGGGACGGCGTGTTCACCTGGGAGGCGCTCTGGCACGGGCAGGCCTGGGTGACGCTGGGCGCCGCCGCCATGGTCACGGAGAAGATCAAGCTCGGCACGCTGCTGACCCCGGCTTCGCGGTGGCGGCCGTGGGATCTCGCCTCGTCGGTGCTCACCGTCGATCAGCTCAGCGACGGACGGGCGGTGATGAGCGTCGGCCTCGGCGCGCCGAACGAGAACTGGACCGCCTTCGAACCCGACGAGGGCCGCCGCCTCCGGGTGGAGAAGCTCGATGAGTGCCTGGCCATCTACGACGGGCTGATGCGCGGCCAGCCGTTCGCCTACGAGGGGAAGCACTATTCGGCGAAGCCGACCGAGTACCTGCTGCCCGACCCGCCGGTCCAGCGGCCGCATCCGCCCGTGTGGGTGGTCGGCGCGAAGGTCATCGGCCGGGACCGGCAGCCATCCCTGGAGCGGGCCGCGCGCTGGGACGGGCTGCTCCCTTCTGTCATTGACGGGGACCGCTTCAAGATGCGCGACACCGATGAGTTCGCGGGCATCGTCGCCGAGGTGAAGGACCTGCGCGCGAAGGCGGGGCTCGCGGCCGAGCCCTACGACGTGATCATCGAGGGCGACACCAGCGGGGAGTTCGTTCAGCTCGACCCACCGGATCCCGCGGCCTGGGCAGCCGCCGGGGCGACATGGTGGGTCGAAAGCTGGTGGAGCAAGGCGGAGCGCGAGGACCTGCCGGAGATCCGCCGCCGCATCGAGGCGGGGCCGCCGGGCAAGCGCTGACGAGCAGCAGAGACGCCGAAACGTGACCGGCCTGGGCACGGTCTCCCAGGTGTTCGTGCAAAACTTCACAGGGTGAACACAGTCGTCCTTCCCGGAGTGCCCTTTCCGCTTGAGCCGTCGGGGAATCCGCCGTGCACTGCCGAACTCGCCGAAGGCATGCTGACTCTCACCAGCGCGCCCGTCACGGACCTGTTCGTCGACCCGGCGCGCGACGATAGCGGGCGGCCGGACGTCGGACGGCTCACCGGGCTGCCCGGCGACAAGGACTTCATGTTCTCGGCCCGCGTCACGGTCACGTTCAAAAGCACGTTCGACGCGGGCGTGCTGCTGCTCTACCTCTCCGATCGCCGGTGGGCCAAGCTCTGCTACGAACTGTCCCCGCAGGGACGCCCCTCGGCGGTGACTGTCGTCACCCGGTCCACGTCCGACGACAGCAATTCCTTCGAGACCGCCGGCGGACCGCTCTGGCTCCGTGTTACCCGGTCCGGCCGGGCATGGGCCTTCCACGCGTCAGAGGACGGCGCCTGGTGGCGGCTGGTCAGGTACTTCACGCTGGGCGAGTCGTCGGGGGCGCGGATCGGCTTCCTCGTCCAGTCACCCACGGGGCAGGGCTGCACCGCGGTCTTCGACAACATCACCTACAAGCCCGGCGCGCCCGCCGACCTGCGCGACGGGAGCTAGTAGGCAGCGAGGGTTCGAGGAAATCGCCGGCGGACGAGTGATTCAGGCGTGGCGCGGTCGCTTCGCACACGACTGACCGGGGTCGCGGGTCGAGCCTGGACGGAACCGATGTTTCGCCGTATGTTACCGGCGCGTTAGTAACTGGCTAGACAGCGGACAAGTGGCGCGCTTACGGTCAGCTCACCAGCGGTAAGCGCACAGTACCGCCGACTTCCCGCCCAAAACTCCCACCGGAGGGTCACGTGAGCGAGCAGGGAAACCCGGAACCAGGCTCGAGCGAGCAGCCGGACAAGAAGGACCGCACCAGGCGAGCGTTCATGGTGGGCGGCGCCGCGGCGGCCGTCGGCGCGGCCGCCGCGAGCCGGCTCGGCGCTGGCCGTGGCCGCCCGGGCATGACCGACGACCAGGCCCGGCTGCTGGACAAAGTCACCGCCGCGGCCACGTCTAGCAGCAGCCTCAGCGACATCGAGCACATCGTGATCCTCATGCAGGAGAACCGGTCCTTCGACCACTACTTCGGCACCCTGTCGGGCGTCCGCGGTTTCTCCGACCCGAACGTCCTGGCCAACGCCAAGGGCGGCACCGTCTTCGACCAGTACGGGTACGCGCCCGGCGTCGGCGTCACCTCGTCGGCGTACACCCAGCCGTTCAACCTGCAGAACAACCCGCCGACGGAGAACGGCTACGACACCAACGACATCGACCACAGCTGGGGCGGCCAGCACGACAGCTGGAACAACGGCGCCATGGACTCCTTCATGACGTCGCACCTGGGCACCGACGGCGACGCCAACGGCCCGGTCACGATGGGCTACTTCACCCAGTCCGAGCTGCCGTTCTACTACGCGCTGGCTGACGCGTTCACCATTTGTGATGGCTACCACTGCTCGGTGCTCGGCCCGACCGACCCCAACCGGCTGTACTCGCTGTCCGCCTGGATCGACCCCGCGGGCACCGCCGGCGGCCCGGTCATCACCACCGCGAGCGACCGGCTCGCGATGACCGGCAAGCTCAACTGGAAGACCATGCCGGAGGCACTGCTCGAAGCCGGCGTGAGCTGGAAGGTCTACAACGACCCGACCGGCCTGGCCGGGCTCAGCGTGCTGCCGTACTTCAAGAACTACACCGACCCGCTGTCGATCACCGGCATCGAGCTCATCTCCAAGGCGCTTACCCCCACCTACCCGAACGACTTCGCCTCGGACGTGGCGAGCGGGAAGCTGCCCTCGGTGTCGTGGATCGTCCCGCCGCTGTATGAGTGCGAGCACCCGGCCGCGCCGCCGGAGTGGGGCGAGTACTGCGTCCAGCAGATCCTGAACACCCTCGCCTCCAACCCTGACGTATGGGCGCAGACCGTCTTCATCGTCGTCTATGACGAGAACGGCGGCTTTTTCGATCACGTTCCACCCGCTGTGCCCGGCTCAGGTACCGCTGGCGAGTTCCTGACCGGAACCCTGCCGTCCGACGCGAATGGCATCGCCGGCCCGATCGGCCTCGGCTTCCGCACCCCGTGCCTCGTGGTCTCGCCGTTCAGCGCTGGCGGTTACAAGTACTCGGGCACGCTGGACCACACGTCGACACTGCGGCTCATCGAGTCCCGATTCGGCGTCACCGTGCCCAACCTGACGTCCTGGCGGCGCGGCGCCACCGGCGACCTCACCGGTGCGCTCAACTTCACGAGCGCCCCGGTGACGTCGCTCCCGTCGCTGCCGACGACGACACTGGTCGGGAACACCACGGTCGTTGAGGAGGCTGTGCTGAATGCCCTGACCGGCACGCTCGACGTCGGTATCGACTATCCGCTGCCGACCAGCAACAGCATGCCGTCCCAGGCGACGACCCCCGCGCGTCCGAACGTCCCTTAGTCACTCTCCCCGGGCAGGCTCGCCCCGAGCCTGGTGAGCAGGGACGACCGGGATTGCGGCCGCAGCGCGTAGACGAGCGCGAACGACGCTTCCCGTGACAGCCGCTCCGGGTGCCCCGGCGCGAGCAGCGACCGGCTGCCCTGTGCCGCCATGAGTGCCGCCGCCGCGCGAACCGCGAGTTCCCCGGCGGCGGCCCGTGCGACCGGGGTGCCCGGGCCGAGGTCGTCGAGTTCGGCCCGCAGCGCCGTGAGCTCGCCGTCCAGCGGCGTCGGCCCGAGCAGACGGAGGCACCGGGCGGTGACGCCGAGCGCCAGCGCGCCGTGCAGGCGCAGTACCTCGGGCGGGGTGGCGCCGCCGGCCGGGTGGGTTCCGGTCAGGCGGTCCGCGGTGACCGGGTGCTGGCCGAAATCGAGCCGCACGGTGGCGGTCGCGTTGAGCGCCGCGAGGCGCAGGCGCCCGGCGCGCAGGGAGGGCCCCTCGACCGCGTCAACGACGAACCACGCAACCTGGTCGTCGGGAGTGCGCGCGCTTACGTGCACCACGTCGATACGTCCCCAGCCGGACACGAACGGACAGGTGCCGTCGAGCAGCCAGTCCTGCCCGGACCGGACAGCGCGGAGCGTCGGCCGCGGCAGCGCGCCGCCGCCGCCGAAACCGGCACGGATCTGCCCGGACGCCAGTCCCGCGAGCCATTTCTCCCGCAGACCGTGATCGCCGCCGGCCGCGATGGCCCGGACGAGGCCGTGGTGCTGCAGCCACACGAACGCGGTCGTCAGGCACCCGCTCGCGAGCGTCTCCGCGACGGCGCACATCGTGGTGAAATCAGCGTCGAGGCCGCCCGCGCCGGCCGGCGCCGCGACGCCGTACAGCCCGGCGCCGGCGAGCGCGTCCAGCAGCTCGCACGGCAGCGTGTCACTGGCGTCGGTGGCGAGGGCGGCGGGGAACAGCACGTCATCGGCGATACGTCGCGCGGTCGCGGCAATGTCCATCCGGGCATTCTCGCGCAGCTACGACGCCCGGGCCAGCACCCCTTCGGTGATCTCGCGGGCGCAGCCCCAAGACAAGGTGACGCCGGCGCCGCCGTGACCGTAGTTGTGCCACAGCGTCCGGCCGCCGGGCAGCGCCTCGGATTCCAGGCGGACCTCCGGGCGGCACGGGCGCAGGCCGACGCGCTCGGCCACGATCCGGGCCCCCCGGAGGCGGGGATAGACGGCGGTGCAGTCGCGCAGGATCCGCCCGGCGATGTCTTCGCGCGGCAGCAGGTCCCAGTCGCCTTCCTGCGCGGTGCCGCCGAGGAGCACCGTGCTGCCGTGCGGGAAGATGTACACGTAGTCGTCGCCGTGCAGCGTGTGGTCGATATAGAACTCGTCGATGCCGGGGTTCTCCGCGACGACGACCTGGCCGCGCACCGGGAAGACCGCCGGGTCGGGCACGAGGGCGCGGGCACCGATGCCGGTGCAGTTCACCAGGATCGGGGCGTCGATGCTGCGCAGCGAGGTCACGGGAGCGATCTCGATGGTGCCGCCGAGGGCCTCGTAACGCGACCGCAGGTAGTCGAGGTACAGGGGCATCGTGACGACGGGCGCGGTGTAGCGCCAGCCGGAGGTGAACCCGTCCGGCAGCTCGCCGGGGCCGAGCAGGCGAAGGTCGGGAATCAGGTCCAGCCACTCGGGCGGCGTGGCGGGTCCGGCGGCGACCTCCATCCCGCTGACCCGGCGGATCGCGGCCGAGGGCTCGTCGGCAAGTTCCGACAGCACGGCCAGCCCGGTGCGCGCCCACTTGTAGGTGCGGTCCGGCGGGCCACAGCGAACAGGCCCCCAGATCGCGCCCGCGGCGACCGACGTGGTCTCCCGCGGGGGAGCGGCGGTGACGATCCGGGTGGACAGGCCTGCCTCGGTGAGCGAGATGGCGGTGGTCAGGCCGGCGACTCCGGCCCCGACCACGACCGCGTCAGCGGAACTCATGCCCCCGACGCTACCGTCACCACCCGGCCCGGCCCAGTGTGCTGATGATCACGCGCACGACCAGGCCGGGCTCGCGCAGCGGCGGCAGGTGGTCCAGGCCGGGAACAAAGGTGAACGCACAATCCGGGATGCGGGCGGCGGCCCGCTTGTTGGACTCGATCAGCGGCGGGTAGTCGGCGTCGCCGACCAGCAGCGAGGCCGGTACGGAGATCTCGCCCAGGCGGTCGAAGAACGGCGGGTCCTCCTGCTCCAGGTCCCCGTTCGCGAGGATCGCCCGCGCCATCGACCGCAGCTGCTCCATCGCCTCTGGGGTGGCGCCCGCCCGGCCCCAGACCTGCTGCAAGACGCCGGCCAGGCCGTCCACGTCCTTGGCGCCGACGGCGCGCTCGAACGCGGCCTCCAGGTCGGGATCGTCCTCCTGCGCATCGTCCCCAGGTTCCGGGGCGCCCAGGATCCCTGGGCAGAGCAGCACGATCGCGGGCACCCGCTCGGGCTGCTCCAGGGCCAGGCCGAGCGCGCTCGCGCCGCCCTGGCTGCACCCGACGATGGGCGCCCGCTCGATGCCGTAGTGGTCGAGGACCGTCACCAGGTCGCGCAGCAGGGAAAACTCAGTCACCGCGGCCGGGGACTTGCCCCAGCCGCGCGCGTCATACCTGATCACCCGGTACCGCGGGGTGAGCGCGGGCATGATCGGCGCCCAGATCCGCGAATCACCTGACCCGGGATGCAGCAGCACCAGGGGCCGTCCGTCACCGCCGGTGTCGTCGGCCCAGACCTCGCCGCCGTCCACGCTGATGAAAGTCTCCGTCACGGCACCCACTATCGCGCGCCCGGCCGCGGGCAGCCACCGCTTTTCCGGCCGGCCGGCCGTCTCCCGTCTCCCGTCTCCCGTCTCCGTCTCCCGTCCCCTGTCCCGGTCTCCGTCTCCGCCCCCCGTCTCCCGTCCCCGTCTCCGGCTCCCGTAGCCCGCATGATCTGATCATGGGTCAAAAGGGTCGATATGGGCTCGTCGATTACTTAGTTGGTTGTTGTGGCG